>Ga0302315_10003373_pt1 | contig 14428 bp, 18 predicted proteins | sample III_Palsa_N3_1_FD_200532 | JGI IMG/M metagenome (GOLD analysis project Ga0302315, IMG submission 200532) | Peat permafrost microbial communities from Stordalen Mire near Abisko, Sweden - III_Palsa_N3_1 | ecosystem: Environmental > Terrestrial > Soil > Palsa > Peat permafrost | place: Sweden... | reverse complement strand
AGTATTTTTGCTAAACCTGTTTGAGCAAGCATTTTTATCCACAAAGAAGTCGGAACAACCCATAAATTGGGGCCTGAGCATCAGGTCCCTATTTATGAAATGAGTTCTCGTGATGCATTCTAAACATTAATGCGCTGATTCGGGCCAATTGCTAATTGGAAAGCATTATTTAGTGAAAAAAGTACCACTACATGGAGTGCCAGATTAAAATCTGACACAATCTTCTTGGCAAGACAGTTTTTTCAACCACTTGTAACGCGCCACTAATCACTGATCACGGACATTCACATGCAAAACACTGTTCATTTCATCCTGCAAGGCAAAGGCGGCATCGGAAAAACATTTGTATCGTCGATTATTGCGCAGTGGATGAAAAACAAGAACCCCGAATTTTTGCGTTGCTACGACACAGATCAGGAAAACACGACTTTTTCGCGCTACAAGGCGATGAACGTCAAGCACGTTCCGGTCATGACCGAGTCGCGTACCATCGACCCCAAGCGTTTCGATGCCTTGATGATGGACATCCTGGAATCTGACGGCAATTGCGTGATCGACAACGGCGCCAATACTTTTTCTCCTCTGATGGCTTACCTGATCGAGAACGCCTGCTTCGAATTGTTAAAAGACTCCAATCGTGCAGTTTATATTCACAGCATAGTTGGCGGCGGCGATACCTTGCACGATACGGCGTCCGGCTTTATTTCCACGGCACTCTCGACACCGGTTCCCCTGATTTTGTGGGAAAACGAGTACTTCGGCTTGCTGCAAACGCCCAGCGGCAAGGAATTTGTCGACTCGCAAAGTTTCAATGACCATATCGATAAGGTAAAAGGCCGGATCAAACTAAGCCAGCGCAATTCGGATACCTTCGGGGCTGATATCAAGAAAATGAATACCGCTCGCATGACGCTGGAAGAAGTGATGCATAGCGACAAATTCAACATCATGGAGAAACAACGTATCAAGGTCGTCTATCGCGATATCTTCGCGCAGCTTGACGAAGTCAACTGGTGAGGACGAGTTCATGGACCTGAACAAGCTCAGAAGCCTGGTATTCGAAAAAACCGGCATCAAGATCGAAACGAATGACCCGATCTTTGCGTTGGTGGCCTTGAACGAAGCGGTATTGTCGGAATGTGTAGAACAGCATATTACCAATTTACAAGCCGCGGCTGAACAGCTCAAGGAACAAACCACACACTTGATCCAGGCCGGCGATCGAGTAAAAAGCTTGCTGTTGCAGATGGGGCAAACAGTCGAAGACCCGCTACCAGCCAGTAGCGCAAAAGCGCCAAGCCAAGCGCGGGAAGAAACTACATGGCCGTGGCACTGGATCGGTGCTGCCGGTGGAATTTCCTTATGCAGCGCTTTGCTGGTGCTGGGTGGTCAGGCTGCCTTGGGCTATCCGCGCATCCCGGCGCCGGTAGTCGTCGCAGCGCCGAACAGTGTCCCGATACTCACGCCTGAGCAAACGCTCTTGATTCAAAATGGCGAGAAATATGCAAAGATGTGGCCCAAGCTGGACCAAAAAACGCAGGAGAAGATCAAGGCGCTAAGCCAATAGAAGCATCAGGCCAGCATGCCCAGCGTAGCCGCCTTGACAGCAGCCTGGGTTTTGTTCGACGCCCCCAACTTGGTAACCACGTTGTTGATGTGAAAATTAACCGTACGTTCAGAGACCGCCAGAATCTGCCCGATTTCGTAGGCTGTTTTGCCTTCTGCAGTCCAGCGTAATACTTCTTTTTCACGCAAGGTCATGATAATCAAGGTTTCCGGTGCGTACTTCGGCACCAGCAGTCGAGACATGGTGGCGTGCGAGAATTGCGCCAGCCACGCCATTTTTATCTTGTTTTCGAATAATTCATATTCGGTCAATTGCGCCACCGTGCGCGCCAGTGTCAACATGCCGACCGAACCACTGGCATCACGCGAAAATTGCGTCCATCCGTAGTGCAGGCCATGGGCACGCGCCTCGTTCCATAATTCCGGCGCATCGACAAATACGTCGTTGGCTGGAACCAGCGTCCGAAGACCCGTCTTCAAGCCGGATAGAGCAACCGGCTCGGCTTCCAGATAAGCGCCGCGCTCTTGTTGGCAAACCCGCCATTCCTTGGAGAAATTATTAAACGATGCGACAAAGGGGCGCGAAATCGGTACCGACATTTGAATGCCGTAAGCGCAATAATCGAAGCCCATGTCTTTAGCAAGCAAGGCAATCTCATCAAACAATTCCTGTTCCGATTCGATGGTCAACAACGAATTGAGATGGTCTTCCTGCCAAGATTTCATGATTCTTTCCCCCGCTAGTCAAATCCAACTGCGCTTAATAGTGTAGTGAGCCATGCGAAGGCGAACAACCTGCCCTGCGTAAAACCACGCTACCAGATCGAAAGTGAGCAAGAATCGTTCCGTCCTCGACCCAACAGGTAATCGCCAAATCACATTGTCGATTGCTTTTTTCCTGAGCACTTATCTTAATGACAATGCAAATAATCTACCAAGATGAAAGTTATATGGCAAACCATCAAATAACACGCCATCAAGTGTAACAGTCTAATCCTTAAACAAAAACGCAAAATTTCTCATTTTGGAATAGCAACGCATTCCAAAAACAGGATTAAATGTGGCTATCTTGATGATTAAAATGCAATATTGGCAAAAATATTGCCAAATAAATCAGGTGAATTTCATTCGCTCGGTCGATAAATATCCTCTGGATATTTGTCAGAATAGCTTTTTGCCAGCGATATACAAGAACCTGTCAACAATATCAGCTATTCGCATCGCCATTTAAGTTGATTGTCATATCAACAATTTAACATTCTACAAGAGATTATGTTTTGCAGCGGATGATTAGTGGCTTTCCTCGAAGCCATTAATTGCTGCAATGCATGTATACCCAAACCAGAATTCCCTTGGGAGTGATCCTTCATATAATCGCCATCTGTTAATCGATAGAATTTTTGCACTGCACAAGATACACTATTGTCAAATGTCACCAACTTATTTCCCACTTTCAACGCTATAGGAGTTTTCATTTGAATCAACTATCTGCGAACGATATCCCAAAGATCACCATTGTCGGTGGAGGAGCAGGCGGCTTGGAACTTGCTGTGCGACTTGGCAAGCGATTAGGCAAAAAGAAAAAGGCGTGTATTACCTTGGTGGATGCCACTCCGACCCACTTATGGAAGCCGCTTTTGCATCAAATTGCCGCCGGAACACTTGATAGCCACGCTGACGAGCTGGAATATTACGCCTTGGCGCGCAAGAATCATTTCACGTTTCGCCTCGGCCGCATGGATGGCTTGAATCGCGAAAAAAAGGAAATTTACCTCAGCCCCACCTGCGACGAAGATGGCGAGGAACTGCTGCCGAAACAGGCAATTGCCTACGACACCCTGGTGATTGCGCTGGGTAGCCAAACCAATGATTTTGGCACGCCCGGCGCGCGTGAAAACTGCATCATGCTCGATACGCCGGTAGCAGCCCAACGCTTCCACCAGCGTTTGATCAACTGCTGCCTGCGCGCGCAGTCCGGCGCCAAGGGCGCTGGCGAAGGCAGGTTCACCGTCACTATTATCGGTGGCGGCGCAACCGGTGTTGAGTTATCAGCAGAGTTGCATATGACGACCAGTATTTTGTCGACCTACGGCTTGGCGAACTTCCACCCGGAAAAAGATCTCAAGATCGCGATTGTCGACGCCGCACCGCGCCTGCTGCAAATGTTGCCCGAACGCTTGTCCGATTCGGTGGCGCGAGAATTGCGCACCATCGATATTGAAATCCATACCAATGAAAAAGTGGTGCAGATATCCAAGGAAGGCGTATTGATGGCCAGCGGAAAATTCATCCCGAGCGGCATCGTGGTCTGGGCTGCAGGCATCAAGGCGCCCGACTTCATCAAGGAGATTGACGGACTCGAAACCAATCGCATCAATCAATTGGTGGTACAGCGGACTTTGCAGACCAGCCGCGACCCGGCCATCTATGCACTCGGCGACTGCGCCGCTTGTCCGCATCAGGATGGCAAGAAGATGGTGCCGGCAGCGGCCCAGGCAGCTCATCAGCAGGCGTCCATGTTGGCGAAATCGCTGGTGCGGCAGCTGCAAGGAAAAACGCCGCTTGAATTCAGCTACAAGGATCACGGCACGCTGGTATCGCTGGGGGATTACAGCACGATCGGCAGTTTGATGGGAGCGATTGCCAGCGGTTCGATATTTATCGAGGGCACCATCGCGAAATGGATGTATTGGTCATTGCACAAAAACCATCAAATCGCGGTCAATGGCTTGTTCCACACCTGGCTATCGACTTGGGCTGAAGCCTTCAACTGGGCACGCAATCCACGGATCAAGCTGCATTAATTTTTGGTTATTCCAAATTCTTTGTGGCTAGACATACGTATTCATGCAGGTTTAAGAAAAACAATCACCGTCATTCGCGCGAAGGCGGGAATCCATAGTGAGTTTGATAGAGCGCACGCCCGATGGATTCCCGCCTTCGCGGGAATGACGGAGGATTTGTCAATGTTTAAAATTATTGTTGGCCCACAAAATACTGGACGAACCTAATTTTTAGGATGCAGGACTTCCGCGATTTCCGGGTGTTCGCTTTTGGCGGCAAAGTCAGCAGCACTCAAGCCCTGGTCATTTTTAAGGTGGAGGTCGGCACCGGCCTCCACCAATAGCTTGACCGCCTCAGCATGGCCGGCGCGTGCCGCCATCATGATCGGCGTCGTTTTATTCGGAGACTCGGCATCGATATAGGCCGATTTTTCCAGCAGCAGCTTGATGATGTCGCAGTCACCCGACGCCGCCGCGTAATGCAATGCTGCCCATCCATGTGTATTGACTTCAACATCCTTATCCAGCAAAGCCTTCACGGCTGGCAGGTTGTCGGTAAAACTGGCCACCATCAACGCTGTATCGCCGTTATCCGAACGCTTCTCAAGATCGATTTTCGGTGCGTTGATCAATTCCGCAAAGGCTTTCATCGCATGCTCGTGCAGCGCCAAAACCATGGCGGTATCGCCGCGGGTTGGCTCCTTCAAGTTTGGATCGATGCCATGCTCCAATAACTTGTGCAACATATAGCCGTCATCACGTGAAATAGTGAGGAAAAAATCGCGACTGTCATCGGCGACGGCCATGCCGGGAATCGCGGCCAGCAACAATAAAATGGAAAACATCCGCAATTGCCGGCGCAAGCCCGAATACATCATGTTGTACGTCATGTTTTCCATTTCACCGCTATCGCGCAATATTGAACAAATTAAAGAAATTATCGCTGGTCTGCGCGGCCACCACGTCCAATGGCAAACCCTTCAATTTCGCCAGAAATTCGGCGACGTGCATGACCAGGCCGGGTTCATTCATTTTCCCGCGATGCGGCACCGGAGCCAGATAGGGAGAATCGGTTTCGATCAGCATGCGCTCCAACGGCACGGCAAGCGCCACCGCCTGCAAATCCTTCGCGCTTTTGAATGTGACGATGCCGGAAAAGGAAATATAAAACCCCATCTCGATTGCAGCTTGGGCAACCTCCAGGGATTCAGTAAAGCAATGCATCACGCCGCCCACGCCGCCTGCATCGGTTCCGGCCCGCTCCTCGCGCATCAAGCGTATCGTATCGGCGGATGCCGCACGCGTATGAATGATCAGCGGCTTGCCGGTTGCGCGCGAAGCCCGTATATGCACGCGGAAGCGTTCGCGCTGCCATTCGAGGTCGCCTTGCAAGCGGAAGTAATCCAGCCCGGTTTCACCAATGGCGACAATCCTTGGGTTTTGCGAGAGGCGCACCAAATCGTCCACGGTCGGTTCCGGCGTGTCTTCGTAGTCCGGATGAACGCCGACCGATGCGTAGATATGCGGGTATTTTTCAGCGAGTTCCAGCACCTGCGGGAAGTCGGGCAAATCCACCGAGACGCATAAGGCGTGGCTGACCTGGTTTTCCTGCATTTTGCCGAAAATCTCCGGCAAGCGTGCCGCAAGCTCGGGGAAATTGATATGGCAATGAGAATCGATATACATGGGCGGCATTGTACGCCGGGAAGCGCATTTATGCGCAGCCGCGTCCCGTTAGGCTACGCGCTTGCCAAAGATAATCAGGTCGCGCTCTATGCCATCGAGATTAGCCACCTTAGGCATGGTTGCCCAACGCTCGAAGCCAAATGCCTCGAACAATTTGAGACTCGGCTCATTGTGGCCGAAAATGAAACCGAGCAAAGTATGAATCCCGATTTGTGGCGCGTAGGCAATCGCCTGTTCCAGGAAATATCGTCCCAAGCCCTTGCCGCGGGCCTGTTCGTGCAGATAAATCGATAATTCCGCAGTTGCCGAATACGCCGGCCGGCCATAGAAATTGGAATAGGAAAGCCAGCCGATTACCTGCCCTTCCGCTTCGATCACCCATAATGGGCGGCGTTCGGGAGTGTGGTCGGCAAACCACGCATGGCGCGATTCGACGGTGATGGGTTCGGTATCGGCCGTGACCTGGCGCGAAGCGACTGTGCTGTTGTAAATGGCGACGATGGCGGGTAAATCGTCAAAACGGGCAAGGCGGTGCGTGTGCGACATTGGAGCTGAAAGTCAAAAATCCGATTATAAAGTGTGTGTTGCGCGCGATGAACCCAGTGCGGCGCCGAGTATTTCTTCTATCCTTTGCTTGACCCGACGACCGCTCTCGTCCGCCGAGAAGTGGACGCCGATCCCTTGCGCCTTGCTGTTATTGGCGCCGGCCGGCGTGATCCAAGCGATTTTTCCGGCGATCGGATACTTGGCCGCGTCGTCCATCAAGGTCAGGATCAGATAGATTTCGTCGCCGATTTTATAAGGCTTGGTGGTCGGCACGAAAATGCCGCCATTCGCCAGAAACGGCATGTAGGCAGCGTATAACGCTGCCTTTTCCTTGATCGGCAAGGACAATACGGATGGACGCGCTACCGTCGCACTTGCTGGAGCATCAGCCATGACTATCCATTTCAGGAAAAAAGTGTTGCATAATCAAGCAGCATATCTTCAATGAAGAGTTTCGCCGATAGTGGATGTTCGGCTATCGCACGTCTTTCGTTCGTGTTTTTCAGTGCTTTCAACAAAGCACTGACCTCAACGCGCCCGGCCAACTCCACCAATTCCGCTCGATACCTTGGATAATATCGGATAATTCCTGAAAGTTTATGCGAAAACAAATCGTATTGCCAGCGTTGCAACCATGATACTAATTCAATAACCGCAGTTTTCTGCAATTTATCGGCAGTTTTCAATGCGCCATCGATAGTCGGGCGCGCCAGATGGCGCAAAAATTCGTCCATCGTTTCCTGCATTCCCGACTCCGACTGCGCCAGTGCCGCCAGCGGCGCCCCACCCTGCTCTGCCAGCCACGAGTCGGCATTATCGACTTTCTGCTCCTTTAGCCAGGCCAGAGCCTGCTCCTGCGAAGGCATATTCAAGGCAAATTTGCGGCAACGCGACAAAATGGTCGGCAACAAGCGATCCAGACTATTCGAGACCAGCAGGAAAATCGTCGACGGCGGCGGCTCTTCCAGTGTTTTCAGCAGCGCGTTGGCTGACGCGGTATTCAATGCCTCCGCAGGATACAGGACAATTACCCGCATGCCTTGCCGGTGGGTCGAGATATTCATGAAATCGGCCAACGCCCTGATCTGGTCGATCTTGATATCCTTTGATGGCGCTTTGGTGGCTTTTGCTGATTTCTTGGTTTCAACCGCTTCGCCGGCTTCGTCACCTTCGTCTGCGCCGTCATCATCCAAAACCTCGGGGCGCACGCGCCGATAATCGGGGTGCCCATATTGCTCAAACCATCCGCAGGACGGGCATTGACCGCATGGATGACCGCCGCTTAACGGCGTCTGGCATAACAGCGATTGCGCGAACCGCTCGGCAAAAGCGGTTTTACCGATACCGGTCGCGCCATGAAACAAAATGGCGTGCGGCAGGCGTTCACGCAACTGCTGCAATTGCAACCACGCGTCTTCTTGCCAGGGATATAGTGAATTAGTCATTCAAATGGTCGAGAGGATTTTATCGAGCAATATCTCGATCTCTGGAATCGGCAAGGTCGAATCGATGATCCTGAAGCGCTGCGGGAATTGCGCCGCCCGCCGCAGGTATTCGGCGCGGGTCGCCGCGAAAAATCCTTCCTTCTCTTGCTCGAATTTGTCCAGGGTGCGGGTTGCATCGAGGCGCGCACGGGCGACTTCCAGAGGCACATCGAACAACAGCGTCAAATCCGGTTGCAGATGCGGATGCACCCATTGCTCCAGGGCGTCCAATTTATCCAAATCCAGTTTGCGGCCACCGCCCTGATAGGCGAAGGAGGCATCGGTAAAGCGGTCCGTGATGACGCAGTCGCCACGCGCCAAGCCCGGTTCGATCACTTGCGCCAAATGCTCGCGGCGCGCCGCAAACATCAGCAAGGCCTCGGTCTCCAGGTGCATTTTTTCATGCAGCAGCAGTTCACGCAATTTTTCGCCGAGCGGCGTGCCGCCTGGTTCGCGGGTGGTGATCACGGTGTGGCCGCGCTCGCAAAGCCAACTGGCGACGTAGGCGATGTGAGTCGATTTGCCTGCGCCGTCGATGCCTTCGAAGCTAATGAATTTACCAGTGTGCATAGTGGTCTTAATTACTTTTGGTACTGGTTGACCGCATGATTATGGTCATCGAGATTATCGGAAAACTGACTGGTTCCATCGTTGCGCGAAACGAAATACAGCGCATCGGTTTTAGCCGGGTTCAAGGCTGCTGCCAGCGATGCCGCTCCCGGCAAAGCGATCGGCGTTGGAGGCAAGCCGACCCGAGTATACGTGTTATATGGCGTATCGGCCTGTAAATCGCGCTTGTGTATCTGCCCCTGATATTTATCGCCCATGCCATAGATCACGGTCGGATCGGTCTGCAACATCATGCCGCGATTGAGCCGATTCACGAATACGCCGGCAATCATCACACGCTCGGATTTTTGCCCCGTTTCCTTTTCAACAATCGACGCCATGATCAGCGCATCGTAAGGCGTCTTGTACGGCACCGCCGGATCGCGCCGGCTCCAACCTTCGTTCAAGCGCTTCATCATTTGCGCGTTAGCCTGCCGATAAATCTGCAAATCGCTGGCGCCCGTGGCAAACAGATAGGTATCCGGGAAAAACAAGCCCTCGGCCACCTTGTAATCGGGCGCTACTTTCTCCAGCAACTCCCGGTCCGACCATTGCAGGGTTTCGTGCTTCAAGGCGGGATTCGCCGCAATCGCCTGGCGCATTTGCTGGAAGGTCCAACCTTCAATGATCACCAACGATTCTTGCGCAAACTCGCCGCGCACCAATTGCTCGACCAGGTATAGCGGCGTCGCACCGGGCTTCAGCTCGTAACTTCCGGCTTTCAATTTGGATGCCTTGCCGGTCAAACGTGCCAGCCATGTCAGCAAAGACGGGTTGACCGGCACGCCGGCGCTGGAGATCTGCTGCATGGAGCCGTGCACCGAGCTGCCGGGCACGATCGTGAATTTGATCGCGGCTTGATCCGACTGGATAATTGGTTGCTGCGCCCAGAAGACGAAGGCGCCGGCAGCAAGGATCGCAAGAATGACAATAAAAGCAAATAGTTTGTTTATCAAAGCTGGTTCCGAAGGCAATCTTTGAGGGGAGTCCGGCACCTTTTTTCTGGCGCCACTATAATCGACCCATAATGATAATAGTTTACTGAGGACTTCACCGATTTTATGACTGATTTATTGATTGAATGGCAGCAATTTCTTGCGCAACACGGGGCAAACTTCAGCGATGAACCTGTTTCGCAGCTTCTTGGTTTCAACGGACAGGGCAGCAATCTCGCTGCGAACACCGATTTTGTCGCCCCGCTGACCGATCAGGGCGTGATCGCCTGGAGCGGCGAGGAGGCTGCAACCTTCCTGCACAATCAACTGACCAACGACGTCGAAAACCTTGGAACAGCCGAAGCCCGCCTGGCCGGGTATTGTACGCCGAAGGGCAGATTGCTCGCCACCATGCTGATTTGGCGCACCGGCGACCAGATCCTGCTGCAACTGCCAAAGCAAATTCAAGCCGCCATCCAGAAGCGCCTGCAAATGTTCGTACTACGGGCAAAAGCAAAATCGCGCGATGCCAGCGGCGAATTCGTAGCCCTCGGCCTGGCTGGCCATGCTGTTGGCAGCAGCTTGCAAACCTGGTTCCCGCAATTGCCTGCTGCACCTTATACAAAATTGGACGCTGAAGCAGGGACGCTGATTCGTCTGGCCGATAGCGATGGCGCGCCGCGTTATCAATGGATTACCTCCGCTGCAACGGCGATGCAGGCATGGCCGCTGCTGACCAAGCATCTGCATGCAACGGGTCCGCAAACCTGGCGCTTGTCCGAAATACGTGCCGGACTGCCAACCGTCAACCAACCAACGCAGGAGCAATTTGTGCCGCAAATGATCAATTACGAGTTGATCGGCGGCGTGAATTTCAAAAAGGGGTGCTACCCAGGCCAGGAAATCGTGGCGCGCAGCCAATATCTGGGCAAACTGAAGCGCCGCATGCTATTGGCTACGGTGTCCGATAGCCAGGTGTTGCCGGGCATGGAAGTATTTGCATCCAGCGACCCCGAACAACCGTGTGGCATGGTCGTCAATGCAGAGCGCAGCACAGCCGGCGAAACCGATTGCCTGGTCGAAATCAAGCTGGCGGCAACCGAAGGCGCGACCGTGCATCTCGGTTCCGCGCAGGGAGCAATGCTCAAGTTCAAATCGCTGCCGTACGCTTTACCGGACCCGGCGCAATGAAATCCGCTTCAAAATCGGCTCAAAGCGGCGAGCAGCGGATTGTCGACATCGCCGCGGCTCCCGATACCGTGGATTGGTACATTTATTATCACGTTCGCGCCGAGCACGAGGCCGCGCTGCACACGCGTGTCAGCGCCATGCAAAACCGCCTGCTGCAAACCTGCGGCGTGACTGGCTCATTGAAGCGGCGTCCGCAATTGCGTGATGGACTGCACACTTGGATGGAAGTCTATATCGCCGCACCGATCGATTTCGATACGCTTCTCGCTACCGAAGTATCGACTGCCAAACTGTCGGAATTAATTGATGGCGAACGCCACGTCGAACATTTTTGGGATGTCACCTCATGTGCCTGATCGTCTTCGCATGGCAAGTGGTTCCCGGCATTCCCTTGGTGCTGGCCGGTAACCGCGATGAATTTTTCCAGCGCCCGACCGCCCCCGCAAACTGGTGGGAAGATCATCCGCAGGTATTCGCCGGACGCGACCTGGAAGGCGGCGGCACCTGGCTAGGAGTAACGCGCGAGGGACGCTTCGCGGCATTGACGAATATCCGCGCCCCAGCCGAGCGCCGCGAAGACGTGCGCTCGCGCGGCATGCTGGTAGCCGACTATTTGACCGGCACCGCATCGCCGGAAGAGTACATCGCCAAGCTATCTGCCGAAACCGACAACTACAACGGATTCAACCTGATTGTCGGCACACCGGATAATTTAATCTGGTATAACAACCGCGATAAGGAAGACGACCGCAACGGCCAACTGCTGGCGCCAGGAATCTACGGTTTATCGAACGGCTCGCTCGACACCTCATGGCCCAAGGTCGTCAGAACCAAGGCGCAATTTGCCAGCCTGCTATGCCAAGGCGCACCGCGTGACGCCTACTTTGAAATGTTGAGCGACACTACGCGTGCATCGGATTGCCGCTTACCCAAGACCGGCATCGACATCGAATGGGAGCGTGCGCTCTCGGCGGTATGCATTGATTTGCCGACTTATGGCACGCGCTCTTCTAGTGTAGTGCAGGTGTTTCCGAATCGGGAACCGGTGTTGTTGGAGCATTTGATTCATGCGGGAGCTTGAAGTAAGCCGGCACGGTTTGGTAGGCTGGGAAATTATCCCAGCAATGCGTCACCGACCACTCCGGCGCGTATATAGGCTCGCATAGGATAATTATATGCTGGGATAATATCCCAGCCTACTTTGCCGGCACTTCATCCACCCAGTAATCCACATCGTGACCCGCATGCGTCATGTGCCGCAAGTCACCACCAAAAGCGCCGATCTTCTTCGAATCGGGATATTCGCACACCTCCGCCGACATCATGGTGCTGACTGATAAATAGGCAAGGTCGGCGTCGGAATCGTTGATGATCTGGTGCGCCGTTTCCGGTCCGCCCGTTGGGCAGCAGATTACGTCACCTGCGCGGATCTTTCGTGTTTCCTCGCCGTAACGCAAGGTGCCATTGCCCTTCACGATGTAGAACATCTCTTCTTCCCCGCGATGGCTGTGGAAAGGGCATGAGCGCTTGCCCGGTGGGACGACATCGTAGGAATAGCCTAATTCCTTGGCGCCGAGCAGTGGCCCGATGCGCGCGGCGTTGCTCTCGAACGCGTCGCCCTTCTCGAAATGCTCCAGCTTCAATTCGTCAATGTTGACGACTTTCGAATTGATTACGCTCATTGGTTCATTCCTCCGTAAACGTTGCATTGGCGAAAAGTGGAACTGGCCGTTGGCGCGTTACGCCGCAGTCGACAACACCCGCTGCATGCCGATATGCGGAATCCCCGCTTCGACAAATTCATGGCCGTCGCGAGAAAAGCCGTGGCGGGCGTAAAAGCCTTCGGCGTTTTCCTGTGCATTCAACTTGACGACGGTATCGCCGCGCTGTTGGGCTACTTTTACCAAGGCATCTAGCAGGAGGCCGCCGATACCGGCGCCGCGCGCGTTCTTTTTGACTGCCATGCGACCGATATGGCCGTCGGGCAGCAGGCGTCCAGTGCCCAAGCCTTGGCCGTGTTCATCAAACGCGATGGCGTGCAGGCAGACCGCATCCATGTCGTCCCATTCGAGTTCGACCGGGATTTTTTGCTCGATCACAAAGACGGCGTAGCGGATTGCTTGGGCGACAGCTTGTTGTTCGGCCCAGGGGCCGGTGCGGACTTCGATTTTCATGATGTGGTCGGCGCGAGTTTTTCGATGGCGGTAATTGTCGCACGCCAGGCGTCGGGAAAGGCAATCGCTTTGCGAATTTCGGTGTCGGCGTAAACATAAACCAGTTCGCCGCTCACCAAATGCTGGTCTTGCAGGTAAATTTCCAGAAGGAAACGCACCGACGAGCGACCGAATCCGGCGCAACGCACGCCGATTTCCAGTTCATCGTCGAAACGCGCCGGGGCCAGGTATTCGACCGTCGCCTTGCGCGCAAACATTTCGCGCCCGTCACCGGCTTGCTGCGTCACATTGGGCAGCCCGGTGCGACGCCAATATTCCGTGAAAGCGACATCGAAATAGGTCAGATAGTGGCCGTTAAAGACGATAGCTTGCATGTCGACTTCGGACCAGCGCACACGCAGGGGGTGGAAAAAAGAAAAATCTTCACGTGCCATCAGTTGACCATTCTATGCTGAGAGGAATTCGCGGATCAATCGATTGATAGTCTGCGGCTGTTCATGAATAATCCAATGCGTGGCGCTAGCTATCCGGTTCACGCGCAAGTCGCCGACCACTTCGTCCAAGCCGTCCAGCAAACTTTCGGGCAAGGCGAGGTCGGAATCGCCCCAAATGACCTGAGTCGGAACCGATGTGAAAAAATCCTTTGCAGGCTTTTCCGGCTTCAGCGGGGCAACTTGTCCGGCGACAGGCGGATACAGCGGCGAAGCGCGATAGTAATTGACGCTGCCATTCAAGCCGCGCGCCCAGCATTGATGATATTTTTGCTTGACGTCTTCTGTGAACCACCCAGCCGGAGGTTGCCCCATGCCGTTAAAAAAACCATCCATCAAGGCGAAGTCGTCTTTTGCCAGAGCCTTTTCGGAGCCTTCCGCGCGCAACCAGTTCATGTAGGCACTGGCTTGCTGCTGTTTGGGGTCATGCGCCAATGCTCGCCCGAATAAATACGGATGCGGCGAATTGATAATAATCAGTTTATGCAGCAACTGCGGCAACGCAATCGCCAGATTCCAGGCAACCGCCCCGCCCCAGTCATGCGCGACCAGAACAAACTTTTCATAGCCGAAATGGGCGGCCAGCAAGCGCACATCCTCAACGATGTGGCGGGATTTATAGGCGCTGACTTCCGTCGGCATGGCGGACAAGTTGAAGCCACGCAAGTCCGGCGCAAGTGCAAAATAGTCTTGCCCGAATTCCGCCAGTTGCGCGTTCCAGGCAAACCAGAATTCAGGAAAACCATGCAGGAACAGGATCAACGACTTGCCGGTTTCTCCCGCAGAAGCATAGTGCAGGCGGGTGCCGTTGGATAGTTCGACAAATTGCTTTTCGCGAATTGCAGCATTCACTGGAGCTCTCCCTTTATAAAATGGTTCATCCAAGTATTTTGTGGGTAGGCAATAATTACAAACGCCCCCTATAACCCTCCGTCATTCCCGCGCAGGCGGGAATCCATAGGG
>Ga0302315_10003370_pt1 | contig 14439 bp, 17 predicted proteins | sample III_Palsa_N3_1_FD_200532 | JGI IMG/M metagenome (GOLD analysis project Ga0302315, IMG submission 200532) | Peat permafrost microbial communities from Stordalen Mire near Abisko, Sweden - III_Palsa_N3_1 | ecosystem: Environmental > Terrestrial > Soil > Palsa > Peat permafrost | place: Sweden... | reverse complement strand
ACGATGGGGCGCCGATTGCAGGCGCTCGAGAACGCCGTGGGGCACAAACTTTTCCAGAGAACCAAGGACGGGTTTGTGCTTACCGATGAGGGAGCAGCGGTCCTCAATCATGCTGAGCGCATCGAGGAGGAGGCGCTCGCCTTTCAGCGTCAGCTGACCGGGCAGGAGCAGCAGCTCGAGGGCATGTTGCGCATTACCTCGTCCGACTGGTTTGCCGAGTGCATCCTGACCCCAGTGATTGCGGATTTCTCAAAACAGTATCCGCGCGTGATCATCGAACTACTCACTGATTCACGCTTCCTCAGCTTGTCGCGACGCGAGGCTGATCTGGCCTTTCGCATCCAGCCGTTCGACGAGCCGGATGTCGTCTCGCGCAAGCTTCTGAGAATGCCCTACGGCGTCTATACAAAGTCCGATTATCCGTGTCCCGTGGTGGGGGACGGCAGCGGGGCCTCGTTGCTCGTGATGAACGTCGCTTTTGGTGGCATGCCTGAAGTGGCATGGCTACAACGCATGCTTCCGCATGCGCGTGTAGCGTTTCGCAGTAATGCCCGGGCCGTTCAAGCGGGGATGTGTGCCCGAGGTGCCGGCGTTGCGGTATTGCCGCGCCCACTGGGCGACGCGATCGATGCACTGCAGCGCATCGATCTGGGTGAGGAGCCTCCCGTACGCGATGTATGGATTGGCTACCATCGCGATATGCGCCGCCTCGCCCGGTTGCGGGCATTGTTGGACATGGTTGTCGCACGATTAGCCGATTGAGCTGATTGCGTTGATGCGATGCTTCGTGGAATGACCGACGTAGGTCGCCACGAATCCGCGGATCCGTAGTCACTACACACGTCACACCAGTCGAGTGGGCTCGAGCGCGATGCAACGCTATCAACCCGAAACGACGGATCGGTTCTAAGAAGCTCCGCGAACCTTGCGGGTTAGAAAATCACGGATCAAGTCCGCAATTTCAGCCGCGTTCGTTTCCAGCGCGAAGTGCCCGGTATTCAGCAGGTGCACTTCCGCGTCCGGGATATCGCGCTTGTACGCTTGCGCGCCGGCTGGGAGGAAGAATGGATCTTTGTCACCCCAGACTGCGAGCAACGGTGGCTGATGCTTGCGAAAGTACGCCTGCCACGCCGGATACAAAGCCACGTTGGATCGATAGTCGAGCACCAGATCCAGTTGGATTTCATCCATACCGGCGCGACTGATGTACGCGATATCGAGCGTGTAGCCATCCGGGGAAACCTTGAGTGGATCGGCGCCATGCAGATACTGCATGCGTATCGCTTCGGGCGATAGCGCGTCGCGGCAAGCCTCGCGCGTCTGCTGTGAAGGAGAGCGCCAGTACGCCTGATACGGTCCCCAAACGTCACTCAGACCTTCTTCGTAAGCATTGCCGTTCTGACTGATGATTGCGGTCACTCGCTCTGGATGCGCAGCCGCTATGCGGAAACCGGTGGGTGCGCCGTAATCGAATACGTAGAGCGCATATTTCTTCAGATTCAACGCCTCGGTGAAGCCCGTTACCACTTGCGCCAGATGGTCGAAGGTGTAATCGAACTTGCCGCGTGCTGGTGCTTTCGTATTGCCGAAGCCCGGTAGATCCGGTGCGATCACGTGGTATTCATCCGCGAGCAAAGGAATCAGGTCACGGAACATGTGACTTGAGGTGGGGTAGCCATGTAAAAGAAGCAAGACTGGCGCGCCTGGCCGACCGGCTTCGCGATAGAAGACGTCCACGTCGCCTACCTTTTGAGTTTTATAGGTGACAGTCATGGGGGAGTTTTCCTGTGAAGAGTTCGCAGCACGAAGCCGTTTTGTGGAAGGACCTGAGCGATCCATCGCATCAACGATGCGAACAGTGGCAAGAGCGATCGAACCAAACACTGTCGTAGCCAACAAGCCGCGGCGTTTCAGATTGATATTCTCGATAGCGGGGGTTTTCATCTGGGTTCCTCGATTCGTCAACGGTAGCGACCACCGACTGGCTTGCGTTTCATAGCCAATTTGATCGACAATACATCCGACCGATCGGTAGTATATGAGTGTCCCTGCATGAAAACAACCCTTGAGCAAATCGTCGTTGAAGCGCGCGAGCTTTTTCGCGAGCGCGGCTACGCTGGCGCTTCCATGCAGGACCTCGCCGAGCGCGTTGGCCTGAAAAAGGCCAGTCTCTACACGCGCTTTGCAAGTAAGGAGGCGCTGGTCGCTCCGGTACTGGCGCTTACGCTGGAAGAGACCTTCGCGGGCGGGAAAAGCGATCCATCGGATTGGCTTGAGGCCTATGAGAATGTGCTCAAGCATATCGCTGCTGCGCTAACCGATCGTGTGCGTTGCGTCGGTCTTCATCTGGCGTACGGCGTTGGGGACGACGCGCCCGACGCCTTGAAAGCGGTGCGCCAATACTTCACTGCTTTGCGCGAAGGCTTGGCAGTGATTCTCAAACAAAAACTGGGCGCAAAGCTTGCCGGTACGGTCGCCACCGACGCACTTGTCCGTTTGGAAGGCGCGACGCTTTGGATTGTTGTTGCTGAAGATGCCCAGCCAATGCAGCGCGCGCTGAAAGCATTGATCGCGGAAGCCAGGGCATTCAAAACGACCAAGTGATCTCCGTACGATGAACGGAAGACTGGTCAGCGCTTTCCAGAAGGCGCGCGACAGGCTCGCGGCTTGTGGCGCGAGATACCTTTGTTCCGCCTGCTACGGTATGACTACCGCCACGGTCCACCTGGATCGCCATAATGAGCGTGACTACTGCCTCTTGCGCCAGCTTGCAGTGAGACGGTCAGACGATGTATCCACTCGATTCATGGCGTCCCCTCGCCTGATGACCTTCTTCAAAGCCAGCGCGATACGCCGCCATGATGCGAGCAGGTGCCCCGATGGTTCATGCTGAAGCTGTAGCTGCCGTCGCGGCATTGTGCCGATGCGCCAGGCGGAACATCTCCCGATACAGTGTGTGCAGGTCGATGGACTGAGTAGCCCTCCTTGTTGACGTAGCTGCCGGACTCGGTCAGCTCCGTTGAGCCATTTGTGACGCTCTGCGCGCTACTTTGCTGTGGTTGGGGCGCGGCGCTCTGCGCGCAGGCCAGCCCGCCAAGCGTCGCCAGGCAGACGCTCAGCGCAAAGCCAAGGTGTTTCAACATGTTGATCCCCCTCCGTTCTATCGGATAGCGGTCGGGGATGAAGCAAGACTATTGCCAACCCATCAGGCGGGAGGCCGGAGCTACGGCTCAAACGGGAAGGGAAGTGGCATGAATGCCCACATCGCGCTTGTACGCGTGCGGCTGATTCTGGCTGTTTTCGCAAACATGAAGCCTCCCCACCGCGTGCAGCAGCGCAGCGCGACCGTCGCTGCTGGCAAGCGTCTTGCTTCGTCATTGAGGCGCCGGGTGAAAAATTGAAGCTGACGCGGATCATTGGCTTGGACAGTGCGGCAAGAGCGTGAGAGATGAACAAGGCGACCTACACGCGCTTTCAAGGGAAGCGCTACACCTATGAGATCACCTACGACCATGCCGGGTACGAAGTGAGCAGGAATGGCGACATCAAAAGAATCGGCCTTGTGCCAAAAGCTTTTGACCGACCACTACTGACTCGAACCGAAGCCATGGATCGAGGTCTGTTCTTTGCCGAGATCGATATTGAGGGACTGATTGGAATGGACGAGTAGGCGCATCGTCCCCTTTTCAATGCATGAGTTCGGCCAGCGACCCGACAGGTGGTGCCCACCCTTGGCGCGATCGATGCCAGATCGAACCCGTGTTGCGGCGCCAGAACTTCACGGTGTTGAATGAAAGCGGCCAGTTGACAGGTATCGTAACCCGGCGGGAACTGTCCGATGGTGGTGCTATTGAGCGCTGCCTCGATTGACATATGCCGCGCCAGGTTGAGAACCTTAGATCGAGGAAGCATCAATGGCCAAAACGCACGCAGAACTCCAGCAAATGCTTGATGCGTTGGACGCCGCCATGCCTGGGTTCCTGGAGCAGCACCACCTTGAGGAGGATTTCTGGGGCGCTTTCTCAAGTGTTGTCGACGAAATCGACGGTGCCACAGCCCCGGACGACTTCGGCTGGGTACTGGTCCAGGTCAACATCATTCTGAAGAAGTACGGCATTCTGAAGCGCTCGGGACATGCCGCCGAGACCAATCCCACAGAGCTGAGTCCGCAGGACCTGGAATGCCTCGCCTGGGTCGCAGAGGGCATGACTTCGTTGGTGCCCGAGGTTTGTGCAGATCGCTTGCTCCTTGCGGGGTTCGTGCAGAAGAGGGAACCGACCATCGAGGGCAACAGCGCACTCGAGCTGACGCCAGTGGGACTCGCTTTCATTCGATCCAGCGATCAGTGAGCTCGTGGACGGGTCCGCCTGAGGCCGCATGCTCGTTGTGGCGCATCAGTCTATGCGTGCGGTTGGGCCAGACCCAGGCCGCGAAGCTGGCCCTCGAGCTCCGCCATCGAGCCCCACGGCAGGATGGGTGAGTTCTGTCTTTCATCCGGAGGATTCAACGGCAGTTCGTTGGACCAACCTCCGCACCCGACGAGTGGAAGCAGTGGTCGCTTGTGCAGCCAAGCCAGGCAGACTTCCGAGATCGTGCCGGCCCGCCCACCGATCACGATGCACGCATCTCCGGCAAGCGCCATCAGCAGGTTGCGTGCATCTCCCATCCCACACGGGATGACCACGGTGGCCGGCCAGTCTGCTGGAGGCATTTGATCGGGCGGGACGATGCTGACCACCAACCCGCCCGCACCAATGGCTCGCTCGGCCACAACTCTGGTTGCCGGACTTCCGCAACCGCTGACCACGGTGATGCCCAGCCTCGCCATAAGGACCCCGGCCTCGCCCGCGAGCTCATATGCGGCAGATCCTGGGTCTGCGCTGCCCAGGACGCATACCTGGGGGCGACGGATGGATTTGGTCATGCGCGGTCGTTCTCTTGCGGCCTAACGCCCGAGTAAAGCGGCGCGCGGCGTTGACGGGAAGTCCCTTACGGGATGGTTAGGTCTGGCCGGGAACCACCAATACGTTGGCTGTTTCCACGTCACGTGACCTCGGGTTATTGAGGATTCGGCAACGGCCTGACCTGAAGCCTGAGGCTGCTCGGCCATCGACATATGGTCATATTCAACCCAGTTTTCACAAATGCGGCCGCAGAGACGCGATGGATATTGAAATGCACAAACGCCTCGATTCACCGGGAGCTTATCTGTGCCTGGACTGGCTAACAATTGGACGTATAGCCGGATGCGGCGCGTCGGCTTTATCGCTGCAGATGAAATGTCATGCGATGTCCGGACAACACCGACGCCGCTCGCGGACAGTTGCCCCTTGTCGGGTTGGCGGAAGAAATCGGTTTGTAATGGGATTTACTGTGAATTTGAATCTTTGGCACGAGCTTTGCTCGGTATTTATCGAAGGTTTCGTTCCCTCACACGCGGAGAACCGACATGAAATTCGAGACCCTGATGATGCAGAGCCTTTTCACCGCCTGTCTGCTGATCTGCCTGCTGACTTTAGGCGCCATGCTCACGTCACAAACGACGGTGTCGAAGAAAGCCGTTGGCCATACTCCTGTTACGGCAATGGCGAAATCGAATGGCTAAGCCGAATGCCTTGGTAACGCGATTACTCAGGTATGTTCGCAATCACAAGATAGCTTTGATAAGCAGCGAGCGCGGCAAATAGAAGTACTTCAACGATCGTCCCGATATAGTTGGGCGCAGAAGAGAAAGACAAACATTGCGGGACGCCCCTGCGTCCAGGGCGTTTCATCAGCCGCGTCCCAAGCGCGCGCTCATGAAGGCGGCTGCCGTCCGCGAGCCAGTGCCCAAGCCGTCGCACCAGCGACGGTGAACGCAACCAAGGTCATAAGCAGCCCCCGGGATGTACATGCTGTACCCCAGCCCCGGCGGGAGCGGTTCGGCAAAGACGGCTCGAAATTCCCAGGCCTCATCGACAACCATGGCGACAGCAAGGTAAGTCCATGGATGGAACGGGCGCAGCAGCCTGAGGACAAATACCAGCGGCAGGCACAAGACGACGTTTATGATCGTGTCCTGAGTGAAAACCAACGTGCGCCATAGATCGCCCGTGACACCATGCTTGTAGAGCCAGTGCGGAACCTGGTTGACCGCCACCAAGTGACTCCAAAGGTATTCACGCGCCAGGAAGTGAATAAAGCCTAATAGGGCGGACACGACAACAGTAACCAGCGTCTTTCCCTTCATATTGCCCCTTAGCTAGTGCGCGCTTTTCGAATTAAATCGCAAGTGCCTGGAACGTCCATACGTGAGCACTCGGCCTTCCTGCACAAGTAGTCTGCTTTGGGTGGCGGCTTCAGCCGGTCAATGCAACACACTGAAGACCGCTTAAGCAGCAGGTGTGATGCCTATGAGGCATCGGACGAGTACCCACCATGCGGAAATCCAGAAGTTCCAGATATGGGATCGGTGACAGTGGGGCGAATCCCTTCAAGGCGATACGCGAGATCGCGACCTCGCCCCTGCTAATAGTCACCGCGCAGAACTACTCGGCCTGGACACTCAGGAGGTGGGCCCGGCTCACGTTTCCAAGTGCGCGCGCATGGAATTTCCATGTCTTGCCGGGCCCAAGGTCGTGCACCTCATCCACCGCCATCCCAATTCCGCGCCCCTTGGCGTCAAAGAGCCTGAAACGGATCTTGGCTGTACGAACGGGTGCGCGGCTGACATTGGTCAACGTACCCACCACTTTATTGCGACCAGGCGTTACGTCCCGCTCAACACGGAACGAATCGACCCGTATGCGATGTTTCAAAGGCACGCCGGCAAAAGCAGCCGGTGAAGCCAATCCAAAACCAAGCAACAACAGAGGTGCGGCGAAACGGAGCTTCATCTGGGACTTCGGGCACGGAACGGAGTCGCGTAGGTTAGCTCACGAACTCCAGTCCGTCCGCTATCGGCCGCTCAGTTTCCAGTGGCCAAACTATGCTTTCCGCCACGCAGTGCGCATCCCATGAAGGATTGAGAGTCCTGTTCAGTGAAGTTTGAACGACGTACGGCCGATTAGCGTTACTCGTCAACTCCCCGGCGAAAGGGGAGCCTCTTCGAAAGCCCGCACAATGTGATCAATCATGGCGATGATGCGCGCGGTATGCCGAAGGTCCTTGTGCGTAACCATCCACACCTCATACGCCAAGGCACCGGTGCGTTCCGGCCAAATGCGCACGAGACCGTCGCGCTCCGCGATCGGCACCGCGAGTTCGCCAAGGCCAAGCCCGGCACGCACTGCCGCGCGCAACGTCAGACTCGAATTCAGCCCACTCACGATCCGCCCAGCATGGATCGGCTCACCCACCAGCGTGAGTTGTCGGCGCGCCTGCATATACGGCAGGTAGCACACGATGTCGTGCCCTTCGAAGGCCGTGCCGGGAACGGGCTCCCCATGTCGTTCGAGATAGTCGACCGATGCATAGAGGCCCATTGGCCATGTAGCAAGCTTGCGCGTGAGAAGGTCAGGGTTCTCTGGTCTTATCGTGCGCACCGCAATATCGGCTTCGCGCTTGGCGAGGTTTTGCACCTGAGTTGATGTGTCGAGCAGTACACGCACGTTCGGGTGCTCATCGTGCAGGCTGCGAATCGCGGACATGACGAATTCGAGCCCGATCGTGTCGGTCGTCGTCACCCGGACTTCGCAAGCGAGGCGCTCGTCCACGCCTTGGGTCTGTCGAACGAGATCGTTCGCTGATTGCTCCATTTTTTCTGCTGCACGAAGCGCGATCTCACCCACAGAGGTCGGTACATAACCACTTGACGTACGTAAAAACAGTGTCGCACCGAGCGCCCGCTCGAGCGCCGCGAGGCGCCTGCCGACCGTTGCCTGGTCGAGCCCAACCATCCGCGCCGCGCCGCGCCGCGCAAGCTGCGTTCCCGGTGAATGGCGAGAAAAATTCGAGTGTCGTCCCAGTTCAAAAGGAGACCTCTACGCTGATGCAAATTTGCATCCGTGGAAGTGAAATTCGCTGCGTGAATTCATCACTGGCCAAGCATATTCTTTTGCCACCCAACTATCACTCAGCTCCTTGCGAGGCGCATCATGTTCGACGTTCTCCCATCTCTGCCCGCCACAATGACGGCGATTGAAATTACCCAGCCAGGCGGCCCCGAAGTGCTGGTGCCGATGCAGCGTCCGGTGCCGCAGCCCAAGGCCGACGAAGTGTTGATCCGAATCCATGGCGCGGGCGTGAACGGGCCCGATGTATTCCAGCGCAAGGGCCAGTACGCCCCGCCACCGGGAGCGTCCGACATTCCGGGGCTTGAAATCGCCGGCGAGGTCGTCGCTGTAGGCTCTGCGGTGCATCGCTTCAAGCGCGGCGACCTGGTCTGTGCGCTCGTGACGGGCGGCGGATATGCGGAGTACGCGGTCGCCAATCACAACGTCACGATGAAGCTGCCGGCCGGCCTCGGCATGGTGGATGCCGCAGCGATGCCAGAGACGCTCACGACCGTGTGGCTAAACCTGATCCAGCGCGGCGAGCTGCGGGCCGGCGAATCGGTGCTGATTCACGGCGGCGCCTCCGGCATTGGCACAACCGCGACAATGATTGCGAAAGCAATGGGTGCATCGAAGATCATCACAACCGTGGGCTCCGAGGCGCATCGCGAGGCGAGTCTGCTGCTCGGTGCAGACCACGCGATCCATTACCTTGAAGAGGATTTCGTGACGAAGGTTGATGAGTTCACGAGTGGCAAGGGTGTGGACGTGATCCTCGACATCATTGCGGGAGATTACGTGGCGAAAAACTTCCAGGCCGCGGCGATGAACGGTCGCATTGTGCAAGTGAGTGTGCTGAAGGGGCCGGCCAAGGAGCTGGACTTGTTCCCATTGATGGCCAAGCGCCTTACGCTCGTTGGCTCGACGCTACGCTCGCGTAGCTACGAAGAGAAAGCCGCGATCATTGCCGAGCTCGAGGCGCATGTCTGGCCGCTCATCGAAGCGGGGCAGTTCAAGCCGAAAGTGTATCGAGCCTTTACGCTCGAAAATGCGCGCGGAGCTCACGAGCTGATCGACTCGGGCGTGCACTTTGGCAAGATTGTGTTGACGACCGCAGCGCATCTCAGCGCATAACAAGGCACACGACTGTCCTGCATCAGCACGGCAGTCGACTTGTGAAGGCAGTCACCTATGCGTGATCTGCAATGGCGTCGTCAACCAGCATCAGACGGCACGCGTCAACCTTTCGCATGCCGGGGCTTGGATGTTCATCGGAGTTTGCGCAAACGCGTTAACCTCAATGAAACGCGCAGGTGTTGGAGTTTTCCCAGTTTGTCGGTGATTTCTCGCATGGTTTGCCGCAACTAGACGTTGCGCGCAGTTACTCGACTCAACGTGCAATGGAATTGGGTGCGGCTGCCTCAACCACGGAGCCGAAGCAGTCCGCGGGCAAGTCGCACGATCAAGCTGGAACGTACGTCAACCTAATCACGTCCTCGCCAATGAGATCGCTGTTCACAAGGCGGAGCGGCGACCTGCGGCCGACGAAGAATGGCTTGCCGCGACCAAGTACGATGGGGTGGATATAGAGTCGATACTCATCAATAAGACCAAGGTCGGTTAGGCTTCCTGCCAAGTCTGGTCCGGCAACTTCAATCTCCCCAACGAGCTGAGCCTTCAGCCCACGTATCACCGTCTCGATGTCATCCTCGACAAGTGTGGCGTTGGGCCCGACGGACTTCAACGAGTGCGACACGACCCACTTCGGTTGGCTCCGCCACACCGCTGCATAGTCGCGCTGCTCCGCGTCCCACTCAGGAGAGTCTTCGTCCCAATAACGCATGACCTCGTACATACGGCGACCGTATACCATGCCCGTCAGATCGCGCACTCGCTCTATGAAGTGACGAAAGAGCGCAGGGCTTGGCCTCATTTCAAGATGATCGACGTAGCCGTCCAGCGACTGGTTCATTTCAAAGATAAGCTTCGCCATGCTACAAAACCTCCACCCCGAGGTTCTTCGGAATTGCGTGAGCCGACGCTCCGCAGAACAAATGTTTGGCAAAATCTGCGGGCCACATTGTCAGCGCAACCAATAACCTGCGGTTCGCTTTATGCCGCAAGTGGAAGTTGCGCGATGGTCGAGCGACTGGCGCGCTACCAAGGTCTGCCCTGACCCGAGACAGACATGATTGACCTGAGGCAATCGAGGTGAATATGGGCGTCGCGCGAGCGGTGCTGTATCGCCCGCGCCAACGCGGCGATCTGTGAGCGCTTGAATCCGTATTCCATTCCGGCCGCGTGCTAACCGTACGTGAAGTCCGGCTTGCTCTGTCCGACCTCGATAATATAACCGTCAGGATCGCGGATATAGCAGCGCGTCTCGCCGTACTTCTCCTTCGGCTCCGTGATGAACTCGGCGCCCCGGCTTTTCCATAATTTGTAGCACGCTTGAATATCCGCGACGCGGATATTCATAAAGCTGCTGATCCGGTTCGGGTCTTCGAGGACGCTGAGCGTTACGGCCGGCTTGTCGGGGGTCGGTCCGCCCCCAACGTTGACAAGCAGCCACGTATTCGCGATCTGTATATAACCAGGTGCGCCCTTGCTGTCGCCTCTACTTAGCGTGCGGCCACCGAAGACCGTTTCGTAGAAGTTGGCCGATCGGTCGATGTCAGCGACCGTGAGAAAGTGCGCGACGGTGATCCCGTCTCGCGGAGGCATCTCATAACTCTGCTGTTCGACTTGTACGCTGTTCATTGACCACCTCGGTTTCGATACCGGACTCATGGATGCAGCTCGCGACGACCCAGTCGCTGCGGCTGAAGGAGCCTACGAGTGACAGGTCGGCGCGCACGGAGAAATGGGAAGAAGAACAAGGAATCAACCCGGCCTGCGGATGACCGTCGCCTCTTATGGTCCTTCCTAATCAGACCAGAAGGCGATAGGCGAACTACGGCGCACAAATAAGTAAAACTACGTAGAGCGCCATCCCTGCCAGCTACATTCGCGATTTTCGCTTTCTCTTGCGGTCCCAAGCGGTTGATGCCGCACTCCGATCACCTTGAACGGACAGCCGTCGCCGTCCGTCATATCCGCTCAAAGCTTGCAAGCGGGACACTCTGTCGCACCCGGTCGCACAGCATTGACCGCGGCATTCGGTCGTCGTATAGTTTGGTATACCAACCAAACGTACCGACCTCTATGGACGACAAACGCCGACTCATCATCGAATGTTCTCTGGCTGAATTGCGCGAAGACGGTTTTGCCGCCTTCAGCCAGACGAAGGTCGCCAAGCGCGCGGGGCTTCGCCAAAGCCACCTGACCTACTACTACCCCACCAAGGACGACTTGCTGGTAGCCGTGGCCGAGGCCGCGATGGAACAGCAATTGGCGGCGCTCGATGGCTTGCTCGCGGGAACCCCGAAGGGTAGGGCTCCTGCGCAAATTGCCCTGCTGCTAGGGCGCAAGGAAAACGCGCGTGTGTTGCTTGCGCTGGTGCAAGGCGCTGATCAGGTGCCTCGTCTGCAAGTCATGTTTACGGATTTCGCCAAACAGATGAGGGGGCGGGCGGCCGCGCTTCTGGCTGGCGGAGAGAAGCGCAAGGTCCCGCCACGAGATTCCTACCTGCTGCACGCGCTGTGTGTAGGCCTGGCTGTGCTTGGACTGGCGCTTGACGACGCCGACAGCGGCGATGCACACAAGGTTGCGGCCATCGAAACCACTGTCCGGATGTTGAGCAAGACCCCCCGCTGAATCCCCGCTACACCTGGCGACGCACGATACGTTCGCCCCACCATAGGAGAACACGTGTGACTTCCAGTCGTATATCGGGCATCGAACCCGGACAACGTCGGCTCAATGGTCCGCAGACAACAGGGCGCGAGTATCGCAACCTCTCGCAACCCATTCATGCGGTAACCAGCGACGATGACGTGCAGGTGCCGATGCGTGATGGCGTCCACTTGCTTGCCGACGTCCATCGTCCCGCGGAACCGGGCCGCTACCCCGTGCTGATAGCGGCCTCGCCCTATCCTCGCCAAATGCAGAACCTCGGCGCGCCCGCTGGTTTCATCGAAGCCGGTGCCAGCGATTTTTTTGTGCCGCGAGGTTACGTCCACGTCATTGCCAACTGTCGCGGCACGAGCGGTTCGGGCGGCACCTTTGGTTTTTTCGATGGCCAGGAACGCCAGGACATGCACGACCTGGTCGAGTGGGCCGCCGCCCAGCCGTGGTCGAATGGCAACGTCGGCATGATCGGCATCAGCTATTTCGCCTGCACCCAGATGGAGGCCGCGGTCGAGCAGCCGCCACATCTAAAAGCGATCATGCCTATCGCCGGTACGTACGACCTTTACCAGTCGGCGACACACCATGGCCTGATGAGCAGCAGCTTCATCACGCCGTTCCTCGCCATGATCGGCATGACGTCGGCGCGCAGCAGCAAGTTCTGGCGCAGCAAGCTGTTCGATGCCCTGCGCAGCGTGCTGCTCACCCCAGCCATCCATAAGAAGTTTGAGCACGCCAACGGCGAGGCGGCGATTGCCGGCATCAAGGCTCTGCTCAAACTCCATCACGACCCGCACCCGTGGGACGACCTGTGGCGCGCCATCGCCGCCGAGCATCCGCTTCGCGACGCCTGGTGGGAAGATCGCAACCTCCTGCCACTGCTTGATCGCATCAACGTGCCGGTGTATCTCGGTTGCGATTGGCAAAACGTGCCACTGCATCTGCCGCATACGTTCACGGCGCTCGAGCGACTCACCAACAGCCCGCACGTGCAAGTGGCGATGATGGGCGAGCACGGCCTGGCATGGCCGTGGGAGAGCCTGCACATCGAAGCCATCGCGTGGTTCGATCACTGGTTGAAAGGGCAGGACACCGGCATCCTCGATGGCCCTCGAATCCGATATGTCGTGCCAGAGGCTGAGGGTTGGCGTACGTCCGATACCTGGCCCATTCCCGAGGCTTCTCTCCGCGCCTATGCCTTGCGCGCCGACGCCACTCTCAGTACCGACGCGGGCGAAGCTGGCCAGCGCGACTACATGAATCTTGGAGGCGGCCTGGTGCGGGCACGCGCCAGCGAAGCGGATCCACCAGGTTTGCTGACATGGGAAACCGAGCCGCTGCCCGACGACCTGGAAATCGTTGGCCCCATCGAGCTTCAATTGGATGTCGTCAGCACGGCACCCGAGACCGCCTTCATCGCCGTACTTCAGGACATCGATGCAAATGGGAAGCCCGCCGACGTCACGGCCGGCTATCTTCGCGCCGGCTTGCGTGCCGTCGATCAAGCAGCAAGCACGCTTGGCGCGCCCACATTGCCATGCGACCGATTTGAAGCTGTTCCTATCGGCGACGTGGTGCGCTATCGCATCCCCCTGGTACCCAACGCCAGGCGATTCAAGAAAGGACACACGATCAGTTTGCACCTGACATCCGACGATCAGGATGCGAGCAAACCCGCCCCGCTCATGTTCCGGCACGCCAGCATTGGTACGAGCTCGATCAACAGCGTCCTGTCGTCGTCACGGCTATACCTGCCTGTGCTTCCATCCCACGCCAGCGGGTGAGCGCGCAGGTCGCCGCCTAAGGTGTCTGGTGTCGGTTCGAAAGCTGACTTTTGTGACTCCCTTCATTTCAGATCAGACTCCCTACTGGAGCGCGGCGATGTCAGTAGATCTTCCGTAACTTCCGGAACTGATCGTCAGGAGATTTGCGATGGCAACTTCACTCTATGACCTCAGTGTGACCAGCTACCTGCACACCGTGGGCGCGGTGGTCGGCTTCCGCGATCGGGCGGCCGGGCGTTGCGCGGAGGCGGGCTCCGAGCCGGACGAATTGGTGGGCGCGCCCTTGTTCGAGGATATGGCGCCCTTCCATTTCCAGATCGAATGCGTGGACCACCATGCGCCGCTTTATTTAGGCTGGACCGCATCTGTTTTGGACGCATGAGGTGAGAGCTGATGGCGCGCGGCGCTGGCAACTGTGAGCGGAGCCTGGCATAGGCCGCGTGACCGCTGCGCCATGCGATTTTCGAAAAGCCTACGAGTGGAGATGTCCCGCACAGCGTGAGCGAACGGAATCTGACCCGAGAGATCCACCGGGAGACCCACGTCTTTCCGCTTTATTCCCGATATGGCGAGCCACACGAAGTAGGCGTATGGTCCGCACACGGGCTGACTCAGGGGTGAGGCATTGCCATGCCTAAGGAAGGCAGCATCGACGCGACTGCGACAATGCAAGACCGGGAATCATCGAGCATTCACAAGCGAACTCCATATCACGCAAGGATTTCACACATGTCACGTTTTCATTTTCTCCGCAGCGCCCTGGGCGCGAGTCTCGGCCTGGCTGTTGCCTGCATGTCGCTGCCCGCCTTCGCCGGCACGCCGGTCACAGTGACCTTCGAGGCAAACAGTGTCTGGGCGCAGGAAATAGGCAACCTCAACCATTCCGCCAGCTC
>Ga0302315_10003369_pt1 | contig 14441 bp, 15 predicted proteins | sample III_Palsa_N3_1_FD_200532 | JGI IMG/M metagenome (GOLD analysis project Ga0302315, IMG submission 200532) | Peat permafrost microbial communities from Stordalen Mire near Abisko, Sweden - III_Palsa_N3_1 | ecosystem: Environmental > Terrestrial > Soil > Palsa > Peat permafrost | place: Sweden... | reverse complement strand
CGTCGAGCGACGAAGCGAACTGCCAGTCATGAGGCAGCGTCACGGCGGGGTCGACCTGGATGCGGCGCGAGTAATAGCCGGCCGGATAGAGCACATGGCTCTGCCACTGCAGATCCACCATCGTCGGTGTCGACAACACCGGCCCGATCGCCCTGCTGGAGGGGAAGAGGAACTCGAAATCGACGTCCACTTCCTGTGCCCCCTGAGGCAAATCGACATGGAACGCAGCTTGCTCCACAGGATCGCGTCGCCATGGCAGGCGCTTCCCGCCCAGATGGAACACGAGCCCTGCGACCTGGTCGAGCACGTTGGGCGGCACCGGATCGCCCGGAACCCATTGGGGAAACAGCAGCGTCAGCTGCTTCATTCCGCGTACGGGAATGGTTTCATGGATGCGGTGGATGCCACGCATGGCGTCGGTGGCGTCCACTTCGAGGCGAAGGGTGCCGGGATAGGCGACATCCTGCGGCTGCGCGATCGGCGCTGGTGCCGGGGTCGCCTGCGGAAGCTGCCAACCAGCAGTCGCCCCGTTTGCAGCGCCGCAGTCGGTCACGCCAAGCAACGCCACCAGCGCCATCGCTGTCATCAAGAATTTCACGCATGTCCTTCGTGGTCACGGCCGAGATGGCAGGCGTGACCGAAGCGGAGATATTGCCAAAGCCGGGTACGGGACAGAACTCCCGTGGAACTCAAAGCTCCATTGCGTGGAGGACAACGCTGCGCAGCTGCGCGTGCCTACAACGTCGCGACAAGATAGTCGATGAAGGCACGGACCTTGTTCGGGACGTGCGGGCCAGGCAGATACGCCAGCGCGGCGTCGCGTCGGTAGGGGACATCGAAGCTCCAGTCCGGCAGGACTTCGACGAGGCGGTCCTCCTCGAGCCCCTTGCGCGCCGAGAAGTCGGGAATGAGACCGATGCCACCGCCCGCCGCAGCGGCCAGGGCGATCGCAATGCTGTTGTTCAGCGCGTAACGCGGGGGGACCGTCAGCGTCGTTCGCTGCTCGCCTTTGCACATTGTCCAGGTTGCCCCGAATGCGCCGTGACCGAGATGAAGGCAGCGATGTCGTTCCAGATCGGTCGGCTCTGCCGGCGCGCCGTAGCGTGCAAGATATGAGGGCGACGCGATCAGCACATAGCGCACCGCGAACAACTTGCGTACGACGAGTCCGGGCGGCCAGTCCGCGGAAATTCGAAGCGCCAAGTCGATGCCATCCTCGATCAGATCGACGGGACGGTCGATCAGCGTCACGCGCAAGTCGACGGTCGGGCAGGCCTCCATGAAATCGGCGAGCCGCGGCGCCAGCCACAACTGCCCCAGTGCAACCGGCGCGGATAGCCTCAGCGTGCCGCGAGGCTCGACATGGAAATGATTGGCGAGCGAGCGGATGTCACGCACCTTGCCGGCGATGGCGGCGCATTCCCTGAACACCTGTTCTCCGACCTCGGTCAAGGCGATCGCACGCGTGGTTCGATGGAGCAGGCGAGCGCTGAGATGCTTCTCGAGACGAGCGACGCTGCGACTGACCGACGAGGTTTCGAGGCCGAGCGATCGTGCAGCCGCGGAGAAGCCTCCGCTCGTGACGACCTCTGCGAACACCATCATTTCGTTGAGCATCTCCATTCGATCTCGCTCTGCCTTGGCTGTCGGGGGTAGGGTTCGCATCTGTCCTGTGACTCAGATCACCAGCCTAAGTTCTCCTCGCGTCGCCCGACGCTCACACAAGCGGCGGACGCATAGTTGGCACGTTGGCTTCGAGACGCTGCGTCCAAGACCATCCCCTACTCACTGGCAGCGCTGCAGCCACAGAAGGGGCAGGCCGTTGCCCATTTTGCGCCGGCCTGTTCGACAGTGTTGCACGTCGCGCATTGGCGCTTTGCGTTTCGTGGCAGTTGTTGGGTGCTCGTGCGTCAGGCACTATCAAACTCGGGCGACTCGAGCGTCTTTCGACGTTACGAGCAGATGCGAGATCAACAACCCACGATCCCTACGCGTACCTGCGCGACGTCATGGAGCGGCTGCCAACGCAGCCGGCCAGTCGGATCGAGGAGCTGCTGCCCCTGCGGGAGTTGGCGGTGGCGATACCGCTCGAATTTACCCGCTTCATCGGCGACGGATTGATGCGAAGTCGCAAGGGTGAAACTTGATACGTGACATCCTCTTGTACCCTTGGACACTACCCTGTCGAAAATTCGCGCAGCTCGCAGTCAACGTCCGCGCCTACTCATTGAGTTCACATGAAGATCACTCCGTTTGCCATTGATGTTTCGAACGCCGCCGTCGCCGATCTAGCTCGTCGTCTCGAAACGACCCGATGGCCGGACGAAGTCGGCGAAGGCAATTGGGAATACGGCGTGCCGCGCAAGGTTCTACTAGACGTCGTCGAACACTGGCGCGACCGCTTTGACTGGCGCGCAGCCGAGCGCAGGCTCAACAGCTTGCCGCAATTCCAAATCGAGCTGGACGGCCGTGTCGTCCACTACATGCATGTCAGAGGAGTTGACCCAGAATCGGCTCCACTGATACTCACGCACGGTTGGCCAGGCTCGTTCGCCGAGATGTACAAGATCGTCCCAATGCTGACCGATCCGGCAAACAACGGGCTGCCTGGCTATCCCTCCTTCGATGTCGTCGTCCCCTCCTTGCCCGGCTTCGGATTCTCACCAGCGCCCGCCAGCCCAGGTACGAACAGCTACGCTGTCGCGTCACTCTGGCATAGGTTGATGGCAGGGCTTGGCTATCCAAGTTATTTCGCCCAAGGTGGCGATATAGGCTCCGGTGTCAGCACTTGGCTAGCACGCCTATATCCGCAAGCTGTGCGCGCAATCCACCTGAATTTCATCTCGGGTAGCTATCAGCCCCCGCTGACCGCGGCAGACCGTCCACTTTCTGCTGCAGAGTCGGAGTGGCTCGCCGCCCGCGCTCTATGGGCCGAGCGAGAGGGAGGTTACAGCCACATCCAGGCGACCAAGCCGCAGACGCTGGCGTACGCGTTGACCGACTCCCCAGTTGGACTCGCTGGCTGGTTGCTCGAGAAGTTCTTTGCCTGGAGCGACGGTAGCGATGAACTGACTGAAAGGTTTGACGTTGACGAACTGTTGACCAACATCTCGGTCTACTGGTTCTCCGGCAACGTCGCCGCCACGCTTCGGATGTACCGGGAAAACGCCGCAAAGCCGCTTCGATTCGGCACCGGCGAACGAGTAGTTCCTCCGCTTTCCTATGCTCGGTTTCCCAAGGAAATCATCAACCCACCGCGCGAGTGGGTGGAGCGTGTTTTCAACGTCACCAGATGGACCGAGATGCCCGTCGGTGGCCACTTCGCCGCACTGGAGCAGCCGCGCGCATTGGCGCTGGACATCCACGAAGCGTTCGGGGCTTATCGGTGAAATGCTCCGACGTTGCCAACGCCTACGAAACCATCCCCGGACGGAAGTCTCTTGGCGTACGCGGATCAGATCGGCGATTCGGTGAGGCCGGCCAGCCGCTCTGCCATCCACCAGCTGTTTTGATCGAGAACCGCCGATAAAGTACTCAATATGATCTTGCGGCCCTCACGCACAGACTGAGAATGCGTGCGCGCCTCGTTCTCCCACAGTGCCCAGGTCACGTGCTGGCCTCTAAGTCGCGTCCAACTCACGGAATCGCTTCGTTCCTCACCGAACAACGCCGAGGCCGGAAGAACGGTTGAGGCCACGCCTCTGCGTGCCATCTCGAGATTGGTAGCGAGTGTGTCAGCCTCGACCACCAGGCGCAGCCGCAGCCCCTGCCTCTCCATCGCGTGCTCGATCTGCGTGCGGAGAACGTTTGGACGCGCTGGAAGCGTCAGGTTCATGCCCTGCAAGCTGGATAGCGGGATGGCTCGATCCGGGGACAGGTTGTCTTCCTTTCGCCCGACCAAGACAAGCGGCTCGCGCAAGATCGGGGTCTGTGAATAGCCAGTCATGGCGGCGGTGCTGAAAGGCACGATGCCGATGTCGAGTTGGCCGGCTGACATGTAGTCGCGAAGGACGTTGCTCAACCCTTCATGGAGTCGCAGCCGCACCCCAGGGTGTTCTCGCGCCAGAGTCTCGATGAAGGGCGCGGTGAACAGAACCTGCCACGCCGAGGGCGTCCCTATCGAGAGCTGACCAGCTGCCTGCTCTCCGACCTCTTCCCGCAAGACCGTGAATTGGCGCAAAAGGGGCCGAATCCGCTGTGCAAGCAGCTTTCCAGCATCGGTCAGGTTCACCCCCCCTTGAGTCCTTGCGAACAACAGGGTACCCATCTCATGCTCCAGCGATGCGATGTGCCGCGATAGCGCTGGTTGCGACAGGCGAAGGTTCGTCGCCGCTCTATTGATGCTTCCAAGCTCTGAGACGCGTAGAAAGTATTCGAAGTGCAGGAGATTCACGATTCGTCCAGTTACCCGAAAAATGGTTACCTAGTATAAGAGTTAAGCATAAATAGGATAGGCCTGATACGACTATATTGGGTCCATGCAGACCACTGTCCAAGGCGACGAGCGCTTCCTCTCGTCTGACATTTTCGACGTCACGAAGGAGCCCGCACGCCGCGCCGTGACGGTGGCGCCTGGACAGAGCCAGCGCGAGACATTCCGATCTATCACCGCTGCCGCGGCCTTGGACTAGTCATCTGGATCGATCTGACGCCGCAGTACACAGCAATTTTTTATCGAACAAGATTATTTGGAGAATTCCATATTAAAACCTCTATGAACAAACCCCTTCTGCTTGCCGCGGCGAGCCTTCTACTCACCGCGTCGGCCTCGACCTTCGCTGCCTCACAGGCGTCTAAAATCGGCCCGCAGGTCTGCTGGCTAGAGATGTCAGCAGCCAAGCTGGATTCAGCCATGGGAGGCGCCGGCATCAGTGGCACACCCGTTTGGGACAGTACCATTTCGAGCGTACTTGTTCGGCACGCCAAAGGCGACGTACTGATTGACACTGGCTTCAGTCCGAATGCCGAGGCTCAGATGAATGAGCTGCCAGACGCCGGCCGAGATTTTGGTCTGCAAGTTGTCTCAGGAGCCAAGGATAGAAAGTCGATCGTAGATGCACTCTCGACGGTTGGCGAGAAGTCGTCCAGCGTTGCGCGTATCCTGATCACGCACGCCCACTACGACCATCTTGGCGGTGCTGTTGAATTGGCCGTGCCAATCTACGTCACTTCTGCTGAATCTGACTGGATGGCACAGCAGGCTGCGCATCCGACTATCACGCCGCCTTCGCTCTTGGCAGCGATTCAACTGCGGGTCAAGTCGCTCGACTACAAGTCAGGGCCCTATCTTGGGTTCGAATCCAGCGACGACATCTATGGCGACGGCACGATCATTACGGTGCCGCTCCCCGGTCACACTCCTGGATCGCAAGGCGTATTCCTCAAATTGGCGCAGCGCAGCGTATTCTTGATTGGTGACGCCACAGACATGTTGGAAGCGGCAGTTCGCGGCCTGCCAAAGAATTCTGCGATCCGCGCGAACACTGATTCGGAACCGGAACTTGCCGATGCGACAGCGAAGCGCCTGTCCGAGTTTCATCAAGCGCATCCCGAGATTTCCTTGGTACCGGCACACGACCGCACGGCCTACGTTGCAGCTTTCGGTCGCGCATCAACCTGCATTTCGGCGTTCTAAACGTCCCCTTGAACGCAGGTACCTTAGGACGAGCTTTGTCGGGATGGTCAGCATCTCAGGTTCGTCCTTGAACCCAAACAATCGAACACAATAGATAGGAAGATTGACATGATCGCTATTACTGGAGCAGCAGGGAAACTTGGACAACTTGTCCTTAAGGGTCTTCTGCAGCAGGTTCCCGCAAATCAGGTCGTTGCGACTGTTCGCAGTCTGGAGAAGGCCGACGACCTGCGCGCTTTGGGCGTTCAGGTACGTGAAGCGGACTACGACCGTCCCGAAATGCTGCTGGAAGCCTTCAGGGGTGTCGACAAGCTGTTGCTCGTATCTGCAGTGGTGCCAGGCCAAAGGTTCGGGCAACACAAGGCCGTTATCAATGCGGCAAAGCAGGCGGGCGTCAAGTTGGTAGCCTACACGAGCATTCTGCGAGCTGGCACTTCCGAGTTGCTGCTCGCGCAGGAGCACAAGAAGACGGAAGAGTATCTCAAGGACTCGGGGCTGGAGTTCGTGCTGTTGCGCAATGGCTGGTACCTCGAGAACGATACTGGCTCGCTTACCGCAGCCCTGGCTCAAGGAGCACTCATCGGTAGCTCGGGTCAAGGACGATTTGCGTCTGCGTCGCGCGCTGACTATGCAGATGCCGCAGTCGCTGTTCTCACGCAGCCTGGTCACACAAACAAGACCTACGAGCTCGCAGGCGACCAATCCTTTTCGATGCCCGAACTTGCGGAAGAGGTCTCGAAGCAAGCTGGCAAGACCGTCGTCTACAACGATCTGCCGTCTGCCGAGTTCGAAGCCGTACTGCAAAGCTTTGGTCTGCCGCAGATGTTCGTCGATGCCATTGTGGACGCGAGCGTCAAGGCGTCAAAGGGTGAGCTGAATAGCTCGTCTCAAGATCTGTCGCGACTTATTGGCCGGAAGACTACTTCCGTTGCCGAAGCCGTCACAGTAGCGCTGCAAGCCCGATAGCGAGAAGGAAATCGGCAATTCATGACTGGGCCTTGGGGAGCGCGGCGCCAAGCACGTTCGTCGGGCACCCCGCTGCAGTCGTGCCATCTTCAAATCGGCGGCTATGCTTGCGAACTCCCTCTCTTGGCAGCAACCACCGATGGACTTGCGTAAGCTCCCCTTCGTTTTCCTGTGCACGGTGACGGCCTGTGGCGCGACATACGCCTCGTCCGACGATGCGCTCGTTCGCCAACTGCACGACGCGGACCAGGCGCTGCTCGTCGCGGTGCACAACGGCGGGCGCGCCATCTGGGAATCCTGGACCACGCCGGACTTCGCGTACGTCGAAGAAGGCGACGTGCAGGAACGCGACGCCTTCCTGAAGGGTCTCGAGCCCGACGGCTCCGCAGGATTGCGGATCGTCGACTATCGCGTCGAGAAGGTCGGCGACACGGCGATCGTCACGCACCGCGACGACATACCGGGCGCCACGCTGGGGACCCGGCCGCATCAGCAGTACCTGATGACCGAGACGTGGCAGCGTCTCGACGGCCGCTGGAAGCTGCGACTGGTTCATGTCGATGCGATCCGCACCGATCCGCCGGCCGTGACGTTGACGGCCGATCAGATGGCGGCGGTGACCGGCGTCTATCGCCGCGGCGACTCGACCTTCGTCGTGCGTCGCGACGGCGATCGCCTCATCGGCACGCGCGACGGTCGCCCGGAGGTTGCACTCGAAGCGGAGACGCGGGATGTGTTCTTTGTCGCCGGCGACAACCGTTCGCGCCGGATCTTCCAGCGCGATGCTCAGGGACGCGTGACGGGATTCGTCCGCCGCGACGAGAACTCGGACGCTCTTTGGACCCGCGCCCCGTCGCTCAGCCGCTGATCCGCGGCTTCAGCAGGTCTCCGCATGGATAGATTCACGGAAGCGCTGGCCTTCGTCGCGCGCACGACCTTCTTAGCCACGGTCTTCACCTTCGTTGCGACCCTTCGTCCGGCCTTCTTCGCGGGTGCGCTTGGCGCATCCGAGTTGGTCTTCGAGGCGTCGGCACCGCCAATGCGGAACTTGTCGCGGCTCTTGGCAGACGCGATCCATGCAGGCGGCTTACCCATGCCTGTCCATGTCTTACCTGTCTTGGGGTCCCTAAACTTCGGAACGCCCGCGCCGGCGCGCTTCGCTTGCGACTTCTTGGCAGGGGCAGCCTTTCCGACAACAGCGACCTTGACGGATGTCGCAGCGCTTGAAACCTTGGAGCCAAGGTGCTCTATCGTCACCCCGAGCGATGCCATCAGGCTGCGAACCTTGGCGACCGAGCTCTTCATTTCGACCTCGGTCAGGCGCGCCGCTTTGGCTTCGAGCGCGGCAATCTGCCGTTTGATTTCGGACACAGTCAGCTTGGCCATGGTCTAGACGGGAGTGTTTGGAAGGCGTCAAGTCTAGCGCTGCGGCGGAATCGACCGACGACTACCTTGCGAACCGTGACGACTTTGATCGAGAGTTCATCAACATCGACGCGCAGGAACGTCTCGTGCGGGGAGAGGTGTTGAGACGCGTCGACTTCGAGGCCAGCTTCGTGCTCGACTACAAGACGGACACGTTCCCGTCCGCTTCCGTCGACTGGTCCAGAGCGCAGTGTTGATGCCACTGCGCCACGAAGGCGTGTCGTCAGTGGAAGTCACGCGTGGTCGTGCTCAACCACTGCACAACGAAGGTCGGTTTGTCTGAGAGCGCCCCCAGCCAAGGAGCACTTGCACCGCTGCCTCGCCATGTGCGCGGCACACGGATGGGGCTAGGCGGCCAGTTCACCTAGCGTGCCTTGGCCTGACAGACCGCGACTTCCAACAACGCCAAGGCGGCAGCCCAGCGCTAGAGGCGGGTTCTCGATGTCACCTACTAGCGCCTGGCCGAACTCAATTGCCGCCCTTCTTGTCCGGGCTCGTCTCGGGATTCACCGCGGGGGTCGCACCCTTCCGCAGCTTCGGCGCATGGAGCCGGTGCTTCTTCGGCGCCGATGCGGCGGCCGCCGGGGCAGGCGCCGAAGCCGCTTGGGCCAGAACGGCAGAGACCGTCGATGTCAATAGAGTGGCTAGGAGAATTTGCTTGAGCATTTTGCTTCCAGTCAGAGAGTGTGAGAGATGAGGAACTCGCCTGCAGCTCGAGTAGGAGAATCCGATATGTGAAATAGTGACCAACCAACAGCTGGCCACGGCCTAGAGAACTGAGACGAGGTGTGCCTTGAGTATTCAGAACCGAAGGTTGGCGAAACGAGTTTCTTCGCCGAGTTCTCATCGTACGGATCTCCACCTTTCTGCACCACGCCAGGGAGGCGAGGCCAAGGCTCCGACCTTGGTGGCAAGCCGGAACTAGCCAAATGGCCAATGGGCTTTTCTTTTTTTGACTTTCGGAAGAAGCGTGCGAGACCCGCTCGCGCTACGGTGGCTGGCAACAGCACACGGCTGTGCAATGCGCAGTTCTTCAAATCAAGCTGGCCACTATTCATCGCAGCGAATTTGAACGTTCGCGACAGGACGAGCCGCGTGACGAGGTGCCCCCAGCTACGCTGGCAGTTCAAGCCTGGCTCGAATGCGTGACAGTGAACTCGTCGACGTCCGGCATCTCAGACAACTCCAAAACTATGCGGTTCATCGACTCGGAACTCGTCCCGGAGTCTACAAAGACGAGGCATTGCAGCTCAAATTGACCTTGGCTGCGGGTGATGCTGAGAGCATCGGCCGGCACCTGCAAGCCACGCGTTTGGAGGTAGCGATGAATGTTGGCAGGGTCCGGACGATATCCGTCTCGGAAGCGTATTTTGGCCAGCATCACCGCGCGCGCAGGGAGCAGACGTTCGACACGCGGCACAAGAGCCATGCTGACCACGATCAACGCGGTCAGCCCGACGGCAGGCACATAGAAACGAACTCCAACCAGGATGCCGATTGCCGACGATGCCCAGATCGACGCGGCTGTCGTCAGGCCGCGAACGTTGAGTCCCGTCTGCACAATGATGCCCGCGCCCAGGAAGCCGATGCCGGTGAGGATCGCGCCGATGACGCGCGTCGGATCGCCCCCGCCCGTGTCGTGCGACGAGCTCGAATACCACAGCGCGGGATAACCGGCGAGCAGAGTGACGGCACATGAGGTCGCACAGACCAGGCAGTAGACCTGGCTGCCCGAGGCGCGCCCGCTGAAGTAGCGCTCGTAGCCCACCAACCAGCCAAGCAACAGGGCGCAGGCCATATGCGCCACCATCGAAAGGCTCGCAAGGGATAGGGAGTGGATCAAGGTCTGCCCCCGGAGCTAGTTGGGTACGACCCTGCGCACGCCTGCGGTCGTCGATCTACCGTTGCATATCGGCTCTCGCATGAAGCCTGCCAAGCGCGGCCTCGCTGAAAGGCTAGATGAATCCCAGACTGTGCGCTCGCGATACCGCCTCGACGCGTGTCTGCGCGGCCAGCTTCAGCAAAATGTGCTTCGCGTGCGATTTGACGGTCTCTGGTGCGATATCCAACTCCTTGGCAATGCGCTTGTTCGACAGTCCATGACTGATCAAGGTCAGGATGTGGCGCTCCCTTGGAGAGAGCGAGTCGCCGGAGCGATGCCGTGTTCGCGCGGTTGCCACCTGGCGAGCCTGCGTGGGGAAGCCGCTCAGCAGGTTTCGGACATAGGGCCGCACCTCGCCCAGAACACCGACATTGCCAATTCTGCGCTCGAACAGCGACTCGAGAAGACGACGAGTGGCCTCACCACCGTCAATGAACGTCCGATAGAGTCCTGCAGTCGCACCGAGATCGATGGCGTGCATCGCCTCGCTCATCGCCGCATCGTCATGCCCGAGCTCGTTCAGAGTACAGGCCAGCAGCATCTGCACTTCAACTGCAAAGTGGCTCTCACGACGCGAGAAGCAGTCCGCAACGATGCGTCTCAAAGCGGCTGCCGTGGAAGCTCTGGTGCCTTGCGCCAGCTCCAGTCGCGCGCGAGAAACGATAACGTACCGAGCCATCTGGTCGCCATTGATCGCACCGGACGACTTCATCGAGATCAAGGCCAGGCGCGCTGCGCAATCCTCGGCTTCGGCCATCCGATCATCCTCCGCCAGCACGCGAACCCGTTCGGTCAAACTGGCGGCGACGAGTCGCGGCCAACCACGCTTCTCGCCGAGAGACTCCGCTTCGCGCAAAAGCAGGACTGCAAATGGCACCTGGTGTCGGGCGGTGGCGATCCTGGCGCTGACGATATACGCCCGCAGTGCGCCCTCGATGCCTCCTTGCGATCCGCTCAGCACCAACCTGTCTCGAAGGACGCGATCCGCTGCGTCGACCTGATTGTGCTCGTAGAGGATGGATGCGCTCAGCGTAGCGGCCATCCGGCCACCCGGGAAGTCAGCGCCAAAACGCGAGGACAACGCGAGCGCCTCTTGCGCCAGCCTCCCAGCGGTGACAAGTCGCAGCTGTTCCACTTCGACGGCCGACTCCATCGACAGATGCAGGATGCTTTCGAGGGCCTCGCGGCGCCGTAGAGGCCTCTGGTTGATCGCTGGAGCGAGCTCGGAAAATGCATCGAGCCGTCGAGCCTTCCAATGCCCAAGCCGCAGCAACAGCGAGGTGACTGGATGATCGGCCGCCCCCTCATAAGCCCCGAGCGCTACGTTGACCAGCTTGACCGCGGCCTCGGCGTCGTCACTCAGTGCGGCCGCCGTGGCGCGTAGCAAGACGCGATCGAGCTCGCCGACCTCGATCGGATTCGCGTCGGCTCCGCAACTCAACGACTCGATCCGCTCGTAGCCATCGACGAGCTTCATGGCGGCCAGGGCGGCCCATGCCTGCAAGGCGAAGCGCTTGCAGTCTGCGATGCGTGACGGCCCTTCGCACTGCGTGACCTCCTCTTTTTCCGGTCGCCAATCCGGGAAATGGCAGGAAGCCGTGTTCAACGCCCGGACGTTGGACGAGCACGCCATCCTGGCGACTTCCGCACACTCGCGTTGAGCAACGTCGGGTTCGAGAGTCATGACAGCTATGCCTTTCCGGATGCCCGACCGGCACACTGGTCGAGGCGATCCATTCCACGGTTGACATAGCGCGAGACTAGCGCCGGATTACTACCTTCGGCTTACGTGACGGTTGGCTATATTTCAAACGGAATATTGAACCTTTCAAACGCAACACAAGGTCTCGGCGACCTCGACGAAGGAGGACTGTCGGCAGCTCGCGACAGCCTCAAATTGACGCGTGCTCAGGTTTTCAGCGAGCCCTCAGCCGAGACGGTCGACCGGCACAGCAAAGACGTAGCCTGCGCCACGCTCCGTCCGGATCAGCTTCTGAGAGTGATCGTCACCGCCGATCTTGCGTCGCAGTCTGTAGATCTGGACATCGATCGAACGGTCAAAGATTTCATCGCCGTGCAGTCGCGAGAGGTCGAGCAACCGATCGCGCGACAGGACGCGCTGTGGCGCCTCACAAAAGGCCACCAGGAGGTTGAATTCACCGTTGCTGAGTTCGACGCGCTGGCCTTGAGGATCCGTCAAGCTGCGGGCCAACGTGTTGAATTCCCAGCCCGCGAAGCGATAGGCCCGCCGGCGGGTATCGCGCGCAGGCGCAGCGACCGCGTACCGTCGCTGGCAACGCCAAAGCACAGCTCGCACCCGGGCCAGGAGCTCACGATTGCTGAACGGCTTGGTGATGTAGTCGTCGGCTGCGGTCTCGAGCCCCATGACGCGATCCGCTTCATCGCGCCGGGCCGTCACGATGATGACCGGCAACTCGGTTTCTGCGCGCAGCTTGCGCGCAAGTTCCATGCCGTCCTCCCCGTCCAGGCGCAGGTCGAGCAATACCAGGTCGATCGCTTGGTCTTCCAGGATCCGATCCATGTCCGTCCCGCTTGCAGCGGTCGAGACACGCAGCTCACTCTCGAGGAGATAGCCGCTGATCAGATCGCGCATCAACGGATCGTCATCGACGACGAGGATATGGGACGCATTCGGAAACATGATGAGGGTCTCACTTGTGTTCCTTGGAACACATGGCAGATGAGCAAATCCAGCTCCCCTTGACTGCCGCGCCGATATTGTCTCGAACGTTGGTCTTTGCCTCGCGCTCAGCCATGCGGACGGCTCGCAGAGTATCACGCAGCACCTCGCTAGCACATGCCTAGGACAGGGAGACTTCAGCACAGCGCCGGTTTCACAATTCCAACTTTCAGGAGGAGCTATGCAGGTCGACCATTGTTTCAATTGAAATAAAAATATCCCCCGGTGAAATGTGGGCGCAACGGGATGGGACGACAGTGAAGAGGAGACCCCCACTGCATCACAGCGAGTTCCGCATGAACGCCAATCTTCGACCCCGAGCACGGGCATTGCAACGTCCAGTCTCGTGCGGGCGGCGATAGCCTCCCGATGCGCCCATGGCGCCGACCGACGAAGCAGACGCGAGCAATCGGCTACTGGCGATTGGAGCTGCCTACGCAAGGCACGGTGGCATGCTCCGTGCCGACGAGGTCGTTCTGTCGATGCGCTCTGATTGGGATCAGCCAATCTCGGTCCTCGCCAGGTGGATCGTCTCACGCGCAGTGGTAACCATCGACTGGCGTTCCGAGATCCTGATTCCCGTGTTCCAGATTGATTTCCGCTCACGCGAGCTTCGCACTGGATGCCGGGAAATTGTCGCGGAACTGAACGACGTGATGGACGGTTGGGAAATGGCGCAGTGGTTCGCCACCTCGAACCCCTGGCTTGGCGGCCTGGCGCCCGTCGACATGCTGGCAGTCTCCTGGCGAAGCGTCCTGGACGCTGCCCGAGTTGCACGGTTCATCGTGCGTGGATAGCGCCGCCTCCAAGCTCGCCACGAAGCCGTGAGCAGCCGGCGTTCTTCGGTGGCCGGTCGACGGGTTCGCAACCTGGTTCTTTGCAGTCCGTCCAGTCAAGCAACGAGCAGCAAGCGTGCCCCATGCGGGGGATGGATCCGCAGTCCCCAGCGCAGGATAGTGAGTCATCCGTTCACCCTCGGAAAGTCGCCGACAAGGCGACTCGAAGGAGCGGGGCGCAAGCCGCTCCCGGCCGAGCGCCGCATCCTCCCCGAGCCGAGCCAGGAGAGTAGTTCGATGTCTGCCAGACCTATCCATGTCACCGTCGTCCACGATGACTACGTGTGTCGCACCGGTCTGACGACCGCCTTCGCAGCGTGCACCGACATGAGCGCCCGGTCTGCAGCGCCCGAGGATCCGCAACTGCTGTCGTGTGACGTCATCGTTGCGGACTTCGACAATGGCATGCGAATTCTCGATGCAGCTCAGGCCTTGCACATCGATCGCCCGCGCACGAAGGTCGCGATCGTCGCCAATGCCGATCGGGAATGGCAAATCCGCGACGCGTTGAAGCGAGGGGCGGCTGCGTTCCTGTTGCTCGGGACGTCGGCCGAGGAACTCTTCGTCGCGGTTCGTACCGCTCATCGAGGTGAGTTTCACCTGAGCCCGTCGATCGCGTCCAAGCTCGCTGTGAGCCTGGCCACCGAACCGCTGACAGAGCGCGAAGGGCAGGTCCTGACGCTGCTGACCGACGGCCTCTGCAACAAGCGTATTGCAGCCCAGCTCGAAATCTCAGTCGGCACCGTCAAGGCGCACCTACGTTCTGCGTTCGACAAGCTTGGCGTCCACAGTCGCACGGAGGCAATCCTCATGGCCGAGCGTCGAGGCCTGCTACGCCAACCTCCCCAGCCGTCGAATCCATCGCCCGGTTCGTTGAACGACCTCACGCCTCTTTCGTTGCACTCACCTTTGCAACGAAGCACCGCGCCCGCCAATGGGGCCACCAGGCTCGCGGTCCCGCTCGATGCTTGACGTGGTGACGGCGATGGGCTGCCA
>Ga0302315_10003365_pt1 | contig 14452 bp, 19 predicted proteins | sample III_Palsa_N3_1_FD_200532 | JGI IMG/M metagenome (GOLD analysis project Ga0302315, IMG submission 200532) | Peat permafrost microbial communities from Stordalen Mire near Abisko, Sweden - III_Palsa_N3_1 | ecosystem: Environmental > Terrestrial > Soil > Palsa > Peat permafrost | place: Sweden... | reverse complement strand
CGCAACTAATCTCACTACCCAGCGGATAGCTACCTGATTTTCGATGGCTTCGGCTCCGGATTGGTTGGTCAGCTCATTCAATTTGTCGACCCGCGTGTTTGCTGTGATCTCTCCATGACGTTCGTGGGCACTAAAATTGAAATGACCAATGCAATTTTGAGTCAGGTCAGTTGCCTTGCCCCCTTCCCAGCTATTTGATCCGGCTAAAATGTCGAGAGATTCGGCGAAACTAAGCCTAAGCAACGAGGTGGTTTCGCAATAAAGAAGGCCCCTAAGTGCGTTAAGCACTTAGGGGCCATTGTGGTGGCGTCTATTTAACTGTCGACGGCAAGCATTGCACTGCAACGATTCCGCGATTCAACGATTCCTAGATGCCCCCAAATATGCCCCCAGACGCTTCGAGTGACTCGAATCCCAACGCTTCTATTGCCCCGGACTCATCGTGCCCTCAGAGCCTGTGGACAACTTAGAGGTGTCACTGTTGAACTAAAGCAGTAGCATCGGAATGGCAGCTAACAGGGGGAGATGCATGTCTGACAAGAGCAAGAAGCCACCGGCACCAGTACCCGCTCCGGCCCCAAAGCCAAGGCCCGGGCACGCAAATGATGGATGGACCAGGAAAGATGGTAATCAGACTGTGCGCGATACTCGTGCGCCGCCTCCGCCACCGCCTGGTAAGAAGGCCGGCTAAATGACTACCTCACCATATCCCGCTCCAATGCCCAGCAGCCCACCAGAGCCCGTTCACAAGGGTACGCCGAGCCATAGACCCCCGCCTCCGCCTCCGCCGTCACGGCCGGACAAATAGGACGAAAACGTTACTGTGACCGCAAAAGATACCAAGGACGCTAGTTGGGACGTATTGTGGGCCGTGCAGAAATCCCAGCGGTATCACTCGCGGCGAACCGCATTTTTTGATAGATGGAATAAGACGACGGCGCTGGTCGGTATCCTTGGCGGCTCGACTGCTTTTGCTGCAGTCGGAAAGTACGTGCCAGAAACAATCGGAACGATTGCGGCGGCTTTCGTTGTCGTGATGTCCGGTGTAGATCTCGTAGCGAGCACAGGTGAGATGGCCAGACGCCACAATGACCTCCGGCGCCGGTTCTGTGAGCTAGAGGCCGAAATTCGTCAATGTGCGGCGGTCGAGGATACCGTCGTTGCCTCGTGGCAAGGCAAACGACTTTCAATCGAATCGGACGAACCGCCTACGTACGTCGCGCTCGATCTATTGTGTGAAAACGAGCTCGCCCGAGCGTATGCGCATCTCTCCCAGAGCGAGCCCCGCCACAAAGTCCCTTGGTACATGAAGCGGACAGCCCACTTCATCCGATGGGAAAACGCGTAGTCGAAGAAGCTAAGGCACGATTGCCGCGATGAGCCTAGACGCCCAAGTAACGATCAATCCCAGCGCGAGCACCCTCCAAAACCTCGTCACGCGTATCCCCCTGATAGTGATTTTTGCCGGGATTTAACGCTGCTTCTGGAAACCGGGTAAGTACAGCCCGCTGCAATTGAGGCCTTCCCTGTCTTTCAGCAGGAAGATTGAAGTGTGCGTGAAACTGATCATCCGAGATCGAATACCCATAGCGGATCTCTACGCCTTTGTATTTCTCAATCTCTGGCATCAGCCTGACCTTAAGGGAATGTTTGTCGATCCTAGCTGCCATTGATCTCACCAAGTCGGACAGTCCGCGCAAGGCTTGCCACTCGACAATAGCGCCATCGCCACCCATCTACGTAGCTGGCTCTTCCATCCGCATCAGCTCCTGAGACTGCAGCCACCTATGCTGCCGCTATGCCTCGACTGCTAAGTGGGTGATGTTCGCCGATGCCGCAACGTGATCGCACCGGTTAAGCTTGACTCTCCAACCGGAGGGAACTAACCATGGCTTTTAATGACGTTTACGCGCACTACAACAAGGTCATCAGCGGCGCGGCCAAGGAGGTTTCCGATGGACGCGTCACATTTCAGAGCTACCTCGCTAACCATGAGCGTTTTGTCACAGAAGCGGCTATTGCCTCCGGCAGAAAGGTGATCGTTGAAGACAAGCCGATGGTCACCACGACTGCGGATATCCTGTATTTCAAGTGGTCTTTCTGGAATGGCCATGGACATTTCAACACGGGTGATCCATCAAGCCTGACGTTGCGCGGAAAATTTTCGTGGTCGCCTTCATCGCCCAACCGCGTGCAGATATCGGGAATGGGCATCGACAATGACGATGATTCCCTCAACAATTTCGTCCAGGACGAACTGCTTTCCCATATGGTCCGTGTTATGGACAAAGTTCTACAAACTCAGGCCGAAAACAGCTATCCGCACTTGCGTTAAGCACCGCCGCACGCTTTCCGTTGACCCGCACACGGTCAGCCAGCATGGGACAGCTGCGGTTACGCCTTGGTGATGTTCGATTTCACTACCTCGATTGCGACTGCTCGCGCGACTCAGCAATTACCAGCTCGGCGACAAGATCGACCGTAGCGTGGCAGCTGTCAAAGCGCATGATCGACTCTTGCTCGTCGGTGTCGAACACGATGAAGCCTTCAAGTGCTGGTCTGATTTCAAACATGGTGCGCATCGCATCAGGAAGAAGCGCCCCGGTCATCGGCCCTCACCTGATCGCACGTCGCTCTAGTGAACAGACTATCGCCGGATAAAGCCAGACTCGCGGGGCATGTTTAAGGTGCGCCGCGGCGACTCTGGCGGCTATCGGGGACGCAATCGACCTCGTGTAGACGAAGGTTGATGCGATGTCAGTCGCTGGGGCACACCATGCGCCGTCTGGCTAACGAATAAGCGACGACATCTACCCGAATAGGGACTAGTGTCGGTCAAGGCGAGCTCCATGCCGCCGTTGAGGTCTCAATGAATGACCGGCTTGTGGTCCTCATAGTTGAAGACCACCCCGCTGTATTGGATTCACTCAAACTATTTGTTGAGTCTCTTCCAGAGGTTCATATCCTGGCTGCCGATAGCTTCCTATCGGCAGCCGTGTGGATCAATGCCACGAAGCGTATCGACCTGCTCCTATGCGACGTCCTACTCCCGGGCGCTATGGATGGCATTGATGTGGCAGAGGTTGCCGTAAACACGCACCCAGACGTCGCTGTAGTGTTGTTGTCCGCCGACCCAATGGACCAAATTAACGGCCTTACCGATCGCTATAGCTTCGCGCAAAAACCCTTCGGCTGCGAAGCGATAACGCAGCACATCGACAGCGCATTTTTGCGTTTGCGCGCTCGCCCTGATTAGACGCGGTGTCAGCAGTTCCACTTGACCTTGCCGCGTCGACTACTGTCTGACACCTGTCCTTGCGGGGCGTTGAGGATCCGCCGCAGCCCGCATGGCTACTATCAGTGAGAGGACTGACCCCGTGTAGGTGATTGCCGACACAGGTTTCTTGCAGCGCGTAACCAAGGCGCGCACCATCGGCGCACTGAATTGGATTGGATATTCACGCATGGCTGATCCTCAGACTGTCGCCTTGACGTGCCACTACATGGGCTTTTGCGCCATCAAGAATGCTGACCAGGCGGCTTGGGCTTCGGCGATCGGCAGCATTGGCGCAGCGATCGTCGCACTGGGAATAGCGCTTTCCGGTGGGGTCGTTCGTTGGCTGCAGCGAAGGCGCGATGGTCGCGCACTTGCCGCGTACATCGCGGCGGACGTTGATCGAGTTTGTGTTGCTCTGGATCGTGCAGCCACCTACATCGAGGAGATCCTGTGTGGGAACGCTGATTTCCTGATGAGGGCTGACTTGATGGGGTTCGCAGCGACCAATACGGCAGACCTTGGCGGGGGTGTTCTTGAGGCCAAAGTTGATCGCTTTGGTTTGCTTCCGGGCCGAATGGGGCAGGAACTCGCTGGTGCAGTTGGCTCCCTTGATGTCTGTCGGGCAGATGTTGGCCGATTTGCTATTGGGATACGGCAAACCGTTCCCGGCAGATGGAAAGATTTTAGCCAGCCCATTCTCGACCGCCTCCGGCGATCTAGGAAGACATTCGAACGCACGCGTAGATATTGTGTGCGCGCTACTAAGTGAAGCTCCGCGCTTCGACTGACGATGCTCATCAGATGACTCCTAGGATATGAAGATCTATGTCGTCGACGGAGTTGCGCAGCTTGTGCCGTGCCTCATCGGTTTATTGAAAAACTATCGAGTGTTCAAGCCATGACCGACTATCAAGACACCAGGCTCTTTTCTCGAGAACGACGCATTGGCGATCAGGCGCTTATTGCGCGAGTGTAATCCGCCGTATCTCAATTGCCATCGTTGTCAGGACCGTCCTCTGCTATGCGCAGCTCTTAAGGCTTCTAGCCGCGCCAACACCCGCTTATCAATCACTTGCACAAGGTTGCAGCGCGCGATGTGGCGCTTTCAGGTTTCAACATTCTTCAACGTGGGCAACAGGTCTCTTCTAGCATAGCCGCGTAGCCCTGCCAGCCTTATAAGTCATAAGTCAGTTGGACCATCACATTTAACAACGGGCTGTTACTCTGCCGCTGCGCCGCCTTCTCGCTGTTACCGGCCCAGATGAACGCCTTTGAGCTTACGGATGCTTAATAGCTCAGCACCGCGATGGGCGCCTTTCTCACTGTAACCGGCCCATATCGCCGCGGCGGCGACCTTAGCAATACTTAGCAGCCATGAGCCTACCTCTCTGCCGAACCGCTCGTATAGCCTGCTCGTACCGCCTCCGCAATGTTAGGTTTTGCTAGGTTCGCAACCGGAGTTTTCCGTAGCGGGTTGCGTCCGCATCTTGTCCGCAATTCGTCCACGTTTTGTCCGGTTGCGATGCGGACATTTGTCAACATTGGCTCCAGGTTTTTCTAGGCGTGTATGTCTTTCGCCTCCATCTGCAGTTTCCGTGCGCGGCCAGCGATTGCTGTCTCAACGGCCTTTGCGACTTCAGGTTTCTTCAGGTTCTCTTGCCCGATGCTATAGGCCGTTTTGGCCGCGTATCCGGCGCGTATCGCTGCCTGCTCGCGATTGCGGTCCAACATCAAGCACGCCAATATCTATCGGCTGGCGTCGGGTACAGCAATTTAGGGAGTGCTTGCATGAAAGCAGATGCCGTCGTCGGACTCGTGGCCATACCGTTAGCCGTTTTAATAACTTTTTCGTTGTTTTTTGTAACTGCCGCGATTGGCACCAAGAAGGCGCGCAGCGATACCTTGAAAACGATCGAAGCGCTCGATTTTCGCTCGAATGCAGTTCTCGCGGTGGTGTCTTTGTGGTCGGCAATGTTCCACCGAATTTTCGGCCGCCACTTTTTTTCATGGCGGCGAGCGGCGGCAGTGCCGATCTATACGGCGCTGGTGTCTGCGCTTTGCTTTATCGTTTGGCTGGGTTCTATATTTTTATTACGGAATCCGAAACACCTGCTAATAGTATCTTTGCCACTGGATTTTCGTCAGGGCTTGTCTCAGTACTATTGGGGTGATGGCTATGTCGCTTCACTAGTCATCGATTTCATAGCGGTGCAGTTCACCGTATGGTGCATTAGCATTGGTGTTCAACGGGGGTTTTTCTCGCTGCGTTTTCTGCTCGCATTTTTCAGTTCGCTCTTTGTGTCAGGTCTACTCTTTACGCTGGCGGTGTATGCCATACGTACACGCGATATGGAAAGTCTGTATGCCTTGGTAGCACCCTACGACGACCCGCCTCCAGCAGTCTACGCACCGATAAGTTACATAGCGACGTCGTTGAATTTCTTCCACCCGCTAACCTTGTTGTATGCGTCCACTCGCGGCCTCTACGGCGACTATTTCATGCCCGAGCCAGTGCTGCTTTATTCTGCCATCGTCAGCCATTTGTCGTTGGTGGCAGTTGCAATGGGCTATGCCCTTGCCGCCGGCTTGGTACGAATGAAGCAGTTAAGCATTGGGTTTGTTCGCGCGGTAGGTAAACCCAAGATCGGCGCCTATAGTGTGGTAATAACGATCTACGCTGGGCTTTTTAGCGTGCTCTTGCTTACGGTGATCGTCTATATCTTGGTGTAAGCGCTGACATGAGGCGCTGCTTGCCAGCGTCAGGCAGGTTGTCAGGCAAGAGCCGTCGCTGAATCGAAATCTCACCCTGCGAGACTGGCTGATCAGATGATCCAAAAATCTATTGGCGGGTACGAATCCATGTCCGACGAAACCAAAATGTATTGCCGTCTGCTAGTGCTTCCGGCCGCGGTGTTTGCAGCCACTTTGCTGGCTTGCTATCTAATACTGACACTCACCCACCTTCCGATTACGCTAGGCGGCGGTCAGGTACTTTGGCCAAACCTACCAATGGAGGTATACGGCGGCGGCGCGGCCATTTCCTTTGTGGTTTTCTCATTCCAAATGTACAGAACGTGGCAATGGAGCAAGGGCGGTGGTGTGCGATGCCTCGCTTGCGATTGCTTGATGAGTGGCGAAAAGAATGGACGGTACGGCCCATACAGAAAGTGCTTGGGTTGTAGCAAAAATCAGTCGTTGACTCGATAGAACAATTGAAGGTTGCCTATCCGCCTCCGATGTTAGGTTTGTCGGTTTCACCATAACAAACCATAACGGGGCGGCTAAGGTTTCAGGCTAACTTTTGCTAACAAGCAGCCAGCCATGCGGTATTCGCTCAGCCTCGATACTGCCTTGGCACAGGATTGGTACAGGATTGGTACAGGCTTGGTATAGGTTGCCAGCGTCCAGGCACAAGAAACCCCGGCGCATGGCCGAGGTTTCTGTCGTATCCAATGTATCGCCGATCATCCAGCAGCCAGGCTGACGGCCCTTTGATGATCGGGTCTAACTTAGACTTGATGGCTTAGGTTGCAGTCGGTGCCGGCAATCCCACTTGCATTACTAAAGACATTGCATTGTAGAACGTGGCCCACCGTGCATCGCCAGGATTAACTGTTCCGAGGTTTGCATAAATAGCGGGCGGCTGCTGTCCGGCAAAGTACGTAATCACTGTTGCTTCGGTTGAATCTGAAAATTGAACGTAGATAGGCATCTTTTTTCCTTAAATCGAGTAGCCGGCAAAACATACGTTAGCGGCTATAGAGCTTCCGCTGGAGTACACAGCGTCCCACCAAAATGTTTGCGGCGTGAGCAACGGGAAGTTGTTGAAGGGAATGCTTGACTGTCCGCCACCGTTTGTATTGTTAGCGTTCTGAATCCCGAAAACTGAACCTGTTGAGCTCGAGAACATGTTGACGCTAGCGTTCTGTGCTCCTGAGGACGCGTTGAGTGCAAGTGCGCCACGCATCGTGCGTGCATTCTTTGGAACCATTGACGAAGCGTTTACCAGCGTGGGCGTTGTAACAGCCGCCGTCGTAGATACGATTATCGTGTTGGCAGCAAAGAAATCCAGGTCATTCTGGCAACCCGGCGTGATCTGGCCACTGCTGTTCGTCGGCCATACACCGATGAGCGCACTAACCGTATAGCCAGCCGGCAGGTTGCCACCGCCGTAAATGGTCGGCACGGCGGTGGCGGTCGCGTTGGTTCCAAGGATTGACTGCGCGCCCGTGGTCGGGTTGTAGATCGCGTAAATCCCCACAAAGCCGGATGCCGGCGCACTGCCGGTGTCCATGCCTCCCGTGCCCGTGGTGGCAACGTTGATGGTCTGATTGAAGTTTGTCAGGCGGTATTCAATGCCGCCAAGTGCAGTTGCCGCAATGATCTGCTCGGCGGTGAATGACAGGCTGGTGCCTGCGGAGTTCTGCGCGGACGTCAGGTGTCGAACGCTTCCTACCATTCCCGTGAGCTGCCCGAATTGCACCGCCTGCGTAGAACTCTTTGCAACGCCCGTCTGCTGTGCCCCACCCGTGCAACCAAGCAAAATCCACGAAGCCAGAGTTTGATGCCACATGATTTCGCACTTGCCGGCAGAAACAATTTCACCACCCTGCAAAGCAGAGTGCGCGACGCCAAGGATCGGATAAGCACCAAAGCCACTGACGTTGATAGTTGACGCGCCAGTATTGCTATTGCTCGCCTGAAAGGTCGCGATGAAGCCATCGGGTATCGCGTTGGGCGTCGGCTGCAACGCGATCGCATAGGCATTGGCGGCGCCCGTGTCGACCGCATAATCGAGACGATTTTGCTGAACTGAGTCGAGCAAGTCGGCCGGAAGTACGTTTGACTTGACCGCAACGATGTTAGTCGCCGTGATCTGCGTTTGCCCATACGCAACCGTCACAACGGCGAGCGGAATCGACCCCGCGTCGATGGATGGTGTCGCCTGCGTTCCAGTCGTGGCAGCAATACCGGCCTTGGCGACGAGACTCACCAAGCCCTGACGGCGCGTGTTCGTCTGTTGATTGTTTCCGCCTGGACCCTGATACGGTTGTTGCGGATTCGTCGCGTTGTAGTACGGCAGCAATTGCGGCACGCCGTCTACTTCGGTAAAAGCTGCCTCAATAAGATAGTTAACCGAAAAGCCAGCCGTGGCCGGCGCCAACAGTGCGAGCTGTGAAGCTGCAAGCTGGATGCCTTGCTTTACGATGATGTCGACCGTATCGGCAGGAATCGATCCGTATGCAGTTGCGTCGATCTGTGAGGCCGCGTAGATGCTTCCTGGTGCCACATTGACGCTAAGGCTTGCCGGAGTCGTCGGCGTGACGCCTAGGCCATAAGCAATCGTATTAGTGCCGAACATAGATTGCGCCAACGCACCAAGAGCGAGCAGCACATTCTTGTTTGTGTTGAGTAGGTCCGTGTCCAGCGGAAGCTGGCCGGGTCCAACGATTTGACGATCCAAGGGTTAATTCTCCAAAGAAAAGGCCCACATTTGTGGGCTGTTGGTTGTTCTCATTTGCAACGCGCAATGCGTCACACCATGTGTGCCGTTATGGCTCGACCAGCTCTACTTCATCGCTATGATTCTTGGCGGTGATGCTCATGCGATAGCCTTCCTCGAAGTTCATTCGACGCTGGATCGATTCCGGAAAGTAGGTTTGGTCCCACACCGTATTTGTTCCCGTGACAGGAATCCGCGTCATGACGTCAAGGTCGTTTGTCGCCGGCATGTCGATGCTTAGCCGCATTTCATTGCGGATCATTTCGTTGTAGATCGCCGCGGCGCGTTTCTGTGCTTGGTCTTTCGTGAGGTTCGGGATGATGTAGCTGTAAGGCTGTGCCGGCGAGGTTGCGCTGCCCGGCTTGATCTTTCCGCCGTTGGCGTTCGGGTATGAAACGCTGAAGCCCTTCCCTTGCGCCTGATTCCACGAACGAACTGTCACGGTGATAGTTTTTCCTACCGTCAGCGTTCGTCCAAACTTGATGCTCGTCGTGTTGCTGCGAAAGGTGTTCTGCGCATCGGCATCCGCCCAGGCGATGGGGAATTTCGGTGCGTGCGATGGATCAGGTGGCGGGCCAAAGTATAAGTTGCGGCCGTCCACATAGCAGATAAACCCGACTTGCTGCGCCAGCCAGCAAAGCAAATCCCACTCCGTTTGCGCTTGCGTTGGTATCGCGTGATCGACTTTGTAATAGCCTCCGGCGAAACCTGCGGTGCTCTGCGGAATGACGGGCGTCAATCCGTGACGCACAGCGAGTGTCGTCGCGATGGCGCTCGCTGTTTGGTTGATCCACTTTTCGGCTGTCTTTGCATCAATGAGCAATGACGTCAGGTCACGACCCGACAGCGTCATCGTGCGAGCTACCGGGTCGAACTCGACGTCATCGACGTTGCCGACAATGAGCGAATCTAGGTCGGTAACGCTCCAGCTAGTCGGGTCATCTACCAAGCCGGCTAACACCTCAATCTGCATCGACGTCTGGTTAGAAATCCAATTCGCGTCATACGGCGCCACCAAGCCGGACAGCGCAAGCGTGATGTGAAATGTGTCAGCGTCGCGGAATGCGTTGTTGTCGACCTCAAATTCAATCCAGGCAGGAATGATGTTGCCACCAATCTTGACCATGCCACGCGGATGTCTCGCCGCGCTGGTGATTTGTGTAATGACGCTAGGATTAGGTGTCACTGACAAGAGATGTTCCTTATACAAGGGATTTTGAGGGTGTCAGTTACGAGGCTTGCTTACGCGGCATTGGCGGCATGCCCCGCGATCCAGGCGTTAACGCTGGACGCGGTCCAGACGGTTGTTCGTGCGCCTAGCTTGATCGGCTTTGGAAACTTGCCGGTACGGACGTATAACCACAGCGAAGACGCGCAAATGGGGATCAGAGCGGGTATGCCTGCATGCTTGGTCGATGGCTTCCGGCCGATGATGTCGGTGAGCCTCAAGAATCGTTCAGTCATTGGTTTGTGCTTCCTCGTATCGATGTGGAGAAATTGGTGTGGCCGAGATTAATGGCGCACACGGGGCGCTTACAGGATCGGCTTTTGCCTTGGCGAAAAATTTCGATCCTGGGTTGCTGGATAAACATGTGATAGCAACGTCGGGACCTTTAGGTGCGGCCCGGATGCTGGCAACCACAAAAAGAAAAGGGCGCCGTGTTGGCGCCCTGGTTAGTAGTCTTCATCGCGGGCTAAATGCCGTATATCGTCGAGAGCTTTCGCCTGGTCGCTTCGATAGTGGCCGCCGAAGGTCTCGGGGGTATCGCTACAAGGGGTGACCGCTAAAAACTCCTTGGCGCTCGATTTGCGAAGGCTGACGCTGTTCATACACCGCCCTTGTTCGCGTACTTACCTTCGACCACCTTCGCGAAGTTCGACAGCTCGACCAGCCATTCGAAATCGCATGCAGTCCAGGCGCCGTTTCGTCCCGTTAGGAAATCCGACTTTGCGGCATATCCGAAATACTGCGCCCAAAATTCGACCGTCTGACGCTTCGGGCTTTCGTGCCATCGCGCACTAATTTTCTTTTTCCGTGTCGGCGTCAGGATGCGCACCGCCGGCAGCATGGGCAGCGCCTTGTGGTACTCGGCGACAATGTACTGATACGGGATCGGCTCTGCCTGGTGGTCGATGCGTTCGGTCTGGGCAATACGTCCGCCCTCGCCTTCCCGCTCTCGGCCGTCCCCTCCAGGGGACAAGAGCTTTTTATTCTGTTCCTGTTCCTGTTCCTGATTTCGCATACCGTTTGCGAAACCGTTTCTGAAACGGTTTTCCATGTCGCCCTTCCTAGGCTTTCTCCCGGTCATGAATGCGGCGACGAAGTCGTCCGGGTTGACGACGTCAAGAGTTCCGAGAAAATCAATAACTGCTTCATGTGCCTCAGCTTTCAGGTTGCACTCCGGCAGCGCGTCGAACTCCCTTCGCCAGTTGACGACAATATTCGGATTGGCCGGCTGATTGTGCTTGGCGGCATTGGGGAGCCACACGAAGCGCGCGGCCAGGTCGCCCCTTGCCATACCCTTATCGACCAGCTCTGCGAAGGCCGTTTCAATATCATTTGTTGTCCGGTCTAGGTCATCTGCCATTGCGGCGCGACCGACGCGAATCAGGCCGGGCAAGCTTGTTGTCTGCGGCCCTGTGAGCAAGTACAGCCATAAGAATTTCGCATCCTGCGTCAGCTCGCGAAATTTCCTATCGCCCCACATGGCAACCTCCACTTTGCGATAGCGGCTCATGAGACACCCTGGGAGCTGGCACGGCGCTCGTGCGGCGCAGTCACATCGTTGATGATATGCGCCGCATCGCATGCGGCGGGGGCAAGGCGCACCGATGCGCGCTCGATGATAAGTTCGCCGATGAACTGGGCCAACTCCGCGGGCATGCCACTAGCGCTGGATTCGCGCATGAATTCGCCGTGCAGTCTTTCCGCCATTGCTACGCGGTGAACCCATGCCACAACAGGGTCACGGCATAGCTTGAACAGATGCCGTCCGCCAGCCCTGATCTGCGCCCGATACCATCGGTTCCCCGCTTTGTCGTGCCAAATGCTCACGCCACGTATGCCTGTGGTGCTGTCACTTCGCACGCTCGCGTTGCACTGGTTCTGTGTCTGCGTCGCCTCGCGGAGATTCGCGGCCCGGTTGTCGCCCTTCACACGGTTGACGTGATCAATAACCGGCGGGCAGTAACCGTGAATGATGAAGTAGGCGACACGGTGAGCGAGGAGCGGCACCTTTTGGTAAGTGAGCACCACGTAGCCGTGGCTACCGGTAGACCCAGCGAGCTGTCCGGCTTTAATGCGCGTGCCAACGTCTTGGCGCCAACGGAATTCGCCTGTGTTCGGGTCGTAGTTCAAGCGCTCAGCCGCTAGTGGCAAAAGATGATCTAAAGAGCGCTTTCCGTTGTGCGTGATACTTGCACGGGTCATCGAAACCTTCCCGCGAGCGCGAGCAAGCAAACAGCAAATGTGGCAACAAATGAAGAGCAATTTTTGTAATTGGTCATTCTGGAAATCTCCACCGCGGCTGGTACAATCCACAGACAAAATCAGGTTTTACGAGCAGCCCCTGCAAGGGCTGTTTTTTTTGGGGACAAAAAAACCGCATTGCTGCGGCTTCGTTTGTGTCGGTCGGATATTGGGATTACTTGGCGGCGTTTGCGATTCGCTTTTCGATCCATGCCGACACTGCGCGCGAATCCCATCCACGAGCCTTGCTGTCCGTCAGCGGCACGCTAGGTGGAAACTTCGACGCGGCAATCATCTTGTAAATTGTCGACTTACGCAGACCGGTGCGTTTGGACACCTCAGGCAAGCGTTCGATAGTCGGGGTGTGGACGCGTTCAGACATTGGCAGAGCTCCTAATATAAAAAGAGCCCGCAACAACGACGGGCTCGATGGCGGTACTTGATACCGTGGTGGACCTGACTGGAATCACCCAGTCAAAAAAAAGCCCCGGCGAATGCCAGGGCTTGAAAGTGTTGCCGCTTGTCTCAGTTTCTGCGACGGTGCCAGATTGTCACGGAAATCGTCATCACCGCAAGATGTCAACCCCACTCGGAACCCGGCGCTTCAAAGTAAGACTTGTCGGCATCGCGCAATAGATCATCAGCCCCCCAGTCATAAACACCGTCCCACCCTTCGCATCTGCGCTGGACGCCGCTTCTGGTGGGGGAGTGCTTTTAGTGCCCGCATACTTCGCATTGTAGTTCCCACTTTTTTTAGTCAGCTCCGCGCAGGACTCCGGCGATTCCAAGTCTTTGAATTTGTTCTAAAGCCTCATCTTTTATTTCCAGAAGTGTCTGATATCGGACCTTTGCATCACTGGCAATGTCTGCGGCAGTCTTCAACGTTCGCTTTTGTTGAACGTGGCGCACAGCAAGGTTGATGCCGGCTGCAACGGCTTGGTCATTCGCCTTGGTGCCGCCGGGCGCCTCGCCCTTCCACTTTCGCGTCGACTTCGGCAACGCGGTATGGACAGCAACGGCTAGCTCGCTCAGAGCTTCACGATACTTGGCTGTTTCAAATTCTCCGCCGCCCTCGCTCTGGCCATCATCATGGGCAACGTTTGCGCACAGGTCGTCCAGCTCTCCTGCGGCGTAATAGTCAGTTGCGAGCACGTGTTTGTAGACGGTCCCGTTGTCGTCACCATCCTCGTCGTCCTGGCTGTCTATGTCGATCGCATCGGCGCGCTCGTCCGCTGCAACCTCATCGTCTTCGCTGGCTACAAGCCCGTACCTGAGACCGACTGCGCGTAAATGCATCTCGCGCTGTCGCAGTGTCATGGTCGAAAGTGTTGCGTACAGCTCATCCAATTCTTCCGCAGTTGGATCAGGCGCAATGTATGCCGTCTGCTGCATCACCTGGACAACCTTCTTTGTGCGTGGATGCGCGTCGATACGCGCGCCCGACAAAGACAAGACCTTCCGGCTTGGAGAATTCATTGCGCGTACCTTCCGCACCCTTCAATGAGAGCCGCGCCAGCTAGTGAAGGTGCCTAGTTTTCGGGGATCAGCCTAGGCGCGGTGGAACCATTGTACTGGGCCGCAGATCGGCGCTCCGCCACAGCCTAAGATAGACAATTCCACACGCGGCAAGACTTCGATTTTGGTGCGATGTTGCCTGTTGTAATCGAGGGGGTGCTAGACCTCATGCCACGCGCTAACGTTGAAGCCCCCGCTCATGATTACGCTACTCAACTAGTGATCCTAAGCTTTCTGAAGCACGCCAAGAGCGCGCAGGTCGTTGACCACCGCGCTAGCTGACGGCCGATCAGCCCGGTACTCACGCTCAGCCCAAGACATAATTGCCACCAACCGGTCGACAGTAGAAGTGGCTTCCTTGATGACATTTACGGCGCGGCATCGCGACGGTAACGCGATAACTAACGCACTCAGGCCCGTGCGCGCTTTGGAGCGACGCTTCTTTGATTTCGGAAAGATGAGAATTTTGCTGCCCTGTGTGCTTTGCATGATCGACTCCCGATGCAGTTAGTGAGCCACCTGCAGAGAGGTGGCGGACGTGCAGGGTTGGCGAACCGGCTTAGTAGGAAACCGGCCAGCCCGAAGGCTGCCCATGCACGCCCGCCGTGAAAGCGAGCGCTACACAACGGACACAAAAAAAGCGCCATGTGGCGCTGTTGCGCCTACTAAATATCAGTTCGCCAAAACT
>Ga0302315_10003364_pt1 | contig 14453 bp, 11 predicted proteins | sample III_Palsa_N3_1_FD_200532 | JGI IMG/M metagenome (GOLD analysis project Ga0302315, IMG submission 200532) | Peat permafrost microbial communities from Stordalen Mire near Abisko, Sweden - III_Palsa_N3_1 | ecosystem: Environmental > Terrestrial > Soil > Palsa > Peat permafrost | place: Sweden... | reverse complement strand
TGCAGCTTCCTGCCGGGAATAGAAGGCATCGATAAGAAGCTGGAGCGATTCAAATGGTACGACCTCCCGCTTTCTGACACCGGCACCATCCTCGAGATAAATCAGGTCTATCTGATAGAATTGCAGGAGCGCCTCGCCCTCCCACAAGAGATCGCTGTGCGGGCCAATCCCAAAAGCTCAACCGGGCGGCTTGATGTCTTTACTCGGGTTGTTACCGAATACGGCCAGGCGTTCGACGAGGTCGACACGGGCTACAAAGGACGCCTGTTCCTCGAAGTCGTACCTCGGTCCTTTCCGATAAAAGTAAGACCCGGAGACTGCCTCGCCCAAATTCGGTTTAGCCGAGGCGAAGCGAATCTTACCCGATCGGAAACTGTGGACAAAGTAAACTCGGAAGACATAATCCTGAACCCGAGGTTGGAGCCGCTGCGCGCCAACAAGCTCCGAATCTCTTCAGGTATCTCCCTGACCGTGGATCTTGGACGAGGAGAAATTACCTCCAAGGACGACAGAACCATTGGATACAGAGCGCGTAAGAACCAGCCCCCCATCGACCTACGCGATGTCGGCAAGGTCGCAATACGGCGATACTGGGAGCGTATCTACTACAGCGGAAATCAGCCGGTCATTCTGGAGCCGGACGCCTTCTACATCTTCGCATCTCGGGAGCTAGTCAGGCTCCCAGGCGATATTTGCGCGGAGATGGTGCCCTTCGATGCTGGAAGCGGCGAGCTCAGAACACACTACGCCGGCTTTTTCGATTCGGGCTTCGGGTATTCGAATCACCTCAACGCCGCTGCCGCCGTAGTTCTCGAAATCCGAAACCGGGATGTACCCTTTCTGATCGAAGAACATCAACCCCTGTTCCAACTGGAATTGCTCAAGAACACGGAGCGCCCAGACAGGCTTTACGGAGCCGTCGGCGGATCGAACTATCAAAACCAGCGCCTTAAACTTGGCAAACAGTTCAAACTAGGCAAACAGTTGACCGAGACCGAAGACGATGACGAACTGGAAGAAAGCATTCCCAAACCGGACAGTTCCAGCCTGAACCTGTTCAGCGATTAGGTCCCCTCCAGCCGGAAGTAGTTGTCGCCAATTTTAAATTGATCGCCGGGAGAGAGAGTAGCATGGTCGACCCGCTCTCCGTTGATCACGATGCCGTTCGAACTGCCCCCGTCTTCTATGGTGACGGTCCCTTTCGCATCTCTTGTGATGATCGCATGGTGCCGGGACACCGTTGGGTCGGCCAGAACCAGATCGTTGTCGCCGTCGCGTCCGATGGACATCTTCTCATCGCTGAGAGCGAACGTGCTGCCCGAGGCAACGCCCTCTTCCGCAACAATCCTCAAATTTCCACTGCGGGCGCTATTGCTTACCGCAGGCCTTGGAGGAGAGGACGGTATGACTGGCGGACGTGTCGCTTCATCCGGGATCTTTTCAATAGGCGGCTTTGGTTTGTATTCCGGCGAAGCTGCTGTTGCGGCGAGAGGAATAGGATCGTCGAGGTTGGGCACCTCAACACCCGCCTTGCGCGCCAGATCGATCAGCACCTGTCCACGGCTCCTGATCAGTCTGAGGACAATCCAGACGACCCCGCCGGCGACGATCAGGCCAAAGATAAGTCCAAATAACCGACCATAACCCGAGCCTGGGCTGGGTGTTGCATCAACCGGCGGAGGGGGCACGGATGTCTCTGGCGCAGGTGCAGTTGGCGTCGTTGCCGTTGCCGCAGGCTTCAGATCTTCATGGTGCGCCGTAGGCGTATGGCTGGCGGTTTGGGCGTACGCAATCTGCGACAGACCGATCAGAAGGGCGGCTATAGCAGCCGCGCGGGCTAATTTTCCCAAGGGATCACTCCTTCGTCTCCGTAGCTGGACGCCGCTGCACGCAATGCCGAATAGGCGTCGGCCAGAGATTCTATTAAATCTGTGGCGATAAGCCCTTCCCTCGCACCTCGGTTGCGTACGGCGCAGTCTCCCGCCAGGCCGTGCAGAAACACTCCCGATGCCGCGGCTTCCAGAGCAGGCAGGCCTTGAGCCAGCAGACCGGCGATAATGCCTGTGAGCGCGTCCCCGGATCCACCCGTGGCCATGCCTGGATTTCCAGTAGAGTTAATGTACCACGTTCCGTCCGGACTGGCAATAAGCGACCTATCGCCCTTCAGAACGACCACGGCATTGTATTCCCTTGCGGCCCGGAGCGCCGCTCCAGGTCTATCAGACTGAATGATGCCGGTGCTGGTTCCCAGCAGCTTCGCCATCTCACCCGGATGCGGTGTAAGGATGGTCGGGGCTGTGCGCGCCGCTGCAAGGGCTGCGCCACGGTCGGGAGATTGGGCGAGCGCAACGATACCGTCCGCATCCACAACGAGCGGGTAGGGGAAGTCCCTGATAAAAGACCGGGCAAACTCAGCAGTTTCGTCACAATGAGCTATCGATAGCCCTGGTCCAATAGCGCCGGTTTTGCATTTGACGCCGATCTCGAGGGCTTGCTTGAGCGCGCTCAAAGCAATAGTGCCTTTGTCGGTTGCAGGCAGAGCCTGGGTAATGATTACCGGGTTCAGACGGGTCTGGAGCGCAGCAAGCGCGCTCTCAGAAGTGGCCAGAGTTACCAAACCCGATCCCGTACGAGCCGCGGCCTCGGAGGCAATCTGAGCGGCCCCAAGATATCCATACCCGCCGGCAAACAGGGCCACATGGCCATAACTGCCTTTATTGGCATCACGCGCCCGCGTTCGAGCCGGCAGCCATTTCTGAACGATGTCTGCAGTCAGCCAGGCACATTGCGCGCTGGATTCTTCCAGGATTTGAGGGGGCATGCCGATTGAAGCTACCTCAATGGAACCGGCCTGCTGTGTTCCGGGAAAGAGCAGCAATCCTATCTTTGGCGCGGCGAAAGTTACCGTCCAATCAGCCCGAATACAAGCGCCCGTCGTAGCCCCTGAGTCGGCGTCCAGCCCGGATGGGATGTCTATAGCCAGGACTCTTCGATTAATCGTGTTGATCGAATCGATTACCTGTTCCGAAATACCGCGTACTGGGCCTTTAAACCCTGTGCCGAACAGTGCATCCACAATGAATGTTGCTTTAGTGATCTGCTCAACATGGTATGTCAGGTTGTCTTCCGTGATGGTTGCCGTAGGAACAGGGAAGGCCTTAAGCAGAGCGTAGTTGACAGCGGCGTCACCCGCCAGCGTATCCGGGTCTGCAACCAGATTTACGGCTACCCTGTATCCTCGAGCGCTGAGATGCCTTGCTACTGCCAGACCGTCTCCGCCATTGTTGCCCTTGCCGCAAACGACGACGATGTATGGATCCGAAGCCAGTGGAAACTTCGTCTCAATGCTCGCGACGACTCGTAAGGCAGCGCTTTCCATAAGCAAAATCCCTGGAATATGGAACTCCTCGATGGCCCTCTTATCCAGCGCCCGTACCTGTTCCGCAGTTAGAACTTTCATAGTGACCCTTATGTGTCAAAGAAGGCGGATGCGATCTGTTCGTGTTCCAGGGCAGTAATGGGAGGAACATTCGACGCCTTCAGGTTTTCCTCGACTTGATCACCTGTTTTCATTCCAACGACCACACTCGATATTCCTTGCTGATCCAGAGCAAAGCGCAGTGCTGCCTGGGCTTTCGTACGGTTGGTCTGCTCCGCCAGGAAATCCAGCCGAGCGCCAACTTCGTGCATGGCCTCCGAGTACCCCGCCGGCAGCTCTCTGCGCATGTCTCCGATCTGGAACTCAGGCGATGGGCCATACTTTCCAGTCAGGAATCCGTTTGCCAGGGGCTCGCGAGCAAGCACGCCCACTTTTCGCTTGCGGGCCAGCGGCAGTAGTTCTACGGCTGCACCCTGAAAAAAGAGACTGTACGGTACCTCAAGTACGCTCACTGGATAGTTATGCTTAAGCAGCCAGACGCCGTCGGCATGGTCGGCTACCGACACGCCGTAATGCTGGATCTTTCCCGCCGTTTGTAAGGCGCTCAAGGTCTCCCAGGTTTTCCAGCGATCCAACAGCTCTACAGGAGGATTCATAAGCAGGAAGACATCAAGCGCTTCCGTCCCCAAACGCTCCAGACTCATCTGTACAGCATGCGCGACGCCGTATGGTGTCCAGTCCGGTTCAATGCCGCGCTCGCGTGCGCTGTCCGGGCGATAAAAGTTTATCCCGCCCTTTGTAACCACGACAGGCTTTGCGCCCGTGACTTGCGTCCGTTCCTTAAGCACACGGCCTATCAGCGCTTCGCTGTGGCCGTGTCCATAGATGTCTGCCGTATCTATGATATTGACACCCAGGTCCAAGGCGCGGTGCAGGGCGGCGACAGACACGTCATCGTCAGTATGTCCATACGAGTTGCCGAATTCATCTCCGCCAATGCCCCATCCGCCAAATCCTATTTCCGACACGGAAAATCCCGTTTTCCCAAGAGGCCGCTTCTTCATGCTCCCAGCGTCTCTCCGGGTTCAAGGACTGTGACATCTGCTTTTACATCCAAACGGTCCAGCTCCGAACGGAACGCTTCAGGCGTGCCTGTTAGAAGCGGGAAGGTTCCAAAGTGCATAGGGATGACTTCCGAAACGCCAAGGAATCGAGTGGCATAGGCCGCTTCCGTGGGAGACATAACGAATCTGTCCCCAATGGGCAGCAGCGCAATGTCGGGCTTGTAGATCTCGCCGATCAGGCGAAGATCGCCAAATACTGCCGTGTCGCCGGCGTGGTAGATGCGAAATCCGTTTTCAAGCTCGATAACATACCCCGAGGCTTCGCCGCCATAAATCATCTCATCGCCGTCAAGAATGCCGCAGGAATGGTCCGCGTGGACCATGGTCACCTTGATTGCGCCAACGGCAACCGTGCCACCCTTATTCATTGGGACAGTATTTGAGATCCCCTTTTTGCCCAGCCAGTGCGCCGTTTCGTAGTTCGACACGGTCTGCGCACCCGTCGCCTTGCCGATCTCGACCGCGTCGCCAATATGGTCTCCATGACCGTGGGATATCAGGATGGTATCCAGAGCGCCAACGTCTTTCTTATCGGCAGGGGTGCGCGGGTTATTGATCACCCAGGGGTCCAATAAAACACGCTGGCCCCCGGATGTAACCAGGTGAAAGGTGCTGTGGCCCAAAAACGTAAGCTTGTTTCCAACAGGCAGCGATGCGGACATTCGGTGGTGCTCCTTCTAATAATGTTGAACTGTAAAGTACAGGACTATCTTACCGCGTGGTAGGATGTCGAAACTAAGTTACTTTCCCGTGACCAGCCATCCCATGGGTTTGACCGTGCTCCCGTTTGATACTTTATAAGGCGTGTCGCCAAAGTTTACGGTAATCGTCACTCCCGACGACCATTTGGTGCGCTGTACGGTATGGTCTGGCGTGAGGCTTTCGTGGGAGAGCATTTCGTCGTACCCCAACTGCCTCGCCAGAGGACAGATGCTTTTATAGCTTGCCGCAAAGTGCTGTTTGTTCTTTTCCCAGAAATCTCGATCGAACATAAACACCGGCGGCGTCCCGTAGAGAATATTGAAGAGGTCGCGCTTTGCCCATACGGCTGGGATCTTGTTGTTGTAGTCTCCCCAGTACCAGTAGTCCACCGTGCACTCGTGGTAGACGAGTTCGAAGAGAGGGATCCGATAGGTAGGGTTGACCTGATACTTCAGGATCTCTGGAGTAGGCTCGGCGATCTGTTCGACATTGTAGCCGTCGTTGGGCAGCCGATACTCCGAGATACTCATCATTCCTTCAAAGTAGTCCAGGTAAGGCACTGCTGGATCTATTCCTGTTTCCGATCCGGTGACGAGTTTAAGCTCACTGGAACAATACTTGAGCAGTCCCATGCGGTATCTTCGGTCATCGGTGCGCGTCATCGGATGCTCGGGATTGTAGTCTTCGCGCCATGGGGATGCCGTGTCCGTGTCCAGGAACCTGGCCTTGTAAGGCGTGGTCTTTAAATCCGCCGGGATGGCCATCGAGGCAAGGTCCTCGGCGCGCTTGGAGTTGCAAACATCGGCCTGATACTGCTTGCTGGTGCCGTCGGGCTGGGTAATGGTCTCAAGCCAGCTGTTTACAGGATTGCCGGATTGATCGTTGATGAGGTCGTCGGGCCAGTAGGCAAGCAGGGTCGCTCCAGGAGTTCCGGGCGGATAAACATCCTGATACTGGTCGTATTTCCCCGTGAGATATCCCAGCTTATTGATGGCGGCGATGCTATCCCCCGAGCCTCCGGAAGACCAAAGGATATGCGCCATCCCAAAAGATTTCATCTCTTTGCAAAAGGCAACCGAATCTTTGTCCCACGACCAAACATCGGCTGCGCCGACCAGCAGATCGACATTTGGGTTCTCCCTGCGCTTCTGGGCCAGAGTTTTGAACAGCCCTATCGATTTGGCATATCCACGGTACCACTTGGCCTGTGCTACATACCCGCCGCGATCGAAGAACACATAGGTCAGTTTGCGTGTATACCCGAAGGCATTGTGTGACGGCGCCCATAACGCCGCTTCGCTCAGGTTTCCGGAATCGTCCCGCTCAAGATCTACTTCGGCGTCATCCGGCGACCTTACCAGGAGGATTTGTCCAGATCCGTTTTTTGCACAAATCCCAGCCCATGGCATGGATAGCCCGCCATGACCATTGTAAGTGGCGAGTTGGCGCGTTTCGATAGATTTGTCGTCGACGGGAAAGAGCATGCCTTCGTTCATGGGCACAACAAGGCTGTCCCCGCCGGTCGTTTGAAAAGGCTGTGGGAAGGATAGCTTGCCCGTCATTTGCGCATTTCCATCCAGAGAAATGCGCACTTGGGGCGAATCCGAAGCCAGGGCTATGGTCGCGGAAATAGGGGTGGTCAAGGCAGCATCATCGAGCTGGATGTCTAGCACTTGTCCTGATTTGGACTGCACTTGTTCGACCAGAGCGTTGTTTGAGGCTGCGTACTGACGCCAAACGCGGCCGGTGCGTTTGTCTGTTATATCAAATGTGGCCGACAGTGGATAAAAGCGAAGTGTCAGATATGGGCTGTTCAGCGTATAGGTGTGTGAACCCCAGCGTGCTCGTTCTTTGGCCAGATCGCCGACCTTGATGAGCTCTGCGTCGTCAATCCAGACAGTTCCCTTGCCGTATCCCGTCAGCCGATACTGGATCATCACGCATCCTGCCGGAATAACAATACGCGATGCAATGTGCTGCCAGTCGTGTGATCCCGATGTCTCCACAAGCCCGGCCATCCAGTCCAGAGTCTTGCCCGTGGAGTCGTAGGTCACAACGCTGAGCTGCGCGGTTTGCACGCTTTCGGATTTGAGCCAGCCTCGGAGAGTGTAGATTTCTCCTGCGCGCACCGACACTTTGGCCTTCTGACCGACCGACCAGTCTCGCCAGTCTGTACTAACCACCTTCAGCGAGGCATCTCCGGAATGCCTGGTGATCTGGTCGACAGCCGCCGTCGCCATACCAGGATCTCTCGACCAGGCGTTCTGCCAGCCGGTGTCTCCGCTCTCAAAACCCGGATTTATGAGCAGGTTATTTTGAGCCGAGGCAGCGCTTGCTGCACAGCAGATGATACCGACCACCGCCGATATCAGAAACAGCTTCCTTACCATGGATTTAGTCGACATATAGTAAGGTTCAACGAGACCGCGGTATTTTCCTATATAATCAGCGATTAAGTCGCGATCCGCAAGGGTATTATCTTGAAGGCATGACCTTATTTGATGGGAAAGGAAAAACTCAATGGCAGCTAAAGATGTCGGCCAGGGACTTGTAGAATTGTGCAAGAGAGGCGCTTTCGAAGAAGCGATCAACAAATACTATCACGGTAGTATAGTCAGCGTGGAGCCGATGGGCGAACCCAGGGAAGTGAGCGGGATTGAGGCGGTTCTTGGCAAGCTGGCATGGTGGCACGAAAATTTCGAAGTGCATTCTGCAACAACGGAAGGACCGTATGTCAATGGCGATGAGTTTGCTGTTGTATTTAAGCTCGATACCACGATGAAGGCCACCGGCGAGCGCTCAAGTATGGAAGAAGTTGCCGTCTATACCGTCAAAGACGACAAGATCGTTCACGAGCGGTTCCTGATGGGCTAGGCACTCGTAACCAAGCAACTGTTTAAGGCCGCTTCCGGATCCTTATAATCTGGAAGCGGCCCTTGTTTTAACTTCTGAAACAACCCAGTGCTAAGGCAATATTACCTTGAACAGCCAGATACCGACATAGAGGGTGAACAAACCCACGATGAACACGTAGGATACGGCAGTCATGGTCGCTCCTTTCGGGATAAACGACCACAGTGTCGACAAGGGGACACCGACAACTTCGCCGGGAGGTTTCGTCACGGCATTATAGCATAAAGAGCGAGCATTCTGTTGTCATGTATTTCTTGTCATGATGGGTACATACTAGTTGTTGGATGAGAAGTAAAATATTGGAGGTAGGGTCAAATGAGCATCGCATTTCGTGAGTTAGAGTTAAACGAGGGTTCGACGGTAACTGCCCTTGTTGATGTGGTGGTTCCGCTTACGGCTACGGAAGCACGTGACGCGTTTGGGGATCTTCTGACTTTAAGCGGCATTGGACCCGACTTAAGATTGCTTGCGTGGGGCAAAGAGGGCAAAACCCGCGAGACCTCGACGACCCGCCATTGGATTAGTACAGAGCCCGTTACCCCCGATGTTCTGGTTACATTGTTTAATTCGGCATTCACATCGGGCGAACAGGCAGCTCGCCACGGGTTTAAGATTAAGCTTATGAAGCTGTTCGAGCTGTAAAATCTGCCATTGACATGTACCAAAAGTTCGGCTATGATGAAAGGACAGTACCAAACGTTTGGTAGATTCATGTTCAGGAGATCGTGTGCAGGCTAATGAGTTCAGTAAAGGTTACCCTCCGCGACGTAGCGCTTCAGGCACAGGTCCATTACGCGACAGCTTCCACGGTTCTCAACGGCTCAAAAGGCAGTACACGCGTTTCGGAGGAGACTTGCAGGCGAGTCCTTAAGACGGCTGAAGAGCTCGGCTACAAAGTTAACCGCACCGCTCAGCAGCTCAAGACACAGCGGAGCAACGTTGTCGGCCTTCTTGTGGGTGATCTGGAAAACCCATTCTTTGCCCACATGGTTTCTCTATGCTCCGAAGCGCTGGAGAGAGAGGGTTATGATGTCGTTCTTACAACCCGCCGGCAGGATGCGGGCAGCGACCTTCACCTTCTGGACTCGCTCCTGTCGCGCCAGCTTGCCGGAGTTCTCATTTGGAGTGAGACACTTACGGAAGTGCACGACAAAGTCCACCAACGCGGCATAAATAACGTGGTCGTCATGGGAATGGACATTCCCGGCTACGATCGTGTGGCTGGTGTTATGGAGCAGGGCATCGAAGAGGCCCTCGAGCATCTCCGGGCTGAAGGGCACACGCGAATCGGTTATTTCGCACCACGACGTGTGCTTAACCGGCCGGGCGACCAGCGCGAGGAAATTTACCGAGAGAGAATGGCGGCCTTCGGCCAGCGTGCGCAGATCATATCGTACGAGGGAAACGCCTTCGATGTGACGGCGGCGCGTGCGGCTGCGGAAGCTCTGGCGGATAGAATGTTGGGCCAATCCGTAGAGGATCGGCCCGACGCCCTGTTTTGCTTTAACGACATGAACGCGTTCGGAGCCATGATGGGCCTGCGCCGCAAAGGAATGATCGTTCCCGACGATATGGCCCTGGTAGGCTGCGATAATTTGCCGCTTGCCATGCACCTCGATGTGCCACTCACCACCATCGACTATCCCCTACAAACCGTCTGCCAAACGGCCGTCCGCATGCTGGTAAACCGGATCCAGGAAAGCCAGGATTCGCTGCCCGAATCGCCGCTTCATACGGAGCTTCTAGCGACAAGACTAGTCGTGCGGGAGTCCAGTCTACGACGCGCTTGCTCCCAGTCATAAATAGGGTATTGACAAAAAAAGCAAAACGTTATAGAATTGCTGCAGCGATACCAAACGTTTGGTTAAGCGGAGTACACCCTAGTATACAGGAGTTTATTATGAAAATACAGAGTCAGTCGCCTGGTAGTGGGCGTTACGGGTTTACACTTATTGAATTGCTCGTTGTGATCGCTATTATAGCGATATTAGCCGCCATCTTGTTCCCGGTTTTCGCTAAGGTGCGTGAGAAGGCCCGCCAGATATCGTGCATCTCGAACGAGAAGCAGCTTGGCCTGGCGCTGCTGCAGTACGAGCAGGATGCGGACGAGAAATTTCCCGTCGGCTTGTTCATTAACGTCGGAGGCCAGATTGGTCCCCAGGGCGTGGGATACGGCCAGAGCGGTATGGGAATGGGCTGGGCTGGGCAGATTTACCCCTATGTAAAGAGCACCGGCGTCTACAAATGCCCCGATGACAGTACTACGGCCTCTCCAATGGCTAATGGGGCTGCGGCTTATCCCGTGTCCTATGCTCTCAATTCCTTTGTGCCCGGTCAGTCTGATGCCATACTCAATTCGCCTTCTACGACAGTCGCCCTCTTTGAGGTCGCCAACGACTATGTAGCCGTGAACGATCCGCTGGAGGGAACTGAGGACGGCGGGAGCGGCAGCACTGGAGGCGGCAATCCGTACATTCTCTCTGCCGTTGGCGATGGATTTCCTGCCGTTCCGATCTATGGAGACCTCGACATCCAGAGTAGCGCAGGCACCTGTGCCGCATCCGGCGGGAATTGCTCAGGAGGTTACGGCTCGCCCGGTCCAGCCACTCCATCTACTGGCGGCAGTGGTGCGCGCCATCAACAAGTAGCCAACGTGACTAATAATTTGATGGGCATGTCCAACTACCTTCTGGCCGATGGTCACGTGAAATTCATCGACGCCTCGCATGTCTGGAGTGGGGATTTTACTGGCCCGAACGGCCATCTTGGGGAACCCAAACCCAACAGATATTCCGTATTCCGGTGCGCCTTTCGTCATTACGTTCAACCCGCGCTAATCGTCTGATCTAATGCCGTCAGGCCGAATGTACCGTCTGGCTGCATTAAATAGACTCATTTGCTTGATGCAACGAGGTATCGATTTGAACAAGACAGTTCCCATGCCGGTAATTATCGCAGCCATTGTTGTGGTTCTCCTAGGATTGGCTGGAGGCATCTGGCACAGTCTTAAGCCGGCGCCACAGCCGCCGCCGGCTACGGCAACTAATATCGCACATGGCATTCCGCCACCGATGAGCCCCCGGTCTAACGCGTATCACGGACCCCAGTAATGTACTCAGGATCATAGAGGACCACATGCTCTCAAAACAGCCGATCGCGCTGATTTTTCTCGCCGTCGTTTCATTTGCTATCGTCGGATTTCGTTTTAGTGCGGACCAAACGCCTCTCAAAATCATGAGGCTTGCGTCCGAGAACGGTGCGACCTATATCAACCCCGTCATCGATCAAAACTTTCCCGATCCGTCTGTCCTGAAAGACAGGGGAATGTTTTACACCTATTCTACGAACGCAGGCGAGAACATGCCGTGCCAGAGTTCCGCCGACCTTGTACACTGGACCCTGCTGCCCGATGCGATGCCTAATCTGCCCGATTGGGCTAAGCCGGGCCGTACGTGGGCGCCCAATGTTCGTGCGCTGATTCCCGGTGAACGGTACATCGCTTACTTCGCTGCCTGGGACGCCGCAACAAACCAGGAAGCCGTTGGAGCCGCCGCAGGGCCCACTCCTTCGGGACCGTTTAGCGCGCCGTCTTCGGCGCAGCCCCTCGTGCAGCAGTCCGAACAAGGCGGTGCGATCGACCCAAGCTGTTTCGTAAACTCGGACGGAAGCCGGTACCTGGTCTGGAAGAACGATGGAAACAGTCGGGGGCGGGACACATGGCTTTGGATACAGAAACTATCCGGCGATGGACTGCATCTGGTTGGCGCACCAACCCCGTTGATCGAGCAAGATCAACGGTGGGAAGGAAATCTGATCGAAGCCCCAACACTCTGGAAGCATCGTAATAAGTATTATCTGTTTTACTCGGCCAACGACTACTCGAATTGCAATTATGCCGTTGGGTACGCTGTTTCGGACTCGCTGCTGGGACCTTATGTCAAACCCCGCACCACTCCGTGGCTTGCAAGCACCGACAGTGTCTGCGGACCCGGCGGCGAGGATATTGTCACAAGCCATGACGGAACAGACTGGATGGCCTATCACACGTGGGCTAAAGGACCGCGCTCGTACCGAAGCATGTCCATCGACCGATTGCGCTGGGTGGGGGATGTCCCAGTGCTTGACGGACCGTCTCATTCGCCCCAATCAGTCCCTAAGTAGAGGTTCTATTGATTACCTATCGAAATCCTGTTTGGCCCGGCTACTTTGCCGATCCGTTTGTACTTAAGTCCGGAGACGAATACTATGCCTATGGCACCGGATCCGCCGAGCCACTTGCCGACAAGCGTGTCTTTGCCGTTCTGAACTCCCGCGACCTAGTGCGGTGGGACCTCGTCGGCGGCGCTTTGGAACCCCCGTCGGGTCCCCACCGGAGCGCATACTGGGCTCCCGAAGTGGCGGAGCGCAACGGGCGATTCTATATGTACTACTCGTCTGCCGGAGGACCAGGCGACGAGGGCCATCGCCTCTATGTCGCCGTCGCCGATCATCCTGCCGGTCCATTCCGAGAAATGGAGAGGCCTTTGCTCCCTGACGAGGGGTTTGCTATCGACGCCCACCCCTTTCAAGATCCCCTGGACGGACGCTGGTATCTGATATTTGCCAAAGATTTCTTTGATGCGCGCGCCGGCACCGCCCTGGCTGCCGTACCGTTGGGCGACGATATGGTCTCAGTGGCAGGTTCCGTCACAACGCTGCTGCGCGCGTCAGACGATTGGCAGATCTATGAGCGGCAGCGCCTGCACTATGGACGCCTGTGGGACGCCTGGCATACCCTGGAGGGTCCCACACTGCGCGTCCAGGATGGCCGCTACTTCCTGCTCTACAGCGGCGGAAACTGGCAAAGTGGAAGCTATGGCGTCGGCTGCGCCGTTGCAGATTCCGTGCTTGGCCCGTACAAAGAGCCGGAGGCGGGCCCTGTCGTTCTGTCCGGCCGGCCGGACCAGGTCAACGGGCCGGGGCACTGCTGCGTTGTTCCGGCGCACGACGGCCATACCGAGTTTATCGTCTACCATGCCTGGGATGCGGACCTAACGGCTCGGCGCATGTGCATAGACCCACTGGTGACTACGGACGTGGGTCCGCGCTGCCTTGGTCCCACGTGGACGGAGCAGATCCTTCCTTGAACCAGCCCGACTGCCTTTCCCCAATCACCCGCCGCGGGTTTCTTCGCGCCGCCTCGTTTGCAGCCGGGGCTCTGATTACCGGCTGTGGTCCGCGCGGCGTCCCCGGCGCACGGGTAACCCTGACCCAGTGGTACCACCAGTACGGCGAAACCGGAACTCAGGAAGCCGTTCTGCGCTACGCGCGGGAATACACACGCCAGCATCCCGACATTGCAATTCGGGTGCTCTGGGTGCCGGGGGATTACGGCACCAAGCTGGCAACCTCGCTGCTTACAGGCGGCCCGGACGTTTTTGAGGGATCGCTTACCGCCGCGATGGTTCGGGCAGGGCAGGTCGCTCCACTGGATGAACTCTTCACGCCGTCTGTGCGTGCTGAGTTCTCGCCCAAGGATATAGCTGTAAACACCGTAGGCGGCCGGATCTACGGCGTGAAGATGCTGGACGACGTGGGGTTCCTCTACTACCGCAAGAGCCAGCTTACAGCCGCGGGGATCGAACCGCCCGCAACCATGGATGCCCTGATCGCTGCAGCCAATAAGCTAACCGTCGGAGACCGCAAAGGCCTGTTCATCGGCAACGATGGTGGAGTAAATGCTCTGCTAACACTGCTGCCATGGTCGGCTGGCTCGGATTTCCTGGTCGGAAACAAGATAGTCTTCAACAACCCGCGCACACAAGCCGCCTACGAGAAACTCAGCGAGCTAAACGCATCAGGATCTCTTCTCATCGGCGCTCCCACGGACTACTGGGATCCCTCGGCCTTCACGCAGGGACTGACCGCACTGCAGTGGACGGGACTGTGGGCTTATCCTGCTATCCGCAAGGCGTTTGGCGACGACATCGGGGTGGTTCCCTGGCCGGCCCTCGATGCCGCCGGCACACCGGTCACGTTCTTGGGCGGCTGGTCGCAGATGGTCAACGCTCAGGGAGCGCATATAGAAGAGGCTAAAGCCTTCGTTAAATGGCTCTGGATAGAAAGCACCCAACTTCAACAGGACTGGAGTCTGAACTACGGCCTCCATGTTCCGCCGCGCACCAGCCTTGTCTCAAGCGCTCCGCAGCTCCAGGGCGCGGTGCCATTGACCGCTGCCTCGGCCTTAAGGAAATACGGACGGTTTCTCCCCCCGGACTGGGACCAATCCATGACCACGGCCCTTACAGACGCGCTGACTAACGCCTTGAAGCGCGGCCAGCCCATGGCGTCGGAAC
>Ga0302315_10003362_pt1 | contig 14455 bp, 9 predicted proteins | sample III_Palsa_N3_1_FD_200532 | JGI IMG/M metagenome (GOLD analysis project Ga0302315, IMG submission 200532) | Peat permafrost microbial communities from Stordalen Mire near Abisko, Sweden - III_Palsa_N3_1 | ecosystem: Environmental > Terrestrial > Soil > Palsa > Peat permafrost | place: Sweden... | reverse complement strand
GTGCACAAGGATGAGTTTTCCTGGCCCGAATTGGCGAAATCCATCGTCATCAAGTTGATCGTGTAATTCTTCAAGCCGTATTGTTTAATGGCGTTCATGACCATCACGCCATAAGAGCCGAGACTTTGGCTCTCATTGCCGCCATCGGTGGCGACGGTAAAGCTGAAACGTAAATTTGAATAGTTTGCCTGTGCTGCGACCACCCGCTCCACCAGATTATTGACGTCGCTTTGGGTCTGCGTATTTTCGATATCAAAGTCGATGCCGAGCAGGTTCGCGCTGTAATATGTTTCGATGAATTTGGTGAAATTGGCGTTTGAGGTACAGGTAAAATTCGAACCCTCGCCGCCGGTTGAGACAATGTATTTCTTGCCGGCGCTAACGAAGCTCGCCACGTTGGCTTTCGCGAATGCGGAAGCGGATACGCCGCTCCAGTTTTCGCTACCGCAACTACCTGTGGCAAAGGCCCAGGTTACCGCTGCCAGCTTGCTTGGCATCGCCTTAAGCAAGGTCTCGGAACTGCCGGTCACCGCTGTATTCAATTGATCGCCACTGTAATCCCCGGAGTAGAAATACGGACTGTAGATCAGTCCGCTCGATGTCGGCGTGGGAGTAGGTGTCGGCGTAGGTGTCGGAGTGGGCGTCGGCGTGGAACAGGTGTATGGGCTCCAATACCAGGTGCTGATGGTCGGATCGATGCCTGCGGTTGTGGCGTTTGTGGCGATGTAATACTTATCGTTGGAGGAATCCAGCACGATGGCGCCCTTGGCATACGCATCGTTATTCGACCAGATGACTGCACCGCATTGCAGGCTTGATTTTTGGCTTGGCGTTGGGGTCATCTTTTGGCTGGCATTCAAGGAATCTTGCGCTCCGTCCTGACCACCACATGCGGCCAGCATACCGCCCAGCAAACTTACTGCAAGTCCTGCATGGATTTTCGTTTTCATTTTATTTTCCTCAAAAATGGTGAGAAGCAAATTGGAAACTTCATTCATTTTGTTGCGTACGCATTGGAAACCGCCAATTAAACGTGATTCAACATTGCCGATGCGTTGCGTTTTTATTGAAATGCCAGCCGAAATCGGCTGAAAAAAGTATGCCATTGCAACGCGACCAGTGGACAGGCACTTCCTTAATGTTTCATTAAGAAAGTCACGAAAAATTTCACTGGTATTAGTCGTTAGAGAAGGAAATAACTCACCGCTTCATATTGAATTTGCGAGTTATATAGGTAGAACTACCCACAACCAGTAATGAGCGAGGAAGAATTTGAATTGGTGTGCGAAACGCCGATACGCCGATACGCCGCGTCGCGAATTCGGTTAAAGAGGATTGCGTATCGGCGATATGTGGCCGCGATTTAAAAACTCAGGCGGTGGTGTCGACGACGCTTCCAAGCAAGGAGTTGCGCGATTTGGCGATACTCGCTTTATCCTGCTGGAGAGTGGACGTATTTCCGGTGGCGGTCGTCTGCGAGTCGCCATTTCCGCCAGAAGTCGAGCTCGCAATCGTTTGTGAATTGGCAGTCGAGGGTGTGGCCGCCGCCGATGTTGTCGATGAAATAGAACTCGCATCGCTCAGTTGTGCAATTTGCGCCTCCAGGGCGGCGATTTGCGCAGTCAACAACTGTGTTGCTGTCTGCGTTGTCGTGGTATTGGCCGTCGCCTCGTCTTGCTTCAGTTGCTTTTCGTATTTGGCGAGTTGTTTTTCCAATGCGGCAATTTGCGCGGCACTGCCACTACTGCCACTACTGCCGCTGCTGGCTGCCGACGCTGTCGTGACCCCAATAGACGTGACCATGTTGCCATCCTTCAATATTGATTGAATGCGAAACACCGCACTCTTATCTTCTGTAACGGCAAACGAAGCGTTAAATTAATGCCGCATGATGTAAAGACAAGTAAAGAATGGCCAATTGCCGCGTCGCAACTCTCCAAAATGCAGTGGTAACAGCAAGCAACTAGGGGAATATCGGAACCAGGGAAGGCTCGAAAAAACGACTGACATGAAGCGGATCATGTGAATCAGCGGCAACAAAAGATGAGGGAGTACAGTTAACGAGCTTCATGCGAATGGCATGAAGCTCGTGATACAGCCGAGGCGACAGCGCTTTCGACTTACTGCAAGCACTGGCCGCTCATCAACGCAACGACTACAACTTAGCTACAACTTAGTTGCAACTTAACTGCCGTTTTTCACACTTGGCAACTTGGAAACCAGACGCAAGGAAACCGTCAAGCCTTCCAATTGATAATGTGGGCGCAGGAAGAACTTCGATGTGTAATAACCTGGATTGCCTTCGACTTCGGCAACCAATACTTCAGCGGCAGCCAATGGTTTGCGGGCCTTGGTTTCCTGCGAAGAATTGGCTGGGTCGCCGTCGACGTAATTCATGATCCAGGTGTTGAGCCAGCGCTCCATGTCATCGCGCTCAGCGAACGAGCCGATTTTGTCGCGCACGATGCACTTCAGGTAATGTGCAAAGCGGCAGCAGGCAAACAGGTAAGGCAAGCGTGCGGCCAGATTGGCGTTTGCAGTCGCATCCGGATCTTGGTATTCGGTCGGTTTTTGCAGCGATTGGGCACCAATGAAAGCTGCCAGGTCCGAATTTTTCCGATGCACCAGCGGCATGAAACCATTCTTCGCCAATTCCGCTTCGCGCCGGTCACTGATGGCGATTTCGGTCGGGCATTTCATGTCGACGCCGCCATCATCGGTCGGGAAGCTATGGGTCGGCAGGTTTTCGACCACGCCGCCGGACTCGACGCCCCGGATCGACGTACACCAGCCATATTCCTTGAACGAACGATTGATGTTGACTGCCATCGCGTAGGCGGAATTCGCCCATGCATACTTGTCGTGTTTTGCGCCTTCGGTGTCTTCTTCGAAGTCGAACGCATCGACCGGATTGGTGCGTACGCCATATGGCATGCGTGCCAGAAAGCGCGGCATGGTCAGGCCCAGGTAGCGCGCATCTTCCGAGTCGCGCAGGCTGCGCCAGGCAGCATATTCAGAATTAAGGAACAGCTTGGATAGATCCCGTGGATTTGCCAGCTCTTGCCAGCTATCCATTTGCATCACCGTTGGCGATGCGCCGGCAATAAACGGGCAATGCGCAGCGGCTGAAATCTTGGCGATCTCAGCCAGCATTTCGACGTCTGGCGCGCTATGATCGAAGTGATAATCGCCAACCAGGCAACCCATCGGCTCGCCGCCGAATTGACCGTATTCTTCTTCGTAAATGCGTTTGAACAAGGGGCTTTGATCCCAGCCGACACCTTTGTGGCGCTTGAGGGTCTTGTGCAAATCCTTCTTCGAGATATTCATCACGCGAATCTTCAGCAATTCATCGGTCTCGGTGTTATTGACCAGATGATGCAGTCCGCGCCAAGCGCCTTCCAGCTTCTGGAATTCGGCATGATGCAAAACCAGGTTGATTTGCTCGCTTAACTTCTTGTCGATTTCAGCGATGATGGCTTGAATCGTGAGATAAGCATCACCGGAAATGGACTGCGTGTTCTTCAGTGCTTCCGCAGCCAGTGTTTTGACCGCATTTTGCACCGCATCGCGCGCCTGATCGGTCTTCGGTTTAAATTCCTTTTGCAGCAAGCTGGCGAATTCATCCGTTTCGAAAGCCTGCGCTTGCTCTAGTTTTGCGGCCGATTGATTTTCCATATTCATTTACTCCGAGATGAAATCAGTTTTCTTTGGTTTGGTCTGCCAGCTGGTTGGGCGCAGCAGCAAGCGTGTTCAATAAGGCGGGGTCATTCAAGACCTTGGCAATCAATTCCTCGGCGCCGGTTTTCCCATCCATGTAGGACAGCAAATTGGACAACTGCGTGCGTGCTTCCAGCAATTGATTCAGCGCGCCTACTTTCTTGGCGATATTGGCAGGCGAAAAATCCTCCATGCTTTCAAACGTGATGTCGACGCTCAAATTGCCTTCGCCGGTCAGGGTATTGGGCACCTGGAAGGACACGCGCGGCTTCATTGACTTCATCCGGCTATCGAAATTGTCGATATCGAATTCGAGAAATTTGCGATCGGCGACATCCGGCAGAGGCTCGATTTGCTTGCCCGCCAGATCGGCCATCACACCCATCACGAAAGGCAATTGAATCTTCTTTTCGGAGCCGTAAATCTCGACATCGTATTCAATCTGTACGCGGGGAGCCCGGTTGCGGGCGATAAATTTTTGACTGCTAGCACCTGCTTTTGCCATTTTCTTCTCCTTAACTTCACTTGGTTTCTAAAATTTCTTGCGCAGCTTGATCAATCTCGACGAATGCCTGTAATAACTTCAATTTGCCCCATTCCATCGGGAGCGAGCTCCTTGATAATATCGAGAAAGCCCAGTGACATCAGCCGTTGCGCACGCTTGATGAGCAATGGCGCCGGATTCGTGGGTTCGGTTTTTTCGATATATTTGCAGACCGTGTCCAACACGCGTAGGGCGTCCTCGCGCGATCGAATTTCTCCGATACCGGTTCCGCTCTTCTGATGATTGACCTGGGCGTCGCCACCGGTGCTTTCGCCCGCTTCGTCTTGTGCGATTTCCATTTCGGAAGCCGCACTTGAGCGCACGCTCCTGGCGACGCTGGACAACAATAGGGACAGTAAGGACAAGTCTGGAGAGTATTCCCCGCCGAGCCGCTCTTCACAGAGCTTGACGATGGCCTTGAATGTCTCGTCGGCCGCCAGCAACGCGACCATACTGGGCTGTTCCGACGTATCGGCATAAATTGCCGCAAGCTGGTCGCGACCATACGTCAAGTCGCCGCTCTGGTTACTATCCAAAGCGGCTTCCGCATCCTTGACCAGCACCGTGCCGATTGCCGACTTGGTCAATACGGCAAATCGAATATCCTTTACCAGCCCGGCCAAATCGGCCAGCCCGCCCAAGGCGTTGCCGCGCACAAACGGATCGTAATCGCCGTCGATCACCAATAGCGGGTGCACTTGCTCCCAGTAGCGTTCAAGCAGCCCAAGCAAAGCTTGCAAACCGTCCGCCAGCCCGACCAGGCCGGTATTGCGCACATAGGCTCGAATCAGCAGCACGCAAACGCGAATATCCTTGGTACGCTTTAATAGCGCTTCGCCAAGACGCTCGGCCTCGCGCCAATCCGGTTCCTCAGCAGGAATGACGGTATCCCCGTATTGCTGCTCGGCTTTGCCTTGAACCACTTGCCCCAATGCCAGGAAATCAACATCGTACTCAAGATCATCGCCGCAAGGTAACTGTTCGTCGATTGCGGTATTCCACAGCTCTTTATTCATCCCTGTCCGTCGTTCTTGTCGATATATCTTGGTAAAAATTAGCGCGCTTATTTATCCGCTTATTTGCTCGCTTCGTTGCACGCTTCACAAAAAACCGCCTGAATCGAGAAACTCAAGCGGTCAAACCTCGTTAGCATTCTATATTTACATTTAATAAAAATTTCGCTTTTTACAATAAATTTGATTGAAAGTCGATTTTGGCTTTTATAAAAACACAAAACCATACACAGAAAATTGTATTAATAGAAACTTTAACTACAAATTTAGTAACGAAATTCAAGACAAAAATTAGGAAAATTCCCTTAAAAAACAAAAGATTAGCAAAAAATCATGATATTAGTGCAATATACTTGCTCAATATATATTAATAAAAACATACTGAATTGACATTGCGAGATTATATACTACTTGAAATTTCGCCAACAAATTGGAAAAAATATGTCAGAAATTAGTCGTATCGCGTTATTTGGAAAACTGAATCCGCTTTTGTATAAATCGATTGAAGGAGCGACGGTTTTCTGCAAATTACGCGGCAATCCTTATGTGGAACTGGTGCACTGGCTCAACCAGATTCTGCAAAGCCAGGATTCTGACCTGCATCACATCGTCAAGCATTTCGAACTAAATACCTCGGTCCTGGCTGCTGATTTCACCGCCGCGCTGGACCGCCTGCCCCGTGGCGCCAGCTCGATTTCCGATTTTTCCGAGCATATAGAAAATGCCGTGGAACGAGCGTGGGTATACGGCACGCTGATGTTCAACGATGCGCAGGTACGCGGCGCCTACCTGCTGGTCGGCATGCTCAAAACGACATCGCTGCGAAATATCCTGTTTGGCATTTCCAAGGAATTTCAAAAAATCGGACAAGAAGCACTGATCGATCAATTGTCCAAAATTGTCCAGGCTTCGCCGGAATCCGCCTTGCGCGCCAACGACAACAGCAATTTGGGTGCGGTGCCGGGCGAGATGAGTAATGCAATGGCCCCTGCCCAGATGGGCAAACAGGAGGCAATCGCACGTTACACGGTCGACCTGACCGAGCGGGCACGCAAAGGCGAGATCGACCCGATTACCGGCCGCGATGAAGAAATCCGGCAAATCATCGACATTCTGATGCGTCGCAAACAGAACAACCCAATCCTCACCGGTGAAGCGGGGGTCGGTAAAACTGCTGTGGCGGAAGGTTTCGCCTTGCGCCTGGCAAACGGCGATGTCCCGCCGCAATTGAAGGAAGTCTCGCTGCGTACACTCGATATCGGCCTACTGCAAGCCGGTGCGAGCATGAAGGGTGAATTTGAAAATCGCTTGCGACAATTGATTGAAGAAGTACAAGGCAGCCCCAAGCCCATCATTCTTTTTATCGACGAAGTGCATACCCTTGTCGGCGCCGGTGGCGCTGCCGGCACCGGCGATGCCGCCAATCTGCTGAAACCCGCTTTGGCACGCGGAAACCTGCGAACCATCGGCGCCACGACCTGGGCTGAATACAAAAAATACATCGAGAAAGACCCTGCCCTGACGCGCCGTTTTCAAGTGGTGCAAATCCCCGAACCGGATGAAACCAAGGCCATCCTGATGCTGCGCGGCGTTGCCGGCACGCTGGAAAAACATCATCGCGTCTTGCTATTGGATGCAGCGATCGAGTCAGCGGTACGGCTTTCGCATCGCTATATTCCGGCGCGGCAATTGCCGGATAAAGCGGTCAGCCTGCTTGATACGGCGTGCGCACGCGTTGCCGTCAGCCAACACGCGACCCCGCCGGACGTCGAAGATTGCATCCGCCGGATCGAAGCATTGAATATTGAATTGGAAATAATCGGCCGTGAAGAAACGATCGGCTTGGCGATCGGCGAACGCAAGACCCAGGCCCTGGACAAGCTGGAAAATGAAAAGCTGGCGCGCCAACAACTTGAAACGCGCTGGAAGGAAGAAAAGTCGCTGGTCGACGAAATCATCGATCTGCGCGCAAAACTGCGCGCCGAGGGTGCGGCAGTTGATCAAACCGATCTGGAAAAGGAAGCCGATGCGGGGCCGCGCAATCAATTGCTGGAAACGCTGCGCGAACGACAACATCAACTGGACGTGATTCAAGGTGAGACGCCGTTGATCCTGCCTGCGGTTGACGAGCAGGCAGTGGCAGCGGTGGTCGCCAGCTGGACCGGCATTCCAGTCGGTCGGATGATGAAGAACGAGATTGATGCCGTATTGAATCTGGCCACGACCTTGAACAACCGCGTCATCGGACAACGCCACGGTTTGGAGATGATCGCTCGCAGAATCCAGACTTCCCGCGCAAAACTGGATAATCCCAACAAGCCGATCGGCGTGTTCATGCTGTGCGGCCCATCCGGTGTCGGCAAAACGGAAACCGCGCTGACGCTGGCCGAAACGCTCTACGGCGGCGAACAAAACGTCATTACCATCAATATGAGCGAATTTCAGGAGGCGCACACGGTGTCGACCCTGAAAGGCGCGCCTCCCGGCTACGTCGGCTACGGCGAAGGCGGCATTTTAACGGAAGCGGTCAGGCGTCGGCCCTATAGCGTTGTGTTGCTCGATGAGGTGGAAAAGGCGCATCCCGATGTCCACGAAATGTTCTTTCAGGTGTTCGACAAAGGTGGCATGGAAGACGGCGAAGGCCGCTACATCGACTTCAAGAACACCATTATCATCCTGACCTCCAACGTCGGTTCCGACCTGATCATGAGCATGTGCAACGATCCTGACTTGTTGCCGGAACCGGAGCCTTTGGCCAACTCTTTGCGTCCGTCTCTGCTCAAGGTATTTCCGGCGGCGTTGATTGGGCGAATCGTGGTGATTCCCTATTATCCGTTGTCCGACGCCATGCTGGGCGACATCGTGCGCCTGCAATTGGGCCGGGTTCAAAAACGCGTTTCAGAGAATTACCGTATTCCGCTGTCGTTCGAAGACGACGTAATCAAGCTGATTGTCAGCAGATGCACCGAGATCGAGTCCGGCGGACGCATGATCGATGCGATCTTGACCAACACGGTTCTACCGAAAATCAGCCGGGAATATCTGGAAGGGATATCGGCTGGCAAGACGCTTACAGGAATACACATGAGCGTCGCAAAGGACGATTTCGCATACAAATTCAATTATTGATTTTACAACCCTGAAATTGAAAACCCGGACTTTGTCAATATACAAGCAGAAAAATAAATCTGCCAATTTCCCATCAATTTGATATGCAAAAAGACAATTTTCCATGTAGCATACGGTCTGGCTGCAATAGACAAATTAACAACGCTTTATTACGTAGGAGTTACAAATGGCAATAGATATGTTCCAATTGGTTGATGGCGCATCGGGCGAATCGGCTGACTCCAATCATTCCGGTTATTCAGATGTCGTCAGTTTGAGCTGGGGTGCTTCCCAGGCAGCCTCAATCTCAGGCGGCGGCGGCGGATCGGGCAAAGTCAGCTTCAGCGACCTGACCATTACTGCAGCAATGGACAAGGCGACACCGGCAATCCTGAAAATGTGTTCGTCCGGCAAGCATATTCCAAACATCAAGATCTCGATTTGCAAGGCCGGTGGCACGCAAGTTGAATATTCGACCGTCGTGTTGAAAGATGTCTTGGTTACCGGCGTGCAATTTGCAGGCACCTCGGGTGGCGAGACCATGGAAGTCAACTATTCCTACCAGGCAGCTAAAGTGGAGCATCACTACTGGGTACAAGGAAAAGACGGTAGTAAAGGCGCGGAAAGCCAAATGGGCTGGGACGTCAAACAGAACGTCGCAACTGCCTAAGATCGCGTTTCGCTGCGCTCACGGACGTGAGCGTGGATACGCAGAAAACGGCGGCAATGCCATTGTCGCCGTTTTTCAATTTTGAAATCCGGCCAATTTCCTGGAATTTGCTTCAAATTCAGCACCAGGTTGAGCATCTACTGAAGAGGGTAAAACCATGCGATTCGGTCCGTCAATTCCGTCCTTACGGTTCAAGCGCTGGAAATTCCACTTACTTGCGGCAGTCGGACTGATGCTGCTCGGTGGCTGCGCATCCACGCCCAAGCCGGTCACGCCGGTGCCGCTTAGCGTGACGGTTCAAGCCAGTTCAAAAGTCAATCCTGACACCTACGGGCGCCCTTCGCCAACCAAAGTGGTGTTCTATGAATTGAAATCGTCAGTCGCTTTTGAGACTGCCGACTTTTTCTCGCTGTCGCAAAAGGATCAAGCTATTCTGGGCGGCGACATGCTTGGCAAGGAAGAATTTTTCCTGCGCCCCGGCGACACCAAGATTTTGACGCGCAAAGGCTTTCCCGAAACGACAGCACTCGGCGTATTTGTCGAATTTCGCGATATTGATAAAAGCATCTGGCACGCCACTGCAGTCGTACCGGCAGCAGAAGCGCCGGGAATGTTTTCAGTTTTCAGTGGCTCGAAACAGAAAAACTATCAAATCCTGATCGATCAGCATAGCGTAAAATTCGTTGCAGTAACTGCAACAAGCAGTAGCACGCCGACACCGGCACCTGCGGTAAGCGCGCCGACCGTGGTAAAACCTGCAGTTCCAAATTAATTGTATGTCTAGCAGTTAAAAAATATCAGGGAATTATTGAATGTCTTGGCAAAAGAAAGTCGTATGGTCCGAGGGCATGTTTCTCAAGCCCCAGCATTTCCAGCAGCAAGAGCGATATTTCGAGTTTTTTTCCCACACTCGCAATCTCCCGGTTGAGGGATTTTTCTGGGGCTTCAGGGATTTGAAAATCGACGAGCAAGCTCTTACGCTTGGCAAAATCTCGTTGACCTCAGCGCTGGGCGTTTTTCCCGACGGCACACCCTTCCATTTCCCATCCCAAGGCATGGCCCCCGACGTATTGGAAATTCCACCTAATGCGAAGAACCAACGTGTCGTCCTTGCGTTGCCCGTAAGGCGCAGTGGCGCCGATGAAGTGTCGTTTGATGACGCCGCGGATAACCTAGCCAGATATCAAATCAGCGAAGTTGAAACTGCCGATACCAATTCGGTGCGGTCTACTGCGTCATTGCTGCAATTGGCCGATTTGCGTTTGCAACTTCTGCTGGAGTCCGATCTGACCGATGGCTGGATGACGCTCGGTATTGCGTTTCTGGTCGAGCGCCGTTCCGACAATCAAATCGTGCTCGATGCTAACTACATTCCGCCGACTTTAGCGTGTGGCAAGCAGCTGGTCTTGCGAAACGATATCAAGGAAATTCTCGGCCTGTTGCACCAACGCGGCGATGTGCTTGCTGCACGGCTATCGCAACCGGGTCGCGGCGGCGTCTCTGAAGTCGCCGACTTCCTGATGCTGGAATTGCTGAACCGCTGGGAGCCGCTCATCAAGCACATGGCGCATATCGAGACCGTGCATCCTGAGCGCTTGTATGCGACCTTGTTGCAACTGGCGGGAGACTTGTCGACGTTTTCCAGGGATAGCCGCCGCCCCGACATCTATCCCGATTACGACCACGGCAATTTGAAAGCCTGCTTCGAACCACTGATGATTGATTTGCGCAAATCCTTGTCGATGGTGATTGAACAAAACGCGATCCAGATCGAACTGCTGGATCGAAACCACGGTATCCGGGTCGCCATCATGCCGAGTGCGGAATTGGTCAAATCGGCCAGCTTCATTCTTGCGGTCCATGCCAATATGCCGTCTGAAACGGTGCGTGCCAACTTCCCGACACAAGTGAAGATCGGCCCCGCCGAAAAAATTCGCGACCTGGTCAATTTCCATCTGCCCGGCGTGGCCTTGCGGGCTCTGCCGATCGCACCACGGCAGATTCCGTATAACGCCGGCTACAACTATTTTGAACTCGATACCGAACACGAATTGTGGAAACAATTACCGCGCTCGGGTGGACTTGCCATGCATATTGCCGGGGAATTTCCGGGCCTGCAACTTGAATTCTGGGCAATCCGGCAATAGTGCGTAAGAAAGATTATTATTCATGAGCAATTCCAATTACTTTGCCGCCTCACGTGCGGATGGCGATAGCCTGTTGAACCAGGCCGCCGCTGGCAATATGGATTCCGGGCAGGACGCTGTTGCCAGCGATTTGCCGGAAATCATTAGCGGCACCAATCCGCTGGTCACTGCCGCCAATCCGATATTGAATTTGATCCCGCAGCTGCGTGCCACTTCGCATCATCCTGACCCTGCGGGCTTGCGCGATTTCCTGGTTGAACAAATCAAGGTCTTTGAGCTGCGCGCGCGGCAAGCCGGCATCGGCAACGAAACCGTTATCGGCGCACGTTACTGTTTGTGTACTGCACTCGATGAAACCGCAGCTCAAACGCCGTGGGGCGGCTCCGGTAGCTGGTCTCGGCACAGTTTGCTGGTGACGTTCCACAACGAGACTTCGGGTGGCGAAAAATTTTTCCAGTTGCTATCCAAGCTAGCGCAAAATCCGCAACAGCATCACGATTTGCTGGAGCTGATGTACTTTTGCCTGGCGATGGGGTTCGAAGGTCGTTTCCGCATCAGCGACAACGGCCGTAGCCAACTCGACACCCTGAAGCAACGCCTGGTCAATATTCTCGCGACGACCAAAGGCGAAACCCAGCGCCCCCTCTCGCAGCACTGGAAAGGTGAAGCACCCAAGAAGCAACGGGCATGGTTGTATCTGCCGGTTTGGGTATTGGCCTGCATGGTCGGCGTCATCGCAGCCGTGATTTATTTGTGGGCGACATTCGGCTTGGCTGACCTGTCGGACGACCTGTTTGCTTCGATCAACAGCTTGCGCATGCCGCATGTGGTGATGGAAACCGTGGCGCCGCCGAAACCGACGCCGCCGCGGCTGGCAAAATTCCTGGAAGCGGAAATTCGGCAAGGGCTGGTGGTAGTGCGCGACGGCCCTGATCGCAGCGTGGTGACCTTGCTGGGCGATGGACTGTTTGGCAGCGCCTCTTCGGTGGTATTGGACCGCTATATCCCGGTGATCGCACGTATCGGTGACGCCATGAATTCGGTGCCCGGCAATATCGTAGTGACCGGATATACCGACAACACCTCGATTCGTTCCCTGCAATTTCCGTCGAATTGGGAACTGTCGCAAGCACGCGCAGACTCCGTGAAACAACTGCTGGACGCAAAATTGACCGTGCCCGCACGAACCAAAGCGATGGGGCGCGGAGCGGACGATCCGATAGCACCGAACGATACGCCGATAAATCGCGCGAAAAACCGCCGCGTGGAGATCACCCTCATGGTTGCAGCCGATAGTCGGAATCAATAAGCGGACTCAATAATCCGGATCGATAAGGAAGTAATTGTAATGAATCGTTTTTTGAAGACCTTTTTGGTGTTGCTTGGACTGATTTGCCTGTCCTTGTTGATTTGGTTTATTGGGCCAATACTTGCCGTGGGGTCGTTCAAGCCTTTGGAAGGCCGTGGCATACGCTGGTTTTTGATTATCCTGTTGTTTGCCTTGTGGCTGCTGAAGGTGCTGGTCGACGTTTGGCGCTCGAAGAACATGAATGAGCGTTTGCTCAGCCATATGGCTGCTCGCCCCGCAAAAGACGGCGACAAGACAGCCCCAGGTGATGAGCAGGTCGAAGAATTGCAGAATCGTTTCGATACAGCCTTGACGGAACTGAAAAAAGCCAAGGTTGGCGCCGCTGGCAAATCCGGTTGGCTGGCTTCCCTGACCAAGCAATATATCTACCAATTGCCTTGGTATATGTTCATTGGGGCACCCGGATCGGGCAAGACCACGGCCTTGAGCAACTCCGGCTTGTCGTTCCCGCTGGAAGACAAGTTCGGCAAAACCGCCTTGCGCGGCGTCGGAGGCACCCGTAGTTGCGAATGGTGGTTCACCGATGAAGCCGTGATGCTCGATACCGCTGGCCGCTACACCACCCAGGAAAGCGACGCGGAAGTCGACAAAGCCGAATGGCAAGGTTTTCTCGGCCTGCTGAAAAAATTTCGCCCGCGCCAGCCGATCAATGGCGTGCTGCTGACGATCAGCGTGCACGATTTGCTGACCAAATCGGCTGAGGAAAGACACGCGCAATTCCTGTCGTTCAAAACGCGGCTGGCCGAATTGCGCGAAACCTTCAGCATCAAGATTCCGGTTTATATCCTGATTACCAAAGCCGATTTGCTGGCCGGATTCGTTGAAAGCTTTTCCAGTCTGAACAAGGAAGATCGCGCGCAAGTATGGGGATTTACCGCGCCCTATGACCAAAACCGGCAAGCCATTGCCGATTTCAACACCTGGTATCGCGAAGAGTTCCAACTGCTGTTGAAAAGGTTGAATGCAGGCTTGCCGAAATTACTGCAGGAGGAACAGGATTTGAGCCGGCGCGCATTGATTTATTCGATGCCGCAACAATTCGCCGGCTTGCAGGACGCGCTTGAGCGTATGATCGAGCCGCTGTTCCGGCCATCCCGCTATGAAGAAGCTCCCTTATTGCGCGGTATCTACTTCACCAGCGGAACGCAAGAAGGCGCGCCTCTGGATCGTGTGCTCAGCGCGATGCAAAAGAAATTCCACACGAAAAGCAAGCTTAGCGTGACAGCAGGCACCGGCGGTTCAGGCAAAAGCTTCTTCGTGCAGGATTTGCTGCAAACAGTGATTTTCCCTGAGGCGCATCTGGCTGGGCGTAACATCAAATGGGAGCGCAATGCCATTATCGCCCGCTATTTCGGTTACGCGGCCGTGCTATTGCTGCTGGCTGGCTTCGCGATTGCGTGGGCGATCAGTTATTCGCACAACAAGGACTATATCGAAGAGGTCAAGTTCAAGAGCCAGGAATTGTCCAGGAATCTGCAAGACAGCCCCAAGAACCAGATTGATACCACGTTGAGGCTGCTACCGCGCCTGAACGACGCCCGCGATTTGGCAGACAGTGAAAGCTTCCAGGTGAGTCACCCGCCGCTGTCGTATCGTTATGGTTTGTATCAAGGTAAAAAAGTGGCTTCCGCCGCAGATGCCGCCTACCTGCGCCTGCTGGAAGATGGCTTATTGCCGGCGATCGCCAAGCGTATCGAAGCCGATTTGCAACAAGCGCCGGTGGATAATCTCGTCTACTCGTATGAAGCTTTGAAAGCCTATCTGATGTTGTACGACGAAAAACATTACGATAGCGCTGCATTGAAGCAATGGGTTAGTTTGAGCCTGCAACGTGCGTTGCCGCCGGGTACACCCAAGTCGACATTTGAAGACCTGGACGGGCAT
>Ga0302315_10003355_pt1 | contig 14468 bp, 8 predicted proteins | sample III_Palsa_N3_1_FD_200532 | JGI IMG/M metagenome (GOLD analysis project Ga0302315, IMG submission 200532) | Peat permafrost microbial communities from Stordalen Mire near Abisko, Sweden - III_Palsa_N3_1 | ecosystem: Environmental > Terrestrial > Soil > Palsa > Peat permafrost | place: Sweden... | reverse complement strand
TAGACGCGATCGTCGGCCGTGGTGAATACGCCAGAGCCCGCGACGGCGTTCTGCGCGTTGACGGCGTCGGCGATCTGCTGGGGTGTCAGTCCCTGTTTGGCGAGGTCAGCGTTCGAGATCTCGACATATACGCGCTGCTCCTGGTCGGCGATGAAATCGACTTTATTGACGTCAGGAACGCGCAGCAATTCGGTGCGCAGGCGCTCAGCATAGTCGTGAAGCTGCGCCGGAGAAAATCCATCGCCGACCAAGGCGTAGATGTTGGTGTACACGTCACCGAATTCGTCGTTGAAATACGGCCCCTGTACCTCCGCCGGCAAGGTGTAAGCGATGTCGCCCACTTTCTTGCGCACCTGGTACCAGGTTTCCGGTACGTGTGCCGGCGGCACGGCATCCTTGGTGGTAAAGAACAACACGGATTCGCCGGGGCGCGAGTAGCTGCGCTGGAAATCCACGTCCGGACTCTCTTGAAGCTTGCGCGCGATCCGATCGGTGACCTCTTCCTGGACTTGCCGGGCCGTGGCGCCGGGCCACACGGTGCGAATCACCATGACCTTGAAGGTGAATGGCGGATCTTCGGACTGCGCCAACCGGCCATACGAGCCGATGCCGAAAATCGTGAGCAGCACGAGCAAGAAAATTACCAGCGGCTGATGGTTGAGAGTCCAACTCGAGAGGTTGAACCCGCGATGAGGACCCATGGCCGGGCCCGAGACCGCGCCCGGGACAGCGGGCGCAGCCGTGTCGGTGGAGGGAGTGGTCACTGCGCACTCGCGGTGGCGGCAGTCTCAGCATCCCGCGCGAACAGGGGCGCCTGGGGAGTGACCTTCTGGCCGGCAAACACGGTGTGCACACCGGCGAGCACGATTTGTTCCCCGTCCTTGAGGCCGCCCGAGATGGTCACGGCGCGCTCTCCGTAGGAACTGACCACGACGCGCCGCAATTCCAGGACCGACTCGTTGCCTTGGATCACCCACACCGCCGGATCCTTACCCTGATGGAACAGCGCCGTCGCGGGTACCCTGAATAGTGGAGCGTGCGCGGCATCGCTCACGGCCGGGTCGAGAACCGCATCACCCGTCATCCCAAGACGCACCGCGTCCGCCGGCGCCAGCAACGTGAGCTTCACCCGGTACGTGCGGCTCTGTGGGTCCGCCGCGGGTGACATCTCGCGTACCCGCGCCTCGAAACGGCGACCTGGTAATGCGGTGAACGAGACGCTTGCCGTTTGACCCACTTTCACGCGCCCAAGATCGCCGGCGGCGGTGTCCATGTTGACGTCGACATCGCCGCTCCACGCCAGTCCGTAAACGGCCTGCCCGGCAGTGACCACCTGACCGGTATCCGCGTTCTCGCTGGTGATATACCCGTCATGCTCGGCGAGCAGCGTGTTGTACTCGAGCGCATTGTGGGTGACGGTGTTCTGCGCCGACGCCTGTTCGCGGGCCGCCGCGGCCGCCGCATAGGCATCTTCGGTTTGCTCGAGTTGATTGGCCGCGATCAGATTCTGGGCCGCTTGAGCCCGATCGCGGTCCAGTTGCTGCTTGGCATAGGTCAACCGGTGTTCCGCGGCGTCGAGGGACGCCTGTGCGCTCGCGGCTTGGCGCTGCGCATCGATGGCGTCGAGCTGCGCGACCACCTGTCCCTTGCGAACCACATCCCCGAGTCGCACGCGGCGGTCGGTCAGCTTGCCTGCGACGCGAAACGACATGGTGGTCGTATACCGCGCCGCCGCCTCGACCGGATAGCGCAATCCGTCGCTACCGCCCGCCTCATGATGGACCGGCGCCGCCAACACGATGGCAGCCGGCGGCGGCGGGGGCGCTTTGTGGCTACAGCCGCCGAACAGAAGTATCGCGCCACCGACGGCAGCGACACCAACCGCTCGGGCGATCGCCAAAGGCCCTGAGGGCGGGTTGCCGCTGAAATATGCAATAAATGAGTCCACCGCAGTTCCTCTGGTTCGCCGGCGCCGGCGCGCCGCTCTGAATTCGGGCCCGGATCTTAATACATAGTTGTATCTGAATACAAACAAGAATTTGAGATACCCTGCCTTGTGTTATGCTAAGCACATGAATCGCAAGCGCCTTACCCGCGAAGACAGCAAGGATCAGACGAAACAGCGCCTGCTCGATGCGGCCCAAAAATTGGTAGCCAAGAAAGGCTTGGACGCCACCAGCGTCGAGGACATCGCTGCGGCCGCGGGTTATACGCGAGGCGCGTTCTATTCGAATTTCGACAGCAAGCACGACCTGTTCATCGACCTGCTGCGCCGGGATCATGAAAAAGTCGGCACACAATTCAATGCCCTGTTGCGCGACGACATACCGATCGAAGAGATCCGGGTGAGGACACGCGTGCTCTACTCGACCTACTGCAGCACCAGCGACAATTTCATGAGCTGGACCGAAGCGCGCATGCTCGGCTCACGGGATGCGAAGTTCCGCACCAAACTCAATGCCCTGCTGGTCGAGAAGCGCGATCAAATCGCGCAATTCATCGAGTATTTCTATCGCCGGGCCGGCAGCCCGCCGCCGGTGGCACCGCCCCTCATGGCGCTCGGATTCATGAGCCTGATCGAAGGGGTCAAACTCTTCGAGCTGTCGAGCCCCGCGGACATGACGACGCAAGCGGCTCAGTCCATTCTGGCCTTGTTCATGGATTCGGTGATCAACGCTCCGCCGCCGTGAATGTGACCATGCCACTGCGCGTCTTGCTCATCACACCGCCGATGATTCAGCTCAATACGCCCTATCCGGCGACGGCGTATCTGACCGGCTTCCTGCGCTTGCACGCGGCCGACCTGGGCCTCGACGTGACGCAAGCCGACGCCTCGCTCGACTTATTCCTGCGGCTGTTCTCGGCGCCGCTGCTCGCGCGCATGTCCAAGGAACTGCACCAGCGGGCGCGGCGTCTCGGCAAACGCGCTGCTGCGCCGCCGTCCATCGCGCACTTCTTGGTCCATGCCGAACGTTACGTCGACACGGTGGAACCGGCCATTCGATTCTTGCAAGGCCGTAACCCCAGCCTGGCACTGCGCATTGTCGGCCGTGCGTTCCTGCCCGAGGGTCCGCGATTCACACATCTAAGCCCGCCGCCGACGGCCGAGCATGCGGCGCAGGACGAACAGCTGCTGTCCGCGTTTGGCGCGCTGGGTACAACGGAACAGGCTCGATATCTCGCCAGCCTCTACGTGGACGATCTCGCCGATGTGTGGCGAGACGGCATCGACCCGCGCTTCGAGTTCGCGCGCTACGGCGAGCGCCTCGCCGCCAGCGCAGCGTCGTTCGATCCACTCCATGCCGCGCTTACGGGGGAGCCCACACTCGTCGACACGACGCTGGACGAACTCACGCTGGAACTCATCGCCGCAAAGCAGCCCGATGTCGTCGCCGTGACCGCACCCTTCCCCGGCAACGTCTACGGCGCATTCCGCATGGCTCGCGCGATTCGCGCAGCTAGCCCCAAGACCACGTTGGTGCTTGGCGGCGGTTGGGTCAACACCGAGCTCCGTTCGCTGCGCGAGCCCCGGGTGTTCGACTATTTCGATTACGTGACGCTCGACGACGGCGAACGACCGCTGCTGAATCTGCTGACGAGGCTGTGCGGTCGCAGCGCACCGCTGGTGCGCACCTACGTGCGCCGCGGCAACACCGTCGTGCTCGAGAACGATGTAACGCAGCATGACGTGCCCAATCGCGACACGGGCATCCCTACGTACGATGGCTTGGCGCTCGATCGATACGTGTCGCTCCTGGAAATGCTGAACCCCATGCATCGACTCTGGTCGGACGGCCGCTGGAATAAGGTGACCCTGGCGCACGGCTGTTATTGGAAGAAGTGCTCGTTCTGCGACGTCTCGCTCGACTACATCGGCCGTTACGACAATCCGGGCACCGGCATCATCATGCAGCGCATTCGGGCGCTGATCACGGAGACGGGCGAGACGGGTTTCCATCTCGTCGATGAGGCCGCGCCGCCCGCCGGGCTGCGCGCGCTGGCAAAGCGGCTGATCGCCGAGAAGCTCAGCACCACGTGGTGGGGCAACATTCGCTTCGAGAAGGCATTCACGCCCGAGCTCTGTCGCCTGCTTGCGGACGCCGGCTGCGTCGCGGTGAGCGGCGGGCTCGAAGTCGCGTCCGATCGATTGCTCGAGCTCATGAAGAAGGGCGTCAACGTCGAGCAAGTGGCGCGTGTGACCCACGCGTTCACCGCCGCCGGCATCATGGTACATGCGTACTTGATGTACGGATTTCCGACGGAGACCGTCCAAGACACCATCGACGCGCTGGATCGGGTGCGCCAGCTTTTCGCGGCCGGCTGTATTCAATCGGCCTACTGGCATCGCTTCGCGGCGACCGCGCATTCGCCCATTGGTCTTAATCCCGAGCACTATGGCATCACGCTGCGGCCGCCGCCCAACATCTTATTTGCGCACAACGACCTCGAATTCGACGATCCGGTGCGCACCGATCACGACTCGCTGGGCACCGGCCTGCGCAAGGCGCTCTACAGTTACATGCACGGCGTCGGCCTCGATGAGGATGTGCGCATGTGGTTCGAACCGCGCGTGAATGGCCGTCGCCGCGGTATGGCGTTTTCCGTGCCGGCCACGACGGTGCCGCCGGACCTGATCGATCGCTGTCTCGCCTGAGTTGCCGCGTAGGTATACCAACAAACCGTCTCATGCGTTCCGGGGGGATGACAGGTATTTCTGCTCGAAGGTCTCGACGGGCACGGGCTTGCCAAACAGATAGCCTTGCATTTCATCGCAGCCCAGCAATCGGAGCTGATGCAGCTGCGCCTCTGTCTCGACACCTTCTGCCACCGTGTTGAGCCTTAACGCGCGAGCCAAATTGATGATGACCGAGACCAGTGTCAGTCCGCCGGCCGCCGACGCCATTTCCACCACGAACGAGCGATCGATCTTGAGCGTGTCCACGGGAATTTTTGCCAGGTAGTTGAGCGAAGAAAATCCAGTGCCGAAATCGTCGATGGCAATCGTGACGCCCAATGCGCGAATCGCCAGCAGGCTATCGATGCTGAGATCGATATCCTGCATGATCACGCTCTCCGTGATTTCCAACTGAAGCCCCTCGCCTAAGTCTGCGGCAACACTGACGGCCTGCTGGATCTCCGCGACGAAATCTCGATTGCGCAGCTGTAGCGGCGACACATTCACCGAGATGCGCACGGCCGGCCGGCCGTCATGGCGCCAACGCTGGTAGTCTTCCATGGCTTTGCGCAGCGCCCAGCGACCGACATCATGGATCAAGCCGGTGTCTTCGAGAATGGGGATAAAGCGGCCGGGCGGCGTCAGGCCAGCCACGGGATCATTCCATCGGATCAATGCCTCGGCGCCGGTCACCTCGCCGCTTTCAATGTTGACCTTGGGCTGGTAGTGAAGCACGAATTCCTCTCGCTCGAGCGCTCTTCGCAGTCGATTCTCGATGCCAATGCTCATGGCCACGGTCTCGGTCATTTTCTGCGCGTAAAACAGGTAGCGCTCGCGGCTTGCCTTGGCTTTTTTTAGCGCCGCCTCGGCATTATTCATCAACGCATCGGCGTCAGTGCCATCATCGGGGAAGACGGCGACGCCGATTTTTGCCGCCAACCGGTACGCAGCATCATTCAAGCCGAACTCATGCTTCATGAACGCCATGATCGTTTTCTCGAGACCGCGCGCAACGTTCGCTTCGGACATGACCTTGGGCAGCACGACGGCAAAATGGTCGGCGTCGAGGCGCGCGACGAGATCGGCATTCTCTGCGTTCCGTGCCAACCACTCCGCCACTTGTTTCAACAGCGCGTCACCGACCGGCCGGCCGAGGCTATCGTTGAGTTTCTTGAATCGCTCCAAATCGATCTGAAACACGGCCATCTTGTGCCCATCTTTCGCGGCATTCAGCATGTACTGGGTGACCCGCTCGAGAAACGACCGTCGGTTCGCGAGTCCCGTGAGCGCGTCGTAATTGGCGAGGCGATCAAGTCGTTCCCGTCTCTCGAGATGATCCACGGCGAATGCGACATTGCCGGCCAGCTCGGTCAGTAGCAGCAGGCCCGCTGTGTCGAAGAATTCCGGCTTGCTCGTGTACAGCGTGAACACGCCGATCGGGTTATCCGAAACAATCAAGGGAAATACGGCCAAAGAGCGAACACCCGACTCGGCGTGCATCTTGCCAAATATGAGACTTTGATCGGCCTGTACGTCATTTGAGATAATGGCCGCTTTTTCCCTGATTGCCCTCGCGGCCAGCGTGTTTCCCTGCAGCGTACCCTCGTTTGATGAGAAATGAGCCTTGATGGTGGACATGACCGGCTCGTCGTGACCCGCCCAGGCCACCGGAACAATCCGGTTCTCGGTGGGGTCCACGACGGCGATCCACGCCATTTCAAATTCACCCTGCTCGACCGCAGTCCGGCAAGCGCGGTTGAAGAGGTCCGTGCGATCACGTACTCGCACCATCGACGCGCTGACGCCCGTGGCCATTGCGTATAGGCGATTCAGGCTCTTGAGCGCATCTTCAGCCTTCTTCCGTTCGGTTCGATCTTTTGCCACCCGCCACCCGGAGAGGGCGGCGATGAGCAGCGCCAGGGTGCTGCCTACGGTCAAGACGACTTGGGTCTCACGATAGCGGTTCACGGCGGTCGTATTGCGTTCCCGCAGTAGCCGGTGCTCCTCCGTCTCCATGTCGAGAGCCGTGACGCGAAATGCGTTCAGAGAGGGATCCTCCTGTCGGCTCCGAAAGAGGGCCGCCGCCTCTTCGGCAGCGGGTGACCGCCGCGATAAAATGAGCGTGTCGCCACGTTGGGCCATCCGTTGCCGCAACTCGGTGATGATGCTCAGGCGGTCCTGCTGACGTGGGTTATCCGCTGTTAGTGCCCGCAGGGCTCTTTGTTCGCTGTCGGCCAACAAGGCGCCGGCGCGCGATTTTTCGAGAAAATCATCGGTGCCGCTCAATGCAAAGTCGCGATACCCACTCTCGATACTTTCCACCCCCAAGCGCAGGTTGGCTAGATGCTCGAGAACCTCATTCGTGTGCTGCGCCCATTGGGCACTTTCAGAGGAGGCGATAACGCTGCGATAAGCAATGATGCCGACGACGAGGAGCAGGACCATGACAGCGCCGAACGCGACCAGCACTCTTAGAACAAGCGGCAATTGTATTTTCACCGAAGATCCGTGACCCAACGCCATACGGAGACCGGACGCCTGGCCGTCAGAAATCAAAGGCCGCTGTGCAGAAAATGGTCTCATCCTTCCATTAAACAGGCCGTCGCGTGGACCCACCGTGCGGTATTCGACATAATTTCATCCGATGGACTGAGCACGGTCTGAAACTGTGCCGATGATTGCTGGAGTTAAGCGTTTGCCCGTAAAGGCATTCAGGGCCGCCCTGAATGGCGAAGTGTCGGCGCAACGCTCGCGAAACAGTGAACCCCAACGGGGTCAGTTGGGATTCACAACGACCTGACTACCGTTAAAGGAATATACGGGATGGGCGTCGAAGACGGTTATCCAATCGCCGCTGGAACTCTTCGACATGTGGAAATTGCCGACCATCTGCATTTTGACGGTCTGACACTCCTCGGCGGTTGGCGCCTCGAAAGTGAGATGTCGAATATAATCTATTGCGGCTTCCTGATCTTCGGGGGACACGACAGTGCCGCCAGAGACATAGGGATTCATGGCGAAACCGTTTTTATCGACCACGAAACGCACCTTCAATTGAACGGCCACGCGATTGTATTTCTCACCAACCTCGAAGGTTGGTACAAACGGGGTCTCCTTGAGCTCTGGTTGACAACGGGCCAGGATTTCAGTCGAATTTACGTGTGACGGTGCCACCGCACCGGTGACCTGCGACGGCGATGCAGCGCCAGAAGGGGCGACTATCGCCGCTACGTCGGCGGCGGCGCGCGACGCGCGTAGATGGCGCATGTGTACGAGGAATGCGATCAGCGCCATTGAACCCAGCGCATACACAGCGCCCCGCAACAGGGAATTTTCTCTCCAAATGTTCACAGTGGCGGTAGCCGCTGCTCTAATCGGCAACGAGCTTGAATCGCTCTGAGCGCCGCGGCCTGGGCGTTGTTATCCGTCGTAGAGCGATGAGTATTTTGGTACTGATTGTCTTCACGCTGCTCACAGGCGATGGCCATGCCCTCGGGCGATCCTGCGGCGTTAATGGTCATTTGCGTCGTCTGCGAGATCACGACCATGCGTCCGCGGATCATGAGGGCGGTGCGAACGCTCGACTTGGTGGGCGGCCCGTAAACGGCGCGCCAGCGCGGGTAGTACTTCTCCAGCTCCGTCGCGGCGAAATTCGTCGTCTCGGCACTCGAGAGAGCCCTGTAGGTTCTCATTGCCGGCTCGAGTGCGCGGAATAGCTGTTTCGCCGTCGGTGAGTCCGTGAAGGCATGAAAATGCGGCAGGAACGGTTCGTATTCGTCGATTAGTGCATCGAGGGCCAATCCATCATGCCGCGCTGAATAAGCCGCCACCGCCGCCGAGCCGGGGTACAGATCGGATGGCGGTGGCCCGCCACCGTCTTGCACGATGCGATAATCCAAGGTCAAGGACAGAAGATCCAGCCGCCGCCGTAGCGTCGCCGAGGTCGGCGTCTCTTCCGGGATGGGTTCCTGCGCAAGGAGCGAATCAAGCGCGTCATAGACTATGTGACGTAATTCACTCTCGAGCGCGCGATAGCGGGCGCCATCCCCGCTTTCGAGAAATGCCAGCACCGTATCCAGATCCGCCTCGTTGGCTCGGGCGGCAAACTGCTGAGCCGTCATTCGAGCAATGTCACTCGCGGACCGGCGAAGCGCCGTTTGGACATCTCGGCGCAGATCGGCTTTCACGAACTCGAGAACCGAGTGCCACTTCGCGTTGGCCGGCGTCCATCTGGCGTTGTCGGGATCGAGCGCCTGCACCAGGTCCGGAGCCGCGTCGTCGACCGTTCGTTGCAGCAAGAAGGTCTCGGGCTCGGACGGCGCTGCACGCAGAAGGTCCAATACCCGTGCCACTTTTTTGGCCTTGAGGCTGTTGAGCTGCGGTTCAGCGTCCGATGAGGCGGCCGCGCGGGTCTGCGCCTGGTTCTCGCTTTCGGTGGGCGCGCACGGCCGATCGCCATAGGTGTTGACACCATTCTCGCCCACGCATCGGTAGACGGCTGCGCGCGCGGAGGAACTCGCGCACAGAGCAACGCAGATGAGCAGCGCACCGAGTACCTGCCCCTTTCGCGCACGAGCGAACCTCGGTTTGTCGTTTCGCTTTTGCATATCCGTTGCCGAAGATCGAGGCGTCGCAGGCTCTCTATGACCATATTAGCCATCCCTGCCGCGCGGCGAACGTGCATGCGGCACATATTAGGGAGTCCGGCGCGCGAATGCCGCCGGGTTGGCGATAGCGAGTCTAGCTTGGTACACGCCGCGGAGCTGTCCTAGCACCTGACGCAACGACCTAAGGTGATTAATAAACTACTCGGGGCCTGCAGAAGGCTTAAGGTGAAGTGGCTTTTCTTGTTTCTCGGCCCGCGTTTTCAATGACAAGCGTTTGCCGCAGCGATACGAATTATGTCACCCAGGTGAGCACAATGGACCTGGCAGCGCTCGGCGATTGTGAGCTTGGTCCGCGTACTGCAATCGTGGTGCTATGATGGCCAGATATTTTTTGGCAGTCCAGGGAAGGGGGAAGGCGATGGAGCGCAGGATCATTGCAAAGGGCTTGGGTGCACGTTTGGCAGCGCGGTTGCGCGCGTACATGGTGATGCTGGTCGCGGTATTCATCGCCGCCTGCGGCGGCGGCGACGGCACGGCCCCCACGGGTCCCGCGCCTGTGGGGATTGCCTCGCTCGCGCCCTCATCGGCTCTCGCCGGCACTGCGAGCTTCGTGCTGACCGTAACTGGATCCGGTTTCGTTGCCGAATCAAACGTGGAATGGAATGGGCAAGCACTGCCAACACAGTATGTATCCGCGACTTCCCTGACGGCAACGATACCTGCCTCGGACATCGCGACCGTCGGCACCGCGAGTGTCACTGTTTCCAATGCGAGTGCCGGGGGAGCGGGATCATCGGTCGTGAGCTTCGCGGTCAACGAGGGTACTCCCCCCATTCTGACCGCTCTCGCCCCCGCTGCCGCCCCGGTCAACAGCGGCAATTTTACGCTCGTGGTCACCGGTTCGAACTTCACCGCTCAGGCGACGGTGTTGTGGAATGGCAAGCCGCAGCCGACGACGTATGATTCGAACACCCAGCTGACCGCGTCGATTGCCGCGGCGGAGCTCGGTAGCGTTTCAATGGTCACCGTGGCCGTGGTGAATGACGCTGCCGCGGGTGGTACGTCCATCCCCTCAACATTCAATATCCAAGCGTTACCGCCTGCGCCGACGCTGACGAACATATCGCCGGCTTCCATTCCGTCGGGAACGGCGAACGTCACGCTCACGGCAACGGGCACGAACTTCACGAAGACCTCGCTCATCTTCATCAATGGCAACGCGATTCCAACCACGTACGTGTCGGCGACAACCTTGACCGCCACCTTGCCGAGCAGCGCCCTCGCGCTTCAGGGCAACGTCTCGATTTCTGTCGCGGACGTGGCGTCCGGCGACGTGCCGACGAGTGCGTTGAGGCTCACGGTGCCCCCGGTTCTGGGGTCACTTTCCCCGTCAGCCATAGCCGCCGGTTCCGCCGCTTTCACATTGGCGGTCAGCGGATCTCAGTTGTCCGCCACGACGGTCGTTTACTGGAACGGCACGGCGCTGCCGACGACTTACCAACAATCGACGTCACAGCTCATTGCCCAGGTTCCGGCTCAAGATATCGCAAGTCCTGCCACCGCAATTGTCACGCTCGAAGATCCCGCCTCCAACAACGCTCCGTCCGATCCACTGAACTTCACCGTGCAGGTGAATTTGAATTTCGGTCTCGTCTTCATATCGCCGACGGTTGTCGTGACCGGCGGCCCGGCCTTCACACTGACGGTTGGCGGAGCCGGTTTCACGTCGGCATCGGTCGTGACGCTCGGCGCTACCTCATTGCCGACGACCTACGTCGGTCCGACCGAGCTCACGGCGCAGGTTACGGCCGCGGAGATCGCCTCGGCCGGCAGCCTACCGGTCACCGTGGTCAATCCGGCGGGTGCCGGCGGCACCTCCAGTACTCTCCCGCTCGTGGTCGGCGCGGCTTCGAAGGACGCCGTGTCCTTCCAGATCAATGCGGCGCACACGGGGGCAATCACCTTCAACTCGGTGTCGTTGCCTTCGGCCAGCGCCTGGACCGTCAATCTCGGCGGTAACCCCTCTTACGCGGTCATCGCAGGCGGCAAGGTGTTCGTCACCGTGGGCATCGGGGGCAACAGCCAGTTAATCGCCCTTGACGGTGCGACCGGAGCCACGCTATGGGGCCCGATTGCATTTGCCGGTGGAGCGAACGCGGCGTACGACAATGGCACGCTGTTCGTGCTCAGTGCGGTGTTCGGCGGTTCTGGATTGATGCAGGCCATCGACCCGGCGACCGGCGCCAGTCAGTGGAGCACCGCACTGACGGGTCAGTACGAGTTCGATGCGCCGCCTGTGGCGGCGCAAGGAATAGTGGTCACGCAAGGCGCCGGTTCGGGCAGCACCGTCTATGCGATGAACGAAAGTAACGGCGCAATTGCCTGGGCGCAAAACACGGACGCGGGAGGATCCGGAACCCTCGCCATGTCGGTCGACGGGGTTTATGAATCCCAGCCCTGCCAAACGTATGATTTTGCGCTGCCCACCGGTTTGAGCGTATGGCAGCAGAACACCGGCTGTGACGGCGGCGGCGGTGCGACACCCGTAGTCGCGAACGGCGTCGTCTATTCGCCCATCGGTTCGGTTTATGACGGAACTGTGTACGCGGCGGAGACCGGAGTCGCGCTCGGCAGTTTCGCCGCCGACGTGGCTCCCGCCGTGACCGCTACGGCGGTGTACATGTTGCAGAGCCAGACGCTGCGCTCGATCGCGGTCAGCAACAATCAAGTCAATTGGAGTTTTGCCGGCGACGGCGCTCTCGCGACGTCGCCGATCGTCGTCAATAACTACGTTTTCGTCGGTTCCTCGAACGGCAACCTATATGCGCTCGACGCAGCGACCGGAGCCCAGGTCTGGACCAACAGCCTCGGTGCGGTGATCCCGGCCAGCCCCGGATATGCCGCGGGGCTGCCTTATGCAGGGCTGGCCGCAGGCGACGGGCTTTTGGTGGTGCCGAACGGCACGGCCGTCACCGCGTTCTTGCTCTCAAGTAGTCCCTGATATGCTCTGGTTCGCAGACTTCCTGTCGGCGCTACAGAGCGGCCTGACGCTTCCGGACGTCATCGATTTCGATGCCCACGATCGATTTACGGTGCCAGTTTCAGCGTGGGCTTGAGATTGGCGCGCGGCGACAGATCCGAAACTCAATAATGGCACAGATGCCGAAGTGGACGGCTGGAGCGGGCTTGCTTAGCCCAAGCCTCCGCACCGGTCTCAACACTCGCCCTTGGCTTGTTGAAAACCTCCGATTCTCAACATAATCGCTGTAACTTCCTGTGAGCCTCACTTAGACAGACGATGCCAACTCCAGCATTCCTATTGCCATCGCGTGGCCACCAAAAGCTATATCTCGGATTGCCGTAGCGGGCCTGAATAACTTGCGCGCTATCGACGCGACTACCCGCCCTATTTCGCAGCAACTCCGCGTGCCATGCGCAGCACGTTTTCGCGATGAAACTCCAAATAGCGCCGCTGGCCAAGCGAAAACACGCCGGCGTTCACACGGCCTTCGAGATCGATGCCCATACGCTTTAGGGATCTCTGGTCGGCAACCGGGGACACGATCACTTGTCCGGAGTCCTCGAAGGAAATGAAACCCTTATCGAACAGATGGTCCACTGTCGGCGTCAGCAATAAGCCGTTCTCGCCGTCGAGCCGCTGTTCGTTGTTGCTGTCGCGCCAAGGCTGCACATGGCTCGCGATCAAGTGCTCCATGCGCTCGACTTTGGTGATGCGGCAGGCACGCTCGATTGAACGCACGTTATCCCGAAAGATGCCCTGCCCGCGGCGCGCCTGGACCAGCGCCGTTCTTTCGGTTTCACGAATCGCCGTGTCGACGGTGATTGCGATTTCCACCCGTTGCTCCCACTCCTCGATGTCTTGTTCGGGCGCCGGCGAGTCTCGCTCGATCCTGCTGATCTCGTGACCAACATCGGCCACGCTCGTAGCCTCATTGCCGATCAAACCAAAGAGTGCCGATGCGAGGCCCGCACCGATCTGCGTCAGATAGACGCTTTGCAAACCGTTACCGTCCGGGGTCAGCGGAGCGTATTTTTTTGCCAGCTCTGGCCGCAACCAGGCTATGTGATCCTTGGGCCGGACAGCATTCGCGAGCCGCCGCCAGCGGACGCCGACGCGCCAGCCGATCTGGCTCCAGTTTGTGCCCGCGGTACCGAATTCCTCTGGCTTCGGGCTCTCGCGACAATAGCCGCTGACGATTCCGAGCGCGGCGATGCGTGTGTCGCGGAACGAGAAGACAATGTCTCCAGGAGAGACTTCCCGCATGAACTCGTAAAAAGGATTGCGACGGCCGCCTTTGTTGCGCTTCGGCGACCAGAGATAACCGCCATCGATCTCCTGGCGGAAGGTCTGGTTCTGATTTACCCACCAATAGCGCATGTGACAGCCAATCCCGGTTAATCTTTCCCCAAAATACGGTCCCCGCTCATCACAATGAATACCATGTTGCGCGCGCTTTCCCGTGCTGACGTACGCGTCCCGCCGATACCAATTCACGCAATCGAACTTTAAGCGTATTGCGGTTTGCCTTGGTAATAGAAGCCAGTTGCGCGATGGTTAGGCGCTCTCGCGCCCGCAACGCTTTGAGCACCTGAAGCGACAGGTCCGATAGTTCATCGTCTTGTCCTTGGGCGGTGCGCTCGCGCTCCAACCGCACCGCAAGGCTATCTTTCTGCTTTTTGAGGCAGCGCAGAAAGAAACCAAGCCAGGGTTCCCAATCAGGTGCATTGTCCTTGAGTGTCGTTTGCGTCCGCCGTAGCGCCTTGTAATAGAGGTCCTTATTTTCCTCGATTACTCGCTCCAGCGAGGCGTAGGGAACATACCCGTAGCCTGCCCTTAAGAGGAGCAACGTGGTGAGGACGCGGGAAAGCCGCCCGTTGCCATCCTGAAAGGGATGTATCGCCAGGAACACCACGATAAAAACGGCGGCGATCAGAAGCGGGTGCAGCGCTTCCTCGTCAAGGGCTTTGCGCGTCCAGGCGATCAGGTCTTCCATTTCGCGCGGCGTGTCAAACGGCGTCGCGGTTTCAAAGACGACGCCGATCTCCTGCCCGTCGGCATCGATGGCGACGACATGGTTGGCGAGCATCTTGTAGGAGCCGCGGTGGCGCTCATCTTTATCGCTGTGGCGCAGCAAAGTCTGGTGGAGCTGGCGGACGTGGTTCTC
>Ga0302315_10003345_pt1 | contig 14486 bp, 11 predicted proteins | sample III_Palsa_N3_1_FD_200532 | JGI IMG/M metagenome (GOLD analysis project Ga0302315, IMG submission 200532) | Peat permafrost microbial communities from Stordalen Mire near Abisko, Sweden - III_Palsa_N3_1 | ecosystem: Environmental > Terrestrial > Soil > Palsa > Peat permafrost | place: Sweden... | reverse complement strand
CCGCAAAGAGGTCTTACGATTTCTTAATTAAGATAGGGTAAAGTCAGATTCCTAAATGACGTAACCACTACCCCATAGTCAGATTCCTAAATGAAGCAACACGGGGAATTAGCGAAGTGTGTAGGATGCGCAGATCATGCCGAAGTAGTGGTCGACTTCGTAGGCTAGAAATCTACCCTTCAGGCCGGCGGCGGTTTGGGCGGCGTAGAGCATGAGGGTTTGGTAGTAGGAGTCGGCCATGGCGGCGTCGATCCAGTGGTCGTGCCAGGTGAGTAGTTGTGAGAGGTCGTCGGCTTCGATGGCTTTGCGCATGGCGAGGTCGTATTCGGCCGATTCAGGGGCGAAGCCGTAACGGCCGTCTTTTGCGTGGGCATGTCCCTGGTCGGCGCTGGCGATGAGGGCGACACGTTTGTCCTGGGACGCCGCCACGAGGGTCTCTCCGGCTATGAGGTAGCTTTCCCGGTCCACGCCCTGTCCGGGGCAGGCAACGACGATAGGGAGGGTTCCCTGCGGGTCTACGAGGGCTAGAGGAATAGTGACGCCCCAATCCAGGGGGAATGGGGCATTTGGTTCGCGTGTGGTGATCAGGGTCATTGGGACGCCGTGCTCTGCGGATGCATTCAGCCAGGCGTTGGAAAGATCCAGGTCGATTTCGACGTGGATCTGGAGGTCGTCCAACTCTCCGTGAGCTTTTGGGGTTGCGGCGATGGTGATGCAATTCGGGAAGGATGCGCCGTGCGGAGTGATTACAACGATGGTGTCCGGCGCGGCTGCCTGGAGCTCCTGTTTAATGACCTGCATGGCCGCGCGGCACTTTGGGACTCTGGAGCTTTCCTCCGGATTGGGTAACAGATGACCGCCGTGCGGCGCGATACAGGCATAAACTAGAGGCATGAGAGAACCTCAATGTGCAAGACTATTGCGGTGTGAGTAGGAAGCCTACGTCGCGTCCGTGATAGCGGGCGCGTCCGATGATCTGGCCGTGGTCGTTGATCCCGGTTGCCTGGAGCAGTGTCCAGTCCGTGCCGCCAGGGATTACCTGGTTAAGGTCGATCATTTTATGGTTGACCCAGATTGCCGCCCGCGATTCGGCGGTGCCCAGGTAGTAGCCGGCAATGACGCCGCTGCTATTGATGGATGTGGCTACGGCGTACGGCGTGCTTCTTCCTGTAGGCAGGACAATGAGATGGCCCGACTGCCAGGCAAAGGGATAGGCCCGGCGTACGGTTTGTCCGTAGGAGCCGACGACAGTGCCACTGTCGTTTACGGCGCGTGCGATGCTGCCAAATTTGGGTGGGAATCCGACAAGCGCTCTAAACTGACCTGTGTAGATAAAGGCAATGCCGCCGTCATCGCTGTCGAGGCTTGAGCCACCGACTACGGCTCCTTTTCTATTTATCCCAAGGGCGGAGCTTCCCCCCACTCCGGGAGCGGGTCCAATGTCCTTCAGTCCGCTTCCTGTCCAGAGAAACGCGTGAGGGATTCCACTTCCGTTGTCGGCGAAGCCGGTGACTGTGCCGCCTCCATTCACTGCTTCGGCATAACTATAGAGGCCATTGGGGAGTACGCCGAGATCCTGCATATGGCCGTGAACCCAGAAGAAAGCGTGGTATAGCCCGCTCTTGGCTTGCGCGGCGCCTACGATCTCTCCTGAGTCGTTGATGGAGTGTGCTTCGCTATAGGCTCCGCCCAATCCACCCAGAGTCTGGATTTGCCCATTGCGCCAGAGGACTGCCACATAGCTACCGTCGTCTTTACCAGATCGTCCGGCAACAACGCCTTCGTTGTTTATGCTGTAGGCTGTGCCTTCTCGGGCGCCGGGCAGAGGGTTAAGTTCCACAACGTTATAGCGGACGGGCTTGCCGGTTGCTTTTGCCGCATATGCATGGTGGACTGAAAGTGTAAGAACAGACAGGAGACAGACTGCCGCGGCTGTCTTTTGGAGTGTGAAAGTAGATCGTTTCAATGATTAGGTTGCCTTCTCCATATTAAATTTTTTGAGTTTCAAGCACCAGACCGTCGTAGGCCACATCAACTCCATGCGGAGAGAAGCGGTCTTGCAGCTCTTCGTGGAGCAGACCGCCGTTGTGGGAGAAGTGCGTAGCTACGATTTGTGTTTGTTCGTGCACGGCGTTGACCCGGCGTAGTCGTTCTACTGTGTCGAGAACGTCGTCTATTCCCATGTGACCGGCGCCAGATCCTGGTCCGTAGGTACAGTCCAGAAGGACGAGATCGAGGTTTGCTTCGGCGAGGGCGGCTACGGTTTCGTCTGGAAACTTTCCGGTGTCGTGCCCCTGCAGCATGGAGGATCCGTTGCGGCGAATGCGCAGAAGGAGCGCGTCACTCGAATGTCGGGCAGGCAGCGGGAGGATATCGGTTCCATCTTCGGTTGTGACTTCAACGAAGGGTTGCAGAGGGGGCTCCAGAGTGAACGTAGAGTAGGTCGTGTCTGCATAGGCCGCTTCAAGGCGGGATAGGACACCTTCGCTGCCGTAGACGTGCAGAGTTGGCAATCCGCCCTGGGTCACAAAACCGGATTCTCGATAGAGCAGTTCAAGGGGAGCGAAATGGTCGTTGTGCGAGTGCGTAAAAATAAGTGTGGTCAGGCTTCTCAGATCTAGTCCGAGTCGCTGGACCTGTCCGAAGGTATCGGGGCCGAAATCGATTTTGACACAGTCGTCGATAATAAGTCCGGGCTTGCCACGGATTTCTTTGCCGCCAATCTTTCGGGCTCCGGCACAGGCGTGACAGGAACAAAAAGGAGAGGGCCAGCCTTCAGCCGCGGCTGTTCCCATCAGCAGGATCTTCATGAGGATTAGTATACCACGTGCAGCGCTTCGCTGTAGATGCTAGAGTGGCACCAGGAAAATGAAGAGAAACGGGGAAGAGGGAGGGTTAGTTGGATGCGACGGGGGCGTTGTTGAGGGACATCGATCCGTTGATCATGGTTTGGGCTTTTAGGGCGTCATCGGAGCCGGGTGCTAAGTGGATTACCTGCTGCCAATCGGTGCGCGCTGTATTGATGTCGCCGCCTGTGGAGGCCAACTGGGCGTTCTGCATCAGCAGGTCTGAAGCGTGCTGTTGGGCATCTTTGCCTTCCGCGCTCAGGCGGTCGGCATCGATTGCGGATTCCCAGGATTGCAAAGCCCGTGACTTATCGCCTTGCTGCATTTGCAGATTTCCAAGGTTATCGTAAGCCAGGGCGTTTTTGCTGTCTATGGCAATGGCCTTTTTGTAGTCTTCCTGTGCTGTTGCAGGATCGCTGTTCTGTGCGGCTGTATTGCCTTGAGTTGTGGCGATATCTGAGAGCCCGGTAACGGCCTTCTGAGCGATGTCAGTGTTGGGCGCACTTATTTTTGCCTGTTCGTAGAGCTTCGAGGCCTGGGCATAGTTGCCGTTGGAGTAGTCGGCGCTGGCCTGTGTGTAGAAGCCAGTGGCCTGTCCAACGGAAGCGTCGCGGTCCTTTATCTTGGAGACGTAGACGATTGCCAGGACGATCAGGAGTATCAGGATGGCTATACCGCCGATCAGCGCGTACAGGCCCATCTTTTTCCCCATTTCCGAACTTCGCCCGGATTGCTGCTGGGGCTGCTGGAAGCTGTTCGGATAGTTGGTTGCGTACGGATTTGGCTGCTGTTGCTGCGGGGTCTGCTGCGGATAGTACTGCGGCGCTGCTTGCTGCATGGCGGGTATGCCCGAAATTTCGGCAGGCACGGTCCCCGTATTCATGGTGGGCGCATTGTACTGTGGCTGCGGCTGCTGGAATTGAGGAGTCTGCTGCTGCGCGGGAGCCTGTGTACTCTTTGCCGAGTATCCGCTTTCCAGTGAGAACTTTTCCTGGCGCAGATCGGCAGCGAGAGCGGCCATATTCTGGTACCGCATGTTCGGGTCTTTAGCCAGAGCGCGCTGCAATATCGTGTGCAGGGAAGCCGGAACGCCCGCGGGCATGGGCGGCTGCATGTTCATGATATTGTAGGTGATGGTTATTACACTGTCACCAGCGAAGGGCTTTCGGCCCGTGAGCATTTCGTAGAGGGTGATGCCGAGCGAGAATATGTCTGTTCGGTGATCCACTGTGTGGGATGCAACCTGTTCAGGAGACATATAGGAAGGCGTACCAAATACCTGGCCCTGTGCGGTTATGCTTGGCTCGGCGGTAATTCGAGCGATGCCGAAGTCCGTAAGTTTGATCACTCCTCCGGGGAGGATGTGGACGTTATCGGGTTTGACGTCGCGGTGAACGATACCGCGGGAGTGGGCGTACCCGAGGGCGTCGCAAAGCTGCAGTGCGATTTCAAGAGTTTCCTTGAGCGGAAGAGCGCCCTGCATCTGCTGGATTTCACGAAGGCTATGTCCTTCGAGGTATTCCATGGCAATAAAGTGGCGTTCGTTCTCCTGTCCGACATCGTAAATGGTAACGATGTTGGGGTGGGCGAGGGTTCCTGCCGCTTTTGCTTCGCGGTAGAATCGCTCGATACGCTCTCTTTTCTGCGTACCGGCAAGGTGGGCTGGGATCAAAAGTTCCTTGATAGCCACCCGTCGGCCCATCGCGGGATCGACAGCTTCATAGACGATGTCATTAGATCGTGCGATCTCTCGCAGGATTCTATATTTGCCGAGTACGTTGTTTTGACCTACTGCCACGTGAAGTTCTCCATTTGGGGTAATGCGAAGGCTCCGCAACACACAGTTAATTTGTACCTTATTTGCAACAACATTACTTCGATTTAACGCTACCTATTTTCTCCGACCCCACACGCGTTTTTCGGACTTTGGCTGATCGGATGCGGAGTAGGCCAATTGTGCGGCTCCAGCTTCGTCTTCAGCGTCCGACTCATAAGACTTCAACTCGCGAACCGAGATGACCAGGACGGTGATATTGTCTCGGCCGCCTCGTTCATTGGCTTCTTCGATTAGTCTGGTTGCAGCGATGGATGGGCTGTGCTCGAGGACGGCGTTTCGGATTTCGCTGATGTCCAGGTGACCGCTCAAACCATCGGAACACATGATTATTATGTCATCTTCCTGCAGAGGATGCGTCGTGATGTCCGCTTCAACGCTGCTGGAAGTTCCAATGGAGCGTGTAATGATGTTTCGGAAGGGGGACGCTTGAGCTTCTTCAAGGGTCATCGAACCGTTGCGGACCTGTTCCGAGACCCAGGAATGGTCTTCCGTGATCTGGGTGATCTCTTCATCGCGGACGAGGTAGGCGCGGCTGTCACCCACCTGCACTACGGTGAGCATGTCTTCGCGGACGATGACTGCTGTAAGGGTGGTGCCCATACCGTTGCGCTCTGTGATCATCTGTGCGGTATCGTAGATGAGTGAGTTTGCTTCTTCGACGGCTCGCCGCAGGCTGGCGTGGGTGTCGGAGGACTGATTGGCATAGTAGGAGCGTATGACGACTTTGAGCGCTAGTTCGCAGGCAATCTGCCCTGCGGAGTGTCCGCCCATGCCGTCGGCAAGACCATAGAATACGCCCTTGGTGGCGAGTACGGCTGGATCTTCGGGTTCGTAGAAGTCGAACTTATCCTCGTTGTTTTCGCGGATTCGCCCAAGATCCGTCTTTGCGCCAAATTTGATTTTGGCGAGTACACGAGGCGTGCGTCCTAGTTCCGCCCAACCTTCATTCAGTTCTTCGCGACTGAACTGGACCGTTTTCTCCGTCCCGGCCAAACCATTATGCATTGCCATGCTTATCTTTCCTTCGAGCGGGTTTTACCTCCCGCCCGTTCGTCCCGCTATCTGGGTATCTTTCTTTAGCTAGCTTCAAGGCGGAATATAGATCCGCCTATTGAGATTTCGTCGCCATTGGCCAGGTCCAGAGGCTCGTTAGCCACAACCTTTTCGCCATTTAGTCGGCTCCCGTTCGTACTTCCGACATCGGTGAAGCGAAATCCATCGCTTTCCGTAATGATCTGAGCGTGGTGGCCGGAGACGTACGGATCGTTTGTGATGACGATGGTATTTTCAGCCAGTCGTCCGAATGTGGTTACTCCGGGAACAAGGGGGATTTCTTCGACAACGTCTCCGCGTATGCCGATCAATTTTGCCCCTGTGTGTACTCTGGGCTTTTCGTCCACATCAAAGTTCGTCAGCACCTGGGCCAGGCGGTCCGCCTGAATCTGTTCGGGATAGGCCTCGACCTCTTCACTCGGGATAGGGTCGTTGAATACCGAGGGGATTTCGATTTCTTGTTCGACGTAAGATGGCGGCGGCGCCTTGATGGAGGTGTGCAGTCGGGTGAGTACGCTTCCAAAGGCCACGGTATCCTGATCGTTGATGGACCTGGGGAAGTGTGGTGTAAGGCGTTCGCCGTTGATTTTCGTTCCATTGGTGCTGGCAAGGTCTTCGACAGTAATAGAACTGTCGGGATTTGCCATAACACGCGCGTGTTCGCGGGACACGGTTTTGTCGGGGATGAGGATTTCTCCGGTCTCTCTGCCCACCATGTTGGCGCCTGAGACGAGGTGATGCTGCCGTCCTGTGTCCTCTTCAAACCAGACGCCGGTAGTTGCCTGGACGAATTGCGGTGCGGCCTGTGCGTTCATAGCGGCAATTTGAGCCAGCTCGCAGCCGCATTCCGGGCAGTATTTATCTTGCAGCGGCACGTGTCCGTTCACTACTGGACACATGGAACCCGCACCCATTGGGCATTTGGCACCAGTTTGGGATGCCTCAAAGTTAGATTCGTTAGTCATCTGCACATGTTCCGCCCCTGGGTCGGTTGATTCTCCAAATTTTTTACGGTCGTACTCCTGTCGTTTTACTACATCGCCGAGAACCGAGTAAGCTTCTCTAATTTCTTCGAATGTCTTACTGTCGCGAAAGTTCAGCTGCAGCAGTCGCCTGTACGATTCTCTTATATAGACGAGGTCACTATCGATGCCCACTTCCAGGGCTGCATAGTAGTTTTTCACTTCGATCCGCCGGCAGCGCCGCCCCCCTGTTCGAGGTGGGTTTTGCCCTGGTCGAGTTGGTATACGGCGCCCATGAGCGTTTTCTCAACGGAGGCGCCGCTCTGGATTTCGGTCATCGCCAGGGTGATTTCTCTTGCCTGGCTTCCCATCCCGCGGTCCATCATGAGAGTCTTTGTACGTTCCAGTTCCGCCATAATGAGGGTGCGGTCCATTTGCTGTGTGCGCGCCGTCATGATCGTTCTGTCGAGGGCGCGGGTTGCTTCTGCTACTTCGACTTCGGATTGGACGCGTTTGTTCGCGTTCGCGGCAATCAGTTCGTTGTCGCTTGTAAATGTCTGGACCACTTCGGCGACCAGTCGCTCGCAGCGCCCGGTGGAGGCGTCATCGTAGAGCAGCTCTGCTTTCATCGTACGGAAGTTGCCTTCGGGGCGCGGAGACATTTCGAACTGCCAGAGCGAGGAAATTGCGCTGTCCCGCTCTACATCCGGCAGGATAATCTCAACGGCTCGGCTGCCGAATGTGGGCTGCTGTCCGTAGACCTTTTTCATTTGTACGCCGCGCTGCGCCTGGATTCTGAGCCTCAAATTACGCGCCGTAATCCGCATGAGGGTGTCCATTTCACGACGAAACACTTCGGGAATAAGATCGGGTCTGGATACGTGGTAATAGTTTCCACCGGATCGGCGGGCTATGCCGGCGAGCAGTTCTTCGTTATAGTCCGGGCCAAATCCGAGGGCCGTTACGGTGATGCCGCGGGCTTTCTGTTCCGAGACCTGGCTTACGATGCTTGAGAAATCTTTGATTCCGGCTGTAGGTTCGCCGTCGGTGAGCAGCAGGACACGGTTGAGGGAGTTTTCGCTCTTTACGGAGGCTACCTGCATGCACCCTTGCATGAGTCCCTCGGAAAGATTGGTCGTGTTTCCCGCGTAAATCCGATTGATGTACTCTTTGACCAGCGGTTTGTTGACAACACGGCGGGCCGGCATGATGACTTCAGCCGTCTCTTCAAAAGTAATGACGCTCAGGATGTCGTTTGGCTCAAGCAGATCCACGACATAGCCGCAGGCTCGCTTTGCGTATTCCAGAGGCTCTCCGTCCATGGAACCGGATCGGTCGATCACCAGGGCTATGTTAAGCGGCAGTCTGGTGCCATGGCCTATGTCCATGCCCGTTTGCAGGCTGGGATGAACGAGGCCTCCGGTAGAGCGGATTTCGAACAGGATGTGCGACTTGGATACAACTCCGTTACTTACGTAGTCGTTGTCCGCAAGTGCTGTAATGGTAAGCGCCTTGGCTCCCGGCGCGGCCCCATACCCGTCCGAGCTAATCAGTGTCCGTTCTCCCTGACCGGGAGGAGGGACCATCCGTGTTCGGTTCGGATCTGTGTAAAGAACTTCGGTTTTGCTATCACTGGCCATTGAACTGCTAAAACCTTCCCGCAACTTCAGAAGGTGCTTACTTGAAAATAAGTATCAACCAAGCATCCACGTATCCAACATTATATCAAAGCGTAGATCAAATGTCCAGCGAGGGGAGACATGTATCAGACTATAATAGGTGATTTGCTTCACAGCGTTTCGATCTAATACAGTCCATGCAATTTAGAGGCCAAGTTATCCTGCGGGGTGAAATGGGGGTGGTATGGGACTGTTGAAAGCAGGCAACAGTCCCGTTTTACCGTTTTTCAGGCTTGCGTTCAGGCTCCGAAGAGTTTGGTGAATTTAGATCCGCCGGCGGATACCGTGTTGGCGTCCATGTAGCAGACGCTGAATGCCCTTCTTGGAATGTTGGTTCGATTTACATCGGAGCGATGCATGAGCCAGTTGTGCAGGAGTACGGATTCGCCTGCTTCAAGTTCCACGTATTCCGACGCCTCTTCCTTGCAGTATTCGGCGATCTGGTCGTCATTAAGGAAGCCCGATCCGTGCTCGGGGTTTACCCGTCCGAGTTTATGCGTTCCTGGGACGACCTGGACGCAGCCGTTGGAAACGGTGGCCGGGTCGAGCGCGGTCCAGAGGGTGATCAGGGGCTGGCGGTCGAGGTCGGTCCAAGCATCCTGGTGCCAGGGCAGCAGAGTTCCGCTCATGGCGGGCTTATTCATGAACATGGCTCGGAAGCATGATATTGGAGAGTCCACGCCATAAACCCGATCGCAGATTTCCCGGAAGAGCGGCTTTTCCATAAGTTTTAGGAAGAGTGGGTCGGCTTCAAGGTCCTGAATCTTTCGGTATTTCAGCGTTGGTCCCTTCCATCCATTGCCGCCGTATTCGAGGGACTCGTAGGCGCCGCTTTCGCTGTCAAGCTGCATATAGAGCTTGTCGTAGTTGACGGGCGCGGTTCCGAGCATGATGTCGTCGATGCGCTGCCGCAGGGCGGCCAGTTCAGAATCCGTCACTACACTTCCCAGTTTTAAGTATCCTGTTTCTTCGTATTGGGCCCACTGCTCGTCTGTAATTTGTGCGAGTTGTGTTTGTATCGTTTGCATTATTGTGCTCTCCTTGGTATTATTTAGTCAGTTTCGTCTTGGTCATATTTGCTCTCTCTGAGTACATTTTAACTCACTCAATTCGACCGGACAAGACACAAACTAACCAATGATTTATACAAAATGACCAAATTATCACAGCGACCGCTTATCTTTCTTGGGACGACGCGCGAGCCTGAATGTGAGTATCGGGTGAACAAATATCTGGACGGCTACTGGACGCTTCAGTTTATGGAGCGGGGCGGCGTGGAGATTGCGTACGATGACGAAACGTATCTTTGCGAGGGGCCGTGGTTCTGGCCGGCTTATCCTGGTCCGCGGACTAAATTTAATAAGGCCGAGGGATATCCGCACTGGTTTCACAGGCACGTTGGCTTCGCCGGGTCGCAGGTTGTGGAGTGGATTGATGCCGGGATTTGGCTGGAGAAGCCGCAGCCGGTTCCTTCGGGACGCGATTACGTGACTCTCTTTGACGAAATTATCGATCAGGTCAAACGAGACAATTCCTGGGGATCGATGCGCGCGATCAATTTAATTGAACAGCTGCTGATCGAGCTGGCTGAGGCGCGGCTGTCCACAGAGCAAGCTGCGAATGCTCGCCCCTGGCTTAATCGTCTGCTTGAGATATTGGAGCAGTCTGGTGTTGAGCCAGATTCTCTGGTCGATTTTGCTTCGGAGGAAGGCATGAGCCTGACCACCCTGCGCCGAAAGTTCAGGAGCGCGATGGGGGTATCGGTGCATCATTACGCGATACAGACCAGGGTGCGCAGGGCAAGGAAGATGCTGCAGGAGACGGATACGCCCTTGAAGGTGATTGCTGAGGAATTGGGGTATGACAATGTGTTTTTCTTTTCGAGGCAGTTTCGGCAGAATACTGGGATTTCTCCGGGGAGGTATAGGAGTAGCCGGTAGCTAACTTAGCCTGCGAGCAAAGCCTATGAGCAACCTTAACACTGCAGTCGATCTCGACTATACATATCGATACTCCGGGCTGTCGTCTCTTTTGCGCGACAATAACCGCAATCAATTATCGCTAGTAACGTCGCCGGAATGCGGCAGCAGCGCCCAGTTTTTTCGCGGACGAGTAAATCAGCCAAAGCGGACAGCGGATCTTCTTATTACGATCGTAAGCGTTGTACAGTCGCGGTTTCACGTCCCGGCTGCGATGCTTGGGCGCATACTTCTGCTTGCCGATCCTGTAATTACGTGCAGCGAGAGCTTTGTGCGGTTTGAAGGGTTTTCATCGTGCTGTGGGGCTTATGCACGTCTCGACCTTCTTCCGGATGCGCTGGAAGGTGATCGGTTAACGTCGGGCACAACGAATGTGGACATCAATGCTCCTATGCGCAGCGCTCTGAGCAAGCTGCGCGATGGGGAGACCATGGATCTAGCAGTTGGAGCCGAAGGCCTTGCCATTAAGCACGACGGCCAGGAACTGATAGAGAGGCAGGTGACGCTGCCATCCCGTTGGCTTCGTGGCTTTGTTGAAGTCCAGTCGTTCCAGTCGAACATGGCGCTCTCCTTCGAGGCTTCAGGCGCTGAGTTTCGCCGCTTCCTAAATGCGCTGCCCAAGAGCTTCAAAGGGGCGGCGTGGGTATCGCTTGCAAACGGAAGTATTCGGCTCAGCTCGATTGCCAGCAAGGGAGCAGTGTGCGTGGGTGGCATCGCACGGCTCAGGGTGCTTCAGCCGGTAGCGCGGTACGCCGATAAAGTTCGCATCTACGGTCCTCGTGAGATAGGTCCAGACGCTGGTATGCCGACCGCTTCAAACGCCGGCGCCACGGGATGGGAAATATCGACGTCCGATTCTCGATTTTATCTCGTACTGAGCCCCGATGTTTGGCGTGGTTTTTCCGGTGAGGGCCAAGTTCTGGAGACCCTGACTAGGAAGAGCATGGAGAAGGCGCTAGCGGTGGTCAGGGCGTCTCTACGCTGGCAGGAAGTTATTGATGCGTCCGATGTGGTGTCGCGGTACGGACTTAAAGCTGATGACGTGGAGGGGGCGCTGGCACAGCTTGCGGTCTCAGGCCTGATCGGCTACGATCTGTCCGAGCAGGCATACTTTCACCGAGAACTGCCGTTCGATCTGTCGCTTGTGTCCAAGCTCCAGCCCCGCCTGAAAGGCGCGAACCGACTGTTGGACGATGCCGCTGTGCTTTTAGACCGGACCGCTAATCCCGTTACTGCCTGGGTGAAAAGCGGGGATGTGGAATACCGCGTCGTTCTCGACGGCGACAGTCCGCGCTGCACCTGTGTCTGGTTTGCAAAGCACAAAGGATCGCGCGGACCGTGCAAGCACATATTGGCGGCGCAGCTTGCGTTGCAGGAGAACAAGGATGCCTCAGACTGAACTTGAAGAAGCAATGACACATGGGCAGTCGGAAAAGTGCGTGGAGATTCTCGCCAATTGGACGGAAGCGGAGCGAAGGCGCTCTGCTCCAAGCGCCATAGCCGTTTATCGCAGGATGTATCGATCGTGGATATCTGACATAAGAAGCGGTGAGTTTTCAGTCTCACGACCTCACGTGGAAGCGGCTCAGCTAGCGATACTGGGCGTCGCCACGGTCTCCGAAATGAAAGAGATAAACGTACGTGCTTGGAACGAGCTTACTTACGATGTCCTGCGCGATCGTCGCCCATCGTGGATCTCCGACTGGGCAGACTGGGCGCTTACAAATAACTACGTGAAATGGGACATAGTTCGCAAACTTATCATCACTGGCGTAAGCCCACGCCTGAGCTGCGATTCGTACTTGCTTAGAATGGCGCATAGAGCCTGCCATCACCACATAAAGTATCCGATGACTGTGAAGGACTTCTTTCTCACAAATTCCGACTTGTTGGAAAATGAGGTGTGGGAGCTACTAGGAATTGAGGGCAACAAGGAAATTAGCCTCACAAGTCTGGATAAGTACAGCCGTAACGCGGTTGCGCATGCCTTTCTAGAGTTAACGAACGAAGGTTATTTGCCGCGTTCACGAATGCTTGACGTTACACTGACCGCCCTCCTCGCGGATTATCCGCAGTACCGTGCAGGCTGGTTCTCCAGGTTTCACGACCTGCTCGGGCCAACGATGGAGGAGCGAGCAGAACGAATAGATACCTATCTGGCGCTGCTCTCGAGCAGAATTCCTCCTACTGTTTCCTTTGCTCTGGACGCTGCCATGACGATTGACCGAGCTGGATTGCTTGATCCAGTAGACGGTGTTGCTGCCATTCGACCCGTTTTTTATTCAAGGGACAAGGGCGCACACAAACTGGCGCTGAAGCTCGTATCAAGCTGGGTAGATACCGTCGAAAAGGGCGGCGTTAAATTCAGGGACGTCCTATCTCCCGCAGAGTTTATCGACACTGCGCTTGACGCTGTCGTGCCTGCGCTTGAGCATGAGTCGCGAGATACCCGCGAAGCGGCTCAAAAATTTATTAGGAAGTATCGGGCAATCCCTGATGAGCCCGATGAGAGCATTATTCAACCTCTGTCTCTTCTAGCTGCTATACAGCCGCCAACTGAGATTGTTGCCAAAGTGCCGATCTCTCCAGTTGAGAGCGTGGAAGAACTTGTTGAGGTACTTTCTGCAGTCCTCGAAAATGAAGGCCCAGTTGCGGAAATCGAGCGTGCCCTCGACGGACTCTCTCGTCTTTGTGCTGAGCGACCAGACAATTTCGTTAGGTTGACGGGCCCCCTACTAAAAAGGGCAAAGACGCATCTCGGGGATCTATGGGAATACTGCTTTTTCGGATCCACGGTGCGTTTAGTTATAGCGGGACTTGTTAGGGCATGGCTTGAGGCGGAATTGCCGCCTGCACCTTCCAAACCCTGGCGAGGAGACATGAAAATCCTTGGTCCGGAGCGCTTTATCGGGGCGCGGGTTAAGGAACTGGCCTCGCGCGCGGCAGGCAGAGGTGCATGCCCGCTACTATCAGCACCAACTCACTACGGTGGTTGGATAGATCCATCGGTTTTAGTAGACCGACTTTTAGCTCATCCAAAATCTGCACGCTTTGATACGATTCAGGCGATCCTTCGCCTCAGTGTTCGGGAGCGGGAAGAAGCTCTAAGAAAGGCGAGCGAGCTGAAGGGAGAAGTCGGCGCGGCTGTAAGGTTCGCTCTGGGCGGTGAGAACGGGGCATCTGGTACTGACCTTGCGTTGTGGATCGCTGCGTCGCGCGCTCGGGATCCATACAGCGACGACCCTGTTGGAGCTAAAGTCTGTGGGGCAAGTGGTGCGACCTGCGATAGCCTCGGTCCTGATACCTTCAATGCTGGCGAAATAGAACTATCGTGGATTTCCTCACAGAATACTGTCGAAGGCCAGACCTACCGATTCTCGAATCCAAAACTGACAGTTAATCCTCCTTTGCCGGAGACTATTAGGGTGGACCTTCCTACGGTGCTGATGTACGAAGGGATCAAAGGCCCAGGACGGTGGTGGCAGCCGGTCTCCCACGCTAACATGGTCCGTTGGACGTCTGAAATATGGCCAGCAAACAGACAAAGCTGGTTTGCAATTGGTTGCGCGGCGATAGGAGATAATCTGAACTGGAATGAGGCACGGTGGGGCGATATAGCCTACTTGGAACCCCTTGTAGAATCGACGACTGTACTTGGTTCTACGGGGTTGACACTACTGGCCCTTGGACTATGCGCCAAGGATCCTGGCGAAGGTACCCTTGCAATGGATATCCTGGTGAATGGAATTTCGGATGGCAGGCTGGATATAAGCATGCTTTCCAAATTGCTTTCCACTGTGTTTTCATGGCCTGACATAAAGATGCCGCGAATGACAAAGCGGCTCGAACAGGCGTCTGGCGTTTCCAGTCGACATGCCAACTCAATACGCGACGCGACGATCAGCGCCCTCGAAGCGTGTCCGCCAGAAGCTACTACAAACCTTGGTGTTGTCCTTGAGCTTCTTAACGAGGTGCTTATCATCACTGCCTCCAGCTTACCGGATGGGCCACTGTCGAAAAGGCTATCCAACCTCAAAGGCTCTAGCCGTGCCGCTGCTATGGCAAAGAGACTTCTTTCTCGCTCAAGGGCATAAAGTGAGAGAGGCAGTTCGGCAGAATACGGGGATTTC
>Ga0302315_10003343_pt1 | contig 14495 bp, 12 predicted proteins | sample III_Palsa_N3_1_FD_200532 | JGI IMG/M metagenome (GOLD analysis project Ga0302315, IMG submission 200532) | Peat permafrost microbial communities from Stordalen Mire near Abisko, Sweden - III_Palsa_N3_1 | ecosystem: Environmental > Terrestrial > Soil > Palsa > Peat permafrost | place: Sweden... | reverse complement strand
ATGTACGGGTGGCTACTTTAAGAAAGATCATTGAAGTAGGATTAGGTGGACATCTTGAACTGTCTATTAAATTGTAAGCTGCTCCATATAAGGTAGTTTAAACACTTTTAAAGATTATAGGTTACATTATATGTTTTCACAATCTAAACATATAATTATGCCCAATAAGTATTTCAAACCACACGAACGCTTTGATCGTAACCCACATAAGTATGATATTGGCATATTTACCGGGTTAAAGAAAGGCTATGAAGATAATCTTTTCATCAAAAAATTATTTACCCTGATTGAACAGGAATACCCCGATTATTACCAATACCACTTATCCTATTTCTTAGGCAAGGAGCCGCAGGGTGAACAGGAGTTTTTTACATTCGTTTGGCAGATCGTTTTAATACGCATTCGATACATTGAAACCAAAGACCCGTTTAATTCAAGCCATGCTACCGACATGGAGTTATTGGCTAAACTAACGACCTTTCAAAAATATCTCCGTTCTATCGACCAGTGGAATACCCAAAAAACATTACCCGAAATTATTGCCGACCAACAGGAAGAAATCAGAAAACAACAAGTACAAATTGCCGAATTAAAGGAAGATTTAAAGGCCGCAAGGAAACTGGAAACACAGGAGTTTATTAATATAGCGGACGGTTACCTGTTAAGCTTCATAGATATTTGTCTGCAAGCACAAGAAGCCCAATTGCCGGACACTGGCAAAGAACTCGTTTTCTCGCAAACGCAGATCGTATGGAGTAAGATGATTGCCAAGTACTTCAAAGAGGGTAATAATGAGATCAGTTTGGAAACTTTACGCCGCTATTTTCCGGGAAATAAGAAAGATCCAGGCATCAAATACGCCAAAGTTCCACCGGAATTAAAGCTATTTAAACTCACACCTGCCAAAAAGCGCAGTTAAAACTCGCACAACTTAACCTAACTAATCATACCGTCCTTAGCTTCATAACAACTTAAATTACAGTCACATACAAGCTTGTCTTAGCTTGCTATAAACACCCTCACTTTAACCACGCAAATCTGCGTGGTCATGCCTGCGCTGCTTTTTTATTTTCATTTGCGGCATGGATTTAATCAACCAAGAAGCCCTAAGCCGGTGTATCAGGGATGCAGTCAGGGCAGAATTACAGGAACATTTTAGAGCAGGCGGCAGCCAGCCGCCGCAGGATGAACGGCTATTATCCAAACAGGAACTGTCCGAAGAATTAGGCGTGTCATTAGTCACGCTTACGGACTGGATGAAAAAGGGGTTACCCTTTTTGCGCCTGCACAAACGGGTCTATTTCAAAATGGGCGAGGTACTCGCAATTATGCAACAAAAAATTAAAAGTTAACAAGGAGGGAAAGATGAACATCGAATTTATCACCAGAGATGATTTACGGAGGATAGAAAATTTGTTAGGCGAAATCAAGGGTCTAATAAAGCCCGGTCAAGGTCAAAGTAAACAATGGCTGAAAAGCTATGAAGTAAGGAAGCTGCTAAATATTTCACCCGGCACCTTACAGAATTTAAGAGTTAACGGAACGCTCCGTTATACCAAGATCGGCGGGCTGCTTTATTATAAGTACGAGGATATTACAAAGTTGTTAGAGGGAAACAGCAGGTAGCAAATCTACTTGCTAACAATAGGTAGATGTTGAGGCATAAATCCCCGATACTCCGTATCGGGATAACACGACGGGCGTTAGCCCGGATATGGGAGCCAGCTATGTTTCGGCCCTGCCGAAACTCGCTGGCCCCCCTTCATGCTATCGCATTTGGGGGGATTGGAAAGAATTTATTAAGAGAGATTTATGCGTTATCAGCCTTGATTTTAAAGTAAGTCAAATGGAGAAGGAGACACAGAAAGTAAGAGTAGTAAACAAGGGTGGCCGCCCGAAGGCGCAAATAAAAAGAGATTGCCAGTTGACGGTGATGTGTAATATCATAGAGAAAAAGATGATACAGGCCAATGCCTTTACCTATGAATCACTGGTCTATTTCAGCGGAATATCCAGCTTGTTTAAGTTTGCCAATGGCGCTGATGGCAGCGGCGCGTACCAGTGTATTGGGGTCGGCTTCAGCGAGTTTCCGGATTTTTGGATCGGCAGGGTTCGCCGCAGTGATCGCAAGCTGGCGCAGCCCCCAGAACGGGTCATTCAAAGCGGCGCTGATGACGTTTCCGTCTTTATGTTCGATAGCCGCCTGCAATGCTTCGAGCCGGTCAAGGTATAACAAAATAAAGGGGTCAATTGAGGCAAAATATTGAAAAAATTGCTTCGGAGTCGGGTCAACGAAACAAACAGAAGGCAAGATTATGGCAATATCACAGCCGGTCTTTTCTGTAAGCCCAAAACAAACTTTATAAAGTTTGCTATTAGTGATCACTTCAAGGAAACATATTGGATACCGGGTAATCACGAGTACTATCAAAACGATATTTCAAACAGATCAGGTTCATTCGAGGAAAAGATTATAAACAATATGTCCCTGGTCAATAACGTCGTTAAAAATTTTGGCGCGCATCAATTACTATTTTCAACACAGTGGTCTTCCATCAGTCTTTTAAATGGCTGGCGAATAGAAAGGGGCTTAAACGATTTTTATCAAATTAGGTATAATGGGAAACGCTTTCAAATTCCTGATTATAACGAATTTCACGCAAAAAGTCTCACGTTTCTGCGAGATGCTTTAGATACAATCGGCAAAAAAGGCGTGGTCACCCATCACGCTCCTACTTTTAAATATTATCCGCCTGAATACATAAGCGATTACCTAAACGAAGCTTTCGCAATGGTGCTCGATGATTTGATTTAGATACCACGCCGGATTATTGGATTTATGGACATCATCACCGGAATATTCCTGAATTTAAAATAAGTCATACCAAAATGTTTACCAATTCAACAGCCCAAAATAACTTACTGTAATTTTCTTTAGCAATAAAAAAACACACTAAAACACACGGAAACTGTTAGACCTATGTTAGACCCAATAAAAAAGGACGTAGATTTTTCAATCATAAGTCCTTGATTTTCAAGTCGGGATGAGAAGATTCGAACTTCCGACCTCCAGCACCCCATGCTGGCGCGATACTGGGCTACGCTACATCCCGTAAACATTAGTTTACTTCTAATAATCATCGATTCCTGTATACTAAACATGTTTTACACATCTTCAGCCAGGTTAAATTTAAATTGTTAATTACTTCCTTGCCGACGGTAGTACACAAAGGCGTACACATATCGGGTCACAAATATATATTATGTCGAATTAATTGAAAAGTGCTTCATACGATTTTGGGTTAAGTTATAAATAATTATAGAGCTCACTCAGGTTTGTTGCGATCAAGCAAGAAAGGAAACGGAATAAATGGGTAGTGTGTGCTGTCTGTGGGTTTTATGCCGTAGTCTTTAATGCGCTTCAGAAGCAACAGCACTAACTTTGCTTGCTAATTATTGATTACTCCTCCCATACCTCTTTCCAAAATACTCCTATTCCCGTAATTCATATAGAGAGTTACAAACTTTTGATAATTAATGGAAACGTTGAAGTTGCAATGGGGCATCTATCCTTATCTCTTATAAGCCTAAACTGATAAATGACATTGGTGTCCTGCCTCGGACACTTTTGTTTCAACGGGTATATTATAATACCATCCATTCAGAAAATGTTCGTAGTAGGCTTATTGGGTGTTTCTTTAGGAAGTCTGGGCTTATAGATAGTAAGGTCAAGAATTACTAGAGTGTTATTTTCATCTACGCTCCTTTTCCAACCACGCTTGGTAGGCAGCTTTTCCACGTTCGAATTCTGCAGCTGTTGAATAAAATTTATGAGACTTATCGTTTTTCTCCACATTTAAACGTAATAAATATAGTTTGTGGTCGCAGGATAAAGGGCGGCTTTGATAGAGCTTTCAGAAACTGACGATATCGGACCTGGAGGAAGCCCGACAAACTTTCTGGTATTATAAGGAGAATTTGACTCCAAATCGCTTTTGTATATTGTCCTATTCCAATGATGTTCCATTTTCGCTATATAAACAGCAGTCTGATTCCAAGCGGCATTCCTTTTTTCAGGCGATTATATATTACTGAAGCTACGATAGGGCGCTCCTCGTTTAGCCGCGATTCTGTTTCGATAAGCGAAGCAATGGTAATTATCTGGTACGGCGTCAGTTTGAGTTTAAAAGCTCGAACTGTATATTTCGGCTTCCAAACCTTTTTAAACTCCCCGACCATTTTCTTTAAAATAGCCCTAGTGGTAATAGAACGAGGGAAATTATAAGTGTTTGGATACCTATAACCTTCAAGATTTTTTGCTTCCGGAGCTATATCTTTAGTGAGTGAAATATCATCCATAAGGTTCAATATAGTATTTTCTCCTGTCGGTTGATTTTGAGGGAATTGTTCAGCTATTCTATTAGCAATATCAAAGCGTGTAAAACCGTATCAAATGGTTTTCAACAAGGGCCTCAAATGATCAATTCACCCATTACGTTAATAAAATCATGGCAGGACGATTAATCTTTTCCGCAAATAACTATATATCAATAACTTGATGGAGACTTTTTAGAACTACTCACTTATAACAATCTGGTCATCAACAATTAATCCTTTGATTTTCTATTATTTTTATACCAATTCAATGTTGCAAATCCTTGTGCTTCGTATAATTTATTTCTTTTAAGGTTATACTTTCTTTAAGTAAAGCATCCATATAATTAATGACGTTTTTTACCTTGCACTTTCTTATTTTCTAGTTTTTTTCTTTTACTCTCAGCGTAGCCTGCACCACCTAAAGCTACTACCAACAGTATTGAACCTGCCAGTGAAATATCTTCGCCGGTATAATAAGATGCAGGATGGAAGATAAATTCAACCTTATGATTTCCTACCGGGATTACAGCTGCACGCAACAGGTAATCAGCACGGAAATATGGTTGCTCTACCCCGTCAAGGTACATTTTCCAGCCTTCTTTGTAATATATTTCAGAGAAAATAGCTATTTGTGATGTTGCTGAACCTGTTTGGTAAACCAAATGTTCAGGCTCGTAATGGGTAAGTGTTATAGTGGCACTAGGATCAACCGCTAATGTTTTTCCATCCATTTGTCCTTTGTATTGTTTGTCAACAATAGCCTCATCTTTAGGATCAAACGCGCTAATAGCTTGCATTTCTTGATCGGCATTGTCAACATATTTTACGGTTTTCACAAACCAGGCATGGCCGCATGCTGTATTATTGGCCTGCATATTTACTTCTTGTGTTTTAGGGTTGGCGTTTATAATGTATTTGGTATTCAGCATATCTAAAACATCATGGCTCATGCTTTTATTGAATTGGTTATCGATCAACTCGTCATAACGTTTTAGCTTAGCAGCATGGTAACCACCAATGCTTTTATAAAAATAGGATGTACTTGCATTAGTGAACGGGTTACCCATACTCAAATCCAGCACCCTATAATCAGGATCGGTATCACGAAGGATGATCTGATCAACCTGGCGCAATTTGAATGGCTGTTGATAATCTGCTTTTTCAACAAAGTTATCATTGTTTAGGTAACGTTTGTCAACACTCCAAAGGTCAACCAGCATCAAAGCTATAAAGGCCACTGAAGCTAATGTTAAATTGATCTTTTGTTTAAGGAACAACCATATAATGCCGAACGCTAGGATGACAAATATTAATGAACGTAATGCATCGGCACGGAACAACGCGATACGGTCGGCTACCAAGGCGCTAACAATGTTGTTGGCATAAGCACTATCGCCCTGTAAAGCTTGTGTAAGCCCTGTGATCAGATCCAGATGATGTGAATTTTTAAAGCTAAAAAACACATCAGGTAATGCTAATAATATCAAAGTGATGCCACCTGTAATATATAATGCTAAAAATGCCTTTTTTAGAATGTATGTCTTATCGGTTGAGGTAACAACCTCGTTAAGGGCCAAAAATGCCATTATAGGGAAACACAGTTCGGCGATAACCAAAATAGATTCAACCGTCCGAAACTTGTTGTATATAGGGAAGTAATTGAAGAACAAGTCGGATACGACGGGCCAGTTACCACCAAATGATAGCAGCATCACTAAAACAACTGTGGCTAATAGCCACCATTTTAACCTGCTGCGTACAATCAATAATCCCAATACAAATAAGAAACATACCGCGGCGCCAAAATAGAACGGACCGCTTGTTGATGGTTTCTCGCCCCAGTAGGTTGACACACCCATGTTACTCAATTGCTGCACAGTGCTTTCAGCCTGTTCTTCAGATGCGCCTTTTGATTCAAAAGCTTTTACTATGTTTGAGCTAGGAATATTTAAAGCTTGCATACCTGACGGACCTCCATAGGCATTCGGAATAAGGAAAGTGATGGATTCCCCTACGCCCTGACTCCAGCCATAAGCATATTCTTTTGACAAGCCGCTACTTGGCTCTGTGGTATGCTGTGTTAAGTTTGATGGGCCGCGATTGCTTTCTTTAGCATATTCAGATGTTGTCCAAAGCATGGCAGCATTTACCATTACTGCCAATATTACGGCAGCGACCAAATAAATAATAGAGATGCAAAATGGCTTTGTTTGTTTGGTTTTTATGGCATGGTAAAGCTCTACTATTACCAATATCAATAAAGCTATTAGCAGGTAATAGGTCATTTGTATGTGGTTGGAGCGTATCTCCATTGCCAGGGCAAAGGCCGTTAATGAACCACCCAATAAATATCTTCCTCTAAAAGTTAGTATAACGCCTGCCAATATTGGAGTGAAGAACGCTATGGCATACATTTGGTTGGCGTGCCCGGCATCTATTAAAATAAAATTATAGGATGAAAATGTGTAGGCTATAGCTCCGGCAAGTGCAAGCCATGGGTTAAGCTTTAATACGCAGAATAATATATAAGCGCCTAATAAGCAAAGCAAAATGGTATCAACCGGATTAGGGAAAATGGCTTTCATACCTTCAACTACATAAGTAGTGATGCTGTTAGGGAAAGCTGTCCATATTTGATAAGTTGGCATGCCTCCAAACATACTATTAGTCCATAAAGGGGCATGGCCTGTTTTGGCTCGCACGTCCATTATCTCTTTTTGACTACCCTGTGCCTGTACTACGTCGCTCTGACTAAGGGATTTGCCTTGCATAATCGGTGCGAATACATAGGCAAAAGAAATTGTTATTAAGATGGCTATAATAATAAGGTGAGTACTATTACGCTTAAACCAGTTATTCATTTAAGGATTTTTTAGCATTGATATTATTGTCAAAAATAGAAATTTGAGTCATAATAAAAAGATTTACGTATATAAAGATGCTGAAAAGTGAAAAATAGTTTGGAGTTAGTTCAGATTTATAGGTGTTGGTTTATTCATTTGATATATATGATCTTGATGAATGATCAGTATACCATTCCGTTTTTTATGGTAAACGTTTGTTTTCTCTTAATAATACCCCAGCCGTCTTTTCAGGTGTTTTAATTAAAAATTGGCATATTGATCAGCATAACTCCTGATTATTATCCCTGTAATTATCAGTTATCAGAAGATTGAACCATTTTCTCTTGAGCAGATTCTCCAAACATATTAACAACATGTCAGCATTTTGCCTTGCCCATGTTAATTGTGGTTTACAGTATTTAGAAAACTTAGGTATTCCTCTTAATACCTAAAACATGATCAGCAAACTGAATACTAATTCAATAGTTTGACCACCTAGGCTGAAAAAGATGTATGAGCGCAATTATATGGTCGAGAATATGTAATGGTTAGAAATCAACAATTATCCCACCATCAATTTCAGCTGATGGTGGGATCAAACGTAATATCTCGACAAGATAATCGATATACTCCATGGTACATGCAGTTGTGATAAAGCAATGGGCGAAATAACTAGTTTAATTTAGGATTGATGAATTCCTTAATTGATATTCAAATAGGTGCATATTAGCGCTATTGAGGTAGTATAGTCGCCGCTTTTATCTAATCTTATATCTTTGATCAATATTCGCATTTATAAATAATATTTGATATCACCCACCTTTGCATGAATATCAAACGTTTGGCTTGCATAGTCCGGTATCGGAACCTACGTTAATAATAACGCATTTGCATCCCTTGACACAAATTTGGACTGGTGCAGTTGTACCCACGTAACCACATATCGCCCCGCATTGGGAAATTTGATTAATAGCCATAGTATTAGCAATCCCGCCTAATACATTTTTTAACTGTTCTCTCGTAAGCACTTCGGTTGCGCCTAATTTAAACGATTTTAATTGTAGCTTTTTCATTTTAATAAAAATTTAATGGTTTAAAATACTAATAAAGCAAAGTTTGTAAATCAAAATCCATTATAAGTGGACTTTCGACTTTTTTTAGGAATCTTTACAGGATTCAAAAATAGAAATTTCGGAAAAACACAGATTATTTATATCGATTGATCTCACCTTTTTTAAATCGTCTTTCGATAATATTTTCCCATATTCCAAGAATAATTCCTGTACCATTTGGCCGTCTTTTTCATACAAATATGACCTTCTATTTTTATCATATTTAATGGGAAAACCCATAGATTTCATGTCTTTTAAAACGTTAGCTAAACCTGATTTACTGAGACGATTTTTTCTGGCAAAGGTTTCTTTGTCTCCTGTTGCCTTTTTGCGTATCAAAAAATCTATATACTGTAATCTCAGAAAATGTTTTAAGATTGACATATTATTGAAATTAGTTTAAAAAAGAATATCGCTCTCTAATTAACAACCTGAAAGTATCGGAGCGTTGCCCATTTTAAACAATTAAATCAGTTTAGAAATATTGTGCAGTAGACATCTATACGGAAAGAAGGTATTTTAAATCAGCAACACTATACATCTCAGGCAACTGATGAAATTTTGTCGGTTGCCCGAATTCTAAAGATGGTATTGAAATGAAAAACGTAGGTGTAAAATCAATCTTTATTTTGTCGCACCATTCTTTCATCTCTTCAACTTTAATATCCTGATGTTTCAATTCTCCGTTCATTGGGTATTTAGCTGTAAATCTTTCATAGTCCTTTTCTTCTGTCAAATACCAGTTATCTAATGCCCGTTTCGTGAGTATTTCATCACCTTTTTCAGCTATGGCCAACAAATGTTTTGCTGGCTTGGCACTTGTATCGCTCTCATTATTTGTGGCTGTAAATATAATCTGTATTTGTAAGTTGGGATTATTATTTAGCAATTCTTCCATTGGCTTATGTGCTTTTGAGCATGGGCCGCAATAAGGGTTACAAACTTTAATTATTTTATAGCTAGCGTTGGGATTGCCTAATATAATCCCTAATCCTTCAGGGCTAGTTGTTACCTCTTTTTGTTTTATTAATAACGGTTCAAAAATCTTTGGGTTGTGCTTCAATCGTTGTAGTTCAGTTTTTATACCTCTGCTTTCTTTAGCTGTCCGATAGGTTGGTAAAAGCAAGATTATACTAAGTATTGGGGTAATAAAAGCCAGCAAAATGTGTAACAAAATATTTACATTAATCACTGTCGATAAGGGTATTATGGTGTGCCAATTGCCGAAGAAAGCTACAAAAAGTTGCAGAATTAACACCGTTTGTACACCAAGACACAGGACACACCATTGTTTGGCAACGCGCCATTGATAATAAATAGAAAAAAATACGTAAGGCACTGCAAACAAATTTATCCAACTAAGTATATATAAGCCTAACGTATTAGATATACCAAAGATTAACAAGGTAAAAAGACTACCCAAAAAATAACTTAAGCCGATTGCGCTCCAACTGATATCGCCTATTTTCGATGCTTTCGAATTTAATATAGCTCCGCAGTTAAGTTTTTTACCGGCAGTACATATTTGCTGCAAAACAGGATTGTATTGGTCAATCTCATACCAGACCAGCAGTACGCAGACAATGCTACCTGCCAATGTAAGTAATAAAAAAAAGATAGGTAATACGACTATGGCACCAAACTGCACAAATTCCGATAGGCAAGCAAAAAAAGCAAGTAGTGGAAAGGTCAGCCAGGTAGCATATTCAGCGAGCTTCAACCGCTTTTCTTCTCTCCTTTTTTGTGAAAATTCGCTTTCCCCGCGAGCCCCTTCGGCATCTGCTAGCAATAGAATACCCGATGGCCATTTTTTGTCAAAATCATTTATGGAAATAGTTTCCCAACTGTGTTTTTCCTGATGATAATAATTAATAGTATTCCCCTTAATCCATGATATTACGGTGAAAACATCTGCTAAACCGCTATCATTTTTTATGTGAGCAATAGAGGGCATTGGCAATTTGCTCAATTTATCAGCAGATGTTTTAATGGAAATATTTTCAACGCCATAATAATTGAGCACATCGCTAATGCTTACTAAACTTGGATAGTCTGGATGCTCATACAAATTCTTTTCAAGAGTGGTATACGTCAGATCTACATTTAATTGAGCAAACAGTTTTTCGGTAATTTCTGTGCAGTTTTCTTTTTGATGCAGGAAGAATGCCATAGACAAAAGTAGTTGGTTCGGTTTAGTTTTACGAATATATAAATTCCAAACTGATTAATACAAACTATTTTTTACTATTATTGGACTTATGTTTTCAACACCGAATAAACGAACTTAAATAACTGCTTTTCATGGCTTTTACATATTACAAACAGCTGAACATTATGGATTGCGGCCCAACTTGTTTGCGTATGATAGCGCGGCACTATGGAAAATACTATAATGTCGACACTTTACGCCAAATAGCAGGTTTCAACAAGGAAGGTGTATCCATGCTGGGAATTAGCGAAGCTGCCGAAAAAATCGGCTTCCATTCATTAGGTGTTAAATTAAGCACAGGGGATTTAATCGAGACTGAACTGCCTTGTGTTTTACATTGGCGCCAAAATCATTTCGTAATACTGTATAAGGTTAAAAACAACAAATATTACATAGCTGATCCGAGTGATGGGTTAATAGCATTAACGGAAGCAGAATTTAAACGAAACTGGCTAAGCAATAATACCAGTGGTATAGCATTACTTTTATCACCAACGCCACAGTTTTATGAACAGGAAGATGAGAAAGGAAGCAAAATAAGATGGTCGTTTTTATTCCGATACCTTATCTCTTATCGAAAACTTTTTATACAGTTAATGTTTGGGTTGAGCATAGGCAGTATTTTGCAACTAACGGCACCATTTTTAACACAATCAGTGGTTGATATAGGTATAAATACCCGCAACCTTAACTTCGTACATATTATCCTTATTGCCCAATTAGCCCTGATAATTGGGCGAGTAAGCGTTGAGTTTATCCGCTCATGGATACTGCTTCATATAAGTACTAGGATCAATATAGCTATCCTTACTGATTTTTTGATAAAACTGATGAAGTTGCCGATGAACTTTTTTGACACCAAAATGACTGGAGATATTATGCAGCGCATGAGCGATCAGCATAACATACAAACATTTTTAACCGGCTCAACGCTTACTACGATGTTTTCCATGTTTAACCTAGTGGCTTTTTCGATAGTGTTGGCTTATTACAACATTGCCATTTTCTTCGTATTCATGGTGAGCAGTGTTTTGTACATAGCATGGATAGCTATTTTTTTAAAACGTCGACGAGAGCTTAATTATAGAAGCTTTGATGCATCGGCCAAAAATCAAAGCAGCATTGTTCAATTGATAGGCGGCATGCAGGAAATAAAATTAAACAATTGCGAACAACAGAAACGCTGGGAATGGGAACACATACAGGCGCGTTTATTTAAATTTAACGTAAAAACTTTGGCGCTTAGTCAATACCAACAAGGAGGAGCAACCTTTATAAATGAAGGCAAAAATATATTTATTACTTTTTTAAGCGCTCAAGCAGTTATTAACGGCAACTTAACTTTGGGTGCTATGGTGGCTATACAATACATAATAGGCCAGTTAAGCAGTCCTATTGAACAATTGCTCTCTTTTACACAAGGCTATCAGGACGCAAAAATAAGCTTGGAACGGTTAAACGAAATTCACCAAATGGAAGATGAAGAACCAGTTGAAAAAGAATGGAACCATATACTGCCCGAAAATAAGAGTTTAACTATAAATAAACTTACTTTTAGATACCCTGGTGCTGGCAATGACCCGGTGCTCGAAAATATCAACTTAATTATCCCGCAAGGAAAAACTACCGCAATTGTGGGCATGAGCGGTAGTGGGAAAACCACTATATTGAAACTTTTACTTCGCTTTTATAAACCTCAAAAAGGAGAAATTAAAGTAGGCGATCGATCCATTCATAATATTGGCTTTAAGACCTGGCGCGAGCAATGCGGCGTGGTAATGCAGGACGGCTTTATTTTTTCAGATAGTATTGAAAGTAATATAGCAGTCGGCGATGATTATCCAAATAACGCCAAATTACATCATGCTATAAACGTGGCCAACATACAAGATTTTATTGATGGATTACCGTTAGGGCTTAATACAAAAATTGGTGCGGAAGGTAAAGGTATAAGCCAAGGACAGCGCCAGCGTGTATTGATTGCACGTGCAGTTTATAAAGACCCAGAATACATATTTTTTGATGAAGCGACCAATGCCCTGGATGCCAACAATGAAAGGATTATAATGGATAACCTGGCTGAGTTCTTTAAAGGCCGTACTGTTATTATTGTTGCTCATAGGTTAAGCACAGTAAGCAATGCCGATAATATTATAATGCTTGATAAAGGTCGAATAATTGAACAGGGCACCCATTATGAATTAACATCTTTAAGAGGTGAATATTACAAACTGGTAAAAAATCAACTTGAACTGGGAGCGTGATTGCAGTTTTCGGTGATTGATAATATTTCATAATCATTAAATCAATCAATCCTACTTAATAATGCCAGATATATATTCTTATGGTAACGAACAAGCCCGGCATAGTGAAGATATGCAGGACATTATAACGGCAGTCCCATCGTGGCTGTTACGCTGGGGTTTTATCATTTTTTTTGGTATTCTGGTGCTGATCATAGGTCTAGCCTCATTTATAAACTATCCGGATATCATAAACGCCCAGCTTAAAATAGATTCTCCGAACTCTCCAAAACCAGTGGTGGTAAAAGTATCCGGAAAGTTAGTTAAGCTATTAGTAACAGAAAATGAAACTGTTAAAGCTGGGCAGCCATTAGCGTACATTGAAAGCACAGGCAGTCATCAGAAAGTATTAATGCTGCTATCCAACCTGGAGGAAATACAAAAGCGGCTATTACAAAATAAACCGCTGAATAGCTCATTATTTAATGGGGCTGATAATTTACAATTCGGCGAGTTGCAATCGGCTTATCAGGTGTTTTTCCAGGAATACCTTACTTACAAATCATCAATTGATAACGGTTTTCTTTTAAAAAAGAAGATATACCTGCAAAAAGACCTCTCATATCTGGTCAAACAGCAGCAGTTAAACAACCAAAAAGCAATAGAACAAAGAGACTTCAGCTTTGCCGGAGATGAATATGAAATGGATGAAAAATTTACGCAGCGGAAGGTAGAGACACAAGCAGAATTAAGACAGGAAGAAAGTACGTATCTGGCCAAAAAGTCACCGATGGTGAAAACCGAATCTGCTATATTAACCGGTGATAATAATTTTGCTGCCAAACAAATCGAAATATTAGAACTGGACAACCAAGTACAGGAAGAAAAAGGAAAATTTTTACAGGCGCTCAATAGCCTGATTAGTACTGCTGAAGATTGGAAAAGCAAATATATTTTATCTGCCTCACAAAGTGGTAAGGTGTCTTTTGCCGGAATAATACAGGAAAACCAGATTCTAGCAGCTTACCAAGAGGTGTTTTACATAAACCCTGGCAATGAAGAGTTTTTTGGTGAAATGGCCATATCACAAAGCAATATGGGTAAAGTTAGGGAGGGTCAGCAAGTGCTGGTAAAACTTAAAAGTTATCCTTTTGAGGAGTATGGAATGATTCGCGGAAAGATAACACACATAGCTGATGTGCCTTTTAAAGATAGCGTTTTTATATCTAGGGTTGATTTTAAAATTAAAAACTCATCAGATCTTAAAAAACCTATTCATCTTAAATCTGGAATGACGGCAGATGCGGAAATCATCACACAAGATGCTACGATTTTGCAACGCATTAGCAGAAGTTTGATTAAAATGAACAATTAATTTATGGTGCTACGAGTGATAGCCAAACGTTATACTACAGGTGGAGGCACACTCAGATGCATTTTTTTTAATATCACTCCAATTTAAAACTGATATAAATAAGTTATTTTTAAAAAGTTAGGTCACCTTATAGACATGTCTGTTAGTTTTAAAGCGCCTTTTTCTAATTTTGTAACGTTATGATCCTACAGCTTTCATGTGTTTTATCCAAAACCATTTCATAAAAATGAATTTTATAGATAAAAAGACTTCCGTCAAACAGGCTATGTCGATATTAGCTAAAAATGGCATCCAAGTGGATGATACTGAGGCGAGCGTTATATTAGAATTTCTGTA
>Ga0302315_10003340_pt1 | contig 14501 bp, 17 predicted proteins | sample III_Palsa_N3_1_FD_200532 | JGI IMG/M metagenome (GOLD analysis project Ga0302315, IMG submission 200532) | Peat permafrost microbial communities from Stordalen Mire near Abisko, Sweden - III_Palsa_N3_1 | ecosystem: Environmental > Terrestrial > Soil > Palsa > Peat permafrost | place: Sweden... | reverse complement strand
GATAAAATTAGACAATCAAAGGAACTTGAAAGCAATAACTCACCATTTTTTGAAAATCTCGGCAAAATTATTGGTGATACAGACTTTGCCGATAGTCTTGAAAACAGAAACTACGACAGGTTTGAGCGTGAACATAAGCGTCTTTTTTCTTCGGGTGGTCTAATCACTGGATATCAGGAAATAGATGATCAAATGTATTTCTCAAAGGGGGATTTTGTCGTAGTTAAAGCCATGAGCAATCACGGAAAATCCACATTCATGCTGCAACTTGCCTATGAATTCTTAAACAATGAATCCAATCTAGAACAAGATCCAATTTGCATTTTTGTAACATACGAATCAATGCCAATACGAATCGAAGAAAAGCTGATTAACATCATTGGTAACGATCAATCAGAAGGGATTCCTATTTTATACAACCGATCAATGAAAGAGAAATATCTATACGCAGACAAAAAAAGTTACAACAAAACAATAATGGCATACGACAAACTGCTGTCAGAAAATAGAATACACTTACTCAAGAGAGTTCCATTAGAAAAGCTAGATTTCTTAATAAGACTGTATAAAAAGGAGTATCCTGGACGTACCATCTGCCTTTTTCTTGATTATTTACAGATAATGGAATCTGAGACTGACCGTGATGGATGGGAAAGAATGAAGCACATAGCCTATGTGCTAGAATCGTTAGCTATCAACAGAGAAGTTATTGTTTTCTCAGCTTGTCAAGTCAATGAAAACAGGCAAACAAGGGAGGGAAGGGATATTTATAATGCAGCGACAACGGTTATTGACATATTCAATCATTCACACGCCTCTTTAAAAAATAACACCGAACTTGCAAAACAGTACAAAGCACCGATATCCAACAAGAATATTTGCTCATTTTCTGCGGAAAAGCAAAAGCACGGATCATCATTCACTCTAGATAGCTATTTCCTATTTGACGGATTTTGCTTCAGGAGAAACGAATCAAATGGTCAGCAATCAATAAACAAGATCAGTAGGGATTTAAACGCAGAAAACGAAATAGATGATGACCAACCCTACAAAAGAAATAGCTCATTTTCAAAAGGAAAAAAATGAAGAAAGAATCAGCTATTAATCTAGTTCTAAGTTTAGCTAAACAAAGAAGGGAAAATAAAACAAACTGGTGCGGAGGATTCCATATAGACAAATCTATTATCGAATTCTGCCAAAGTAAAGGGGAAATAACCTACAAAGAGATGCGTAGCATTGCCAGCACACAAACTAAAATAAAAAAAACACAAGCTGATCTTATTAAATCCCTAGAAGCAAAACTTAAATACAAAGGATTTCTTAATTGGGTTCTATCACATTGGGAAAACAAAGAAGATCAACGAGGTGATCCTGAATTTTTTCCACAAAGCCTAGGGGAAAATGGAGCTATAATTTCTCACAAAGAAGAAGTAATAGAAATCTTAAATCAAGATGAAGAATTATTTAAAAAAAACGAAAGTTTTAGAGTTGCCTTGTCTGAATTCACACAAAGAACATGTTTTATTTATGATTGGATAAATCAGTTATTTATTCGAGGAACATTAGAAGATGAAATTGTGAATTACCTTAAGAAAAAGGAAACGAAGAAAACGCAAGCTAGATTAAGTAAAGTATTAGTCGGGAATTTTTTAGAACCTGAGATAACAAATGCCGTCGAGGAAATCGGAGAACCGCCTACACTATCAACTTCTGAGCGTCAAACGGTTCAATTTCTTTTATGGAAGGCAGACAATATGAACGAAACTGAAAAAAGATTAAAAGACAGGCTTTTAGATGGCAAAGGAGACACCAAGCGTAATGGTGTGTGTGTTTGCTTTGAAGAAAAAGAAGCTATTCTCAACACTTATGGAAAAACAACGCCCGACGGCTTCCACTATAATGAAATTAAAACTTCATTAAAAACTCTCTCAGAAAAAAATAGGAAGCTTGTTTTGAAAAATGAAAAAGAAGAAATCAAAATAAGCGTTCCATTAATTAAAAAAGTTGATTTTGAACATAGGTTTATAAACGAGCCTGAATTCAAAAAATATGTTGTTGTTTATCTAGACATGCAAATTTCAGATCTTGGAGAGAAATACACTTCATTTCCTGGTAATCATTTTGCACTACTTCGACATACGCCTCCTAAGACACCGAAATTAACCGAAGGAGAAATAAAATTTTTTGACATCCTTTATAGTGAAGTTCACTTTAAACCTAAACAGGGCAACGTTGTTAGGAGAAGAAAATCAAAATTCTTAAAGGAATTGGATATTGAGGGTTCTTTTGAAAAAAATAATCATATTCCAAGGCTTGCAAACACTGTCGAAAATAAATACGTCCAAAAAGGCTTAAATTTAGGGATTCTTGAAGCATTCTCTATAGAAACCAACAAGGATGGTGAAGAAATTTATGTTTTCAAGATAAATGCAAAGGAAAAAATACCCTGTTTTTAGGGTTAAATGAGTATTAGCCGCACACGTTTTTCACGGAGTGAGTGGCTAAACACACACGTTTTTCACGGAGTGAGTGGCTAAACACACACGTTTTTCACGGAGTGAGTGGCTAAAGCCTCTCTCGTAAAATTGGATCCTTCTAATTAGATTATCTAATAATCTAATCTAATTAGACTACGCCGCCCATGCCTAACGGCGGCGGCTAGCCTCGAAAGACAATTAAGAAACGCCGAAGAGAAAGAAAATTCATTCCTCTTTCTTCGGCGCATCTTCATTCACTTGCTCCAAGAGGCTGGGCAAAATTACACTGGTGGTTATGGCATACAAGACTTATAAAGAACAGCTCACACAACATTTGCATTACTTGCAATCTCACGGTCTAGACATCGCCGAGATAAGAGTTAACTCTGATTGGATTCGATGCCATCCGATTGGAGTATCACAAGGTCGAGGAGAGTTTGCCTATATAGCCACTACTGAGAAGTTAAACAATGGTCTTCTTGGCATTAAGACATCGTTTCGTGGTCTAAACGGATCTGGAAAATATGGCACCTATGGGCAGTGGCCAAATGAGAACGATCAATCATGTTCTGTTCAGAATCACTCCATTCATATAGAAAAAAAAGACGATCATGAGTTTCAAGAGCAAGCTGCTCGCAAGGCTTATGGCTTTTGGAATCACAGCAACAATCAAGGAAAGTCGGAGTACTTAGAGAGAAAAGGCGTTGGCCATTACGGCATAAGATTTCGCACTAGTGAGCAATATGGCAACGTTGCTGTTGTGCCAATGTTCGATATTGACGGTAAACTTTGGAGCTATCAACTGCTTAATCCAGATGGAACGAAGAGGCACCCGAAAGACTGTCGAACTGAAGGTTTATTTCATAAGATGAAGGAGCCAAGAAAAGGCAAGCCGATTGGCATTGCCGAAAGTTATGTTACGGCAGCGACTTGTTTAGAGTTGAGCGATATTCCAATGGTATGTGCCTTTTCGTCCGAGAATCTTGTTTCCGTAGCGAAAGTTGTTCGCCTTCTTTTTTTGGAATCTCCTATTATCATCTTTGCCGACAATGACCGTCATTTGGAAGAAAACGGAATGCCGAATAGAGGCCTTTTAAAGGCTCGCCAAGCCTGCGACTCAATTAAACATGGAATCATACTGGCTATTCCAGATTTCAGCGACATTGAACCGTCTAAAGAAGCCTCTGATTGGAACGATCTCGTTAGAATAAAGGGAAAATTAGAGGTATTGTCTCAAATCTCTAAATTTCTATAATTAATCTTTCATGGATTGGCTCTGAATTCGGATTATAATCCATTTCGCCTAAACCACCATAACGAGACTATTTTACATGAGGTATATATGATTGAAATTGGGGCGACATTAACAGCAGCGAAGACTCTCTACTCTGGAACTAAAAAGGCTATTGAGCTGATGAATCAAACAATACCTTAGATAAAGATGAGACCATAGTAGAGTTGCGTAAACTCATAGCAAAGATGAATGAGGATGCACTGACTAACAGAGAAGATCAGATGGCACTCCTAGAAGAAAATCAGGAACTCAAGAGAATTTTAAAAGCTAAAACAGAAATGGTTTTTGAAAAAGGTGTCTTTTGGGGCAAGGATGGATCAGGGCCATTTTGTCCTACATGCTTTCAAGGCCCACAAAAAATTCAAGCTTACCTAAAAAATAACCACCCTACAGAGAAAGAATCTTGGGTATGCACGGCCTGTGGCAAACCACACATATCCCCTGATGGTCACACAAGGATTTTGAAATCTGATAAAGAAGCAAGAATCAATGCTATGGGTATAGTGTCTGGATCTAGAAGGATTTGAATTTAAACAACCGTGTCCCTTCATTTCCTCAGCTTTTCCAATAAGACATTTTTAATCGCCTGCTCGGTTCCTATATTTGATAAATCGATCTCACTTTCTTCAATGGCGGCGATGGCGGCTCGAATAAGCTCTGCTCTGCTAACTGCTGCCTTTGTGTTTAGTCGGATGGTTGAGGCAAGTTGATCTAGCCAGTGAATTTGTTTGTCCAGAAGAACTACAGTGACCTTGCTCCAACCTTCCTTATGCTCAAGCGGTCGCCCTCGTGCTTGTTTTTCGTTCGGTATTTCTTCTTCTGTTTGCTTTACAACAACAGGAGCTATCTCTGGTTTTTCTTTTTGACTTGGCTTTGCGAAAATATCATCCGCATTTTTTCCGAGCTTTTTGTTCATTCTTGACCTTTGTACGTTGAATAACTTCTTTCGCTAATGCTTGATAGGCTTCTGCTCCAGGACAATTCCAATCGTGTTGGAATATTGTTTTCCCATGACTTGGGGCTTCCGCAAGCTTAATGTTTGTTTTGATCTCAGTCTTAAAAACGGTTTTGTCAAATTGCTTACGGATGATGTCACAAATTTCCCCTGTAACTTTTGCACGGCTGTCTACCAAGGTTAACAAAATTCCAAGCAGATTGCCTTTCGCCCCTATTCCTGCTTTGAGCCTTTCAATGGAATCGAGTAGATTAACTAAACCTTCCAAAGCTAAATAGTGTGGTTGGACTGGCACGAGATAGTGGTCACAGGCTATCAATGCATTCACAGGTAATAGCCCCATAGATGGCGGACAGTCTAAAATAATGGTGTCGAATTTTGGAATTATTGATTTAATTCCATCCTTAATTCTTTCCGTCCTTCTGTCATGATTGGCTAGATTTATGTCGAAGTTTGCAAGAGCCATTGAGCCCGTTATAAGATGAAGGTTAGGCACGCTTGTTTCTCTTACTGTCTCTTCAATAGGTACGTCATCAATTAATACATCAGCAATTGAAGGGTTAATCTCGCCCCTTTTTATTCCTAAAGACAAAGAGGCCGACCCCTGGCTATCCAAGTCAATAAGTAACACTTTCTGCTTGTTCATGGCGAGTGCGTGGCCAAGGTTTATGCAGCTTGTGGTTTTCGCTACTCCACCCTTGCTTTGGATACATGCAATAATCATAACAAAACCCTATAGCTTGAATTTAGGAATTAATTCCATCCTTAAATACATAAATCATTACGTCCTTCAGTCATTATGTCTTGACGTAAAGGTGTCCTTCCGTCCATAATTCGAGTAGTTTATAATGCTAGTTATAAGATACTCGGTATTTTGCCGTAAAGAAGGAAATCCATCATGACGCTTATCCATCAAGAAATAACACCTTACGTCCATAAGGAATTAATTCCGTCCTTAAATCCTTCCATCTTTACGTACTCTCAGGTTAAGAACCTTAGAGAAGAGTCTGTTTGGAGGAATCTAGATAACGTGAGCGTTGAGCAGGCTTTAGATGCTTGGTACAAATCAATGAGTAGGTTGACGGCGATCAACTACCAATCTGGGATGCGGAAGCTTGTTGAGTTTCGATTTCTCAATCCATTCATATCATTGCAACATTTTTCTCAAATGAATCACAACGCCGTAATCGACAGTATCAAAAAAGACAAAGCTCTGAATTGGTCGGAATGTTCACGCCAGGCAAGGGCTGCCGCTTACATCTCATTTACTTCATATCTATGCAGGCAAACGGACGGCATAGTTAAAAAGGCAATGCCGAATAGGGAAGAGGCGAACAAAACGTTTAAGCGTGTACACAAGCATGTTGTCACTGAAGCAATGACGCAAGCTCAGTGGATATCTTTCCTTAACGAACTTAAAGGAATCAATAGCCGAGATTGTCTTTTAGCTAAGCTTGCATTGCAAGGTGGTAAAAGGATTGGCGAGGTGCTATCTTTGACAACTGATAAAATCAATTGGAGTCTAAACCAGATTACATTTAGGCAGCTCAAAACAAGAGGGACAGAGGACGAAACGGTTATCACATATCCAATATCCGTGATGGATGAGCTAAAGCAACATGTTGGCGATCGCCAAGGCGTGGTATTTGTCACTCGAACAGGAAAAGCAATCCCTCTTTGTCAGTTAGCCAAGACTTTTTCAAAAGCAGGAATTCGGGCGAGAATTCCATTTAAGGTGACTCCTCACGTTCTTAGAGCTTCAACGGTAACTTATTTGAAACAGCAGGGTTTTAGTGATAGTGATATTCAGAAGGTCACTGGTCATGCATCAAGCGAAATGGTTAATGCCTATGATAAATCTTCTAGGGCAGACAATGCGAGTAAGCGAGTAAGCTTGATCACTTAATTTGGGTGAGTTTAAACAAACGTCACTAAAGTCCCATAGAAATTTTCGAGATCTTTTTTAATAATTCCGTCTCAGGTCGTTTTATGCCCTCTTTCAATTTCCCAATTTTAAACCAGCTCCAACTCAAAATTTTTGGGAAGAGCCAAACCCATTGAATCGACCATTCGCTCATCTGAAAAATCGAATTCTCCGTGGAGGATATAAAGAAATAAGGAATTAACTCCACCCTTAAATACATAAGTAAATAAATCCTTCCTGAAGACTACAAGTTTTTCAACCATGGGCAGTATTTCTCTCTAAGCACGTCGATATATTCGATCTGTACAACTGAGTCTTCTTTTTGTTTTTCAATATCATCGATTAGTGATAAGCATGATTTGATCTCGTCTGCGTTTGGCGAGTTATAAATCTGTTCTTTTAGTTGGCGGACGCAGTCAACAATATTTTTTATTCGACGCTCTAAAGTTTTTTCTAAAACTTCAAGTTCGACTGCTAGTTGAACAGAAAAATATCGAGTAAGGCTTGGATTATTCATATCAGAGCGTTGTTGCATGTCTATCAAATAAGGCAATCTGGCTTCTGTATCACTCATGTCGATATGATTAATAAACTCTTTAAATTTATGGTCATCTGTTGCTTCTGACGCTGATAATCCTAAGCAGAACAAACAAGATGACAGTAGAATGATAAATGTTTTCATGGCTATTAATGTAATTAAATAAAAAGAGTTTAAATCACATGACGTTTAATGTAAACAGGTTAAATATTTTTGAATTATATATTTAGTTCTATCTTTAAATACATAAATCATTAAAAAATTCCATTCTTCTAGAAATGAATGTGTTGACATGTGTTCGCAAATTTGCTAACATAAAGTCAAAGAGGTTATATGGCCAAAACGAAAGTTGTCTTCTACAAAGAGAAGGATGAAAAAATAGCCCCAGTACTTGAATGGTTGGATACGATCCCTTTGAAAGCTCGACTGAAATGTCTGACGAGAATTGAACGACTAATGGAAGAAGGTCATCAATTGCGTAGGCCAGAGGCGGATTTGCTTAGAGACAAGATTTATGAGCTGAGGGCAAGTTTGCAAGGAATTCACTATAGAATCCTTTATTTTTTTCACGGTAATGTGGCTGCTGTGTTGGCTCACGGAATCATAAAAGAGGACTGTGTTCCTCCAATAGAGATAGATAGAGCCATACAACGCCGAAAGAATTTTGAGATGAATCCAAAAGTACATACGTACGAGGAGGAATAAGATGGCTAAAGGAAAACATAAACCAACAGATGATGCAGTTGAAATCTTACATCGCCGTCTCGTTGAAGATGATCCAGAAAAACTCGCTGAATTAGAGAAAATTCGAGCTGACAATGATGTTGCAAGGAAGATTTACGATCTTCGTACGAAAGCAGGACTTTCTCAGAGAGCACTTGCTAAACTAGTTGGAACCACTGCTTCTGTTATTTGCAGATTGGAAGATGCTGATTATGATGGGCATTCATTAGCTATGCTTAATCGTATTGCTACCGCTCTCGACAAGCGAGTTGAAATTCGCTTTCTTCCTATCAAAGGGGGTTTGCACTCAAAACATGTTTATGCTTCTTGAGTAGTTGTGGTCAACACAGAATTCGGAATATAAAGCACGTTAAGGATTTTGCTGCCTCTGTAAATGGTCTAAATTCGCCTTTATTCTGGCATCAAATCTTTTGGAGAACATTCTAATGCCTTCGCTATGGCAATGATATTCTCTAAAGCTATATTTCTTTCCCCTCTTTCAACCGAACCCAAATAAGTTGGATGCATATCAGCCTTTTCGGCCAACTCTTCTTGAGTCATTTCCATCTCAAAGCGTCGCATTCTTACTTTCAAACCGAAAGCTTTTCGCTCTGGCGTCTTTTTCCTGTTATGCGGCTCCTTGCCCATGTGTACCTCTAAATACACTTAGGCTAAGAGTTCTTATAGACTTAATACACAGACTATGGGTCCGAAAAAATGATTATGGGTACACTTAAATTCTGTATAACGCTATACTTGTTCAAGTTGAAAATGAATTACTTACGACAAAATAGAAAGGAATAAAAAATGATAAAAATGTTTTTAATGCTGACTGCTTTTTTTACAATTTCGGCGCATTCGCTTATTAGTGCAGAACAGAATAGCATGGATATTGCAAAAGAGCTTTGCTGTAAGGCTATGTGCGAAGCGTGCCACGAAAGTAGTGATGCAGCATTTATATTTGGAAAACATGTTTTGAATAATTTAGACACAAAAATTGAACTTAAAGATGTCAACCATTTAAAAGGTTGTCTTTGCACAAGTTGTCTTTTTTGCAGCCCAAAAAATTTAGAGGAACTTTCAAAAATCGCAGATGAAGTTGTCAAATTTAAACATGACACTACATATAACGCTGAAATACATATTATTGACGCTTGGTTGATTAAGGGACTATTATCGATATACAATGATAACCTTGAAGATGCGTTATCCTATGTTAATATAGCAGATCTTCTCCTGAAAAATTATAAACACTCTGAACTGTTTGATAAAGAATTCTATTTGAGAGAAGAAAGAATAATCAAAACACAAATAAAATATATTAATAAGCATCAAGAATAGAGTTGTTTTAACCTCTAAAGATGTTATTTTACGCTGATCTTGGCTCTGCTTCTTCTTGCAATCGATCAAAACTTTCAACATCACCGCTAAATATTTTAGACTGGATTAAATACGTAGAAAATTGATCCCTAGAAATCTCTTTAGACTTCCAGGCTTTATAAGCATTATCCAAGCATTGACACACAGCTTTACCAACAGCGAGAAAGTAGGAGTTTTTCCCACCTGTTATGACTTTCAATTGCCCCTCTGAGATATCATTTTCTTTGAGAAAGTCGTCCATAGAGTATGAATCTTTTTTCTGGCTCCATTCAACCAATTCACTAAAAAATTCCATGTGTTGTTTTCCCATAATCCTTTTTTGATCAGTAATAAGCAGAGGCAGGAAAATCACCGTAAAGAGGGTGTGCAGGCTCATGGAAAGCTTGAAGATGTCTTCGATATTCTTTTTCATCATCCTCTTGAGTTCTTGCCTTCCTAAGTGAAATCGCCAAATACCTAAAAGCGTCGGCTCCATGGGATGAAAAATCATGCCTAGGATTATTTTTCCAACACCCATGAGCATCATCCCACTCTTTTCTATAATTCTCTAAAGCTTTCAAACCCTTCTCACATTTTTTTTCATCAAACCAGCAACGATTTAAAAGGTTTCTGCTGGCGTCAATCCCTTCTTGCAAGCTAAGTTTTGATATCATGGTGAACTCGATTCCTAAGCCCCTGGCAACTTGAATCCGAGTTAAGCCGCTAGAAAATTCATGGCTGTTGGCATCATGCGGAACAAAATATCTCTCAACGATATAAGGCTTCTCTTTGAAAACCTTTATATAGTGTGTCAAAGCCTCGCCTGAGTTTTCGTAATAATCGATCAGCCGAATTTCCGACCCTAAAACCTGATACCACCAAACGGCCGTAGAATCATTGAAACCGATATCTAGTGCCACATATACAGGTAAATTTTCATCGTATGGGACTTTTCCGATTCTCTTTTCTGACCGAGCTTTGATTATCTGCTTTCCATAGTACAAACCTTCATTGCTCGTTAAAAAGGATTCTTCTGGGGTGCTAGGATATTCTCTTTTCATATCCTCTCCCTGCGTTATAAACTTCTTGCTGTACCACGCCATTTGGGAAGAGTTTAAGTTAATCTTATTGGCTTCATATAGCTCTTTAAAATACTCCTCAAGATCAGATGGTATGTTGATGCTTTCTTTTAACTTATATTCTTCATGCCTCCACCAAGGAAAGAAAAAGAACTTGAAATCAAGAGGAGTAAGCCCCTTATCGGCATGCTTTAAAGCTTGAGATTGCTTACACATGTCGTAAAAGTGTCCCTCTCGCCCTTCGGCTGTACTTTCAATAAAGCAATATTGACCAGTTGCAATCGTATTTAGAGCCCCTGTAATGATTTCCCTTGCTTTATCTGGATACTTGGCACAAATCTTGCCGAACTCGCTAATGTGAAGGTACTGAAATGTGCTTGACCTCAAACTAGTGCCTACACGTAAGCTTGATCCATTACTGAATTTAAGCATCTGCGAAGTATCGTTATCAGCTGTTACTAATGCCCTGAGTTCATCTGGTAGGCTGTCATAAGCAAACTTCACCCTTCGAAACATCTGCTGCGCATCTTCCAGAGTATGGGCAATGATCCCTGCTGAAACATTAGAATTGAAAAGGCATCTATCGAGAAACAGAAGGCACACAAACGTGCTTATTCCGAGCTGCCTAGCCTTTAAAATAAGGTTGCAGTACCACATATCATTGTAAAGTTCTTCCTGAGCCCAATTTAGCTTGAAGATCGATTTATGCCCTTGCTTATCTACGATGTTATAAAGGTTATTAAGCCTCCATTTAGGATCGGCAAGCAGCTTCTGAGCTACTGTAATCTCATTCTTAGTTGTCATTAACCAATTCCTTAGAAGTGCCATCGACACTTTGTAAAATAAATGCTAATGGACTTTGTGCATTGCCTGAGATTTTAGATTCTGTTCGATCTGACCATCCACAGGTATTTGACATCACAAACTTTGTGAATGATGGGTTGAACTTATTGGACAATCCACCTTTTATAAGAATACTTTTTTGCAATGCCTGTGCCCTCTTATACGCTTGATTAAACCTTTCATTATCCTTCGCCCATCTACTGAGATACTCTGGACTGTAGCCTCTCTGATTGGCAAAATCCTCAAACCAGGGTGAGTTTGGCTTTTCAATCCATTTTTCAAATTCAATAGCCTCATTTTCAATAAAGGCATCATCATATTTCAATGGTCGCCCACCTTCTCCGTTTTTGTTATAAGGCTCATGTCCTTTAGGTGCTGGCATTTTCTTTGTCCTCCATAGCTCGTCTTATCATTTCTCCATGCTCTTCAGCGAAATACTGGTCTCTATCAGCATCATCTTCAAAAACTTCATATCCCTCGCTTCGAACATGCTCAATTTTGCTTATGTGAAAGGAAATAAGTCTTCCAGCAATCAAAAGAAGAAATGATGCATCTGCATTGGCCCTCAACTCTCTACGTACAATCTCGCCATACCTCTCTTCAGAAATATTAGGAATTAATCCTATAGTATGGCAATCAATCACAACACCATCTGTTCCAGCAGGGAGAAAGCAGACTTCTTCTGGATAAAAAGCCGACTCACAACTGTAATCTTCAATGAGCTTATAAAACGATTTTCTTTTAGTTTCTAAAAATTCCATAAAAGCCCTTCTGGTTTAAAGACATATTAACAAAATATTTTATTATAAACCAATGTAAGACCCTCTCATGCTTTTCAGCTTGTAGTTGGTCATCCTTAAAATTAGCCATATTTCACAGCCTGCCCTTGTTTAATTTTTGCTATTTCTCTCATAGCTTGAAACTTCGACATGTTCACCGTTTCTACTCCGCAATTTTTAAGAAAATATCTCTGTTTGTCTGTGATAGGTTCATTTGTCATCGAACGCCTTTGCTTGTTCTTTGAGGCTATTATTTTTCTGATCTCGATAGATGCCTGGCCTCGTGTCATTCCTTCTGTGTATCTCCCTTTCTTTCCTAAGTAATCACGCTGGCCTTGTGTTGGTAGTGAGTCAGTCGACATCCAAGGAGCTTTCATATCGGCAAAGGAAATCTTCAAGTGACGACGAGCATAATCTTCACAAACACCGCTGCAATACTCAAGCGGTAATGGTTGACTGACGATCTGGCTTGATGATCCATCTAGAGAATAAAGATCGGCTATGTATCCGCCACAGTATAGACGCATAACGATTTCGTTCCTTTCATCATCTTGAAGGCTCCATTCATCATCAACTTGTACCCAGATAAAGCGAGCCGATCCCAAAATATCAAAAACACGGTCGCATTCCGTTAGAACCTCAATTTTTGGACGACGGTCAATCTCTTCTAGCTCTATTTTCGGTCTATCTTCGATAATGGCAGCATCTGGTAAGGCATCGCTCAAGGACATGATCCCATCAAGAGTGTGATGCTTATCTGTAAAATCAAGCACCAGGCAATTTTCTTTTCCTGGCCATAACCGCAAACCCCTTCCAATGCATTGAGTGAAAAGACCTGAGCTTTTTGTTGGCCGTGCCATTATGACTGCATTAACAGTCGGTTCGTCATATCCCTCGGTTAAAACGCCGCATGATGCTATAACTTGAATCTTCCCTTGTTTAAAGGCTTCTAGCGTTTTTTTTCGTTCGGTTGACTCCATATCGCCCCAAACAGAAGATGCTGCGACTCCTGCGATTTTAAATGCGTCTGATAAGTCTTTGCAATGTTGGACATCGCAACAGAATGCTATTCCTTTTCGTTCGGGAGCGTATTCCATAAATTTAGTGACTATGAATGTATTGCGCTCAGGCGTGTTAACTGCTTCCGAAAGATCGTTAATGGCAAAGTCGCCGTTGTTGCTGCTAATCTTCTGAAATGAAAAATTCGTGAGTATTTTTCTGCCAACTATTGGGGAAAGGTATCCACCCTTGATCATGGTCGAAATCGACCGACTGAAAGTGACGTGGGTAAAAGTCTCGCCAAGGCCAAGCTTGTCTGAACGCTGAGGAGTAGCCGTAACACCTAACAATAGATTTTTAGAGCCGCATTCAAAACCTAAAGCACTAATTACAGATTGATAACTATCGCTTGCACTATGATGTGCTTCGTCAATCATGAGAAGCTCAAAGCCTTTTTCTTTGAGTAGTTCCAGCCTCTTGCTTCTACTGCACGACTGAATGCTTCCTATTAAAATTTGGCTGTCTACATCATTCCGCTCAGCCATGCAAATGCCGATATCAACATCTGGCCAAAATAGCTTAAACTTTTCAACAGCTTGGTTGATTAGCTCTTCCCGATGCGCCAATAACAACGTTTTCTTGTTGAGGTGTTTGGCTATTGCAGCCATTACAATTGTTTTCCCTGAACCAGTGGGCAGGATGATCAATTGTCGACTTCTTCCCGATGCATGTTCTCTAAGAACAACGTCTAGGCATTCTTTCTGATAATCACGTAATGCAATGCTCATGTCAAAAACAGCATGTAAAGTAATTTTTTAAATCCGATTGCATCTTTACATATATTTGCTTAAATATCAATAGATATGTTAAGTTTCCGCTATATTCAAAAGAGAACACAAAAATGAAGACGAATAAAAAAACAAAACAACGCCTAGACAAGATCACAGAAGAGATTCAAAACCTACCTCCTGAAAAAATCGATCAACTCGAAAGGCTCTTACATGCAATGGGGAAGAAGGTAGTCAGCATTAAAGAAGCGGCTGAAATACTCGATATATCTTTAGACACTGTCCGAAGGGCTATCAAAGCAGGATCTATAAAAGCCTTTCAGCTTAACAAAATGGGAAACTGGAAAATACCGATCGAAGAAATCGAACGCTTTATGCGAGGGGGAAAATAACTATGACAACAGAAACCAAAGATAGAGTTGCCCCAAATTCGAAAGAATCAGAAATGATGATTCTGGGGTGCATGTTAACAAGTATCAACGGATACGAAATTGCCTCCAAAGATTTGAACGACTCAGATTTCTACTACACGGAACATAAAATCATCTTCCAGATACTTAGAAAATCATATATTGAAGACAAACCATCAGATGTTCATCTGATTTGTGAAGAACTGAAACGACAAGACAAACTTAAATCTGTCGGCGGAGCTGCTTATATCACAACTCTAGCCCAATATGCTGGTACATCAGCTTATATCGAAGAATATGTTAAAAACGTTCGTGATAAGGCAATTCTAAGAC
>Ga0302315_10003336_pt1 | contig 14510 bp, 12 predicted proteins | sample III_Palsa_N3_1_FD_200532 | JGI IMG/M metagenome (GOLD analysis project Ga0302315, IMG submission 200532) | Peat permafrost microbial communities from Stordalen Mire near Abisko, Sweden - III_Palsa_N3_1 | ecosystem: Environmental > Terrestrial > Soil > Palsa > Peat permafrost | place: Sweden... | reverse complement strand
CTGGTGTAGCTCTCAGCGACGATCCGCGCCTTAGCCTCATCGGACCATGTCCGCCGATGTCCAGCACCCGTGAACACCTCTATCCGGCGAACCGGGACGGCCTCCGTCATGGCATCGTCAGGTGACATCATCATAGAACTAAGGCCCGCCGCGGTCAGGGCGCGCAGCATCCAGACATCCGGCGGCCGCCGCTAGGTGGGATCGGAACAGCGCTTACGGTGATCGGCGATGCGGTCAACGACATCGGCGAGGTAGGCCTCAGGATCGAGGCCGTTGAGTTTGGCCGTTTCGATGATGGTGTACATGACGGCGGCTCGCTGGCCGCCAGTGTCTGATCCGGCGAAGAGGTAGTTCTTGCGACCGAGGGCCAACGGCCGGATGGCGCGTTCGGCGGCGTTGTTGGTCATCTCCAGCCGGCCGTCGGTCGTGAACCGTCCGAGCGCATCCCATCGTGTGCGAGCGTAGCGGATGGCGCCGGCCAAGGAACTCTTGGCGCTGGTCTTCGCCAGGGTCTCGTCCAAGACCATGGCGAGTTGCGCCACCAGCGGCTTGGTCTGCGCCTGCCGGACGGCCAGACGCGCCGCGGGACTGCGACCGCGGATGGATGCCTCTATTTCGAAGAGTGCGGCGATGCGGTCCAGGATCTGTTTGGCGGCGGGCGAGGCGGTCGCGACGTGCACGTCGTAGATTTTCCGTCGCGCGTGAGACCAACACGCCACCTCGATCAGACGCGAGATCTGGCTCCCGGGCTCGGGCGCATAGAGGGTGTTGAAGCCGGCGTATCCGTCAGCGTGCAAGAAGCCGCGACAGCTCCCGAGCAACGTCTCGGCATGCTCGCCCTTGCGGTCGGGCGAGTAGAGATAGGCCGCCGCCGGCGGCGCCGTCGATCCCCATGTTCGCTCGTCGCGGACGAGCACCCATAATCGCCCGGTCTTGGTCTTACCGCGTCCCGGATCCAAGACCGGCACCGGGGTGTCGTCGGCGTGGACCGAGGCGCCGGCCTTGGCGTGCCGGATGATCGCCTCAGCGAGCGGGCTGAGGAGGAAGCTCATCTGGCCGATCCAGTCAGCCAGCGTCGAGCGATCAAGGTCGACGCCCGAGCGGGCGTAGATGTCACTCTGCCGGTAAAGCGGCAGATGATCGGCGTACTTGGAGATCGCCACATGGGCCAGCAGCGCCGGACCCGGCCGGCCGCGCTCGATCGGCAGCGACGGCATGGGCGCCTGGACGATGGTCTCGCAGCCGCGGCAGCTCAGCTTCGGGCGCACATGCACCACGACCTTGAAGTGGGACGGCACGTACTCCAGCACCTCCCGCTCGTCCTCGCCGAGCTTGGATAAGACGGTTCCACCGCACGCGGGACAGGTGCAGGCCGCCTCGTGGCGGATGATCTCGCGCGGAAGGTGATCAGGAAGCGGCTGGCGACCCCGCGATCGCGCGGTTTCAGGCTTGGCCCGTCCCGGTGCGCCGGTAGCGGCGGCGGTGCGGGCCTTGCTCTCGGCGTCGCCTTCCTCCAGGTCGCCGATCAGCAACTCGAGCTGTTCGATGTCGCGGTCGAGCTTCTCCGAGGATCGGCCGAAGCGGGCTCGCCGCAGCACCGCCAGCTGGGCCTTCAGCTTCTCGATCGTCAGCGTCTTGGCGTAGAGTTCGGCCTGCAGAGCCTCGGCGAAGGCCCTCAGTTCGTCGGGGTCGGACGGCAATGTCGGGCGCGATAACGACATGCCGAAGCGTAGCATAACGGCGTTCGCTGGCGTGTGAATCCTATATGACTCAACGGGTTGTTAGACCATCGCAGGCTGCTTCGGCGGCTCGGGAGAGACTGTCCGGCGCCAGTCGATCCCCTCGATCAATAGTCCCAACTGCGCCGGCGACAGCTTCAGTCGGACGTCCGCCGTGCGCGGCCACACGAAGCGGTCTTTCTCCAGGCGCTTGGCGAACAGGCAAAGACCCGAGCCGTCCCAGTACAAGATCTTCAGATAGTCGCCGCGCTTGCTGCGGAAGATAAACAGCCCGCCCGAGAACGGATCGGCGTGCAGGATGTTGGCGACCTCCGCGGCCAGGCCATCGAAGCCCTTCCGCATGCTGATCGGATGACACGCCAGATAAACCCGGGTTCCCGGCGCGACCTGGATCACAGAACCGACTTCACCGCGGACAACACCAGGCGAAGCGCATCAGCATCCACCGGCGGCGTCACCCTCACGCGCTCGCCGCCGCTCAGTTCGATCTCTATAGGCCCAGGCGCGGCAACTCGGTCGGCCGCGGGCTTGCTCCCAACTACGCCGAGATCGATGAACTCCATCGGCTCCGGCGCCGGCTGGGATTGGGCGCCGGCGTGTTGCCCCAGCGAGCCGTTCTCCGCCTGATCGATCCACATGAACAGGTGGTTGGCGTTCATGCCGTGACGACGCGCCACTACCGCGACAGGATCACCCGACTCCTTCGCCTCCCTCACGATCGCCAGCTTCTGCTCCAGCGTCCACGACCTGCGACGACGCCTCGGACGTGGCCCCGCGGTCCCCTGCACGGGCGGCAGAGCAATGACCTCGCCCGTCGGCGCCGTTGGTGGCTCTTCGATGGCAAGATATCTCATTCTAAGCGTCCACTTATGCGGAAGTGGACACTAGCGATAACGCCATCACCGCGTCAGGCGACCGTCACCGGACGCTTACATGTGATCGGCCCAGCCCCACCGCGCGGCCCCTTCAGAAGCGAGCCAACGACTTCGCCAACCCAGATTACAGTTCCGCCCAAAGACACAGATTTTCCGAAATCTAGCACCGGTGGCTCGCCAAAAATTCAAGGCGCTCGTTTTATTTAAGAATTAAGCAAACTTGACGGACAGATCGCAGGAATTAGTCGACATGCCATTCCCAGAAATCGGCACCAATAAGTTGGCGTATATTTTCAAATCTGTCGTCGTTCGGCGCAACAAGAATATCAATGTGAGAATCGAATTTAGGATTCAGGCATCCATCAAGGGATTTCAGTAATGCATCTTTGCTAAGAGGTCTAAGCATGCCGCCATCGTATGGATAAAGGTCAAACATCGGCCTACCAAACTCAGCCAAGCGCTCCACTAAAGTCCTAGCGTTATTCATTCCGAGGCATTCTGGTGCAAATTCAATAATAATCGCTAATTTATCGCCAGCTCTCCGGAATACCTCTCTGGCACCATCCAGCACCAAGACCTCCGCGCCCTGGACATCAATCTTAACGATATCTGGAACAAACTCAATATTCCTCATTACTGTATCAAGCCGAAAGACATCAACCTCTACTGAGCGCCTACCGTATATTGGGGATAGACGGTGGTCTCCCATGTTTTCCTCGGAGAGGAATAACTCCATCTTCACATCACTATCGCCCAAAGCGATAGGCCATGCCGTAATGTTAGAAAATTCATTTCTTTGGATGTTTTCTTGAAGCGTTTTAAAATTTGTCGGCTCTGGCTCAAACGCGTGAACATGCGCGTGTCCACCGGTAACAGAGGACGCTATAAGCGAATACCATCCAACATTGGCGCCAATATCAAGAAATTGCGGTGCCTGATTAAGCATCATTACAAATACTTGCGTTGTCCAAGGCTCTATATCGGGGACAGTATTGTTTTCCTTGTAACAGGCGTTGGGTTGAGCTCCAGCATCCAGCACAAACTCTGGGACATGAGGCACAGAAACCCGCCACCCCTCAAAGCCACTGCCCGCAGGGGACTCAACCATTAATATAGCCCTTCAGCAAAATTTTGACGTCCACTCTCATATTTGAATCGGGTCATTTCACGATCACCGCCCGCCATCGCAATGGGAGCTTGTGGGCCGGCACCCCGTGAGTCTAATGCCGGCCATCTGGTTCAAAGGCAATCGAACCTCGACCGTCCCTCACTTGGGACTAACCTGCCGTACCCGCAAAACTCTGATGCCGCGAGCGTGGCCCGTCATAGTGACGCACCATGAGGGTAACGTTAGCATCATGAGGACCATGATCAATCGATCATTATCGCCTTCGGCGATTGGTTTCGCGTTGCGCTAATTCGCGCGAAGGTGCACGCCGCCATACCTGTTCCGCAAACATAGGGTGCCTCGACGCCCATGCTCGAAGGCAGCTTGCCCCTGGAATTGCCGACCATCGCGCGGAGCGAGCCGTTGTCCAAATTTCGCGAAGGCAGACCGCTGGGTCGGTACTGGAGCGGCGAACCGGTCTCCCTACTCGGCCTGGGCAAGGCCAGGTCGTGCCTCAGTTTGAATTCCGGCGCCGTTGACGGGCATGGCGGCGGCTCTGGTTCGGGGCCATCTTGTTGGTCCCATGACCCATGCGCGACATGACCGACGCCGAATTCATGGCCTCTATGGCCAGCATAAAGGCCGGGCACGGCATGTCCTCGAGTGGCGCAGCCCGCCCGCGCCGGCGCAGCGCAGATCCGTCAAGGCTGTGGACAGCACCAAACCCAGCAGACAACGGATTTCAAATGAAACGACTAGGCGTCCTTCTCGGCCTGCTGCTAACGCCCCCCTCGACACAGGCGATGGCGGGCCCGGCCTCGGGCTATATCCAATCGGAAGCGCCTTTGGCGGGCGCCGAGACGGCGACCGGCGCCCAGAGCGGCAACGCCGTCAATAAACCGATCAGCCAGATCGGGAATTATGCCCCTAGCAAGATGGCCGCAGCGCAGGTCGCGACGGCGCTGACCTATACACCGGCTCAGCCAGACGTAAATTCCAACATCACAGCCTTGGCTGGTCCCGCGCTCGCTAAGCCAGCTAGCCGAAACCCGCAAATCGCTACCTATGCCCTCTCCAACATCACGGCGCCCCCGGACACGATCGAGGGCTATTACGACATCACTGCAGCGTCCAGGAACGCGACGATCACGCTGGCCGGCGCTTCCTTCACCGCCGCCGATGTCGGCAAACTATTCACCGCCGAAGGCATCGGACCCAACGAGGGTTGGCTGTCCACATCCATCACCGCTGTAAAAAGCGCGACGTCGATCACCCTGGCCAGCGCGCCGACCCAGTCGGCTTCGGGCCAGAGCCTGCGGGTGATGTACGGCACGGACCAGTCCGCCAATCTGCAGAACACATTCACCCGCGGTCAGACCCTGGGGATAGGGTCCCGGGTTCTGAGCGGGATCTATCTCGTCAGCCAGCCGCTGAGCTGTCTTCAGGCGGCTAACGGAAACAACAATTCGTTTTCGCAGCCCTCGTCACTCTGCGAGGGCGATCCTGGCGCTGTCATCGTGGCCATGGCCCCGATGACTTCGTTGCTGACCTACGGCGGCCTGAACGGCGACTACTCCCAGTACCTGCAACGGGTGACGATTTCGGGTCTCACACTCGATTGTCATTTCGAGGCGAACTATTGCGCTGACTTCCCATTCTTCAACGATATTCGCCGATTTGGTCAGGTCACGAAAAACGCCCTCCTCGCCGGCGTGCGCTACGGCAATCTCTCCGCGCCCGCCAGCAGCGCTGGGTCCATCGACCAAAACACCGGCAATTCTAGAGACGTCAGCTACAACACCGTGACCTCGGTGACCTTGGCCAATCCGCCAGTCGTGACCACCGCCAAACCGCATGGCTACGCGACCGGCCGCACGGTGACGTTCGTCAATTCGAATGTCGCGCAATTGATGGCGACGCCCTTCCAGATCAAAGTGACGGGGCCGAACACCTTCACGCTCAACAACACTAACTCAGGCGGGTGGACGGCCTTCACCTCCGGGCAGGTGGCGCTGAACGCCCCCGGAACACCATTTCCCTTTTTTATCAGCAACATAACAAATGCCAGTCCGGGTGTCGTCACGACATCTACGAACCATGGTTTCACCAACGGCGAGAGCGTCTGCCTCTATGACATCGGGGGCACGCTGGTCGACGGCGCCTACACCACGGCGAATGTGACCGCGACGACGTTTCGGCTCTCAGGCGTCAATACAAGGTCACTGGGGACCTTTACCGGCGGAGGCATAGTCTTACCCTGCGTCGCCCCGACTGTCGTCAGCAAGGCGGTCTATTACGAGCACGCCTCGGACGCGGAGATTTTCGGCTCAACCTTCCAGGGCGCAGTAATCGCCGTCTATTCCACCGCCGGCGGCTATGACGGGAAATTCCAGTACCACTCCTACAACTATCCGGAGCAGGGGCTGATGTACGCCTCCTTCATGGGTGTTGGTGACAACTCCCTATTGGGGGTGCAGGTCGACTGCCCGGCGCTGTTTGCCTTCGACTTCAGCGGCCCGCGCAATTCCGGGGCTGGCAACGAGGTCGACTGTGCTGGCTTCACGTCGCTCCAGAACAACCTGATGAGCGTGTTCCGGCTCGAAAGCGCGGCCACCTACACTGACCACGGTTCGCGGGCCAAGGGATCTTCCACGCAGGCCGTCCTTCAAACCGTCTCGGCCTTGGGTTCGCTGGGCGCCTATGGCACCGTCGCGGGCTATTCGCAGTGGGGCTTTGATGCCCAGTATTTAACTTACTCGCAGCCTGACGGGAACAACACCGGGCACCTGTTCATCAACAGCCCGACCGGCGGCGCGAACCTGACCCTGGCGGGCGTCGCCAGTAGTATCCTGGCGGTCTACGACACTACCTCGGGGCATGTCGGTGGTTATCTTACACCGCAGAATGGATACGTGGCTTTCAACACGACGGATAACACCGGCGCCTACACCAGCAATCCCTGGCGCGCTTCTGCCAGCAATTTCCAGCTTCTCGTGCCGCTACAGCTGCCGCAGACGACCTGGACCGACATCCAGACCTGCACCGCAGGCCAGATGATGGCGGACGCCAACTACATCTACGTTTGCACCAGCGCAAATGTAGTCAAACGCGCGGCTCTGAGCGCCTTCTAATGGTCGCCAACACCAATCTGACCTTCTCCTGGGAGAAGTCTGGAAGCTTCCTGTGACTTGTGTCCACCGGATCACCAGACCAGTTCCTTCTTCTTCGTATCCACCGAGATCGCCGGCTCGTCCGCCGCCAGCGCCTCGGTGGTGTGCGTGTTGATGTACTCGAACTGCGCGTCACGATCGGGATGATTGGGTAGTTGTACAAATTTGTCTTGGCTACGGCGGCAAGCTTTAGGTCCGTGGGTCAACAAGGTTTGCTTCCCGACGTCATACCAGTGGCAGGGTTTACCCATCGCGGATGGTCGTCAAAGCAGTTCTTGATAGCCGCAATGCCCCATCAGCAGTCACTGGTCTGACTCCAGGCTCCACGACAGTCACTCCCCGGCGGCACCGCCATTAGTAAAGTTCCGCGGTTGATCCCGGCATCAACTGCACAGTCCGACGTTCGAACCTTGACCAAGAGCCCGCGCGACCCAGATGCAGCTACTAGGTTAAATTGACCGATCCTGCTCACCCATAGTGTCGGCGATACATAATGTTGACGGCTACGCTTGATCGTCATTCGGTTTCGTGAATGATCGATGACGTTACGCGCTCTCAACAAATATGTTGCAATCATTTCGGGTATATGTCGGATGGTTACGGTTTCGATTGTAGGGCTACAAAGAACTGGTACAAATCATCTCGAACTATTACTATCTAGCCGCTTCCATAACGTAAGAGTTCTGCGCGATTTTTGGAAGCATGCGCTTCTCTCGGAATTAAATCCTGCCGATACATGCAGCAAATTCAAAATCTTGCTTTGTCGCCACCCCGCCATGTGGCTCCAAAGCTGCGTCTCCCACCATAGCCAGGACCTGCTGTCCACTCGGAAAAATTTTATTGAGCACAGGACTCATTATTCAGGGTATGCACAATTATACGAACAGTTTTATACTGAGTGGCTTGATCATATCGATACCAACGACGGCGTCATAATTCGACACGAGGACGTCCTGAAAAACGTATTTGATCAGAAATTGACGTCGTATTGCGGATTTTCAAACGAAGATGGTCCACTTCATCCGGAAATACATGGGTCCATTATTTATACCAACGACGATTTAGACGATAGTATTAAAATAAGATGTCGATTAAATTACGATGATGTCTTCAGTTTTTGGAAATGCATTAGTCCAAATCTAATAAATAGACTTGGATATAATTTTGACGAAATAGATTTTGTTAAAGATGAATCCACGCGGGCGCTCAAATATAAACTGACGCTCAACGCCGACAGAATATCTTTGGATGAGCTTGCGTCCCTTCAAAGCGCGATGGAACGCACGTCTCCAGCCGACGTCGCCATGTTAAACGCATTCGCCCGCAGACTCGAACATGACGGGGATACCTCCGCCGCCATAGCTTGGTACAAGCGGGCCCTGGATGCACTGAATCATCACCCGCTGAATATCGCAGCGCCTGCGATAGTCTGGGAACCTCAAATATCGAAATACCTTATCGCACTAGATTCCCTTCAGGGCATAATTAGACTACAAACCTCGAACCCATCTTTAATAGTTGATCACGATCGTGATTTCGAAGATGAGCGCTACGAGGCGCTAAAATTAGCTGAAAAATTGTTGCGGGGACGCATTGATATACCTAAATACATCACTGATCTTAATTTGGACGACGCGCGCGACCATTATTGCCTAAGCAAGATTCTGGAGCAGCAAGACAACCTCGAAGAGGCAATCCAAGTTGCGGCTAGGGCGATCCAGCTTTGTCCAGATGCCAGCTGGCTTCATGAGCACATGGCTGGTTTGCTCGCATTTGCAGAACATTATTCGGACGCGGAACGTGCGGCGCGGCAAGCTATTGCTATGTTTCCGGAGTGCGCGCGCCACCATCAAGTGCTGGCCGAGACCCTCAAGTTGCAGGGACGCCTAGAAGAGGCGCTGGCGGCAGCGGACAAGGCGGTGGTGTACGGTGACGGCGAGTGGGACTACCTCTTCTGCTACGCTCGAATTTCGGCCGATCTTGGACGCCTGGCGGAAGCCGAACAGTGCGCACGGACTGCGGTAGACGCCTTTCCCAGCTTGGCGCGATGTCGGCAGTTATTGTCGGACATCCTCAGACTCCAAGGCCGACCTGAGGACGCCTTGGCCGAGCTTGGAAGGGCGGTTGAACTCGGCGCTTCCGAACTGAATCAATTAGTAGCCAGGGCCGAGCTGACGGCGACGCTTGGACGGCTCGACGAAGCTGAAGTTTGGGCCCGGAGGGCTACCGAAGCGGCTCCCGAAGACGCTCATCGTCGTCATTTCTTGGCCGGTATACTGGAGCGGCAAGGCCGAATCGGAGCCGCTCTGCATGAGGCGGTGGAAGCCGCAAAATGTAGAACAGCCGAACCATGGCACTTCCACAATTTAGGGCGCCTGTTTCTGGCGGGCGGTGACCTCAAGGAAGCAGAACGGTACTTGCGTCGGGCGAGTAACGCAGAGCAGGAAGATGCGCGGCACCACCAGTTGCTCAGTGAAAGCCTCGCGCGACAAGGGCGCTTGGATTTAGCGTTGCAAGCTGCGGAGGCGGCGACGGGTTGTCCGAATGCCGAGCATTGGGAACTCCATAGCTATGGGGTCCTTCTAGCTGCGGCCGGCAAACTCAACGAAGCCGTGGAGATTCTCACGCGTGCTGCGGCTGCTAGCCCCGGCGACTGGCGTACTCAGATTGAGCTCAGCACGGCTTTAGCCCGCAAGGGTCGCCACGCTGAAGCGATGGTCGCGGTGGAAGCGGCGCTCGTGAACGGTGACGCTGAGGCTCGTGTGCTGCGCCACTTCGGTCTACTGCTCGCACGGCAGGGCAGGGTCAAGGAGGCCAGAGCGCGGCTGCGGCAGGCAAGAAAACTCAAACCCCAATCGGCGGCTCTTACCTTCGCAATCACCTTGAGCTTCAGTCTGAGCTGGGTACTGGCCCTTGTGCACAAGCATCATGATCCCGACGCAAGCATGATAGGTGGGCAAGGCGGTGAATCTGAGCAAACTCACAATGGCCAAGCCGCTTGAGTCGCACGATCGCCGGATCGGCCCATCCAGATCCTTCGGTCCGTTGCAGGACCGTCCAGCGCTAACGCCTTGAAGGCGCGCGCCTCTCAGAATTGTATTCCCCCAAGATTAGCGCGATTGACGTCGACAAGTGCGTCGCGACCTCAGGTGTTGCGACGAATCCAAGCCAGAATTCGAGGTGTGCAGATGCAATGCCGCGTCTTTGCAATCTCGCCAGCAAATTAATGTGGAGATGCGCCGGAAAGGCCTTCACTGCGGGCCCGGCGTGCTCACCGGATGGTGGATCATGGACGCGCGGCGCTGGTCAGCCGTCCACGTCGCCCGCTGTCCATCGCTGGGATCGTCGTATTCGCGCCTGAGCTTCGGCCACCAAATCGCCGGCTCGTCCGCCGCCGGCGCCGCAGTGGTTTGCGTGTTGATATACTCGAACTGCGCGTCACGATCGGGATGATCGGCGCCCTCGCGGGTCTTGCGGTTGGCCTGCAGACTGAACCCCAGTTGCTTCAGCAGCTTGGAGACGCCGCTGGGACTGACGCGATGGCCTTGGGCCTGGAGTTCGCCGGCCAACTTCTCAGGCGCTTGGCGCTCCACTGAAGCGGCGAGATCGGATCGCCTCGCGCACCGGATCCAGAAGCTTCTGCAGGTCCGGCGACTGGGTCGGGTCAAGCGCCAGGAGCGGCTTACGCACACCGCCATGACGGCGCACCTGATCGCGCGGCCGCGGCGCTTCGCCCAACATTTCCTTCAGCGCCCGCCCGATGGGGCAGCGCGCCACACCGGTGATTTCCAACACCGCTAGGATACCGCCACGACCCGCACCCCGCGCCTCGGCCGCCGCGAAGCCCCGCCGCCCGTTCATCCATGAGCGGCTCCAGCGTCTCAAAGCGCAGCTTGATCGCAGCTTCGTCAATCATCTCCACGAGTTTAGGCGCCCACAATCCCCCGGCAGCTGGGGCCGACCCCCTAATCACCTTTGCCGCCGGAAGAACAAGTTATAGCGACACAATTTCGCCGACGCCACGATGGGCGGGCTTTAGGATCCCAAGTACTTCGCAGTGACCACAGGGCTAACAATTATGTTTATAAGGCTTAGGAACTTATACCAGGCGTTTGATTTGGCGTTTGCAACATAAATTAAGTCGTGATCCAGAACCTGAAACTGCTGCGCGACAAAATATCCATTCGGATTCTTGAGGTCGAGCCGGTAGACAATCGGCAATGCGCCCGATGACTGTCGTGCACGAAAGATGAATATACCGCGCGGATCAGCCTGCTGGTCTAACGGCCCCCCCATGCGAGCCAGGGCTTGCGCGAGCGTCAGGTGTAGAGATTGGAGGGGGATCTCAGAGACCTTTCCCGTAGCGCCGAACGCCGTGAATGTCCGTTGCCGGTAAATGAGTTCAAGGCGGTCGTGAGATTGAAGCGTCACATCCTCGTTTGAACCGCTGTGGATTTCACCAAGCTGCATCTCGGCCGAACGGCCGTTGCGGGTGAGGCGGACGGTCGTGTCCGCCGACGGGAAGGTTGGCCCTCCCGCCATAGCAACCATGTCCAACAGACTCTCGCGCCGGTAACTCAACGGTTTTCTACCAGGACTCTTGACGTCTCCGATCAAGACCACGGTGTTGCCTTGGTCCTCATGCACGGTGACGACGACCTGCGGGCTCTGTGATTTGCCCCGTAGTCCGGCTTCGATATCAGCCGCGACCTCTGTGGGCGAACGACCGGCCGCAGTGATGCGCCCGACGTAAGGCAGTTGAATGCTGCCGTCCGGCCCAACCGGCATAACCGGAAGCGCCTCCGCGTTTGCTGTCGGGGTAGTTGGACCAGCAAGAGAGTTGGCGTTCGCCGTGCCGCTGAACAGCGAGGCTCCAACCTCGAATACTGTGACCTGAAGGACGTCTCCAACGTCGATCAGGTCCACTGATGAGAGTTTGGCAGCCTGGGTTATGACGCTCGGGGGCTCGACCTCTGGTGATGCATTCGCGAGCACCTGTGTTTCCGGCGCCGTATTTAGATTGACGACCCTAAACTCCGGCCGAGGCCCTCGACTGGCGCCAACCACCTGGTCAAGGTCCGGACCACTGGACGGCATCGATGCGCACCCGCCAAGGGTCAACAGGACCAACGCAAATGATGCAAGACCAATTTTAATCATGACGCCCCTATACAGGCGTGGCGTCCGGCTTTCGAGAGGCAATTGCACCGTCGAGTCTCTTTCGATCGTTATGTCTACAATATACAAATTTGCGCGTGATCTTATTTGGCGCCACGATTCGCGGTCAATCGTCCCACTTCGGAAGATCAAGCAGCTATAGAACAGAGACTCGCTACGGGAATTACCGTCCGTTACACCAACCGTCTGCGTCGCTCGCCCAAGCCGGTTCTAGGATACCGGGCCACGGTCTTCAAGTGGCTGACTTCGAATTGCCTAAAGGTGGTGTACGCTGTGTCGGTAGTCCTAAAGGTCGTTAGATGCAGGTGGGCGCGCGTCACCCCAAGGCAAATCGCTAGACACGGCGCCTTTCAGATTCAAACGAAAGATCGATAGGCCCGGAGTTACGTATTGCTGGCCGCGGATAACCGCAGCCTGCAGCGGCGCGCTTCAGTGCTGTTTTTCGAGAATTTCCAGGAAGCACCGCCGGGCCCGGGCCCGAATCAGGTCGCTGGCGGTGGCGCCAAAGGCTCATCGCCGATGTCGCAGAGCTGCTCAATGAGCACCCGCTTTGTGGATCCAGGATCAATGAAGCTGACCCATCTGTGGCCGTCGGCGATCTTCCTAGCCAACATCGCAATCAGCCCTCCGACCCGATCAAAGACCTGCCAGTCCTGGATGCACGCGCGTGGTCTTACCCTGCCAAAGATCACCCACTAGTTCCGCTAAGGGGGCTGTCGCGGCTCGGCCGGCGAAGCTATGGAATGCACGTCCGCGACCTCGTGCGGGCCGGAGGCAAGGACCGATCACGTATGCGACCGTTGAAGTTGCCATCCCATCGGCCGCGCCGAGTCGCGGGCCGTCTGTTCGATCTGCGCAACCTGCGGGGGCGCCCGCGCGATGAAAACCAGGATCACATCCGTAGCCTGTGCGCCAACGCCTACCTCGGCGGCGGTGACAGCTTGTGCTGGGTGTTGGGCCGATTCAAGATGTTCGTGGACACCCGCGACCAGGGGCTGTCGTCGCACCTGCTGCTGGACGGCTACTGGGAGATGTGGCTGACCGAAACTTTGAGCGAGGTGCTTGAGCCCGGCGCGGTCGTGGCCGATATCGGCGCCAACCTCGGCTATTTCACGCTGATCATGGCTGACTTGGTCGGGCCGTCCGGCTCGGTCCACGCCTTCGAGCCTAATCCGGCCATCGCCGATCGGCTAGCGCGGACCTGCGATATCAACGGCTATCGGGAGCGGGTCGCGGTCCATCGCGATCCCTTGGGCGCCGATGAAGGCCTGCCTGTTTCGCTGATCGTGCCAGACCACGAGCCCAAGAACGCCTACATCTCCGACCGCATCGACGGCCCAGGCTCCGTGCCGCTGACGACCCGCCGGTTCGACAGCTATCCTGAACTGATGAACTCCAGCGTAATAAAGATCGATGCCGAGGCGGCCGAGCAGAACATCTGGCGCGGCATGACGGCCCGGCTCGACCGGCGAGACGCGCCGCTGATCATCTTCATGGAATTCGCTACCATCCGCTACGAACAGCCCGCCGCCTTCCTGGAGGAGATCGAAGCGCGGGGATTTAGCTTGGCGGAGGTCACATTGCGCGACGGCGTCGTCCCGCGCACCCGCGAACAGATCCTGGCCAGCCCGCCCAGAATTGACCAGATGCTGATGCTACGCCGTGACACAAAAGGCTCCTAGTTTCGACCTGTGGCAGCCCTCTCTCAGGCCTATGCATTGGATGCGCTCGGATCGAGCGATGAAGTGGTTTCATGCTTCGCAGATGACGGCTTAGTCGCCGAAGATGTGGGAGAGCTTGCGTTAGCGCCGCACTCTCATTCGCTCTGCGCGGCGTAATGATAGGATAAATTTCAATTGGATAGCTGCTATATCCAATGTGCTGCCTAAGGACATTCAACCTCCGGCTTACTCAAGCCCTGCAAATTTCCCTGTTGGCAGGGGGCGGGCCGTTCAACGAGGTTAGAAGTCTGCCGCCAATCGATTTCCCGCTTGCGGCGATGCGCGCACCTGAGAATCCAGGGGCGAACCAAGCTGGTCGTCGCCCTGTTCCGGTAAATAAGCCGACGAATCCACCCCGCGACGCGCGCTGCGCCGTTGATCGCGAACAACGGCTCAGCGTCGACCCTAACTTGACACTGCGGGCCACTGTCAGATGCATGGCCGCGCCATATGGTCTATTCCGAACGGACGACCTCAGGCTGGGCTCCATGAACCGACTGGCCGGCACGCCGGCGCGAAATCTGATCTCGATCCTCGTCTTCATGGCGACGGTCGTGGTGCTATCGACCGGCGCCTATATGGGCGCGGGGTGGAGCTTCGCCGACGCCCTCTACATGGTGCTGCTGACGGTCTACACCGTGGGCTACGGCGAAGTTCACGCCATCAACACCCCCTATCTGCACGCCGTCACCATGGGCACTATCGTGCTGGGGTGTACG
>Ga0302315_10003334_pt1 | contig 14516 bp, 19 predicted proteins | sample III_Palsa_N3_1_FD_200532 | JGI IMG/M metagenome (GOLD analysis project Ga0302315, IMG submission 200532) | Peat permafrost microbial communities from Stordalen Mire near Abisko, Sweden - III_Palsa_N3_1 | ecosystem: Environmental > Terrestrial > Soil > Palsa > Peat permafrost | place: Sweden... | reverse complement strand
TCCTGGTTTGCTTAGGCTTTCCCCCGAAGACAAGAAAAATAAAATACAGAAATACCAACATCTTTATGCTTTTTTCTTATATTCCTTTGCAAGCCTTTCGTGGGTATTTAGAAAAGATTATGTAAAGTTTTTCCAAAAAAACATTGGCGGTAGCCACGATAATACTAAGCATCCTCGTAAAGAAGTATTTAGATTGTTCTTTTTTAAGTTTATCTATTACTGCATCTTCATTATCATTCCTTTAGTTGTAGTAAATGTTACCTGGTGGCAGTTTATCATCGGCTTTATTACATTGCATTTAGCAGAAGGGCTAGTATTAGGGTTGGTATTTCAACTGGCGCACGTAGTAGAAGGAACAGATTTTCCGATTACTAATGATGAAGGAAATATAGAAGAGGCCTGGGCGGTGCACCAAATGCGAACTACAGCCGATTTTGCTACAAAAAGCTTTTGGGCCACTTGGTTTTGCGGAGGGCTTAATATGCAGGTAGAGCATCATTTATTTCCTAAAACCTGCCATATTCACTATCCGGCCCTGGCTGAAATTGTAAAAAAGACGGCCGAAGAATTTAATGTCCCATATATAGAAAACCCATCTTTTATGGGCGCTTTAAGGTCTCATTACAAAATGTTAAAACGTTTTGGCATTGAAGATCAAAAAAGCGCTGCGGAGGTGGAAGAGAAACATCGTATAGCAGTATAAATTTTATAAAAAATCATAAAATTAAAAAGGGCGGTAGTACTGCCCTTTTTAATTTTTTAAAGATTACCTATAATTGTGCTTGAAAAATCTTCTAATTAGAACTAATTTTAACGGTATTTTAAAGAAAGAGATCTGCAATGGCTGAAGTTATCAGAATGCCTAAAATGAGTGATACCATGACAGAGGGTGTCATTGCCAGCTGGCATAAAAAAGTTGGCGATAAAGTAAAATCAGGAGATGTGCTTGCCGATGTAGAAACCGATAAGGCGACTATGGAGTTGGAATCATACAACGATGGAACGTTACTTTATATTGGCGTAAAAGAGAAAGAATCTGCTCCGGTTGATGGCGTGTTGGCTGTTATAGGAAAAGAAGGAGAAAACATAGACGACCTGCTTAAAGGCGCTAAAAACGGGGCTGCAACCCCGAATAGCAATGGAGCTGCAAAAGAAGAAAAAGCCCCGGCTGAAACCAAAGTTGCAGAAGCTACCCCCGCAGTAGATACCTCTAATATAAAGGCGGCAGTAATGCGTATGCCTAAAATGAGCGATACCATGACGGAGGGAACCATAGTAGCCTGGCATAAAAAAGTAGGCGATAGCGTTAAATCAGGTGAACTACTTGCAGAAGTAGCTACTGATAAGGCGACAATGGAACTGGAATCATACGAGACAGGAACGTTATTATATACCGGCCCTAAAGAAGGTGAAGCCATACCTGTAGATGCAGTATTGGCAATTATTGGAGAGAAAGGAACAGATTACACCCCGCTACTTGCCGCTAAAACGGCTACACAGCAGGTAAAACAAAATGCCGAGCCTAAGGCGGAAACAGCAAAAGCAGAAACTCATACTGAAGCGGTAAGTTCAAACGACCAGCGCATTAAGGCATCTCCATTAGCTAAAAAGATAGCCAAAGATAAAGGAGTTGATATTAAACAAGTACACGGCAGCGGTGAGAATGGAAGAATTGTAAAGAAAGACATAGAATCATTTAAACCTGCGACTACTACCACAGCGGCGCCTGATAAAGGAAAATCCGCTGCTCCGGCCATTACTTTGCCAAGCATTGTAGGGCAGGAAAGCTTCGAAGAAGTTCCGGTTTCACAAATGCGCAAAGTGATCGCTAAACGCCTTGCTGAAAGTAAATTTAGCGCTCCTCACTTCTACCTTACCATGGAAATTAACATGGACAAGGCTATTGAGGCCAGAACCAGCATGAACGAGATATCCCCGGTGAAAATTTCGTTTAACGATATGGTGATAAAAGCAGTTACTGCGGCATTAAGGCAAAATCCTAAAGTAAACGCGTCGTGGCTGGGAGATAAAATAAGATACAACCACCATATACACATAGGAGTTGCTGTAGCTGTAGAAGAAGGCTTAGTAGTTCCGGTAGTACGCTTTGCAGACAGTAAATCGCTTTCGTACATCGCTACAGAAGTAAAAGAACTAGGGGCTAAAGCAAAAAGTAAAAAATTGCAACCGGCAGAAATGACAGGTAATACCTTTACAATCTCAAACCTGGGTATGTTTGGTATAGAAGAATTTACAGCAATAATAAATCCTCCCGATGCTTGTATACTTGCAGTTGGCGGCATAAAACAAACGCCGATAGTAAAAGACGGACAAATTAAGATAGGAAATATTATGAAAGTAACGCTTTCCTGCGACCATAGAGTGGTGGATGGAGCAATTGGCTCAGCCTTCTTACAATCGCTTAAAGGCTATCTGGAAGATCCCGTAAGAATATTAATCTAATATTACAAAAGCCTCTCCAATAAGGAGGGGCTTTTTTGTACAATCAATTCTCATTATATAGTAAATGATAAAAATAAGATCAACAACAGTGCTGGCGGTGCTGCACAACGGGCAGGTGGCTATAGGCGCAGACGGGCAGGCAACCATGGGAAACACAGTAGCCAAAAGTAATGTGAAGAAGATAAGAAAGCTGCTGGACGGTAAAATAATAACGGGTTTTGCAGGTTCAACCGCCGATGCCTTTACTCTGTTGGAACGTTTTGAAGAAAAGCTGGGAGCCTATGGAGGCAATATGAAACGCGCAGCCATAGAACTAGCCAAAGACTGGCGCACCGATAGGTATTTACGTAGGCTGGAAGCCATGCTTATTACAGCCTCTAAAGATGAACTACTGGTAGTATCTGGTACTGGAGATGTATTGGAGCCGGATAATAATATTGCCGCTATAGGCTCTGGTAGTATGTATGCCCAGTCTGCTGCGCTTGCGTTAAAAAAGCACGCCCCTCAATTAAGCGCAGAAGAGATAGTAAGAGAAAGCCTTAACATAGCCGCTGATATTTGTATATATACCAATCACAACCTTACTATTGAAGTAGTCCACTAGTGATCATTTTTCATAACCCCCGCTGCCAGAAAAGCAGGGAAGCCCTGGAGATACTTAACAAACATGGCAAGGATGTTACCATACGGGAATACCTTAAAGAACCGCCTTCCCCAAAAGAACTTGTCGAGTTGCTTAAAAAACTGGGTATGAAACCCGAAGAACTGCTCCGTAAAACAGAGCCATTGTTTAAGGAAAAGTACAAGGACAAGAGCTATTCTGCAAAACAATGGATAAAAATTATGTCAGAAAATCCAATCCTTATAGAAAGGCCAATTATTGTTTCTGAAAATAGCGCCATTGTTGCCCGTCCGCCAATAAAAGTTATTGACATTTTGTAGCCTTTTTGCTTTTTTTTCGTAATTAGCTTTTAATGAGATTTTTTTGCACGATTTTTATTCTTTTAACTCTTCACTTGTATTCATTTGCGCAGGAAGAAGATTCTATTCCATTGGCTATGAAGGTCCCAAAACGGACTTTTAACCTGGGTATATCCACTGGCATAGGCGGCCTTAATTATATATTCTACCCTACACTTGATCTCAGCATTAAGGGAACGATGCTAAGGGGCGTTTATGGCCCTACCGTGCAGGGAGGAGGTATTAGCCAACAGTTATTCCGGCTGTCAAAAGAAGCAAGGGCATACTGGATCATTTCCGCCTATTATCTGTATTCGCAGAAAAATGGGTTTTATGCACAAGAATATATGCAAAACTTTATTTCTACTATTGATCAATACAAAAGCTATGGCGCGCTAACGGGTATAAAGGTATATTTTGGTAAACACTGGTACTCGCATTTACAGTTAGGAACAACTTATATAAAGTACCAGACTTACCAGGGCAGTGTAGATCCCCATAGCGTTTACAATCTTTATTTTGAATTTGGCATAGGATTTAATATCTTAACTTCATTCCGAAAAACGGGACAAGAGAATGCGCCAAAGGATGATGAAGAAGACGAAGAGGAATAACAGCATATGAACCACTTGGCTCATATTTACCTTTCAGAAGGGTTGGGGGAGCTAATGCTTGGCAACTTTATTGCCGACTCTGTAAAGGGGGCCGAAATCAACAAATTTAGCGAGGGCATAAAAAAAGGCATAAGGTTACACCGCCAAATTGATGAGTTTACCGACAAACATCCTATAGTAGAGCAGAGCAAACAGCGCCTTAGGCCTGCGTATGCCAAATATTCTGGCGTGATAGTAGATATTTTTTACGACCATTTTCTGGCTCTTCACTGGAATGAATATTCTGAAATTCCCCTGGAAGATTATGCCGCTCTGGTGTATGCTTATATAGAATTACACTTGCCAGAGCTGCCCGAGCGGGTAAACAATTTTTTCCCTTATATGGTTGAACACAATTGGCTGGTTAATTATGGCCGATACGATGGCATTGAAAAAGTATTATTAGGTATGTCCCGCAGAACTTCTTTTGATTCGCACATGAACCTAGCCATCGAAGATTTGCGAAAAGACCATGCCCTCTATGAAAAGGAATTCGCATTGTTCTTTCCTGAACTAATCGCCTTTGTAAAGCGGGTTAGGGAAGGGTAATTACTTTCCAATCCCAAATCAGTGAACTATGTAATCTTTTTATATAGTTATGTAAGACCTATCTGCCCTAAAACGCTCACCTTTGATATAATAATTAAAGCAAATAATACGATTAGCTCTATCCACTTTTAAATTAAGGAATTATGTTATACGATGGTTATCACTTCTGGGGAATGCACCTAATATGGTGGTTTATTTGGATAGTGTTGCTGTTCTGGATATTTGCTACGCCTTATTATGTGCCGGGACAACAGAGAAAGAATGATTCTCCACTTTACATACTTAAAAAGCGTTTTGCTTCAGGGCAAATTACTACTGCAGAGTATTTGGAGAAGAAAAAACTACTTGAAGAGATTTAATGAAGTAATATTTAAAATAATTACAATTAGGTCGACACAAATTAAATTTTAAAGATATGTTATACGAAGGATATCACTTTATGGGAATGCACTTAATATGGTGGTTTTTTTGGATAGTATTTATTTTATGGATATTTGTTACGCCTTTTTATTTACCAGTTTGGCGGATGAAGAATGATTCTCCTCTTTACTTATTGCATAAGCAAATTGCTTCCGGGCAAATTACTTCCGAGGAATTTCAGGAGAGGAAAAAATTTCTTGAAAAGCAAGCGGCAAAACAACAATAGAATCATTACAATAAAATCAATAAAACTTTAAAACCTAAAATTATGATGTACTACGATAATTATTTCTGGGGAATGCACTTAGTATGGTGGTTTGTTTGGACTATTGTTCTTTTAATCATATTCACTACTCCTTTTTATACTTCTGTTTTGCGGAAGAAGGATGATTCGCCTCTTTCGCAATGGCAAAAGAGATTTGCTGCACAACATAGTAGCAAGAGAAGAAAAAATTTCTTAAAAGTGGTTCAGCAAAACAACGTTAAATTATTTAAGACAGTACAAAGAAATGGCGCTGTTTTATAGTATCCAGATTCACTTTTAAAACAATTTAAATAAACAAATTAGAATTATGAAAGCTTTGAAATTTTTAACATTTACCTTGGTTGCAGTTTTTTTTGCGTCTTATTCAAACGCTCAAACTACTGAACAAGCAAGCGCCAGATTAACAGAACACCATACTACTATTAAAATAAAAAGTGAAGAGCTTCAGAATGGAACTGCTAAAGACAAAAAAGTTAGCGTTGATGAAATGAGCAAACATGTTGAAGGCGCTAAAAAACAACATGCCTTATTACAAAAAAAGATGACTCCTGAGCAAATAACCACTACTAAGGAACATCATGCAACTATTGTAAAGCACCATAAAATAATTACTACTTCTACGGAATCTATAAAACAAGAAACCATAAAACCCAATCCGGATGGGGCCAAAATAAAAGCACATGCCAAAAAGATTAATGAGTCTGCTACAGCTGCAGAAAAAGAAAACATAGAAATAAAGAAGAAGACGGTTGTAGTAGCGTCCAAATAGTTTAATAGTTAATTAGTTAGTTGATTAGGGAAGCCTGAAGAATACTTCAGGCTTTTTTTAATAATTGTTAAACCAGATGTTATGAATAAATTTTCTCTTAATCCGCTTATAATAAGTTTAATTGCTTCCCTGCTCATACTTACTATATCAATCGGTATATCTCTTAAAACCATAGGAGACTCATATATTTATTTTGGCTGGGTAGACCACACTTACCACGTACTTCAAAAACTTGAGGAAGCAGAACATGAGCTCGGCCAGGTAGAGTCGAGCGCCATGGCTTATTCCAGCTTTAAAGATTTAAAATATTCTGTAGAATTTGAAAAAGACACTGCTAATCTAAGGAAATATGTGGAAGAGATTTATTACCTGACCCAGGATAATAAATTACAGGCTGCTAACATTTCCGCCTGGGAAAAAATAGTTAATAAAAGAATAGTTACTGCTACTAATAGGTTATCCCCGTCTTTTAATCAGGAAGTGTTTCAAAAGCAAGAAAATATTTATAAAAGGCTACTGCTTCGTAACGAAACAGATGTAGCGTCTGAAAAGATAGAGAGTATGGAGCGTGGGCTTCTTACAAAAAGAAAGCAATTGGCCTATAATAACCTTGCAAACTCAAAAATGACCATTCTTTTATCAGGCATTGTTTTATTTATTATTTCTTTTGTAATCTTTATTATATTTTCTTATCGTTCTCCTTAGTTCTAATAATAGTGAAAGAAAAAATAAAAGTGGAACTGATACAACTAAATAATAATAACTTTTTCTATTATTCTCTAGTTGCCTCAAAAGATATTTTCGTAAAGTTTTTTCTTTAAACAAAAACGCTAATTGATATTATACTATATAAAGAAGAATGCAAAAACTACTATTCTGTATTTCTGTAAAAGACTCTAAAATTATATGAGGCCTATTTCTATACCCTATTTAAATTTAAGGCCAAATGCGCCGCCAAAAAAGATTTTTGGGCCTTTGGAAAAATTGGACAGGGTTATTACTTATTTGAACGAAAACCTGGTACGCCCTGTGCATAACTTAAACGAGATAAGCGAAGGACTTAAAAAGGAGGGAACAGAAACAGAGCTTTCCGAATTGCTACTAATACTTAATAAGCTTAACCAGGACAAATTTGTAGCTATTGAGAACAGAGAAATAAAGCATATGACTGCGCCTGATATTGAGGAAATAATTACTGTGGAATTATATTTCTCCATTACTTTCGATGGCAGAATATTTAGTCAGGAAGGTGGCTATACAAGGAAAAAAGAGAAAGAGGATGTTGAAGTATACCGCTTAAGAACGCTTGAACAGAACGAGCGTAGGCAGGCCAAAGGCTTAATAGTTTTACAAGTAATTATTGCCATTGGCACCGCCATTGCCTCCCTTTACTATATTATGGAAATGGTAAAGGGTTTTTTTATAAAAGATGCAATTTGATAATAGTGTTTCTTGAAGGAGGGCTATTTATTGTTATTAATAGTAACTGACAATAGAAGTAGTATCTCCCCTCTCAAATGTAAACAATTTTATGCTACTTTTATTTTATAATATAACCGGCATAAACCTCCATCCATGCGTTCCGATAGTTTAACTAATAGTAAAAATCTCCTGGTTGGATTTGGTACAATTTATGGATGCCAACTGGCACGTCAATCTTTTAAAAACGGGTAAAAACTTACATGGCCGCTTCAAAGAACAATGACAAAACAATGACAAAACAATGCCATAACAATGACAAAACAATAACATTATCCCGCACAGGCGGGATGTCAGGTAAGAAAATCAGCAAAATGGTAAAAAAAATACTAGCACAAACTAAAACGTTTTACAAAATTAAGCATAGTTATTGTTAAGCAATCTACCATCAAATGCCAATTGGCACAAAAAAACCCTTCCTGTTCTAGGAAGGGTTTTAACGAGTAAGTTACTAGTATTAATTATTTCTTAGCTTTTTCTGGCCTAAGTTCTCTTACCACTTTACCAGCCTGCCACATTTCAGAGTCTCTCAATTCTGCCAGTTCGGCGTCAAGCTTCTCTCTGTAGTCAGGTTTGCTATTCAACGTAATAGTGCGCTCAGCTTCTTTGCCGGTAGCTACGCTATCGTAAAGGTCTTTAAACACAGGGGCAACCGCATCGCGGAATTTATGTCTCCAGTCCAAAGCGCCTCTTTGCGCAGTAGTAGAGCAGTTGGCGTACATCCAGTCCATACCGTTCTCTGCCACCAGCGGCATAAGGCTTTGGGTAAGCTCTTCCACAGTCTCGTTAAAGGCTTCAGAAGGCGTATGGCCTCTTTTCCTTAACTCGTTGTACTGGGCTTCAAATATGCCTTGTATAGCGCCCATAAGCGTTCCACGCTCTCCTGTAAGGTCGCTGTATACCTCTTTCTTAAAATCTGTTTCAAACAAATAGCCAGACCCAACGCCAATAGCCAGAGCGATAACCCTGTCTTTAGCTTTACCTGTAGCGTCCTGGAATATAGCGAAGCTGGAGTTTAAGCCTCTGCCTTCTAAGAACATTCTTCTTAGACTGGTTCCTGAGCCCTTAGGAGCAACCAGGATAACGTCCACATCCGCAGGAGGGATAATGCCAGTTTGATCTTTGTACGTAATACCAAAGCCGTGAGAGAAATAAAGGGCCTTGCCCGGTGTTAGGTATTTCTTTACAGTTGGCCAAAGGGCTATTTGTCCTGCATCCGATAGAAGGTAGCAAATGATAGTTCCTTTTTCCAAAGCTTCTTCAATAGAGAAAAGCGTTTTGCCTTCTACAAAACCATCCCTTACAGCATGATCCCATGATTTAGAAGGTTTACGTTGGCCAACTATTACGTTAAAGCCATTGTCTTTAAGGTTTAACGCCTGCCCCGGGCCTTGTACTCCATAACCGATAACGGCAATGGTTTCTTTTTTCAATACCTCCTGGGCTTTTGCCAGAGGAAATTCTTCTCTTGTTACTACGTTCTCTTCAACCCCGCCAAATTTAAGTTTTGCCATGTTTATTGATGTGTTTAAGTTTTTACAGTTTGTGCTACAAATCTCTGCAATTTCCTGATTCAAAGGAGGGAATTGTATATTATTTTTAGGTACTTTTTATGGATTCTTTACGAAAGTCGTTCGGAAGTATACCTGTCTTCGACTTAAAATACCTCGTAAAATAAGACTGATCAACAAAATTGAGTTGGTATGAAATCTCGGAAACGGTAAGGTCGGTATGTAATAACATACGCTTAATTTCCAATAACATTTTGTCCGAAATTAGGTTACTGGACGTTCTTCCAGTCAATTCTTTAACAGTTTCACTAAGGTGGTTAGGAGTTACCGCCAACAGCGAGGCATATTCTTTTACAGATAGGTTTTTATGGTAGTTTTCTTCTATCAATTGCTTAAAACGCTTTACAATCAGCCTGCCTTTTCCCTTGCTTTCTTCCTGTTTTAGGGGGTATAATCGTTTACAGGTGATTAGAATAATGTCCAGCAGGGAACGGATCATATCGTCCGACTCTTCAAGGTTCTGGTTGTTTTCATTGCAAGCCTGTGCAAACAAATTGGTAATAAAGCTGATGTCTTTCTCCTCCTCCAGGTATAATGGAGGATTCTCATTGCTAAGGCTATAGAAGAAAGGCAATTCTAGTAAATGGTTCTTATCCAGCTTGTTAAGCAAATAAAACTCTGAGGTAAATAAGAAGATATACCCTTTTATATCGTCCGATAGCTTTAAGGAATGGATTTGTCCCGGGGATAGGAAAAAGACGCAGTTCTGCTTTATCGCATACTGGTTGGCGTCTATGGTGTGTGTGCCATTTCCCTGGGTCAGGAACAGGATTTCATAAAAATCGTGCCGATGGGGGTAAGTAACTTTAAAGTCTCTGTTTTTGTCAAAGACCTCAATCTCGTACTGCTTCCCATGCCCGCTACGACGGAATTTATCAATACTATATACCGGAATAGACTTTTTATCGGTACCGGCCACTGTGGGTTTGGTTTAAAGCTTTACAACGGTTTGTATATCGTGTATGCGCAGCATATTCTTAAATATGCGATTGTAGTCGTCCTGTTCCATTTCAAACTCCAGGTTGCAAACGGCATTGGCTGCGTCTTGCTGCTGGTAGTTAAAGCTTATCACGCTAAGCCCTCTTTTCCGTATTGGCATCATAATCCGGTCAATGGTTTCAGGCGTATGATTGCACTCTATTTTCCAACGGTACTTTTCTTTCATCGTTCTGTTAAGATATGAACTGCAAATATAGTACTTTTAAAAGACAGGATTTATGGCTTTTTGCAAAAAATCTCATTGAATTAGCTAACTTTGCGCCTTGAATTTTAAAAATATTACCAAATTGTTCGATTTAAATAAACTCTTAAGGGAAAATATCAAGAAAGTAGTGCCGTATTCATCAGCAAGGGATGAATATAAAGGAACTGAAGGGATATTCTTGGATGCCAATGAAAATGCCTTTGGCTCTGCCGGTAGTCCTGCCTACAACCGCTATCCTGACCCCTTACAAAGAGAATTGAAGGAAAAGATAGCCGCCCTTAAGAGAGTAAAACCCGAGCAGGTATTTTTAGGCAATGGCAGTGATGAACCAATTGATTTACTAATTAGAGCATTTTGTGTGCCTGGTAAAGATAATATCATCATACTGCCGCCAACTTACGGTATGTATGAGGTTAGCGCTCACATCAACGATGTGGGAGTTAAGGAAGTACCTTTAACAGAAGATTATCAACTACAGCCTGATAAAGTCCTTGCAGCTGTGGATGGTAATACTAAGATCATTTTCATCTGCTCCCCTAATAATCCAACTGGCAATGCGTTAAGGGCGTCGGATATTACAAAAGTAATTACAGGTTTTGAAGGTATAGTAGCGATTGACGAGGCTTATATAGACTTTGCTCCTGATAAAAGCTTTATGCGTAAGCTGAGCGAATATCCTAATATTATTATCTTTCAAACCTTCTCTAAGGCTTGGGGTATGGCAGGATTGAGGCTTGGAATGGCCTTTGCCTCCGAAGAGCTGATAAGCGTATTGAATAAGATAAAAGCTCCCTATAACATAAATGCCGTAACCCAAAAACTAGTTTCCGAAGGCATGGGCAACCTGCTTCATAAAGAAAGTATGGTAGAGCACATTTTAGACAACAGAGAAAAGTTGGCCGAGGACTTAAAACAATGCCCTGTGGTAGTAAAAGTATATCCTTCGGATACCAATTTTCTGCTGGTAAAAACAAAGGACGCAAACAAAATTTATGAATATCTTGTTGATAATAAGATTATAACAAGGAACAGGAACAGTGTAAAGTTATGCGAGGGAAGCCTGCGTATTACAGTAGGTACAGATGAAGAGAACGCTACATTGATTTCTACCCTTAAAAAAGTTAATTTGTAGTAGTATAAGCACAAATGAAAAAGAAGGCACTTTTCATAGACAGAGATGGGACAATAATAGTAGAGCCGCCTACAGATAAACAGGTGGACTCGCTGGAAAAGCTGGAGTTTTTACCGAAGGTAATTACTTCGCTGGCCAAAATAGCTGCTGAACTGGACTATGAACTGGTAATGGTAACGAATCAAGATGGCATGGGAACGGATTCTTTCCCTGAACATACTTTTTGGCCAGCTCAGGAAAAGATGCTTAAAATACTGGAAGGCGAGGGCATAGTATTTAAGGCCATTCATATTGATAAATCCTTTGAACATGAGAACTCACCTACAAGAAAACCAAGGACAGGTATGTTAGGGGAGTACATGACAGGAGATTATGACCTTGAAAATTCTTACGTAATAGGCGACCGGGTAACCGATGTGCAACTTGCCAAAAACCTTGGTACAAAGGCTATACACATTGCTACTACTATATACGACCACCAGGCATTTACTACCTTCGACTGGGAAGATATATATAGTTACCTGAAGAGTCAATCTCAGAGAATAGCGACTATTAGCCGTAAAACTAAGGAAACTAATATACTGGTAACTGTAAACCTGGACGGGCAGGGGAAAACGGATATTTCTACCGGCTTGGGATTCTTCGACCACATGCTTGATCAGTTGGGAAAACATTCTCTGTGCGATTTAACAGTAAAGGTTCAAGGCGATTTGCATATTGACGAGCATCATACTATTGAGGATACCGCCATTACTATCGGCGAGGCATATTTAAAAGCCTTAGGCGACAAGAGAGGTATAGAACGTTACGGCTTCTTATTGCCAATGGACGACTGCCTGGCGCAGGTGGCAATTGATTTTTCCGGCAGAAGTTGGCTGGTTTGGGAGACGGAATTTAGAAGGGAGATGATAGGAGAGGTGCCTACAGAACTATTTTACCATTTCTTTAAATCGTTTACTGATGCTGCTAAATGTAACCTGAATATAAAGGCAGAGGGAACAAATGAGCATCATAAAATAGAGGCTATATTTAAAGCTTTTGCTAAATCTATAAAAATGGCCGTAAGCAAAGACAGTAGAAATGCACAACAATTACCAAGCACGAAAGGGGTATTATAAGATCCCGTCACTATGAACATTGCAATTGTAAAATATAACGCAGGTAATGTACAGTCTGTAACCTACGCCTTAAACAGGCTGGGCGTTGATCCTTTGGTAACAGACGATCCTGAACTTCTTCAAAACGCAGATAAGGTGATTTTCCCCGGCGTAGGCGAGGCAAGTACCGCTATGCACTATTTAAAGGAAAGGAATCTTGATAAACTGATTCCTCAGCTAAAACAACCTATCCTGGGAATTTGCCTGGGCTTGCAGTTAATGTGCCGTTATTCGGAAGAGAATAACACGGAATGCCTAAATATATTCCCTATAGAAGTAAAAAAATTTCCACATAGAGAACTAGACAAAGTGCCTCAAATGGGATGGAACAATATAAAGGATTATAAAGGCAAACTATTTAAAGGATTGAAGGAAGAGAGTTATGTATATTTTGTACACAGCTATTATGCAGAGTTGAGTGAACACACGGCTGCGATGACAGACTATATACTTCCTTACAGTTCAGCGTTGGAAAAAGATAATTTTTTTGCAGTACAGTTCCATACCGAAAAAAGCAGTAAAGAGGGAGCGGTAATTCTTAAAAACTTTCTGGATTTGTAATGATAGAGATAATACCTGCCATAGACATAATTAATGGTAAATGCGTTAGGCTCACCCAGGGAGACTTTGCACAACAGACAAGTTATAATGATAACCCTTTGGAAGTAGCTAAGGCTTTTGAGCAGGCAGGTATAAAACGCCTTCACCTTGTTGATCTGGACGGCGCAAAACAAAAGAAAATAGTAAACCATAAGGTACTGGAAGATATAGCCGCATATACAAGCCTGGTAATAGATTTTGGCGGCGGCTTGCAGTCGGATGAGGATATAGAGAAGGCTTTTTCCTGCGGAGCCGCTCAGGTTACTGGTGGTAGCATTGCCGTTAAACAGCCACAGCTTTTCGAAAAATGGATACAGAAGTACGGGGCAAAGAAAATTATATTAGGAGCAGACGCCCGTGACGGGATGATTGCTGTTAGCGGCTGGCAGGAGGTAACAGCGATTTCTGTTTTTGCCTTGATTGAAGACTATCTGGCAAAGGGAATACAGTATGTTATTTGTACAGACGTTGCAAAAGATGGCTTATTGGCAGGCCCTTCTTTTGAGTTGTATGAGGAACTATTAAAACGTTTTCCATTGTTAAAACTTATTGCAAGCGGTGGAGTGACTACTATGGAAGATATAGAACGGCTGGATGATATGAATGTGTACGGAGCTATTATAGGCAAAGCCTACTACGAAGGAAAAATAAAACTGAAAGAGCTGGAAAGATTTCTGGTATAACTATGCTGACAAAAAGAATAATTCCCTGCCTGGATGTAAAAGACGGAAAAACCGTGAAGGGGGTAAATTTTGAGAATCTTCGCGATGCAGGCGACCCGGTAGAATTGGGCAGGCTTTATGCTGAACAAGGCGCTGATGAACTGGTATTTCTTGATATTACAGCCACGCTGGAGAAAAGAAAAGCGTTAGTAGAACTAGTGCGTAGAGTCGCCAGGGAAATAAACATACCATTTACTGTTGGAGGGGGTATATCTTCCATTGAGGATGTTTCGGCTTTGCTTAATGCCGGGGCTGATAAAATTTCTATCAATTCTGCCGCAGTGAAAGACCCTTCGCTGATCGATCGGTTGGCTCTGGAATTTGGCAGCCAGTGTGTGGTAGTAGCCATTGACACTAAATTGCATGATGGGGAAAACTGGGTGCATACGCATGGAGGTAAAATTCTGACGGAGCTGGATACCTTTAAATGGGCCAAGGAGGCAGAGGAGCGCGGAGCAGGTGAGATTATGCTTACTTCTATGGATCATGATGGCACTAAGGCAGGCTTTGCTAATGAGGCAACGGCAAGAATTTCGGAGAATGCTTCTATACCGGTAATTGCGTCCGGAGGC
>Ga0302315_10003327_pt1 | contig 14531 bp, 11 predicted proteins | sample III_Palsa_N3_1_FD_200532 | JGI IMG/M metagenome (GOLD analysis project Ga0302315, IMG submission 200532) | Peat permafrost microbial communities from Stordalen Mire near Abisko, Sweden - III_Palsa_N3_1 | ecosystem: Environmental > Terrestrial > Soil > Palsa > Peat permafrost | place: Sweden... | reverse complement strand
TCCCGGAGGCGCTGAACGCACTGTGCACTATCCACTGCGACGACGGAGCAGACAAGAAAACTCAGAGGTATCGTTAGGTTGCCGAGATTACAACCAATGTCGAGCACATGATCGCTGGGCGATATGCCGAGCTTCTCGACGATATCCCAGACGATAAGACGCTCGGCTTCACGCTGTCGGGGGAGTCGCTGGGCGACCACAGTCGGGTCACTAACGGTGGCTGCCAAGGTGGAGTAATACTCAAAGGTCTTTCTGCTCATGTTTCAGCCTGTAATAAAAATTATTTACCGCTTGCCATACAAGAGACCTATACTACGCTACGATATCACAATCGATTGTAGCGGTTGGTCGTAGCGCGATCAGTTAGGAGGTGCGTTCATGAGCCATGGAGCGGTTGACTTAGTCAGTCTGGTTATTTTTCTAGTTACGACGATTTTGTCCGGCGTTCTTACATGGCAGATTCGGAACTACGCGGTTGCTCATGGATGGGCGACCGGCCCACAATCAGACAGGCATATCCACACCAATCCGATTCCGCGCTTCGGCGGTGTTGCCATCTACACAACGTTCACAGTAGCGCTGCTCGCGCTTTGGGGCGCGCGTGATCTGTTGCGCTTGGATTTTGGAAACTCAATTACTCATCTGCTGCCGCTTCTGCCTCCAGCAACGATGATGTTTCTTGTTGGGCTTTGGGATGATTGTCGCGGCCTGCCAGCATCAGTTAAACTGGGGTTTCAAGTTGCTGCCGGTGTGTGGCTGTATGAGGTGGGCCATGGTCTTCAGATTTCGACAGTGCTTTTCGGCCATGGCATAACGGGAACGCTCTCGCTCATCGGCACGGTTTTCTGGGTACTGTGGATTACGAACTCGTTCAATCTGATCGACGGCCTAGATGGGCTTGCGGCCGGAGCGGCGTTATTTTCTCTGGTCACCCTGTTTATTGTTGGCGTTTTACATGGCAACAGCGAGAGTGTGATGGGCTGTACATTGTTAGCGGCATCCATCTTTGGCTTTCTACGTTACAACTTCAATCCGGCGACGATATTTCTGGGTGATTCTGGCAGCTTGTTCCTAGGCTTCATGCTGAGTGCAATATCTCTCGGGGGGCAACAGTCGAAGGTGCCAACGCTGGTCGCCATTTCGGTGCCCATGGTTGCATTTGGGCTACCACTAGTGGAGACGGTCATTTCCATTGTTAGGCGACTTATCAGCGGTACCCCCATCTTTCGGCCAGACCGAAGCCATATTCATCATCGGCTGCTGGAGTTGGGGATGTCGCACCGGCATGCAGTGATTCTGTTGTATGGTGTGTCCGGGTTCTGCGGCTTGATCAGTTTATTTTTGCTTTATCCGCGCTTGACGAACTTTGCTCTCATCATCTCGGTCATTGGTATCGTCTTCATTGTGGGGGTGCAAAAGCTTAGGTACCCAGAATTCTTGGAAATTGGCAGGCTTGCACGGAGCACTATAGATCAGAATCAGGTGATCATCAAGAACCTTCAAATACGTAGTACGGCAAGGTTGCTACAGCGAGCCAGAACGGCGAACGATGTCGAAGAGGCCTTGCACAAACTGTTCCCTCCCATTGAGTTTCTTGGTTATGAAGTAACGATTGATGTGCCGCCTGAGGGAGGCTTCGGTCGATTGCATATGTCATTTGGCAACTGGAGTACTGTCGATAATGTTCCGATCTGGCGGTTGGAATTCGACTTAGGTGTGCATGAGAAAATGGGCACCTTGACACTATTTCGCACTTATGGGCGGCGTAACATCATGCCCGACGCCAATGTACTTGTTGGAGAACTGGTTCCCGCATTGAGTAGTGCCGTGAAACATATTTGTCTGGTCAACCGAGAGAACCTCGTTTTACAGAGATCTGCATCGCTAGAGTAAGGCGTATGCCGCGTGGCCATCTATAGGGACGATCTAATCTTGCAGATTCGCGGTTGCGTATCTGCCTAGATTAAAGAGCAGACACACGAAGTGGCTTCGCCGAGTTCTCGTTTTTCCGCCCGATAAACATCACCCCTACGTGGCGGTTATGGTCAAGAGAATATGCTAAGACAGGTTCGCATTGGCGTTCCCGCAACAGATCAAAGATTGCGCCAGTGTCATACTTACCCATTTCTGTCTTTGGCTCATTCAGAGGACGAGCGCGAAGAAGGTTGTATGCCCAATGTGCTGGCCGAAAATTGTACCGGATTTGATTCAAGATACGACGCTTACGAAGCTGATCGCCTACTGTAACATGAATGGCAAACAACCCCCCGGGACGCACTAAGTCAAGCAAGCGAGCAAATAGCAACATACCTTGCTTTGGCCGAATATGTTGCAGCACGATGAAAGTATGCACGAAGTCAAAGCCGTCATCTGCATTCAGAATGGCAGACGGAAGATTTTCGAGTCCGCAGATCAGAGTGACATTACCATCTTCACCCAAATTTTCACGAGCTACCTGCAACATAGAAACTGAGATATCTACGCCGACAACACTTTCGAAACGATCACGTAACGGAACCAGCAGCCTTCCGACACCACACCCGAAATCCAAGGCGCGACCATTCCAGTTTGGCGTACCGAAGTACTGTTCAGCTACGTTCAATACCTGGTTGATATGCGTTACCCCGCTCGCAAGAAAGGTCGCTTTCTGCTCTTCGCTGATGTTCAAGGAATCGATACCCAATACGCCGCGATAGGGGTCTTGCCGTCCCCAACGCTCCCATTCAGCATCGCTGGCTCCATGTGATGCTCGAAGATCGTCACTCATTTATCTTCTACCTCAAAGCACCATAGTACAGCACGCTATTATAACAAGGTATAACAAATTGTGTGCCATGAAATGTAGATGAATGTCGGCAGAAAATCCAAGAACTATTGATAAAAATATGCCCGACATAATCAGTCATAGCCCAGCAATGTAAAATATTTCAGGCCTACTGGCTCTGCGGCTCCTTATTATGTCTTCTCATTACGCCATGGATCATGGTGACGTTGAGTGTTCTATTGCTACGAGAGATGTATTTGCGGAACCGCGCTTTTGAGAAAGTCACGGTTCCTGACCTTCTACCACAGAGCCAATCGACAATGGCTGGCGTTCATTAGATATGCCTCTTGGCAGCAAACAATCCGAGAACGAACCGATTGTGGGTAGATATGAATGGGCCCGTGGATACTTGTACATTCCAAACAGCAATGCGGCACATCTACAGCAACTTCAAGGAAACTTCGTGAATTAGAAGCGAACCCTCTGGAGGTACTGTGCCCGATTGCCGCTCGTAAATAAGGCGAAGAAATGCGATATCGACGCCTACAGGAATGGTGAAAGTAAACGTCTGGGTGGTTTCTACATCAGAAGAAATATCTTCCGACGTGGCGAACCTCTCGCTGTCGTCACTCAATACCCATAGGATTCCAGATCCACGAGGAATATTTTCAGTCTGGTAAGTGTAACTTACCTCATATTTCCGGCCGGGCAGCACCGGTAGAGGTTCAGCCAAAAGGTTCAGCGCTTCCGATTCTTCGCCCGTGAGTCTAATTCGCAGGCCACCTTGCTCGCTCTCTCGCGCTATCGTCAGTCCGTCGGCCTTAGGCAGTTGCCAATCAAATCCACGCGTCATTGGCGGAATGTTGAACGCGCCATTTGTGAGAGAGATGCCATTGGCGGGGTCAAGGATTGAATAGGGTATGCGGTGGTCGACAGCCATCTTGTTCCACACCGCGATTGCCGGAGCACTATTGTCTTCACGAAGAAGACGGTCAACGGTCCGAATGAGAGAATCGGTGTCTTGAACGCGACCCTGCGATGCTAGATGATCTGCAGTTGGGCCAGCTACATCTTGTTCGTGCGAAGCGAAGACAGTTTCATGTCGTGATAGCAAGTAGGTGAGATAACGAGCGATTGCGGGAGGATGATTTTCCGTCATGCGCTGCTCAATCATCGCCCCGTCATCGCTCACGCGCCAACACAGTTTGTAGAGAGCGAATGGCGGCTCATTTTGGCTGGTAGTCGCTGCCGCTCCAGCCCAGAGCCAGAAATCCTCCATTCGGCCAGTGCGCAAATAAAAGTTAGCCAATGACCAGCGCGGCAGATAGAGATGATCGATTGCCGCTGCACGGAGGAGGGTGCTTTCTGCTGCTGACAGGTTTCCCCCCGCCTCCTGCCTCAGCCCGACCTCAATCATGGAGGTTGAATCTCGCGGGTTTAACTGCAGCGTGTGATCGAGTGCCGCCCGTGAAAGACCTGGGTCATCATCATAGGTAAGCAGACTTAGTTGAAGCCAATACGGTGCCTGCAATGGACTGAACTTTAGTGCAGTCTTCGTTGCTGCCACTGTCTTCTGTTTTTCAAAGTAATCTGCAATACCTACAGAAAATGACCACAGGGCTGTAGCAAGAAAAATGACGCCTAAGAGAAGCGACAAGAAAATTGTCTTGGGCAACGTTTGCCGGAGTGATTCGGGATTAGGGACAACTCGTAGCATTCTGCGATCCCGGAAACTTGCGTTTAGTTACAAGAGCGTGCATCACATTCGGCTATTTTCGCTTGCCAGCACGAGCGCCAAGAATCGTTTAGAAAACTGGTCGGACTCATCAACTGTAATTTCATGGGCTGAATAATGTAGGCATCATGATACAACATCTATGTGGAAAATCGTCCCACAGCCGGCTCCTCTGCGCTCCCTTATACCGGTTTCGCATCCGCGTTGCTGATCTTGTTTCTCTTCGCTATCCTTACTTTGTTTGTTCAAAGCTATTGGCCGGTCAGCATGTTTGAGGTCGGTGTCTGCGTACTGGCGATCGCTACGCTGGTTGTTTTCCGGCATGTCACACTTCAATTTTCTTGGCCCATGATCCCAGTGGCTTCCGTGGTTTGTTGTGGTCTGCTGCAGGAGTTGACAGGCCACACTATATACCGTTTTGAAACCTGGAATTCTATCGCTAAGTGGGTCACCATGGGCGCAACGCTCTTAATCGGTCTGTTCGTATTTCGAGACCGCAGGACGGCGCATTTTGCGAGGATGGCAATGATATGGTTTGCGGGTTTGCTGGCCGTGGAAGCAACTCTGCAGACGTTCACCACTAATCTCGTCTATTGGAAATTTCCAACAGACGGTGTTGCTTATCTGATGGGTCCCATTCTGTACCACAATCACTATGCGGCCATTATGCTGTTACTGCTGCCCCTGCCCATTGCCGAAGCCGTGGAGAACAATATTCGGATGTTGTTGTATGCAGGGATTGCTGGGTTGATATATGCGTCAATAATCGCGTCGGGGTCGCGTTCTGGAGCTCTCATTGCTACATCAGAGGTGATATTTATTGTCGTGCTGGTTCTCTTACGAGCAAGAAACGCTAAAGCATCGTCTCTGCGCCCAATTTTGGCGATCACAGGGATATTAGTATCGGCCGCCGTTTTTTCGGCAGCAGTGGGCTGGCATTCGGTGATCGGTCGTCTTACAGGTCAGGACGCGTTTCCGTTGCGACGGCAATTTGTCACTTCCAGTATTGCCATGCTGAAAGACCATCCATGGTTTGGTTTTGGCTTGGGAACGTGGTCTACGGCTTACCCGCAATATGCACTGATCGATCCTGGCAAAATTGCCAATCAGGCCCATAACGATTGGCTTCAGTGGGCGGTGGAATGCGGGATTTTTGTAGCGATCTTGCTTCTGTCGCTTCCTCTGTGGTGTGTCCGAAGATCTGTACGGACTCTTTGGGGTATTGGTGTATTGGCTTTTTTTGCTGAGGGACTAATGGACTATCCATTTTCGCGACCTGCGTTGGCTTCGGCTCCCATGTTGCTCATCGCAATGCTGTCGGTAGCGGAGGAGCGAAACCCGAGATAGAGATGGCCAAATCTGTTCGGCTTTGCGTGATTCCCGAGATCCGACAGGTTTCCCGGTTTATGTCGTCCTTCAAATAGGCTGCGCGTGCTATCCTGTAGCATGGAACATCGTGTGGGTCTGCTCGTATTCATATATGCGCTGCTGGGGTCGGCGGGAGTGGCGCAGCAATCTTCCGGTCATTCCGCTGTAGTACCACCTGCTGTGCAGGAAATGGATAACACACGCAATTTGCCTGCAGGGCCAATTGGGCCCAGCGACCTAGTCAATATATCTATTTATAATGCTCCCGAGTTCACCCGCACAACACGTGTGAGTCAGGAGGGGAACATTCGTCTTCCGATGCTGAAACGAGAGATTAAGGCCGAAGGGCTTCTCCCAGCACAGCTTGAAGATGCAATCGCAAAAGAACTAGTAAATGAGCGGATCCTGGTTGATCCATTTGTCACTGTGACCATTGCTGAATACCAGAGCCGTCCAATCAGCGTATCAGGCGCCGTACGCAACCCGATTGTGCTCCAAGCTAGTATGCCAGTGACGTTGATAGATGCCATCACGGATGCGGGGGGGTTGGCGCCTGAAGCGGGGGCTACGATATTGATTACACAGCCGGCCACCGACGGTAGGGTCAAGTCTGAGGTTAAGCAGGTCGGCGTCCGCGCGCTTTTCGAGGGTAACGATCCTTCAGCGAATATGCTTTTGTCGAGCGGGGATGAAGTTAGGGTTCCACCCGCGCGGAAAGTTTTTGTGGTTGGCAATGTGAAGACGCCAGGAGCCTATCCCTTAGAAGATGTAGATTCCGCCACTGTTTTACAGATGATCGCACTCGCGCAAGGGCTTACACAGTATTACAGCAACGAAGCCTATATCATCCGACGTGATGGAACAGGGACGGCTCAGCAAATAACTGTTCCTTTGAAGCAGATACTTAAACGCAAAGCGGCAGATGTCGTATTAAAAGGAAGCGACATTTTATACATTCCAGACAATAGCGGTAAGCGGATGACACTGGGGACGCTCGACAAAATTGCGACCTTCGGTTCTACGGCGGGTGCAGCTGCAATCGTCTACCACTGAAGAAAGAGCGGAATTGAATGGCGCAGGACAAGCCTAACCTGATAACACTCGACACCCCTCCAGATCGACGGGCCGTTACCGCATTGCCAGTCGCACCAGATGGTGACTCCAGTCTGCCGCTAGCGCATTACTATTGGATTTTGTTTAGACAGCGATGGGCCATTCTGGCCTTCGTTGTTCTTGCTGTCGGCATGACAATCATCGTTTCCATGCGGCTTACGCCCTATTACGAGTCTGTCGTGACGCTCGACGTTGATCGACAGAGCCAAGTGAATGTCGTAGGTAACACTGCGCAAACACCATCGACTGGCGTGAACGATGCGCAGTATATGGGAACTCAACTTAAGCTAATCCAATCGGATGCAGTGCTTCGTCCTGTTGTACAGCATTTTGGTCTTAAGACCGACGCAAACGGCGCAGCCGGACTACCGACCGAGCAGGCGGAAGAAGCGCCGATAACTATCAAACATCTAAAAGTCACACAGCCGGTTAATACCACGCTGATGCAGATAGCGTATCGTTCAACCGACCCAAAACTTGCCGCCGCGGTGGCGAACGCGATTGCTGCAAGCTATATCCGCCACAGTTACGACACGCGCTACCAGGCGTCGAAAGAGTTGTCTCTTTTTATGGAAAGGCAACTGGCCGAGTTGAAGTCCAAGATGGAGCGATCGAATAACGCTTTGATGGCTTATGAGAAAGATCTGGACGTCATCAACCCAGAGGAAAAGACGAACATTCTTTCGTCCAGGCTGTTACAGCTCAATACTGATTATACAAATGCGGAATCGGATAGGGTGCAGAGACAGGCCATCTATGAAGCAGTGAAAGGCGGATCTCTCGAGGCAGCGGAAGCTTCCGGACAGGGAGATCAACTGAAATTGCTCACTGAGCGCTTGGGTGAAGCTCGCGCCCATTTCGCTGATGTAGCGACTCAGGATGGTCCTGCCCATCCAGAATACAAAAGGGCACAGATGCAGGTAGGCGAATTGCAGGCCCAAGTAGAAGATCTACGCGCTAACATCGGTAAGCGTATCGCTACAGACTACAACGAAGCGCTCCGTCGCGAAACGCTGCTGCGCGCGGAGTTGGCCCAAACTAAAGCAGACTTTGATGCGCTCAATGCCCGATCCTTCGAGTACAAGTCTGTAAAGCAGGAGGCAGATACTGACCGCGGACTCTATGAAGAGTTAATTCGCAAGATTCAAGAATCCACAATCAATGCCAACTTCCAAGACAACACAATACGTACCGCCGATCTAGCACGACCTGCGCTAAAGCCAGTATTCCCAGACGTCAAATTGAATATCCTTTTGGCGTTTTTGTTTTCCGTGTTGCTGGGCTGTCTGACTGCGGTAATTGCCGATCTGCTCGATCAGACGGTGCGAGATCCGGAACAGATTTCACGCTCGCTAAAGACGGAAGTATTGGGAAGTCTGCCGATGGTCCCAAGCTGGCGTGGCCGGTTGCCTATTTTGCGTTCAAGCGTGGATTCTAGCAATAACATATTGGATGAAGGTGAGGAGAGCCACCAAATTTCGTCCTTTCATGAAGCTGTGCGTACTTTACGAGACTCCATCCTGCTATCTACGGGATTGAATGATCGCGTTCGCAGTCTTCTTGTTACATCGTCCATGCCTCGTGAGGGTAAGACCACTACTTCGGTAAATTTGGCTATTGCACACAGTCAACAGCGCCGCAAAACATTGCTGATCGACGCGGATCTACGGCGTCCCGGTGTGTATTTGCACCTAAATGTTTCGAGAGACTATGGACTTTCCACAGTCCTCGACGGCGGTATGGACTGGCGGAAGGCTGTGCAGACCATCGAGGGGAATCCGTTTTTATCAGTTTTAGCTGCGGGGCCGGCCTCGCGGAGGGCTGCCGATCGTGTAGGGGGAATTGTTGAGCGGATATTGATAGAGGCACGTAACGAATACGACCTGATCATTGTAGATTCGCCACCCTTGCTTGGATTCGCAGAGCCCCTGCAGCTCGCTTCGTTTATAGATGGAGTTGTTGTGGTGGCTTTGGCGGCCCAAACGAATCGTTATGCTTTAACCAACGTTCTTAACAGTTTGAAGAGAGTCCATGCCAATACGATTGGTATTGCGCTCAACGAAGTAAGTGTTGATTTGAGAAGGCGTTATGGCTACTATGGATCTTATGGGTCCTACGATAAGCGTTACAACGGCTACTACGGCTCTGTAAAAAAGTAATCCCGCTTTTTACTGAATATTTTGGCGAGTGATATACATCAAGAACACAAAAAAAATGGCTGCCATGACTAAATATAAAAGTGTGATTATTTGGAATCGGCGTCGTGTTCTTTTTTTCCTCGTACGCTGAATCTCACGTTCAGAGGCGTTCGCTGTTTTGTGGGATTGCTCCTGTCCGGTAAACCTCCAAAAACGATGCCTGCAGTTCGTGCAGCGGTATGGACGTTTCCCTAGCCATTTGCGTAGATGCTCAGAGAAACCCTGGCTACGGGAACGGCGTACTTTGCTATTACAAATAGGACAGTTCAATGTAATCCTTACCCAAGATCAACTTGACTTCGAAAGAGTATGAACGTCGAAGTGTGTTTAGGAACAGAAAATTTAAATTTTACTTTATTTTAGGGTTACCTGCAATTTAAAAGAGGAGCCAATCCTAAGGAGATGTAAAAATGTCTTACTTTACGTGCAGTCCGATAGCCCGGGCTGGAATTGCGCATGTGCTGGCTGTTGCAGTACTACCGAGTTTGTTGGCTCAAAATACTATCAGCACCTACTCAGCCAATGACGTACGGCATTATGGTGCCATTGGTGACGGACGTACGGATGCGAGCGTAGCTATACTCGAAGCTATTGCAGCTACACATGGTGGGCCAATTGTATTTCCAACCGGGACATTTCTAATCACGCAAAGTATTGTTTGGAGCTCACTTCCTGCCGGGGATCATAACCCTGGTTTACGAATGACCGGGGCCGGGCCGGGGAAGACAATTTTCGATTGTCAAGTTGCAAATGGTGCGTGCATCGACATCCGCCAGCCGAAAACCTTTCTCTTTAGCAAGGACGGCCTCATCAGTGGGATTGAACTTCGGGGGAATTTTGCCAAAATAGCTAATCAAACTGGGTTACAGGTTCGGGGAGCCTGGGATTACACTTTGGAAGATTTAGTTATTCGCGGATTCTCCGGGGACGGCATCAGATGTCCTGGTGTCCCCGTTGGCACAAACAGTGATGGTCAACAGAGCGGTCTTCACATTCGTAACACAGATGTTCTCGCCAACGATGGCGTCGGCATTGATGATCTCTGTTCATGGGCCTTATCTCTGGACTATACAGGGGGAGAAATCGAGAGTAATGCGGGAGGAGGAATTTTCTTTAGCGGTGCAGGGATGAATCTGACCAATGTGGCGATCGCTTCGAATGGAACAGGTGCGAATGGGTATGGGCTGATGATAGACCGAATTCCGGGCAGCACAGAGCAGCCGCGTGACATCGTGCTGACCAATATCGAAATGGATAGTAATACCGGCTTCGACATGGTTATTCGGAACGGAACGAAAATCTATATTGGCACCGGCACACGTTTTATTGCCCACGGCCAGGCCAATCTCAAAATGGAGATACCGCAAACAAGTGTATTTCTTGGAGGAATGATCGAACATCATGACATCGTGAACAACGTCGAATTCGAAAACGCGACATGGCGTTGTGATTCGGAACCATACCCATGTACTTTATTGGGCCTCGGTGAATCTGGAACGATCGGCAACATTCTGATTACTAACTCGACGCTTCCTGTGGAACCACGCATTATTCAAAGGTATAGTCGCGCGCTAACCAACGCAGACAACATTCAGGTTTGGCAGGATAACGAGCTGGTCGATGCAAGTGTATACGGCAAGACCCTCTGGTCGGTCGATCCAGCCGGAAAGGCGGTGGTCGCAGCGGGGATCCAACTGAAGAACGATTCGCTACAGCCGCTATGCACGTCGTCAACGCGCGGCACATTATGGAACCGACTTGGAACCTCGGGCCAGCCAGACGAAATTGAGGCGTGCTTACGGAATGGAGCGGGCGATTATGTCTGGAATTCTCTGAAGCTTCTTAGTCCGACACAGTAAGCGTATGGTAGTCAACCCACGAGCCGTCACTTGCGCAGGCGTAGATAAGAAGAATTCAAGTCAACTGTGTTGATTTCGCCTCGAACTGAGACAGCAAAAAACTCGCTACGCGTATCGGTAAATTTGATACCCGTCTCCTGATGTGATGTCCTTTGACGTGCAGGGCAAATTCAGGGAGGCTAGTGAAAGTGATACGCGATTCCTATAGAAACAACCGTTGGTTTGAGTACGCCAGGCTGCCCAAGGTTCCAATGCTGGCCTTGAAAATCAAGCTTCGCTTGGATGACGGAGTATATGTCTATATCTACTCCAGCTCCGTAAGAGTAGACGATTGACTTGCCTTCATATGTTGAGTAATTAGAGTGGACGGTTCCGGGGCCAAGAAGTAGGTTCGCATAAGGATGATAGCGTTGAAAGAGGGTTTCCTGCGCGCGCAACCCGAAAAGGTAAGTGTGTTCGTTAACAGCCGAACCGTTAGCAATGTTCAATCGCGCCTCTAGTGATGGGGCGATTGGGAACCCAAAATATCGTGTAACATTGGCCCCAAATAATACACCGTTGTTACGGGGATTTGCGTAACCAGTATTTACGGTTTCGAAACCCTGAAAGACTGAGATGTCCATGGTTCTCAAGGCCGTCGGCATATCCTGAGCCTCGCTCCTGGCAGGCAGGAGGAAGACAAATATAAAAAAACTAGCGAAGAACGAGGCCCATTCTACGCGAAATCTTTTCATGAAGATCTCCTTAAAGCTCCGTCTAATCTAATCTAATCTAATCTAACATCTGATGTTTCATGGCGTGAAATGTTGCCTGAAAATTCCTAAGAGGTCCCTGTTGTGACATCGTTCTAGCTGGCTCTTTTCCCTCGCAACGATCCACGAAACAGCAGCAGGCGTAGACGAGTGTATTACGAGTGTGATGGCGGATACTCATGGAGATGAAGGTCTAAAGGAAGTCCGCGCGTTGGTGAGTAAACTCATCGAATTGGCTGCATTGTTGCTGTTTCGAGCAAAAATCATGCTGGCAACTTTGACTAGCGAACAGCGGGAACCATAGGTTGTGTATACCAATCGGAAGTGCGCTTCCTAAGAGCGTGGTTTCAGATCGCCGACGCACAACTGTCCGGGAAAGAGCGCACCCGGTCGCCTAGCTAGGATAATATCCGCCGCTATCTCGTGAACGCTTCTATTCGTCTATGGTTGCGAGCATCTCTGCTCAGAAGACTCTGCGACTTGATAGTCTCTGCCAAGTCCTAAGATGGTTAGAGCTTTTGGATGAAAACAGCCGGTGTTGGACTGGCGCTGCTAGCAGGCGATTGATCACTGGCAAATCTTTAGCGAAAATTGCTTTGAAGTTGTTGAATCTACCGTCGGTCGCGGCTGCTAATCGACGCATCGCGGTCCCTATTGCGAAATGCCAGTGAGCCAACTATCCATAGCACTACAGAGATTAATAATGCCGGCAACCCAATTAGGGTGAATACAATGAAATAGACGACAACCTCTCCTCTACGAGGCGGCTTGTATACCTCTCTTAGCATGTGCCTATGCTGTAGGATCGCTCCGACGAGATTGCAAGCGAAATAGGCAACGAGCAGTTTCTCTTTCATGCCGAATGATCTCTGATTTCTCGATGTTTCATTAAGTCATGGACTACACTAACGTTCGGGCTCAAGTCGTGATATGTAGCGACTCCAGAAAAGCCATATCGTTATTTGTCAAACGCTTTTCCATTGCGATTAATGGATTTTCATTCGAATGAAGGTTGCCTAGCGTACGTACGAAAACCTCGAAGGTTTTCCAATCGCCCATTCGCGCCAATCTAAGGCTGGCTGAAGCGATAAACTGTCGATCCATAGGATTCGTCGCTGCAGAAAGCGCAAAAGCAAACGGCTCATTCATGGGGAGAACTGTACTATCAACTTAGAAAGAAGTAAACATTGGATTTGACGGATTGGTTCGTTAATGTAAGAGCGCAAGTGGCGATCCCAAATTTTCACGGTGTCTGGCGCTACAGCCGTTCTAATCAGGCCTGACTCAAACCCCCGGACACTTTTCGAACATTTCCGAGCCGTCAATGATGCCTTCCAGGTGACCGACTCGTCGATTTGCCTCTGCTTCACTAGGGCGCTGAAATACTTGCCTAAGCCTTAGAGCCTGTTCATTGATCTTTTCAGGACTTTCTTTCGGTGCGCTGCAAGACGCTCATCTCGAATCCCCGTTGTGACTGTCGTTAGTTCGTTCTCTACACTGCACATAGCGCGCAGCTCATCACCAGACGCTTCTTTTGGGGCTGTCCTGGGAGAGTCATAAATTTCTGCAAAGTTCATTTAAAGATTGTTGAAACAGAGTTTGAGGACTATCACCAGTGCGTCACAAATCGGACTCCGTAATTCATTAAACAACTATGTTTCAGCTAGATTTTCTCTCGTCGAAGAGTCTAATCCCTGCGCTGCATAGCAACGGGACTGTAGAAACTGAAAACAAGCGCCGCATGTCATTGTGGCTTACGGCATGCTGTCTGTGCATGGCTGTGGCCATCAGCACCGGAGCCGCATCCGCTCAGACGGTCTCCTCGGCTACTGCGCCAACTGAGCCGATCGGCACAAGCAGCCCAGTCCAGAAGGCGTTACCGTCTCGACTTCAATGCGGCTGCCGGTAGTACCTGCACTGCCGGTACCGCTTACATAGTCGGTTCGACCTGCGTGGTGAACTACACTTTCACGCCAATAGTCCCTGGGCAGCGCCTCGGCGCGATTATCTTCTACGACAACTCCGCGCCTACGCCAGTTCTAGAGGAGACACGTTATCTCAGTGGCATCGGCACGGGCGCCGTGGCAGCGCTTACTCCTTGAATCATAACCACGATTGCAGGAGTAGGTGGCAATCCCCTCCTTTACCAGGTTGTGAACAATATCCCCGCTTCTAGTGCTCATTTCTACAGTCCGGCAGGCATCACTTTCGACGCCTTGGGTAATCTCTACATTGCTGATGCTGGTTACAATATCATCCGTAAGATTGACGCGAGTATCGGAATCATCTCCACTGTGGCAGGGGAGTCCGCCGGAGGTGGCGGCGGCTATACGTGTGATAACTGTGCCGCCACTAGCTCCGAGCTAGCAGAGCCACAAAGCGTAGCTATAGATGGCGCAGGAAACCTTTATATTGCCGATACGAGAAATTCACTCATTCGTAAGGTCGTCGCAGGGACTGGAATCATCACCACGGTAGCGGGCCTCCCCCCTTTCTAGCCCTACCGGTGAAGGTGGTTATAACGGGGATAACATTCCAGTTACTAGTGCTCTGCTGGATTATCCTGCGGGCATTGTGGTCGATGCTGTAGGCAACTTTTATTTCGCAGATTCTGGAGGCTGTCGCGTTCGCGAGGTAAATGCAAGTACGGGTATCATTATCACAGTGGAGGCATTGATACGTGTGGCTATGTGAGCTATGCTACCTGTATGCCTACAACGGAGACAATATCCCGGCTAACAC
>Ga0302315_10003325_pt1 | contig 14548 bp, 12 predicted proteins | sample III_Palsa_N3_1_FD_200532 | JGI IMG/M metagenome (GOLD analysis project Ga0302315, IMG submission 200532) | Peat permafrost microbial communities from Stordalen Mire near Abisko, Sweden - III_Palsa_N3_1 | ecosystem: Environmental > Terrestrial > Soil > Palsa > Peat permafrost | place: Sweden... | reverse complement strand
AGGCTGTGGACAATTGTCTTTTCATGGTCATAAGTTTCCTTTTTTCCATTGTTGATAGGGTCTGATTATTTTGCTGGGGGCTGTTTCACTCAGATTGGCGCAGAAGGCAAGGGGTTAAATACCTACGCGATTTTACGAGGTGGTCTTAGGATGTCTTGAGCCGCTCAAACTGAATCTTACCTTCGCGCTCATAATAACGGCGCAGGCGAGAGTGTTCGGGTTGCAAGAGTTCGGGATCCTCTTGAAGCAGCCCTTGTGCATCGTCGCGCGCGCGGACGAGCCAGTCGCGATCGCGAACGAGGTTCGCAAGTCGGAAAGGAAGTCCGCCGGCTTGGCGAGTTCCCAAAAATTCGCCGGGTCCGCGAATCTCGAGATCCGCTTCTGCGATTTTAAATCCGTCGTTGGTTTCTTCCAAAACATCTAAGCGAACTGCGCTATTTTCGGCGACGCGCGGATGAGACATCAGAAAGCAATAAGACTGTGCCGCGCCGCGACCGACACGGCCTCTGAGTTGATGAAGCTGTGAGAGACCAAAGCGCTCTGCATGTTCGATCACCATGACGGTGGAGTTAGGAACGTCGACGCCGACTTCGATCACCGTTGTGGAAACAAGAATTTGAGTTTCCTTTTGCTTGAAGGCTTCCATGATCTTCGCTTTTTCGTCGGGGCGCATTTGGCCGTGGAGTAGGCCCACTTTAAATTCGGGGAAGACTTCCTTTTGAAGGCGTTCAGCTTCTGCGACCGCGGATTTTAAATGCGTGAAGCCTTCGGCCTCACTTTCCTCAACGAGTGGATAAACGAAATAAGCTTGGTGACCGTCCCTGAGTTCACGGCGGATGGTTTCGTAGGCGCGGCCCTTTGTGGTGTTGTCCTGACAAAGTTTGGTGATGATCGGTGTCCGTCCAGGCGGCATCTCAGTGATGCTAGTCACTGCAAGATCGCCATACGCAGTGAGGGCTAGGGTTCTTGGAATCGGAGTGGCAGTCAGGATAAGAGAGTGCGGGAGGGTTTTCTTTGTAGTTCCTTGGCCGTCTACAGTTTCTCGGACGCCCTTCATCTTTAAAGTGCGGCGCTGCTCGACACCAAAACGATGTTGCTCATCGATCATGATGTAACTGAGATTTGCGAACTGCACCGGTTCTTCGATCAGTGCGTGAGTTCCAATGAGTAAGATCGGTTCTCCGCCCTTTAATCGTGCGAGCAAGGCCTCTCGTTCTCTCGCGGTGGATTTGCCAGTGAGAAGAGCGACGTTGAGGCGGCCCCCGAAAAGTCTAATCGCGTTCTTATAGTGTTGCTCGGCCAGAATTTCTGTCGGCGCCATAAGTGTGGCCTGGGCGCCTTCGGCTAAAACAAAGCCTGCAGTCAGAAACGCGACGGCTGTTTTTCCTGATCCGACGTCGCCCTGAATGAGGCGGTTCATCGGATGCGGTTGTGTGATGTCTTTAATGATTTCGGCGATTGCTGTCTTCTGGCCGCCAGTGAGCTTGAACGGAAGACTGTCCTCAAGAGACTTCATCGCCGCAGGACCGTCGCCTTTACCGTAGGCAGGCGCGGTCTGCTTTTCCATCCGCAGGCGTTGGCGAAGAATGAGATATTCAAACTTGAAAAACTCTTCGTAGATCAATCGCCAGTGAGCGGGAGTATTGAACTCCACGAGCTGTGCGATTTTGTCGGGAGCTTCCGAAGTGGGAAAATGAATTTCGCGAATCGCTTGTGAAAGTTTTGGAAGCTGATGTTGAGTGAGATACCGCTCGGGAAGATCTTCCGTCATCGTGTCGGAATAACGTTCGAGAGCTTCCCAGAGGATTTTACGAAGAGAGCGAGTAGGGATGCCTTCGATCTCGACGTAGACCGGGATCACGCGCCCGACATTGTGCTCTGAGGATGATGCGCTCCACGAAATCTCCGGATGAACAATCTCGGGGCGACCCATGTACATTTTGATCGTGCCGTGAACAATCAGTTCGACGCCTGGGATAAAGCGCTCTTCCATGCCACGAGGGGCGTGAAACCATTTTAAAGAAAGTCCGCCGGTTTCGTCACTCGCACGAACTTCGAGGATGGACTTCATTCCACCTTTTCCGAATGCGCGGATCGGGATTTTTTTTACGGTTCCTACTTTTACGGTGAGGGTCGCGCTTTCGCCTTCGAGAACTTCTGAAACTTTTTTAAGTTTGCTCCGGTCCTCATAGGCACGCGGAAAGAAAGTGAAGATGTCTTTGACCGTGGCCAGACCACGGCTCTTTAAGAGCGCGCCAAGTTTTGGGCCGACGCCTTTGACAAATTGAATAGGAGTTTCCGCGCCGTCTGCACTTGCGGGAGAAGAAGTTCTCGCGCGGGCAACAGTTTCGCCGGGAGGCTTACTCGTAGCGGACGTTGATGATGTCGTAGCGGACTTCGCCTTTGGGGGCATTTACCACGGCTTCGTCACCTGGAAGTTTTCCGATCATCGCGCGTGCGGTCGGAGAGGTGATGCTGATTTTTCCAATTTTGATGTCCGCCTCGTCGACGCCGACGATTTGGTACTGAGTTTGTTTGTTGGTCTCTTGATCTTCAACGACGATGATCGCCCCGAAGACTACTTTTTCGGACTTGATCGTGCTTGGATCAATCACTTGCGCGCGAGCAAGCTTGCTATTGATTTCTTGAATGCGACCTTCAATGAACGACTGGCGCTCTTTCGCTGCCGAGTAATCCGCGTTTTCCTTCAGGTCGCCGTGACCGCGAGCGATCTCAATGGCTTTCACGACCGTAGGGCGTTCAACCGTCATGAGCTGCTTGAGTTCTTCATCAAGCGCTCTCTTACCTTTGACCGTCATGGGGACTTTCTCTTCTGCCATAGATTCGCTTAGAGCTAACACAGGTAGGAGCGGACTCAAAGCAAATGAGTGCTAAAATACTGCAATGTGTCGTGAGTTAAGCAGATGGAGCGATTTCAAGCGCGATCTGAAGTACTTCTGCGGGCATGTGAAGCTGGGCAATCTTTTCGGGATGCCCACTTTTGGTCGAGAGTTTCGCAAATTCGATAAAGCAAACCGCCCGTAGGGATTCAGGAGCGTCATCACGGGTTGCGCATTTTTCGTAAAAATCAGCGCCTTGAGCTGCGACTTCAGAGACGTTCCCAGTTTTGGCTGCAGCGTTCATCGCCACTTCCAATTGGTCGCCATAAAGTTTGAGTTGCAGCGACGCTTCGAAGATCGGTTTAGCAATTTGATGAACGTCTTCGTCGGTCAGACCGCGCATTTGATCTTTGCTCGGAATCTTATCCAAAACCTGAGTTCCCAGAGTAGCAAGTTCAGATGAGCTTGCATCCGGCCGAGATAGAGCCGGAGATTGAGAAAGTGACTTTGGAGCTGTGATCGGAGCGGATGCAGGATTGTTGGTTGCCGGTTTCGAAATTCCTGGCGCAGCTTTGCCGCCTTCTACCGTTGGCTTGGGTTTGTGTCCAAGCACGAAGATAAAACCGACAAGAGTCGCCCCGAGTATCAGGCTGAAAAGTAGGTCTTCTTTTTTCATTGCTGGAATACGCCTTCAGGAGTTGGATCCCAGTTTGTCGACGCGATTCCTTGAGAAGGTGCCTGTGCTTGAAGGTCAGCAATCTGTTTCTGAAGCGCTGGAATATCGGAGCAAGCAGGAAGAGTTTGCGGAAGGTTGAGCTTCTGCATGAGCTGACACAAATCAAGCTCTTGCTGAAGAGCGGCGACCTGATTGCTTGGATCGCTGTTTGGATCTGCGGTGAACTTGATTTGGCGAGAAGCCGCATCCGCAGCAAGCGCTAGCATCGCATTTTTATCGCCTGCAGAGCAATCCGTGCAGGATTGAATCATGGATTTCAAGAAAGCGGTTTCAACTTGGTAAGGACCGTTGAGATTGCGATCGCAGGCCGAGTATCCCGCATATGTTCCGGTTGCGCAGACTGCGTGAAGAAATGCGAGGCTCGCACCGTTCCCGTCGCTGTGACGAGCTTCGTGAAACAAAGTTGCCAATCGCAACGCGACGTAAGGCTTAGAGTCTGGTGTCAGTGATGGATCTTTGAAGAGTTTGGCAAACAACCCTTGTCCAACTTTGAGAACGCCAACGCGAGGGGAGGTCATTTTTTCTTTGCCAACACCCGGGATTTTTATTTCGAGAAGAGAGCTATTTTCTTTTCCCATTAAATAAACTGCGCCGCCGATATTGAGCATCACGGTGACAACCGGTCCCGATGGAGTGTTGCCGTCGCTTGGATTATTTGGTGGAGTTTCCATCGTCGGAATAATGGTGTTCGGAAAGGTGTAGTTGCTCTTTGCGATCGCAATGTTCTTGGTGAGGTCAAAATTTTCATCGATGATGAAATGAATGCGCGTCTGCATCCAAGCGAGAAGAGTTGCTGGAGACGAATCCTTGATCTGCATCAAAGTTAAGAGTTCGGGATCAGGTTGGGAAAAGTTCATGCTCTTGAGAAGAGTGATGTCCTGTTGAAGGCGCGTGACCTGATTTTGAGGAACGTCTTGCGAGACCTGAATGTTCTCGATTTTGGTACTCGCTTGAGACTGGGCGAAAGTGCCGAGAAGGGAAGTGATCGCAACAGCCTTGAAAATCGTGGATAAATGCTTCATGACTCAGCGTATTAATGCTGCATGGCGCTAAAGTCAAGGGTGTGCTCCGAAAAAAGATAACGATTAAGCAGATTTACGTAACGCGATGCGTTACTCGAGGCTCTCATTTACCCTCTCTATTTACCGTCTCCATCTAATGTCTCTGGTCGAGCGGACCAATCTCGTTACAATTGAAGTGTGCTGCGCTCGACCCTCTTAGTTCTATTTTTGATCATATCTGGGTCCGGTTGTTCGACAACCGATAGAAAACCGAGTTCAGCTCCGGAGTGCACCGATACTTACTCCAAGTTCTTTGCAAAGGACCCGATCACCATCGCAGTAGCCCTAGGTTATATGGATACGGGCTTGGGAGATGTAGCGAACCCGTCGATGCGCGAGTCGATAGTCGATGCACTCACCACGGATGGCGATCTTTGCAAACACGCCCTTCATCCGTATTCTTGTGGCTTTAAGCAGGACCCCAGCAACTCGAATCTTTTAAGCAAGAAGGTTCGTGCCCCAGACGGCACGTCCAAGACGGTTCAGATCAGATTAATCGATGCAACCTTGAGCACCCACGCCGAAGCGGATTTCTTGGAGAGTTTCAGTAATGATGTCGTGTTCTATCTCGGGCACTCGAGAAATGGCGGAGGACCCGACTTCAATCCACCGCGCTTGCTCGCGAACGGGGATCGAGATTACGCCTGGTATCGGCGCAATCAACCTGGCTTTCACGCGATCGAAACTACTTTGGCAAACTCAAAAGATCACCCGAAGCTGATGGCGCTTCTGTCGTGTGATTCTGGAAAACATTTCGCCGAAAAACTTCACCAACTCGCGCCGGAAACCGGTCTGATTGTTTCAGAGGCGGAAGTCGAATTTCTAGAACAAGAGCATTCCCTCATCGGCGCGATCGATGGGCTTCTTGGGGCGAAGTGCCACGATGACTTCGTGAAGGATTTTCAATTCGTAGACTTAAGCACAGGTAAAGATCCTGCAGGAATCTTGCAACTTATTGGATTTTTTTGATCATGAATAAAAAAGTCATGATCGCTTTATTTGCCGTTCAAATTTCCGCAATAAATGCGATGGCAAAACTCGCTCCAGAGGGCATGGTGGAATTCAATAAGAAGTGTCCTGCACCTGCGACATGCAAATCTTTGAGCGATCTACAGGACAAGTGTGAAGCTCATTTAAAAGACGCATGTAAATCCTTCGTTGCGACTTACAAGAAGCTTTTGCCTGAATACGATTGTCAGCGCGAATTTGATGCGACTCCGAAGGAAAAATATATCGTTTCGGCAATTTGGCTTTGCGACAACGGCGAGCGGGCTTTGGGCTTTCTCTCTAAAATGGAAACGCCTGAAGCAAGAAAGCTTTTTGGAAGTACCGCGTTGCAAGACTCTCTCGATGGCGACGCGGCCGAGCGGTATCTCGCAAAATCACGGAAACTTCAGAAGCAGCTGCAAGCAAAGCACTGAATTAGAATAGGGTCTGCGAGGCAATTGCGGATTCGTTCAAGCTCAAGGGATCGTTATTTCTTCTTAAACAATGCGTCCGCGGCAGATTTCATCGCGTCGCGGGATTCACCGGAATTTGCCCCCGAGCCTGAACGAGGGCGGAAGTAGTCGCAGAAGTTTGAGCGCTCTTTTTCCACAACGCGATCCGCTTGGCTCTCGTGGCATTCGTTGTGTGCGTCACGGTCGTAGTGTTGACAGCCCTTGCAGACTTTCGTATCGCGCCCGCATTTTCGGCAGGTATCCGCGCGTCCGTAGTCAAGAACGGTCAGAGCCGCTCCGCAGTTCCAGCAATTTCCACCTTGATCGTAAGCCATACTAACCTCCTGTGTGACGCGCCTCACCTCAAAAAAGGACTAAGTCCTTTTTTAGAGGGGCAGGATCTCCAGCGGTCCTTTGCGCATTTCGCGGATGGAGTCGACCATCACGCGTGCGGCGGAAACGACTGTGCTGTAAGGGATTTTGCGCTCAAGTGCTGCACGCCGGATGGAGAAGCTTTCGCGGACGGCGAGTTCGTCAGACGTGGTGTTGATCACGACTGCAAACTTTCCTTCTTCGATGGCCTCTACGCAATGTGGGGAGCCTTCATGAACTTTATTGATGCGCTTTACTTGAAGATCAAATCCGTTCAAGAAGGTCGAAGTGCTGTCTGTCGCATAAAGCTGAAATCCAAGGTCGTGCAGTGCTTGTGCTACGGGAAGGATTTCTGCCTTGTCTTCGTTTCGAATCGAGAGAAATGCGTTTCCACTTTGAGGAAGGATCGTGCCCGCGGCCGCAAGTGCTTTTGCGTAAGCTGCGGCAAAAGTTCTGCCGCGCCCCATGACTTCACCGGTGGATTTCATTTCTGGTCCAAGCAGAACGTCGACACCTGGAAATTTTGAGAACGGAAACACCGGAGCTTTCACGTTGAAAGTCGTGAGGCCAACGTCCAAGTCTTCGCGGATGCCGAGGTCATGCAGGGATTTACCCATCATGACTTGCACGGCAAGTTTCGCGAGAGGTTTGCCCACGTCCTTGCTGACAAACGGAACTGTGCGGGAAGCGCGAGGGTTCACTTCGAGAAGATAGATTCGGTCTCCCTGAACTGCGAACTGCGCGTTCATGAGTCCAACGACTTTCAAGCGCTTCGCAAGCTCGCGAGTGTAAGTGCGAATACGGTCGGTGACTTTTGGTGAAAGCGTCATTGCAGGCAAGCTGCAGGAGCTATCGCCCGAGTGAATACCCGCTTCTTCGATGTGCTCCATCAATCCGCCGATGAAAGTTTCGCGGCCGTCGCTGATGGCGTCGATGTCGACTTCGGTGGCGCGATTCAAAAAGCGGTCAATCAAAACAGGGTGCTTGTCGCTGACGTGAATGGCTTCTTCAATCCACTGACGAAGTCTGACTTCGTTGTGAACGATCTTCATTCCTTTGCCGCCCAAAACATAAGAAGGACGAACGAGGACTGGGTAGCCGAGTTTGTTGGCGCGTTCGACGGCTTCGTCGACGGTACGGGCAATCGCGGCTGGCGGCTGCTCAAGACCGAGAGGTCTTAAGTCGCGGACGAGCTCTTCGCACTTCTCGCGATCTTCGGCGAGATCGATGCTTGCGGTCGAGGTTCCTAAAATCTTAAGTCCGCCGCGTTCAAGAGCTTGCGCGATCTTCAGCGGAGTTTGTCCGCCGAACTGAACGATCACACCCAGAGGCTTTTCAATGCGGGCGATGTTGAGAACGTGCTCGGGAGTGAGGGGTTCAAAATAAAGTTTGTCGGAAATATCGAAATCCGTGCTGACGGTCTCTGGATTCGAATTGACCATGATGGTTTCAATGCCCATCGCCCGAAGCGACATCGCTGCGTGCACGCAACAGTAGTCAAACTCGATGCCTTGGCCGATGCGGTTCGGGCCGCCACCGAGAATCATCACCTTCGGTCTATTCGTGACGACTGACTCGTCTTGGCCGCTGTAGCTACTATAAAGGTAAGGGGTCTTCGCCTCAAATTCGGCAGCGCAGGTGTCGACCATGTGGAACGAACCAAAAACGCCGGCTTCTTCGCGATCGCGACGAATTTTGTCTTCTAACATGTCCGTGTGGACGCCTAAGATCCCGGCGATCGCACGGTCGGTGATTCCGCGTTGTTTCAGGGCGCGAAGTTCGTCCGCTGGCAAAGGCCAGGGTTTGCTTCGAAGTACTTTTTCAGCATCGAGCATGAGTTGCATGCGACGAAGAAACCAAACATCAATATACGAACGCTTCGCCACTTCTTCGGGAGTTGCTCCCAAGCGAAGAGCGTCGGCAATCGCCCAAATTCTTTTCGGGTGAGCCTTCTCGATGAGATCCCAGCGCGGACCACTGGTCCAACCTTCTGGAGCCGCAGGAATTTCTTTTTGCTTATCGAGGGGGATGAACCAAGGAGCATCGGTCTCGAGGCCAGCGAGCGCTTTCCCAAGAGCTTCTTCAAAGGTGCGACCCATCGCCATCGTTTCACCCACAGATTTCATCTGGGTGTTCAAGATAGGTTCAGTCGGACGGAACTTTTCAAAATCAAAGCGCGGAATTTTGACCACGACGTAATCAATGCTTGGCTCGAAACTACAGGGCGTGGTTCCGGTGATGTCGTTGGTCAGTTCGTCAAGCGTGTAGCCCACAGCGAGTTTCGCAGCAACACGGGCAATGGGAAATCCCGTGGCTTTCGAGGCGAGTGCGCTTGAGCGCGAAACGCGAGGATTCATTTCGATGACAATCACGCGGCCGGATGTTGGTTCGATCGCGAACTGAATATTGGATCCGCCGGTTTCCACACCGATGGCGCGGATGATACGGATCGATTGGTCGCGAAGGTTCTGATATTCGCGGTCAGTCAGGGTTTGGGCCGGAGCAACGGTGATGCTGTCACCCGTATGCACGCCCATTGGATCGAAATTTTCGATCGAGCAGACGATGATGACGTTGTCGTTTTTGTCGCGGACAACTTCGAGTTCAAATTCTTTCCATCCGATCAAACTCTCTTCGACCAGCACGTCTTTGCTTGGTGAAAGAAAAAGTGCGCGCTCAAGTTTTTTCAAAAATTCTTCTTCGGTATGCGCGGTGCCGCCGCCTTCACCACCCAAGGTAAATGAAGGACGAAGGATCAAGGGGAGGCCGATTTCTTTGATGATGCGCTTTCCGTCTTCAATACTTCTCGCGACGGAGCTTCGTGCGGAGTCCACGCCGATCGAGTTCATGGTTTTCTTGAAGGTCTCGCGGTCTTCGGCTTTGTGAATGGCTTCAGGTGTCGCGCCTAGGAGCTCGACATTATATTTTTTCAAAACGCCCGCATGATGAAGCTGCATCGTGAGATTGAGCGCTGTCTGGCCGCCCATCGTTGGAAGAAGAGCGTCGGGTCTTTCTTCAGCGATAATGCGCTCAAGAAATTCTGGAGTCAGGGGCTCGACGTAAACTTTGTCCGAGAGTTCAGGATCCGTCATGATCGTTGCCGGATTCGAATTGACGAGAATAACTTTGTAGCCTTCTTCGCGAAGGGCTTTGAGTGCTTGAGTGCCCGAGTAATCAAACTCGCAGGCTTGTCCGATAACAATCGGTCCGCTTCCGATGAGCAGGATCTTTTTGATGTCGGTTCTTCTCATAGGTTCAACTCTTTTGAAAACTGAAGCGTTATAGGGGTGTTGGGATGAGCTTCGTTATGAAACCTCACCGCATTATCGATGTGACTTTCATTTTTATAGAGCAGTCCGAAACCAACCAGGACTGAGCCAACAGTAAGTCCCAAGCCTCCGAAGCCAGCTATGCGGATACTCTTACCGGTGTTGGTTAAGCTTCCATCCTGATTAGTAAAGCTTCGACTCAAAAGGAATCCTCCGATAAAAATAAGTAACCCCATGCTGCCGACGTAGGCTGCTCTTTTTACGTTCTTACGATTGCGTTGGTAATCGTCGATTTCCTGAGTCGACGCAGGCACATCTGCGACGATGAGTCTCAGTCGCTCGCCGTCTCTCTGGACAAAGGAATCGCATCCGTAAGTCTGCCCTTTATACAGAAACTGTCGCTCACAATGGAATGCATCTTTTACGTCGGGCTTCTTAAAAGGTTTGGGGGCGGTCGGCTGGTTTGGGACACCCGGATAGGTCGAATTGAGATCGGGAGGAGGGTTGACCACGGTCTGAGGGGGAAGGGTGACCTGCGGGCGCTGGTTCGCTTCGTTAATTGCCGAGGCAAAAGCACCGCCACATCCCTGAAACAGCACGCAAATAAGGGTGATGCGTGTGATGAAAAGGAGCAGCTTGCCGGACATTCATCATCTATAGGACAGATCGACGGTGGTGACAACTCAGTTGAAGCGATAGCTGCACTGCAGTATACCAATGAAATGCAGAGTGCTCGGCTGACCTCCCGCCTCGTTCAATTGGGTGGGTTTCTGAATGAACTTCAGACTCAATACCATCGACGGAATCTCCTCGATTCGGACCCGCTCGAGTACGTTTACCATTATTCAAATCCGTGGGATCAGGAAGTCGTGGCCTTGGTGGCGGCGCTCCTGGCTTATGGAAATGTGAAGCAGGTTCGGAAGTCGGTGAGCGACGTCCTGGCGCGAATCGGTCGTGTGGCTGAAAGCCCATCAGAGATGATTCGCAACCTTCAGGGCCTGGGGGGGCGAAAGTCGCCTTACTCGAAGCAAGTGAGCCGGGAGTTTGAAACCTTTGTTCATCGATTTAATCGGGGGCCCGATTTCGTTGTGCTGTTTCACCTGATTTCGGAATCGTGGATCCGCTCAGGATCGGTGGGCGGGCATTTTCTCCAAAATCTCGAGCCTGAGGGCAACATCTCCGAAGCGCTCAGTCTTTTGATCGCTGACTGGCGAAGCTGGGTTAAGGATATGGGGCCCAAGAGTGCCGCTAAATCCTTTCAGTATCTGCTAACCTCGCCGGCGGATGGAAGTTCCTGCAAACGGTGGTGCATGCTCTTGCGTTGGATGGGACGTAAAGACGAGCTCGATCCAGGACTATGGTGTCAGGGGAGTGGGTTGTCAGGGACCTTTCCTGATGGGCGGTCTTTGAGGGCGAGTCAGTTGATCTTGCCTTTGGACACCCATACGGGTCGAATCAGCCAATATTTGGGCCTCACGCAGCGGAAAACGCTGGACTGGAAGGCCGCTCTGGAGATTACTCAGAACTTAAGCGTTTGTGATCCCCAGGATCCTACGCGATACGATTTTTCGTTGTCTCGATTAGGTATTTTAGACGTCTGCAAAAGAAAGTACCGAGTTGAAATTTGTACTCATTGCCAGCTTTTAACGCATTGTAAATTTGCTCTGAAGAGTCACCAAAAGAGTAAAAAGAAGAAAACAAAATGAACCTGATTTTCATCGGCCTTATGATCTATGCGGTGCTCTCCCTGTTTTCGATGGCGACCATGAGCATCGGCGCGGCAGTTCTGGTGCTGCTGCTATTGGGGCAGCTCGCGAAAGGTGTTCCAACAGACTTGCCAGGTGGTACTCCGAAAGCCACCGACTCCTTCTTGACCACACTCTTTTCAAAACGTGTTGGTCGAAGTTCTCTTCAAAGTTATCTGTGGAGCTCTTTCGCTCTGATGATTGCCTGTATTTTCAGTCTCATCTTCGGATCTTTGGATCCTCTGAGTTTTGGTGGATACAACTCGCAGGTTCATCTCATCGCCGACTCTGCGAAGCTCTGGTACTTCTTTTGGCCGTTGATTTTGGTCTTCTCGATTTCAAAAATTACTCCAGCTCAACGACTTCAAGTTTTGCGAGCGTGGTTAGTTACTTTCGTACTTTTGTCGGCCTTTGGCATTGTTCAATACTTCATCGGTTGGCCGAGATTTCAACCGATTCCAGGGCTAGAAGGACGTTCTGCTACGACGCTGTTTTTGGGGCATCATCTTTCCGTCGCAAGCGTTTTTATTTTTCCGTTTTTTGTTTTGCTTGATTTTTTGCGGCAAGCACCTCGCTCCGATGTCACGATTGGGAAGTCCCGGGTTCTCCCGGTTTGGATCCTTTCGCTTGGAGCGGTGTTCGGTTTCGCAACTTTGATGCTGACTTTCTCTCGAACGGAGTGGGTAGCTCTTCCTGTCGGTATTTTAGTTTGGATGCTTTGGGCTTTGCCTCCTCCCGGTAAAAGTGGAAGGAACGTTCGCATTTTTGCGGTGCTCGGTATTTTGATCGCCGGCGGCCTGTGCTCTCAAATTCCTGAAGTCAAATATCGCCTCACCAATCAGATGGGCGTCCACGAGCGTGAAGATCTCTGGGAAGCCAACATGGAAATGTTTAAGCAGCGGCCGCTTACGGGAGTGGGACTGAAGCACAATCAAGAGCTCTCGGGTTTTTACTTGATGGAAAAGTATCACGCGACGGACGTCTTCAGTGGACACGCGCACAACAACATTCTTGATTTTCTTGGTGGCACGGGACTGATCGGACTTCTTGCGTTTTTGGTCTGGTGGTTTTTTATTTTCAAATGGACGTTGCGTCCCGGTGTTCGGATTGCCGGCTACAATTTAAGCGCTGGATTTTTCTGCGCTCTTTTAGTTTTTCAGCTGAATGGGCTGACTCAGGTTAATTTCTGGGAAGCCAAAGTTCAGCATCAGCTCATGTGGAGTATTGCCTGGATTCTTTGGGGGGCGATCGGCGCGTGAAAAAGAGACTGGTCATCGACGCCCGCATGGTGTTTCCACAAACCCATGGAATCGGTCGATACGTAAAGAACCTCGCGATCGGTCTTGCCGAAATCGAAAAAGAGCGTGGGCTCGCCTACGAACCGGTTTTTTTGGTTGGCCACAAGCATCCCGGATTGCTGCCAAATGCCTTTGAGGCGATACCTGTTCGAGCTCCTTTTTTAAATCCCTCAGAGTTGATTGAAATTCCTTCTCAGCTGAAGCGCCTGGGTGCGGATCTCTATCATAGTCCAAGCTTCTCAAGCCTCGCATACTCGCCATGTCCGTGGATCGCAACCATTCACGACCTAAATCATCTGAAGTTTGGGAACATGAAGCAAAAGATTTACTATCGCTTATTGCTGAAGAGATTTGCGAAGAACGCACGCGCGCTTCTGACGGTTTCAGAATTTGCCAAGAGCGAACTGAGCGAATGGCTCTTGCTCCCGACGTCTCAGATAGAAGTTGTGTATAATGCGCTTGAATCAGGATTCGTCAATCAGGTTCAAATTTCGTCGGACTCCGCGCGGAAAGAGTTTCAAAATCTAGCAGAACAAAAAGGTTGGAAAGTTCGCTCGGGTGAATACCTGATCTGCCTCTCCAACTCGAAGCCGCATAAGAATCTTCCGCATTTGATTGACTCCTATGTGAAGGCTGCCGGACCGGCGAGTCTTCCGCTGCTGATTTCCGTAGGGCCGTCCGAGGTAGCGATCCCAGCGAATGGCCAGGTCATCTTGACTTCTCATTTGAATGACATCGAGGCTCGGCTAGTTCTTGCGCACGCGCGAGCGGCAGTTTTTCCGTCCCAGTACGAAGGTTTTGGTTTGGGCCCGCTCGAAGCGATGGTGGGTGGTACCCCGCTTCTTGTCTCGGATATTGCACCTCATCGAGAGGGACTTCGGGATTTTGCTGTTAAGCACACGCATTGGATGAAATGGCTGAAGTCGGATGATCTGACGGGTTGGTCAGAAGCCATCTCAGATCTCGCGATTTCCGATCCCGCCGGAATGCGGGTTGATCCTCGATTCGCGGCTGCTCGTAAAGCCGCTTTGGACCGCTACAGTGTGAAGCGGTTGGCTGAGCATATGGACCGGATCTATACGAACGTGTTAGGAATGAAGGCATGAAGCATATTTTGGTCACCGGCGGCGCTGGCTTTATCGGATCTCATCTTTGCGAAGCTTTGCTTGCGAAGGGGTATGCCGTTACAGCGTTGGACAATTTAGTGACCGGCCAAATCGAAAACCTGACGGTTGCCCGTCGCAATCCTCACTTTAGTTATGTGCAGGCCGATATCGTTGATCCGATTTTTTCAGCTTCTGAAGCCACCGGTGGAAATCCGGAGTCGAAGATTCCCTGGATTGCGCAATATGGTCTCCACGGGTTGTTTCACTTCGCTTGCCCTGCAAGCCCTGTTGACTTTGATCGCATCCCTTTTGAAATTCTTGAAGTGGATTCGATCGGAACGATGCATACCGTGGCGCTGGCGAGAAAATATAAATCCCGTTTTCTTCTCGCTTCGACCTCAGAGACTTACGGAGATCCTCTCGTTCATCCTCAGAAAGAAGAGTACTGGGGTAATGTGAACACGATCGGCCCGCGCGCTTGCTATGACGAGACCAAACGTTTTGCAGAAGCGTATGTCAGCACCGCGATTCGCGGAGTTGATGTTCCCGGTTTTAAAAAGTACGAGCCACTCAATGCTGGGATCGTCCGCATCTTCAATACTTATGGTCCAAGAATGCGGCCCGATGACGGTCGCATCGTTCCTGAGCTTTGCATGCAAGCCTTGAAAGGCGCTCCCCTCAC
>Ga0302315_10003324_pt1 | contig 14553 bp, 9 predicted proteins | sample III_Palsa_N3_1_FD_200532 | JGI IMG/M metagenome (GOLD analysis project Ga0302315, IMG submission 200532) | Peat permafrost microbial communities from Stordalen Mire near Abisko, Sweden - III_Palsa_N3_1 | ecosystem: Environmental > Terrestrial > Soil > Palsa > Peat permafrost | place: Sweden... | reverse complement strand
TTGTTCTGGGAATAATTATTCTGCCCGTCGCTGTAGCCGATACCGAACGGCGCCGTCCCCGCTTCCGAAGTAAAAAGGACGGCCGGACTATTCCCATAACATACCGTATCCCCGTCGAACCTTCCCGCAGGCAAGGGATTGACAGTCACTTGTTGACAATAAGAAGTCTGCGTAGGCAGGCCAAGGTCCACCAGCAGATTGATGGTATAAACCCCGGGAGAGGGATAAGTAATGGCCGGGGGATTCTGTAAACTGCTGCCGGGAATATTCTGACAACCGGCGAACCGCAACAAGGTCAGCGAACTGCTCGTGACATTGTGAATGAACGCGTAGATGTCATTCCCGACCCGAAAGAAGTCAGAGATCGAATGCGGGAACGACAGATTCCCGATATTTCCCAGATCGGTTGCCGTCGGGTTGGACAGGGGATTATTGCCAAAATCGAGCTGCACCAGCTCATTCGACGTTTCATTCGATACGAAACCATATATCCCCGAACAGGTCGTGAACAAAGCAATATCCCGTGGATAGTTCAGATAACCCGGATCACCGACAACGGTCCCCGTCGGCGTATTCAAAACCGAATTCCCAAAATCCAACCGCGTGATGGAATTGATCACCCGATTAACGATGTACACATAAAGATTGCCATTGTACCTGATATAGGTAAGACCGCAAGGATAATTAAGATTGCCGATATTCCCCAGGTTCACCCCGGTCGGCGTTGCCGTAAAGTCCGGGCCGAAACTCAGGCGGGTCAGCGTATTGTCATTGACGTTTTCGGTTAACCCATAATAATTGCCGTTCTCCGGGAAGATGATAAGCTTATGCGGCAAGTTCAATCCGCCCACGTTTCCCCAGTTCGTCGCCACCGGCGTACCCGAAAGCGAAGGTCCGAAATCCAGTTTGACCACCCGCGGCGCCGAATTCGCCGATCCGTTTCCGCCCCCGACGATCACCGCCGTCCAGCTGCCATTTACCTGCAATAGTTGTATCCCTTCCACCTGCTCGGGGATAATCCCCCCAAAATCACCAAGGTCCACACCCGTCGGCGCATTGAGCAGGCTGTTGCCAAAACTCAACAGGCTAACATGCCCGATCGTATAATCCGTTACAAGTCCATAAAAATTGCCGCTATTATCCTGCGCATAAGCCCCGAAGACCGGAGTACTCAGCGCGCCAGAGGGATTCCCCAGATTGGTCGCCTGTGGAGCCGTGGTGAAATCGGCCGCACAAAAGCTCCAATAAAAATTCGTGCCCCCTGTAGTCGTATTTTGTACGCTCAATGGCGACCCCACACAAATCTGGATCGGGACAGTAAATCCTGGAACAACCGGACCTTGACAAAGGGCAACGGTATACAGGGACAGCGAAAGGGATAGGGTCAAAATAAGCTTCATCTTGGCAGTTGGCTCCCACAAGATACAACCCCCGCCCTACTCGTGCAACACCAAAATAGCCTTGATCGACTTGCTCAGCACCTTATTGACGGTACTGGTATTGAACAGCCGGTATACCAGCCCATGATGCCGCTTTACCAGGCAGACGATATCCGTTTCGCTGCTCGCAATGAAATTCATGATGCCCTCGATGGGACCATCTTCCTTCAGATATTTGAAATCCAGTGTAGTATGCGGAATAAGTGCCCTTAACGTCTCTTCGCCTTTTTCATTCGTTTTCCACTCTGCCCCCTCGACGATATTCACCACGTTCATCTTCGGCGAACCAAAAGCCTTCACCAGCTCATTCAGTGCATTGATATCATCAGTCAAAGGAGTAGAGGAAAAATCGGTCGCCAGTGTAATGATGGGGTTGACGGAAAACTTACTCCCCAACGGGATGATCAGCGTAGGTATCTTGGTCCGCTCCACCATACTGCTGGTATTGCTGCCGAACAGTCCTGTAATGCCTGTCGATCCCATAGTGCCCATCACCAGCATCTCGACAGGATTGGTTTCGATATATTTCCCGATCACGCCGCTGACTGACCCAACTTCGGCACTCGTCGTCACCGGTACATCCGCGTACTTTATTTGCGAACTGAAGGTACCAGCCCAGGCCTGCAGCGCCTGCCGCTTGCTGTTGTAGTAATCATCGATATACAGTGCGTTATACGTATTATTGAAAAGCCCTTCGAAAGACCCGATGGCATGAATCGCATGGACGTCTACCTTCAGGACCTTCGCCAGGTCCAAAGCATATTCCATAGCATTTGACGCACAGGCGGAAAAATCGGTAGCAACTAATATTTTTTTCATGTTGTATAGTTAGTGATTGCAACGATCAGACAAATAGATGGAATATCTGGAACAGGACAAAGGCCAGGGCGATCGACACCGGTAAAGTCAATATCCACGCCATCGCAATAGCCTTCAGGGTATTCTTGTTCAGGTTCTTCGTACCATTGGAGGCCACCATCGCTCCCGCAATCCCGCTGGACAGCACATGGGTGGTGCTCACCGGCAACCCGAATCCCGTGCTCAACCCGATGGTCGCAGCCGCCGTGATCTCCGCCGTAGCACCCTGCGCATAGTTCAGGTGTTCCTTCCCGATCTTCTCTCCGATCGTTAACACGATCCGCTTCCATCCAATCATCGTCCCGATCCCCAGCGAAAGGGAGATGGTAGCAATCACCCAGATCGGCGCATAATCAGTCATGTCATTCAGCGACTTGGCCGACTCGGACAAGGCTGTCCTGTCCCCTGCCGCCAGCGTAACTCCCGGAGCAGCCAAAACCGCTTTGGTATTCTTGACCACCGCCTGCACCTGCTTTCTGAAAGTGAATACATGCTTGTCATCCCTGCTCTGCCCCGTAGCGATGGTCGCCTTGGCGGCGGCAATGGACGCAGTCAGCGCGTCGAGATTGCTCTGCCCGGCGGAAGTAGGGTCCGCTTTCGTCAGCGAACTTTCGATCCTGGTTAAAGATACCATAATTTTACTATCGTCGACCCGCCGGTCAAGGGCGAATTTGGCCGGTAAAAAGGCGATCAGGATCAGCATCAGCAACCCGACACCCTTCTGTCCGTCATTACTGCCGTGGAAAAAGCTCACTAACGTACAGGTAGTGATCAGCAAAAGCCGGATCAGGATGGGCGGCCTGTCATTCTCCCCCGTCGGCGCATGGAAAAGGATCGGAGCTTTGACAACATGCTTGAGAAAATACATTAGCAGCATCGCAGCCCCAAAGCCAAATAACGGCGAAAGGATCAGCGACATCCCGATCTCCCCCGCTTTGCCCCAGTTGACGCTGCCGTTATAGAACATGGTGAACCCCAGGCCCGCGCCGATCATCGCCCCGATCAGCGTATGCGAACTGGAACAGGGAATACCCAGCCACCAGGTGCCGAGGTTCCAGATGATCGAGGCCAGCAGCACCGCCAGCACCAACGAGGCGCCCACCTGGATGGGCAGTGCCATCATTTCATTCAGCGGAACCAGTTTCAGGATGCCCATGGCAACCGCCACACCCCCGGTGAATACACCCAGGAAATTGAAAAAACCCGACCAGGGTACCGCGACCATTGGTTTCAATGCCTTGGTATAAATGACTGTCGCCACGGCATTGGCCGTATCGTGAAAACCATTCACAAATTCAAAGCCGACCACTGCCAGCAGACAGACAAAGAACAGGATCAGCAGCCCCGCAGAAAGATTTACCTCTCCAATCAATGGAAGGGTAATGAAATTAAATAGTACTTGCATGACAGTACAAGGAGTTTGATGGATGACGAACATAGGGAAAAACTTCTACACACCCGGTCTGACCACCGGTCGGAAACCCTGAATTAATGATGAGATAATATTGGCACAACCTCCCCGTCCCACCGGAGTTTTGCCGCACCAGCAAATTATTCCGACCTTTAGCCGCATGATCATCCGGAAAAAAGAACATTGGTTCAAAATGTTGTTGGTCTGGCAGGGATCGGTCCTGCCGAAACTCCTCCCCCAATTGCTCCTGCTGTTGGCCTGGTCCGTCGCAGTCGTCGTCTTGAAAGACACCATCTTCCATTATAACCTTCACCTTAACCCCGCCCCATTCACGCTGTTCGGCATCGCCCTGGCCCTCTTCCTCGGCTTCCGCAACAATGCCAGCTACGACCGCTTCTGGGAAGGCAGAAAGCTCTGGGGCTCCCTCATGAATACCGGGCGCGCCCTGGCCCGCCAGGCACTCACCCTCGTCGACGAACCGGACGAACCCATCGCTCTCTCCGGCCGCCCCGATCCCGCCACCCCCCGCACCCTCTTTATCAACCAGGCCATCGCCCTGGCTTACATCCTGAAACACCAGCTCCGCAAGACCGACGGTACAGCCGACCTGGCCAGGCTCCTCCCTCCCGACACCGCCGCCCGCATCGCCGCAGCCCGCTTCCCAGCCGCCGCCGTGATCAAAGAAATGGGCATCTGGACCCGGCAGGCCCGCCACCAAAACCGCCTCGACTCGGTGCGCCAGGCCGCCATCGACAGCAACCTTAATGAATTGGCTGTCATCGTCGGCGGGTGCGAGCGCCTTTCCAATACGCCCCTTCCTTACTCTTACAGCGTGCTGATCCACCGCACGGTCTATATTTATTGCTTTCTCCTGCCCCTCGGACTGCTCGACAGCCTGGGCTGGATGGTGCCGCCTATCGTCGTCTTTATCGCCTATACCTACACTGCCCTCGAGGCTATCGCCGACGAATTGGAAGACCCCTTCGGGATGGCGCCTAACGACCTCGCCCTGGACACAATGTGCCGGTCGATCGAAAACGCCTTGCTGGAAATGGACGACCGCCCCCTCCGGCCCGACCCGCCATCCGCCGCAACCGATCGCTGGTTCCTCACCTGACCCCCACCCCCCGATCACTCCCCGATCCCCCGGTACCCTCCAAAAAGAAAAAAGCCGGCACTAAGCCGGCTTCCACATTGCTCATGTATAGTAACTGAGCCTTAACCTAAAAATTTGATCCGCCCGTATCCCACCACAGCCTTGTCCCGCCATTGTCCGGGCCGCCCAGCAGGTTGGCCACCGCCGCATTGACCGCCACCGCATTGGTAGTGTATTCGTTGGAGGGATAAGCCAGCCGCCGGATCTGCACCGAGGTGCTGATGGTACCGCCGCTGAAATTATTGACCACGGGGAACAGACGGGGATATCCCGTACGCCTGTACTCGGCCCAGGCCTCCTGGCCGTCAGGGAAGATCGCAATCCACTTCTGAGTGATGATGCGCTCCAGCATCGTCTCCTGCGAAGCCGTCGGGTCCCACGCAATGGTGATGGTCGACAAGGCCGGCGAATTGTTCGCGGAATTGCGCGGATCAGTATAAGCTGTCTCGGTGCTGCTATTATCAGTGAGATAAGTGCTGCTGTTGACCCCCCACTGCGTAAAAGAAGTAGTGATGCCAGTTTGATAATCCGTCTGCACAGTTCCGGCATTTGCCCAGCCACGTAAGGCCGCTTCAGCTTTTAGGAACCATACTTCGGCGGCCGTCATGATATATTGCGGCGCCGTCTGCCCAAATGGCGCCGTCTGAGGAGTCGGCAATGTGCAATTGGGAAGGGCAAAACCCTGATAGAGTGACTGTGTTAAATTGATGCCGATACGGATACCTTCATAATACCCGCTGCCCAAAGCCGCCACCACCGATGCATCCGTCGCCGGAGTGGCATACACCGGCAACCGGGGGTCATTGAATCCCTCCATATAAGTCAGCAGCGCCGCATTCATATTGTTATTCCCATAAGAAACCGTCACCGTCCAGATATCATTGTTCCGGCCGCCGGATTGAGCCACCAGCGCATCATCTGCGGGAACGGTCATCAGCCCGCCCGGGTCGGTCAACGCCTTTTCCGCCTGGGTCTGTGCCGTAGTAGGATCGACCTTAACGATCCGCATAGCCAGCCGAAGCCTGAGCGAGTTGGCAAATTTCACCCACTCGACATAGTTTCCTCCATAGACCAGGTCATTGGTGCCCAGGGGCTCCGATCCGGGATTGGCGGCAATATAGGTCTCGAGGTTGCTGACCGCCGTATCCAGCTGAAGGAAGAACAGGTTGTAGATATCCTGCTGACTGTCATAAGGCACCGACGTCAGCGAAGTCCCCGCCTTGCTGTAAGGAATGGGGCCAAAACGATCGGTACACCTGTCCATGGCCTCTACCTGCATGATCAGCGCAAGGGCCCAGTAATCCGGCCGCGCAGTGCGTGTCCCAGCCGCAGCAATTTTGGCGACAGGAGACATCTCATAATTATACATGTCATTAAAGCCATTCACATCCCAGCCATCCACCAGGAAGTAATTCAGGTTATCCGAGGCCTTGAATGGAGTCGGCGTCATAAAAAACCCGCCATACGCATCCGCGCTCAGGTTCTGCGCCGTTTGGTAGTTATGATAAATATTCTGCTCCAACGGACCGAAAGCCGTGGGCAATATAGCGATGGTCTCAGTGCTGGACAGACTCGCCGGATTGGTATCGTATGTTTCGAAATTCTTCGTACAGCTGCTGGCCCCTATTAGCAGAGAGGCGAACAAAACAGCTGATCCGCTATTGAATTGCATCTTCATGGCAAAAGTTTGAAATGTTTTGATTAAAAGCTGGCATTTATACTCAGGCCCATATTCCTCGTCGCAGGCTGGTTGAACACATCCACTCCGGAAAGGCCATTGCCGGTGGACATCGTCAGCTCAGGATCGAAAGGCGCCGGCTTGTGGAAATACACCAGGTTCCGGCCGATCAGCGATACCTTGACGGACTTGAAAAATCCCTGCGGTATTGGCACGATATATCCCAGCGACGCTTCACGCAGCCGGATGACTGAAGCGCTGTACATATACTCCCCGGAAATACCGTTCCGGCCGCCGATCGCCTCGTACCAGGCCTTGGCCGTCACTTCCCCGTCCGGAATAGGATTGCCGTTCGCATCCACCCCATTCACCTTCACCCCACCGGCATTACGCGCATCCCCGGTCACTTTGGAGACGCCATACTGATCCAGGATACCCTGCGTCATCGACAGCACATGACCGCCGAACTTGCCGTCTACAAGGAAGCCCAGGTTCCATTTCCCATAGGTGAAATCGTTCCGCCATCCCAGCTGGAACTTCGGATTGGGATTACCGATATAGTTGAATTTGCTGCTCTGCTGCGGAGTATAAGGAGTCGTCGTTCCGTTGCCGTTAAAGACAGTCTTGCCTGCGGCATTCTTGACCAGCGTATAACCATAAATGTCTCCATATTCCCCACCCTTCACCAGCTCCGACTCATAATTATTGTTATCGTTGCCGGTCAGCACGAATGTAGTAATGCTGTCTTTCGAATCCACATCGAGGATCTTGTTACGGTTCATCGCGCCATTGAAGCCGGTCGTCCAGTCGAATTTCCTGCCGCGAATGACGTTATAGCTCACCGTAAATTCGATCCCGTCGTTCTGGATATTTCCCGCATTCACATAGCCCGTAGACACCAACGAAGCTACTACCGGCGAGACCGGGAAATACTGGTTCAGCGTATTCGTCTTGTAATACGTGAAGGTGAAGTTCAACCGGTTGTCGAAGAACCGCCATTCCGTTCCCAACTCCGTGGAATGTGTCTTCTCGGGCTTCAGCGTCCGGAAGGCTTCATTCGTATTGAACACCAGCTGTCCGCTGGAATTCTCCGTATTCTGAATATAGGTCAGGTAGGGCGGTACAGTATTCCCGACCTGCGCATACGATCCTCTGACCTTCGCATAGCTGATCCAGGTAGGCAGGTGCAGCAGTTGGGACAGGATCACCGACAAGCCCGCACTGGGATAGAAATAAGAGTCGTTCGGGGTGAAGGCCAGGTTGGACGACCAGTCGTTCCTCGCAGTCAGCGCCAGGTACAGCCAGTCTTGATAGGAGAGGTTCGCGTTGGCAAAAAATGACTGGATCTGGCTATGCAGCGGGTATGATCCTGCCTGATAGGTTGTTATCGGGCTGGTGTTCAGCGTCGTCTGGTTCGGCAGCGTCACGATGACATTGCTCAAAGCAAAAAAGTTCGGCGTGGAGAGATTACCACCGCCATTGATGCCGGTTGCCGTATTGTCCGTAATGCTGCCGCCGACAAATCCGTCGACCTTGAAGGCAGTATGCAATTTCGGGTTGAAGTTGACGATAAAGTCGCCGTATTTCTGCTCCGTTGTCTGGTCATTGATGGACAGGGTACCATTGCCGTTGGAATTGTAATAACTGTTGGTCCCGGAATACTCGTCGTGCTGATAAGTGTCTGCGATCCGGTCCACATTACCTCTCACCTGGACATACATCCAGCTGGCTACATCATACCGCAGGCTGCCGTTGAAAAGCACGCGGTTCCTATTCGCCACACCCGGCTGCTCGTTGGTGATCCACCAGGGATTCTCCTGGTACAATGATTTATCGACGATCGGCCAGATCTGCCGGGCATACCCGGTCGCATCGGGGTTGAGATAGTCATGCTTGTAGTACGAAATATCCTGACCGCGGGGGTACAAGTACAAGCTGATTAAAGGGTTAGAATAGATGCCCAACGCCGGGCTGTTGTTGATCTTCTGATAGATATAGTTGACATTCGCATCGATCGTCAGCTTGTTATTCAGCGCCTTGGCCGTTTCACGTACCGTAAAATTATTACGGTCCAGTTTGTTATTAGGCTCTACCCCCGTTGCGCTTGTATTGGCGTATGAAAAATAGGTCTGAGCATTGGCCGTGCCGCCGGACAGGCTGACGGAATTGGTCCAGTTACTACCGGTCTGGAAAAAGGGCGTAAGGTTATCCGGCGAACCGCTGATAGCCGATCCCCAACTGTCGACAGCGCCTGTCGACGTCTGGCCATAAGAACTCTGGAACTTAGGCCGGTAGGCCGTCTGCTGAGCGAAAACAGAAGAAGAAAAATTGATCTGCGTCTGCCCGGCCTTGCCATGCTTGGTGGTGATCAGGATCACCCCGTTCTCTGCCTGGCTGCCGTATAGCGCTGCGGCGCTGGCGCCTTCCAGTACGGTAATGCTGGCGATATCCTCGGGATTCAGATTGGAGATCCCGTCACCACCATCAGGTGATCCTCCATAGGTACTGTTGGGCTGGTTATTACCATTACTGTTATTGCTGATCGGAATACCGTCGATCACATATAAAGGCTGGTTGTTGCCGTTGGCTGACCGGCTGCCGCGCAGGATCACCTTAACCGAGCCGCCTACTCCCGAAGCACTGGGCGAAATCGTCAACCCCGCAACCTTACCGTTCAGCGAATTCATCAGATTGTCGGTTTTTACCGTCGTCAGTTGTTCTCCATCCACTTGTTGTGTAGCGTACGTCAGCGACTTCTCCGACCTGCGGATACCCAATGCAGTGATCACCACCTCGCCCAGGCTGCTCTGCCCTACCGTCATCACCACCGACAATGTCTTATTAGCTCCGACAGTAACTTCTTTGGCGCCATAGCCAACATAAGTGAATACCAGGATATCCCCTTCATTCGCCTGGATCGAAAATTCTCCCTTATCATTGGTTAGCACCTCTTTTTGAGTGCCTTTTACCTGCACAGTCACACCCGCAAGGATTTCCCCCTGGTCATTTTTGACGGTCCCCGTGACCAATGCAGCCTGTATTGCGGTCTCTACAGTCCCCGCCAGGCTCGTTCCGTCATCTCCCACCGCCCTGATGGCAATGATGTTTTTCTCGATCGTATACGTCAGATGCTGCTCTTTCAAACAGGCGTCCATGACAGTCCGGATATCCGCATTCTTTAGGTGCAGGTCCACCGGCCGCGCCTGAACCAGGTCATTGTACTTGTAAATAAATGAGTAGCCGCTTTGCTCCTCGATAGTGGCAAAGACCTTTTCCAAAGGCAGCTTCTTCCCCGAAATCGAAATCTTTTGAGAAACCCCTTTGGCGGAAATCTGTAAGGCGGTTGCTAGTAAGAAGATGGTTGTCAACCTCATAATTAGTAGCGTTTTAGCAAGCAATTTTCCCCTGGAAGGGAAAAGTCCCACCCCGCCGGATGGGGGTGCGGAAAAAGTCAATAATTCCATACTTTTGATGAGTTGGGTTTTTGAACGTGAAAAAGTCTGTCTGAGAAGCGAACAATTTTGCGTGAGATACCCCATATATTCCTGGTTAGCCAGGATGACGGCCGGAAGTGTTGCAAGCGCTTCCGGTTTTTTTATGGAGCCTCACGCTATCCTTGAACTACAATCGTCTTGCCTTCTATCTTAAAGTGTATGCCGATCAATTCCATAATATGCAGCACATCCTTTACGTCCGCCGTCCGCGGTAATTTCCCTACAATCTCATCCTTAGGTGCAGCGCCTTGATAAACAATCGTCACATCATACCAGCGCGCTATTTGCCGCATCACATTCTGCACAGGCGTCCGGTCAAAGAAATAATAACCGTCCTTCCAGGCCACCACAGCCCGTGTATTGACCATCCGGGTCGTCATATTCCCCCTGCCTGCATCGTATTGCCCTTGCTCACCGGGTTGCAGCAAGGTGCTCTGTGTCCCCAACGCCATACTCACCGCTCCATCCAGCAATGTCGTCTTCACCGCGCCTTCGTCGGAATAAGCCATAATGTTGAAATTGGTTCCAAGTACCCGCGTCTCCGTCTGCCCGGCCTTCACCACGAACGGCTTGCTCTTGTCCGCCTTGACCTCAAAATAGGCTTCGCCGGTCAGTTCTACTTCCCTGTTCTTGCCTGCAAAAGCCGTAGGAAAGCGTATTGAAGACTCGGCATTCAGCCAAACCTTCGTTCCATCCGCTAAAGTCACCTGGTATTGACCACCCCGGGGAGTACTAATAGTATTATAGAGTGGGCCCTTCGCCAGTTGGTCTGCCGGCGACTCCACTGTCGGGCTCGCATACGCCAATTGACCGCTGTCCAGCTTGATCACCCGGATATTTCCCTGCTGGCCGATCGTCCCCTTCTGTGCATTGTTTAGGATGATCTGCTGCCCGTTCGCCAGCGTCAGAATCGCCTTGTTTGCGCCCGGCTGGATCGGAGCAGCCGGTTTCGTCGCAACGGTCACTACAGGCTTGGCTTCACGCCCGTGAAGAAATAGTAGGGTGCCCCCTCCAAAAAGCAGCAATAAGATCGCCGCCACGCTCCACCGCCTGAACAAATATCCTATCCGCCGAACCCGCACCCCATCCTCACCCATTGTCTTATCTACAGATAAAACTTGCTGAAGAACAGCCTCCCATTTCTCCCCTGCCTCACCCGCGGTACTATCCATCAACAATTCCCCCTCCGCCTCTAATAAGCGAACCAGTTCCGCCTGGAAAAAAGACTCCTGTGCCGGATCTTGCAAAAATTTAGCAAGTTCCTGCTCCTCCTGCCCGGTCAGAAGTCCTTTGATGTACCGGTCCAATAAATAATGAATGCGCTGGGATTGCATAATAGCCCCTCCTCCTTAGAAGAACACCTCATCGACAATTAGGACTATTGCTTAAATAAATATTCTTTTTAGCACCCTCATAACTCGTACCCCCGCTCGGCCAGGTATTTTCGAATAAACCCCAGCGACACCACAAGCGTATTCTTGACAGTATTAGGCGAAATATCCAGCCGCTCCGCAATCTCCGCGATCTTCATCCCCTCATCCCGGCTCATTTGATAAATCCGTCGTCTTTGGGCCGGCAGTTGACCGACCGCCTCGATAATCAACTGATGCACCTCCTTCAGGTCCATCCTTTCCGCCACCGCATCATCACCCCTATCGATCTCGCCATTATTATCAATGTACGCAAGGCCTTGTTCCCGGCTGCTCCTCTTCTTTAAGAATTTGTAGCACTCGTTGGCCGCAATGGTGTAGATCCAGGCATGCAGGCTCCGGACTTCGGCCAATTTGTCCCTGCCCATCCATAGCCGCATAAAAGTCTCCTGCACAACCTCTTCAGTGTCGGTTGCCGACCGCGTCAACTTCATAATAAAACTTTGCAGGATGGTAAGATAGGCGTAAAATAAAGTGGAGAACGCAGCTTCATCCCCTTGCGCTATTTGCTGTAAAAGGTTTTTTTCGTCAGTCAGGATTCGGGAATGCAAGGCAACTGGTTGTATTGGCCCGTAAAATTATGGATCTTGATCCATTAATTCTTTAATTCAACGCTTCTTTGTTGTATTTATTCCGGTAATCCACCGGTGACATCGACGTCACCTTCCGGAAAATATCGCGAAAAGCCTTGGTATCACTGTATCCCACCTCATACATCACCTCCCCCACAGTCTTCCGGCTCATCTCCAGTTGCCGCTTGGCCGCCTCGATCTTTACCCGTTGCCAGTACTCCAGTACGGTATTGTGAGTGGCTTTCTTGAACCGTCGTTCGAAGGTCCGCCGCGCAATGCCGAATTTCACGCATAGCTCGCCCACCGTGATCTTGTCCTGGTAATTGGATTCAATATAATCCTGGACCTTCACGATCTCCGGATCATTGTGTACTTTTTGTCCTTTGAAGATTTGGAAGGGAGATTGGCTATTCCTGTCGATATCCAGAACAAAGAATTTAGCAGTAAGCACTGCCAATGAACGGGTAGTATATTTTTCGATCAGGTATAACAGTAGGTTCCAATAGGAAATCGCTCCGCCACTGGTATACAACCCCGTCTGCTCCGTAACGATCTTATTGTCCAACAGTTCCACCTCCGGATAACGGTTTCTGAACTCGTTGGCGAACAGCCAGTGTGTACTGCAGGTCTTGCCATTGAGCAACCCCGTCTCCGCTAACAAAAATGCGCCGAGACACAGGCTGGCTACCTCTGTCCCTTGTTTATAATGCTGTACGATCCATGGCACGAAATCTTTGTTGAGCTGCAATGCCCGCTCCAGATCGCCGCTCAGGGCAGGGATGATGATGAGGTCGGGCTTCCGGGCAGTGGCCAGCACCGCATCGGTATGGATCGAAAAGAGTCCTTCGGTCACCCTCACCTCGGAGGTCAGCCCTACCAGTTGGACATGGAACATCGGTTGCTCACCGGAGCTCTTCAAAAATTCATTGACTGCAGTAAACGCATAGCGTGGATCGGCTACCGCTTCCACCACCGCCGTCTCCGGAACAAGTATGGCAATATTTTTCATGGTGCTGTTCGTTTAGTAGGTTTCGCCATCCGCTCGCTCACCCTACCGGATAAAGGTAACCCCAAAATTTGTCGCAAACAACCCCTTCAATTGACAGAATTGCACATCTTCTGCGCCAAAAAGTTCGGCTAGCTTTGAAATATGACACAAGTGAATGCCTACCTGAATTTCAACGGCCAGTGCCGTGAAGCCCTGACCTTCTACAAGGAATGCCTGAACGGCGACCTCTACCTCCAGAAAATCTCCGAATCGCCGATGGCCGCTAAGATGCCTTCGGAGGCAGGCCCTAATATCCTCCACGGCTGCCTGACGCGTAATGGCGTCGTCATGCTGATGGGCTCCGATATGATGGGCAACGCCCTCAGGCCCGGTAATGTCGTGGTTCTCTGCCTTAACTGTGGCAGCGACGAAGAGATCAATGATTTTTTTACCCGCTTGTCCGCCGGCGGTCAGGTCAAAACACCCTTGCATCAGAGCTTTTGGGGTGCCACCTTCGGGGAATTGACGGATAAGTTCGGATTCCTCTGGATGCTCACCTATTCGAAGAATGAATCAGTATAAATCTTTTCTGTCGAAAAAATAGCCTATGCCGGACACCTTACCCCCCTTCTCTGCCTCGAAGTAATACCCCATTCCGTCCGGCTTGATATATTTGGCAGTGAATAGTTGACGCATCCCCACAGGCATGACCCTTCCATTGACGACAAAATGCTGAGGGTCCAGCCCAAACCATTCAACGCTGTCTTTATCCGGCACAATTCTCTCTTTGACCAGATCGTCGATGATCGAACGCATCACCCGCTTCTGGTCATTCCCTTTGTCCTTCTTGCGCTTCACCACCCGCCCGCTCTTTTTGTCCCCACCGCCCTTCACCTCTCTACCCTCGTCCCTTACCCCTACCTCGCTCCCTTCACCCCCGTCTCTCAATATCATCATCCCCTTTTTCCCGAAGACCGTGAGTCTTTCTCCCGCCCGCACAATCACGCTGTCTTTGTCCCTGCTTACCTCCACAACACCCGTCGTCACGATCACCTCGGTACTGTCGGGTCCGCTTCGGACCAGGAATGACGTTCCCAGTACCCTGACAGCGATATCCCCCGCCAGCACAACAAAAGGCCGCGCCGGATCACTAACAACCGAAAAGCCCGCATCCCCTTCCAGGCTAATCGTCCGGCTGTCCCCTGTCAATCCCGGCGTATAAATGAATTTAGAATGTGCCGCCAGTGTAACCACCGATCCGTCAGGCAGCGTATCTTTTCCCGGGACCGTCACCGTTACTCCTACGATGGCCGTCCCTCCTCCCCCCGCTTTGACTGTCGCCCCCACCTTTGTCGTCCTCTCTACCCTGGCGGCCTCACTATTTCGCCTCACCGCCACAAAAATCACAACCCCAAGGCACAGCAACCCCACCAGTACAGCAGCCGCCAGCCCCTTGCGCAGCATGACCCTCTCCGGCTCCCGCATCGTCAAAATGCCCCGTCCCGTTCCCCCCAGGCCATGCTCCGG
>Ga0302315_10003323_pt1 | contig 14554 bp, 14 predicted proteins | sample III_Palsa_N3_1_FD_200532 | JGI IMG/M metagenome (GOLD analysis project Ga0302315, IMG submission 200532) | Peat permafrost microbial communities from Stordalen Mire near Abisko, Sweden - III_Palsa_N3_1 | ecosystem: Environmental > Terrestrial > Soil > Palsa > Peat permafrost | place: Sweden... | reverse complement strand
AATCCTAAAGAAACTTACTGTCAGAAGGCGTATGACCAGGAGATACAAGGAATCTCATATGAGCCTGAAACACGTCCGGATGCTGAGTTTTCTTTCGATCACTTTCCTCTGCCTGAGTGCTGTCGCAAGCGCGGATCAGATCATGATCAACGGCGCAGGAGCGACCTTCCCGTATCCCATTTATTCAAAATGGTTTGCTGAGTTCCATAACGTCGATCCCACGGTCGACATCAACTACCAATCCATCGGCAGCGGTGGCGGCATTCGCCAGCTGCTCGATAAGACCATCGACTTTGGAGCGAGCGATGCTCCAATGACGGACGAACAATTGGCCAAAGCTAATCCTCCCATCCTTCACATCCCAACGGTCTTGGGCGCAGTCGTCATCACCTACAATCTTCCAACCGTGAAGCAGCCATTGAAACTCACGGGCCAAAACGTCGCTGACATGTTTTTAGGAAAAATCGAAAACTGGAATGATCCCATTCTCGTCAAACTGAACCCTGAACTTGCTGCGGTCAAAGACATGCCGATCATGATCACTCATCGCTCCGATGGAAGTGGTACGACCACCGTGTTTTCAGATTATCTTTCGAAAGTCAGCCCCGAGTGGAAACAGAAAGTCGGCGTTGGCAACGCGTTGAAGTGGCCGGTGGGCTTAGGTGGAAAAGGAAACGAAGGCGTCACGGGTTTAGTGAAGCAAGCTCCTGGTTCGATCGGTTACACAGAACTGAGTTACGCCGCCGCTAATCAACTCCCCGTCGCAGAAATCAAAAACAAAGAGGGCAACTTTGTTGCTCCGTCCGCAAAAGCTGTGACCGCTGCCGCAAACAATTCCATGAAAAACATGCCGAAGGATTTTCGTCTTTCGATCACAGACTCGCTCGGCAAAGATTCCTATCCACTTTCTTCCTTCACCTACATCCTTGTTTATCAAACGATGGACGCCAAAAAAGGGCCGAAGTTTATTGGCTTTTTGAATTGGGCTCTGAATGACGGACAAAAGCTTGCTGAACCTCTCACCTATGCGCCGCTACCTAAAGCTCTTGCTCTTCAAGTGAAACAAAAGATCAAAGAAATTAAAACTCAGTAAATTATGGCAATCCAACAGCCCAAAAAACAACGCGATATACACAAGGGGGATCGAAGATTCTACCTATCGTTACGTGCTGTGGGGTTGCTCGTTATTTTGATCTTCTCGGCCATCGTTATTCAACTCGCGCGCCTCTCGGCTCCGGCACTCCATCACTTTGGATTAGGATTCTTATTTGAATCCAATTGGGATCCCGTGAATGAAAAATTCGGAGCGGCGAGCTTTCTTTTCGGAACGCTTGTTTCTTCGTTGATCGCCCTTGTCATTTCTGTTCCCGTGAGCGTCGGAGTTGCTTTGTTTCTGACTGAGCTTGCTCCCAAACGCGTCGCCAATTTCATGGGGTTTCTGGTCGAAATGCTCGCGGCGATTCCGAGTATCGTCTACGGTCTTTGGGGCGTGTTCGTCTTAGCTCCGATTCTCCGCACGATGGTCGAACCTTTTCTCAAACATCACCTGGGCTTTCTTCCGCTCTTTCAAGGTGCTCCTTACGGAGTCGGAATGATGGCTGCAGGAATCATCCTTGCGATCATGATCACGCCGACGATCTCGGCGATTTGCAGAGAAGTATTCAGTGCCGTTTCAAACGCTCAACGAGAAGCCGCTCTTGCACTCGGTGCCACACGCTGGGAGATGATCCGCCTTTCTGTTCTGCGAGGCGTTCGTCCCGGGATTTTGGGCGCCGTCGTTTTGGGCTTCGGACGCGCGCTTGGCGAAACGATGGCCGTCACGATGGTTATCGGCAATCGTCCTGATATTTCTCCCTCACTTTTTGCTCCGGCTCAAACTATGGCTAGCGTCATCGCAAACGAATATGCCGAAGCAACGAGCGATCTTCATCTCTCCGCTCTTGCTGCGATCGGGCTTTCGCTCTTTGCAGTGTCGCTCGTGATCAATAGCTCCGCGCGACTTCTCATTTGGAATTTCGAACGCCCCTCTCGCCTCGGGAGCGCGAAATGAATGAAGAGGTACTTGAAATGACCACTCTTCATCCCGATAATCAGGCCGATGGTCAGGCCGGTGTTCGGAGTACGCCTCTTTCGACGGTCAGTCGTGATCACTTAGGCGCATGGGATTTTCGTCGTAAGTTGATCAATCGTCTGTTCATGACTCTTCTCGTTTTTGCATCTTTACTCGCCATCGTTCCGCTGTTGAGTGTTTTCATGTACGTGCTCCAACAGGGACTGCCAGCGCTCGACTTCAGCTTCTTCACTCACCTTCCCGCTCCAGTCGGCGAGCTGGGCGGCGGGATGGGCAATGCTGTCGCAGGCACTTTGATTTTGGTCGGAATTGCGTCTCTGCTTGGAATTCCAATCGGGATCGCGTGCGGGATTTATCTCGCCGAGTACGGCAATCGTCCTCAAGGCGGAAAACTTGCCGCAACTTTGACATTTACGATCGATCTTCTTGCGAGTGTTCCATCGATCATCATCGGACTCTTTGCATACGCAGTACTTGTTGTTCCGATGAGACGTTTCTCAGGTTATGCCGGTGGCGCAGCACTCGCGGTGATCATGATCCCGACGATCGCAAGATCGACTGAAGAACTTTTGAAAATGGTTCCCACTCATATTCGTGAGGCGGGCCTCGCGCTTGGGATTCCTCGTTGGAAAGTCATCCTTCGTATTGTTCTACGCGGGAGCATGAGTGGAATCACTACGGGAGTTATGCTCTCAGTCGCACGTGCGGCGGGCGAAACAGCCCCTCTTTTGTTTACGTCGCTCAACAGTCGGTTTTGGCCGACTGGCTTGGATCAACCGATTTCGTCGTTACCCGTACAGATCTATACCTATGCGATCAGTCCTTATGAAGAGTGGCATCGTCAAGCTTGGGCGGGCGCACTTTTACTGGTGAGTTTTGTGTTTATCTTTAATTTGCTGACACGCTTAGCGCTCGGGCGCCCAACACGGTCGCGAGACTAGAGGTTTTTTATATGGGAAATTCAGTTGTGGGAGTTCAGTTGTGAGTGTTCTTCAGGTCAACAAACTCAATGCATGGTTCGGCTCGGTGAGCGCCCTTCGCAATATTTCGCTCAGCGCAGAACCTCTCACGATGACCGCACTCATCGGCCCATCGGGCTGCGGAAAGTCGACGTTCATCCGATGCCTCAACCGCCTTCACGAAGAAGTTCCGGGCGCGCGCGTCGAGGGTGAAGTTCTTCTCGCTGACGAGAACATCTATGCCCCAGGAATTGATCCCGTTTCAATCCGTCGCAAGATCGGGATGGTCTTTCAAAAGCCCAATCCGTTTCCATCGATGAGTATCTTTGACAACGTCGCTGCCGGGCTAAAGCTTGCTGGAATTTCGAAGAAGTCGATTTTACAGGAAGCCGTGGAGCGCTCGCTCCGTCACAGCGCCCTTTGGGATGAAGTGAAAGACAAACTGAAAGCACCAGGGACCAGCCTTTCTGGCGGACAGCAGCAAAGACTTTGCATCGCCCGCGCCCTTGCAGTGAATCCTCCGGTTCTTCTGATGGACGAGCCAACGAGCGCTCTGGATCCGGTTTCTACTGCTAAAATTGAAGAACTTGTGGTGGAGTTAAAGAAAGAGGTGACCGTCATCATGGTCACCCATAATATGCAGCAAGCCGCGAGAGTTTCTGACCGGACTGCATTCTTTTTGTTAGGTGAAATTGTCGAGCACAGCCTCACTTCGGAGCTGTTCACGAACCCTCGGGACAAACGCACCGAACAATACATCACGGGTCGTTTCGGCTGAGTCGGCTGAGCAAAAGAGATTAGGAAATTTTATGGATCGTCATTTCGATACAGAGTTACAAAAACTAAAAGACCTTATCCTCTCCATGGGTGGAAACGTCGAACAAGCGATCGAGCATGCCACGCAAGCTCTTCTTCTTCGCGAACCTGAGAGGCTTGACCGAGTTTTTGAACTCGAAACACAAGTGAACAAATCCCATCTTTTGGTAGATGAAACTTGCCTCAATCTTTTGGCGCGCCAAGCACCGATGGCGAATGACCTGCGCATGATCATTGCGATCATGAAAATTAACACCGATCTCGAGCGCATGGGCGATCAAGCTGTGAACATCGCTCACAACAGCAAGCGCTACTTAGCGGAGCCACCGCTCAAGCCTTTGATCGATCTTCCTCGCATGGCCGAAGACGTTCGCTCGATGGTTCGCGACTCTTTAGACTCGCTTGTGAAACGCGATCCCGTTTTGGCGACCGAAGTTTTAAATCGCGACGACCGCGTCGATGCATTCAAAAATCAGATCTTTCGCGAACTCATTACCTACATGATCGGCGACCCACGCACGATTGAACGCGCGCTCAATCTGATTTTAATTGCTCGTAATTTGGAGCGTGTCGGCGATCACGCAACCAACATCGCAGAAGACGTGATCTTTGCGATCACGGGTCGGGACGTTCGTCATGGAGCCGGAGGAGCTGGGCAATGAGTATGAAGATTCTGGTTGTCGAAGACGAAGGCGATATCCGAGATTTGATGACTCTTCACCTCACCCGTGACGGTCACAAACCTGATGGAGCCGCCGACGGAGAAGAAGCCCTGAAGAAGCTTCAAGACAATACTTACGATCTCGTGGTGCTCGACTGGATGCTTCCGGGAATGAGTGGGATTGATATCGCCAAAACTCTGCGAAAGATGTCCAGTCGCGTGCCGATCCTCATGGTCACTGCTCGAGTCGAACCAGCTGACATCGTTTTGGGCCTCGAAGCAGGGGCTGACGACTACATTACAAAACCTTTTGAAGTTCCCGTCTTTTTAGCCCGAATTCGGGCTCTTTTAAGAAGAGCCACGATGACCGAAGATGGAGCACCGTCCACTCCTGGAGTGATCGGAATGGGAGAGCTCCAAGTCAACGAGAACTCCTACGAAGTCAAATGTGCGGGCGCGCCGGTTTCACTAACGCCTTCAGAATTTAAACTTCTGGTCGCACTCGTGAAGAACCAAGGGAGAGTTCTGACTCGCGCATCTCTCATCGACCTTGTGCAAGGATCGGATGTCTCTGTGGTCGATCGCACGATCGATACCCATGTGTTCGGACTTCGCAAGAAGCTCGGCGTCTGTGGCGACCTGATTGAAACCGTTCGCGGCGTGGGTTATCGGGTGAAGAATACGTGACGAGCCGGTTTCCTTGGAGAGTTTTTTTTAAGCTAATCAGTGCACAAGCTCTTCTTGTTCTCTTGATCGCTTTTGCCTCAGGTATCTCCTTTCGAAGTATCAGTTTCCTCATTGTTGCACTTTTAGCAGCGTCGACTTGGTTCATCCGCGAATACAAAGAAGACTGGGAGCAGATGGAAGCTACCCTCGATCAAACTGGGCTTGATCTGCGAAAGCGATCAGACGCTCTTGCTCGCGAACGAGAAGAGATCGAAGTTTTGATGGCGGCCATTCCAGAAGCGATCGTTGCTGTTGATCAGAACTCTCGCCTACTTTTTTTCAACTCCCAGTTCGCACTTTTGTTCGGAGATTGGAAATCCAGCACGAAACAAACGGTTTTGGGTGAGGTTTTTAGAACACCTGAAGTCCTCGATACTTTTCGAAACTCCCTTCGTGATGGAAAAACCACGTCTCAAAGTATTGAACTCCGAACCCGCTCAGATCAGCAGGTTCGTCACTTTTCTCTTTCAGTAACTCCACTCAGACATGAGTCGGGTCCGGTTTATTCGGCCGTCGGGATTTTCCACGATGTCACCGAACTCAAGCAGGCCGAAAAAATCCGCATCGATTTTGTCGCCAACGTTTCGCATGAGCTTCGAACTCCGCTGACAGCAATCAAGGGCTATACGGATACGCTCGCTCATGACATTCGGAGCAAGCAATTCGACGCCGTCGATAAGTATCTTGAAGTGATTAATCGCAACACGGATCGCTTGATGAGTTTAATCGAGGATCTCTTGGATCTCTCTTCGCTGGAGGCAAGCGACGACTCTGAGGAGTCTCGAAACAGCGTGAACGTGACTGCGGTGAGTACTCGCGAAATTTCGTCTCGCATCATCGCCCAGCTGGAACCGCGACGGGCCCAGAAGAATCACATCATCGAGCCGGTCTTCGGCGCAGACTACGTCAACGCGGACCCACGACGTCTGGAACAGATCCTCGTGAACCTCATCGACAACGCGATCAAGTATGTTCCTCAAGGCGGGAAGATCCGTGTGGAGTGGCAGAGCTCGCCTTCTTCTGTGTTTTTACACGTGAGTGACAATGGCCCAGGGATTCCGCCTGAGTATCAAGCTCGGCTATTTGAACGATTCTTCAGAATCGATAAGGCACGCTCTCGCGAAATCGGCGGTACAGGCCTCGGCCTAGCGATCGTCAAACACATCATGCAGAAGCACGGTGGGAGTGTTCGCGTGGAAAGCGAACTGGGCAAAGGCACTGAATTTATTTGTGAATTTCCCGAAGGAAACGGTAATCAGATCCTGACCCAACCCTGACAAACCTCACAGGGTTCCGCGTTAACCTGAATGTGATGTTTTTAGCGGATTTTCACATTCATTCGACCTTCAGCGATGGAAAGCTTTCGATTCCAGAATTAGTAGACTTATACGGACGACAAGGTTTCGGCGCAATCTCCATCACCGATCATCTCTGCGAAAGTAAAACGGTCATCGGAAAAGCTGCTGAGTTTTTGAATCGCACACTGACTCCATCGAACTTCCCCTTCTACATGGAAATTCTTCGCTCTGAATCCGAGCGCGCTTGGGATCAGTACAAGATGGTTCTCATCCCTGGATTTGAACTGACCAAAAACTCCATGTCCAATTATCGCTCGGCACATATGGTGGGCTTAGGAATCAGCAAGTTTGTTCACGCAGACGGCGATGTGGTCGATCTTGCGCGCGCAATTCGAGCACAGGGCGCACTCGCGATCGCGGCTCACCCCGTAGCGACTAGAAAAGTAGAAAAGCAAACCTACCATATCTGGGATCGTCGAGAAGAGCTCGCGACAGAACTGGATGCCTGGGAAGTTGCAAGCGGTCCCTTTTTATTTGATGAGGTTGCGCGTTCAAGTCTGCCGAAGATCGCAAGCAGCGATCTGCATGCTCCTTGGCAGATGACCTCCTGGAAAACGGTTTTGTACTGCGAACGAAAAGCAGATGCCGTTTTAGAAGCGATTAAGAAACAAGAACTCGATTTCCGTTTTTATGCGGAGGAACCAAAACATGTCTATCGTCCTTGGGATGATGTTGTTCGTCTGGGCCTTAGCCCTGACAGTTACAGTACTGGGAACTTGGTACGCGCTTAAGCACCTAAGCTCTGCACCTCCTCACATGGATGCGCCGTTTGCGCTGTATCCTGTTTCGATATTAAAGCCCCTCAAAGGGGATGAACGCGGACTCCTCAAAGAAAATCTCGAAGGCTTTTTTAAACTCGATTACCCCAAGTTTGAATTGCTCTTCTCAGTCGCCCAATACACAGACCCTGCTCGTCGCGTAGTCGAAGCCTTGATGGCTCAATATCCAAAAGTTCGCGCACGCCTCATCATCGGAGCGGTTGACGTCGGCCCGAATCCCAAGGTCAATAACCTCGTCAAAAGTTACGAGTCCGCAAAATACGATCATCTTTTAATCAGTGATAGTAACGTTCGAGTTAGCCCCCACTATCTCAAACGTGTCGTCGCGCACTTAGACAACGGCGTGGGAATAATCACCGCCGTTGTCTCAGGGCGTAACCCAAAGAGTTTCGGTGGATATCTCGAAGCCATGTATCTCAATACTTTCTATGCTCGCTTCATGCTCATCGCTCAAGCGATGAAACAGCCCTGTGTCGTCGGCAAGTCGATGATGCTCAGTCGGAAAGCCGCTAATCGGTTTGGTGGGATCCGTACTCTTGGACAATTCCTCGCCGAAGATTATATGGCCGGTCTCGCGATGGAAAAACTCGGCCTTCGTTCCGTGATCATGTCCGATCCCATTCACCAGGAGATTGGCGAGTATTCGGTCAAAGACTTTTGGAATCGTCACGTGCGCTGGGGACGCCTTCGCAAAGCGCAGGCACTCGTTCCGTTTCTGGTTGAGCCATTGTTTGGCGCGATGATTTCTGGAGTGATGGGTGCTTTCGTCATGAATATGTGGTTTCATCTCCCTGTGGCCGCGGTTCTTCTCTTTCACCTTTTGGTTTGGGGTTTCTCCGATCTCCTTCTTGTTCGCAAGATGGGATCCTCTCTCAAGGTTCCTGTGGCCTTGGCCTGGTTCGCGCGTGAGCTCTGCGCACTTCCGCTCTGGCTTCATGTCGCCTCTGGCAACACTGTTTTGTGGCGTGGACGCACTCTTCAGCTCCAACGTGGAGGCATGATCAGTGCCCAGTGATCCTCCCAACAAATTGGCAAATAATTTAGCAGGCAATTTCTTGTGGGGAGCAGCAACGAGCGGTCATCAAATCGAAGGCGGCAATAGCTCCAGCGATTGGTGGGCATGGGAAGCTGCGGGCAATTGCGAAGGTGGCGTGCTGAGTGGACAAGCCACAGATCATTGGAATCGCTTTCGTGAAGATTTAAAACTCGCCCATGACATGGGGATGAACAGTTATCGTTTTTCGATCGAATGGGCACGCATTGAACCCGAAGAAGGCAAATGGGACGAAACTGCGATCGCCTGGTACTCCGACTTAATCACCGAGTGTGAGCGATTGAACTTGATGCCGATGCTGACCTTGCATCACTTCACCTCTCCTCGTTGGTTTGCCGATAAAGGAGGATTCACTCAAAAGAATTCTCCCGAGCTCTTTGCCCGCTTTACTGCAAAAGCCATTGAGGCGTTCGGATCTCGAGTTCCCCTCTGGTGCACCTTCAACGAACCGATGGTTTTGGCGATCGGGACTTATATCGGAAAGTTTATGCCTCCCGCGATCTATTCTCCTGAACGCGCGAGTGAGGCCTGTCATCATCTTTTGGAATCTCACATTCTTGCTTACGATCTGATTCACGCCAAGATTCAAAAACGTGAAGGCCCGTGGAAAGACGAACCGATCGCGGTCGGTATCGCTCACAACTTTCTCGACTTCATGCCGGACCGTTGGTGGCATCCGATGGAACAGATTCTTACCTGGGTGTTCAAACGCTTTTATAACCGATCTTGGATTGATGCGATCAACGGCAGAAAACAACACTTCGGTGTTCCAGGCTTAATGCCGAAAGCAAAACCCGTGAAGGATGGATTAGGTCGTAAGACTGCAGATTTCATCGGCGTGAATTATTATACGAAAGCTTATCTTCGCTGGCGTCCCAAAGATGCACGCGAAGGCGCGAGCCCTGATCTTCCGATTGGAATTTCGTTCGCCCGCCGAAAAGAACCAACCTCAGATCTCGACTGGGCGATTCACCCAAAAGGCTTTGGAAAGATCCTCCGCTTTTGCGCCCGCTACAAACTTCCCATCTACATCACCGAAAACGGCATCGCCGATCGCGAGGACCGCTTCCGCGGAGAATATTTAATCAGTCATCTCGGACAGATCGCAAAAGTCCGCGCTGAAGGAGTCGACGTTCGTGGATATTATTATTGGTCACTCATCGATAATTTCGAATGGGTCAAAGGGTTCGGACCGCGCTTCGGACTAGTTGCGATTGATTACGCGGATTTCAAAAGAACCCCTCGGAGATCAAGCGCGCTTTATCAAAAGATCATCCGCGCTCACCAAAAAGAAGGAAAATACCTTCCGCCGCGCGCTGACCTCTTTGCAAATACTGGAATGAAGTTTTCTTCTTCGCGGGAATAGTTATGCGGCCGTTAGCGTGCCTCGCACTTGACGACCTCATGCGATGTCGGGTGGTAGTTGACTGTTAAAGTAGGTGAACTCGTCACGTTACGAGTTCGGGCGACATGCCGAGTTCAAACTCGACGAGATCATACTTCGTTAGGCGACCGACTCTTCTCTTTCCTGTTTGACTGCTTGAAAGTGACGACCGAGTCGCTCACGCTCAGGACGTTTCATCTCCTGATGAACTAGTGGGAAAAACTCTTCCTCTTCGCTCGTAATATAACTTTCGACGTGGTTCTTCAGTTCGAGGATACAGTTTTGAAAATCAAGACCGTCTTCTTGCATTTTCGAAATGGACGCGATGCTTTCCTTCATTTCATTTTGCTGCGCTACCGAGTCCTTCGCAATCCCGACCATATGGGGATAATTTTTAAATGCTGGATAGAACACATTTTCTTTTGCGTAGAACAGGAGCTCTAGATCGTGCCGAATATTTTGAACGAGAAGCTTAATCTGTTGAACACCAGTTTCGGCCTTCACCTGATTAAAGAGACTCAGGATTCGTTGGTGGTCAGCTTTGATGAGTTCGAGTGCGTCCATTGTCATTAGCTCCTTGGTTCACCCCAAAGGGGTGTGACCTAGTGCTGCTAGGACGGTGCCAAAAAGCCTAGACGGCCGCTTAACTGAGCGGTCATTTAATAACTTAACGATCGATCGGACAACGCGACCAACTCTCGCGTTCAAATCCTTTTAAAGATCTGATGAGGATATTGTCTGCTGCGCAGTGTCCACGGAAAAGAGCTTCTTCGAAGGCTGGAGTTCCCAAGTTATTATTGGCAAAAAAGATCTGACCAAACCCTTGACGAAGGAGACGCGCTTCATGCGTGAAGTGCCCAGGCTTCGCGATGTGCACCGAGAACGGCCATCGGCTCGTTTCAACACTTTCGATGTCGAACGTATTTCCGTCTTTCATGATCGGTGTGAAGAGTTCAAGCATGCGATCAACCGCATGCTGAGCAACCTGAGTTGCGACCTGATCGGTGTAACCGGTTCCGACGTAGCTCTCTGGGAGCGGATGATAAATGGTCATGATGCCTTCGTCGTCCGAAGGATCTTTTTTGAAGCCACGCATGCCTGCATAGCCATTGATTTTAGGATCCATCCAACGACCCAAGATGATGTCTGTGAAATCTTCGAGCGTCGCATCCGATGGCAGAGTCCACGTATCGTACGTCGTGCGATACGGATGTCCCTTGAGGAACACGTTATGGACGGAGTAATGAGAGTATTCCATCTCATTCATGATCTTCGCCTGCTCAGGAGAAGCCTCACTTAATCCTTCAATCAACTTCGGAGCAAACTTCACGGCGCCCGCGTAGATCGCAAAATTCGAGTGAACCTCAAAAAGCTGGTCACCTTGTTGGTAAGTAATCGTAGCTCCGTTAGAAGTATTCTTCATCTTCGTAACAAGAGAACTCGTCATCGCCTTCGCAAGCTTCGGGCGAGCGGTGAGGATCTTCTCCATGTTCACCGTCGCACCGTTCGTGCCCGTTTGGGTTGCGTAACGAGTGGTGATTTCTGAAATGTAAAAATTGGCGAATGCGAGAGCCGAAACGAACTCGGAGGTCGTTCCTAGCGCGGACCGACAATACAGATTCATCAGCCCAATCACACCACTCATTGGATCTGTTTTATTGATGCGCGAATCACTCAAGAATCTTTGGTAAATTTTTTGCGCTTCTGGCTCTTTGCGAAGAGCGATACGCGCTGGCATCGCACGAATCCATTCGGCAGCATTGTAGGCATCAAGGTCGAGTTTCTGTTCTTCGATCGGTTGATCGCCGATGAGACCAGCGTCGTTCGCCTTCACCAGCTCATACTGGAAAAGCGCGAAGTCAGCAGACAAGGAAGACAGGCCGCAGTCATATTTGCCTTCGAGCGCTGTTCCTTTATAAGGAGCTTGGAGTTTCACGCACTCCTCGTCCGTTTCCCAAATTCCCATGTGGAGACGATTTTTTCCGGTAGCTGGATCAGGGATCAACAGACTGTCAGCAGGCTCGCTGATCGGGAGCTTCTTCATGAAGTCGCCCAGGCCGATGCGTTCTAAAATTTTGGTCTCTTCGAGATAGGCATCCGTCCAATAAGCGGCGCCACGGTCATAGCGGATCCCCGAGCGGGTGGATCCAGACGAAGCGAGACCACCGAGGTGATCTTCTTTTTCGAGGATGAGAACATGTTTCCCGTGGTCCGTTAGATAGACGGCGGCGGAGAGGCCTGCGAGCCCAGAGCCCACGATGACCACGTCGTATTTTTGAGGAATCAAAGTGGGAGCGACGGTCAGATCGGATTTGAAGGACGATTCAGCTCCTCCAACCACGGTAATGGGATAGGCCCAACTCGCTTGTAAATCTGCCATTTGAGCAACCTGGCCCAAAGCTGCCCCTAAGAGCATCCAAATCCAATTACGCATAAAAGTTCCCCCGAACGAGCGGCACTCTAATGGCAATATCTACGTGGTGTCAAATTTAACGCGGTGGTTCAAGCTGGAAATTTCAAATCGTGTGTTATAAGCTGCGGTTATGCCTGACCAAATTCAGAAAATTCTCGATAATCGCCCTGCCATGATCGTTATTTGCCTCTGCGTCGCCGCAGGTGCCGTCATCTCCATCGCAGGTGGATTTCTCCTCACTTACAACGTCGTTACGATGGTTGGAGCGCAGTAAGTCGGATCAAACTGATCTCGGCTGAAGCTCCCAAACGTACCGGCGGTCCCCAGTAACCGGTCCCTCGATTGACATAGATCTGCATCTTCCCCAGGCGTCCGAGCCCACGTGGGAATTGATGAAACCAACCGATAATCAACGTCCACGGAAAGAACTGACCACCGTGCGTGTGTCCGGAAAGCTGTAAGTCGTAGCCTGCTTCCGACGCTGCCTTCGCAAAAGAAGGCTGATGCGCTAACAAAATTTTCACCGCAGTCGCCGAGCCATTTTTCTCCAACGCCTTCTGAGGACTGGGAGCAGGCTCGGTGGACATATAATCCGGAACTCCCGCCATCACGATCCTCGCGCCGTCCTTCTCGATCACTTCACTCTCATTGACGAGGGCCGAAAATCCAAGACGCTTGAACTCGTTCACAACTGCTTGCGCACCCGCTTGTTCAGTCCAGTAATACTCGTGATTGCCCGTAATATAAAAGCGTCCGTACTTGGCCTTGAGTTCTCCAAGCACTGCAATTTCGGACTTCAGTGCGTCGACGTATCCATCCACAATATCACCCGTCAGAACAATCACATCGGGTTGAAGGGCGTTCACTCGTTCAACGACTTTCCGAACGAAGCCTCCGCGAATCATCGCTCCGATATGAAGATCGCTGATTTGAACGATCTTAAAACCTTCGAGCGCCGAAGGAAGATTTTCAAGTCCGATATTGGTGTAACTGGTCTCCAGAAAAAATCTTGCGCTGATAACCCCGATCACCAGAAGCGCGACTCCAAATCCAAACAGCCATCCGAAAGAAAGCGAGCTATGAAGAAACGCCTCGGGGTGTCCGACGAGCGAAAGAGCCAAAGCAAGAACATCGCGGACTGCGGTAAGCGCAAGGGTGAAACTCAGAAACCCCATGCTCATGAACGCAGTCCACTGAATGACAGTATCCAACACGGATTGCCTGTCTTCGTCTCGCTGCCAAAGCACCGCTAGCATCCAAATCATCGAAAGAAACGGAATCGCGAGAAGGAGCCAACTCACCAGCTCAGCGACGCCGCTCAGCGAAAGCGCGCCCACCCAACTGATCCCGAGATAGAAATAAACGAGCGATAGAAGAGTAAGGAAAATAATTAAGCGGCGGCGCATGATTTTTTTAACTTTTGGAAGAATTGAAGAAACGGTGATTGCGACGGAGTTCGCTCTCTCAAAATCGCAAACGCCTCTTCAGCACGCATCGAGCGTGCATTTCGATAAAGATCTTCAAAGAGAACTCGAGTGGCACCGATCGCTAACGAAGGGAAAGCCCCTTCGTCAACTTCGCCATAAGCGACAATCAAAAGTCGCGACCACAATTCTTTTGTCGCGCGCGTGTAGGTGGCCTCGTTAAATTTACCCTGCAGATCAGTGGAACGCTTTAATACTTTGGTCGAAAGCGGCGAATCCATTTCGAGGGTATCTAAAACGCGTTTCGCATCTTGGCTGAGGGATATCTGTGGCTTGTGCTCTGGATTCATAAGATTCAAGAGTGCGCCAAAAACTTCCTTCGAAAAGAAAGTCGCTCTTCCGCGAAACCATTTCGTGTAGATCACTTCGTTTGAGAGGGAAAGTTCTTCTCGGAGACGCCAGAGTTTTGAAACTCGATCGTCGTGACTCTCGTCCCACTCCCAGCGCATTTTTGTGCGCGGATAAAACTCCGACCAAAGAGACGGAATGTCTTTTCGATTCTCAATCGGAAAAACGAGAAGGATCCCTTTTTGATTGATCGCTTCGATCGCCTTGGTTTTAGGGGTTATTTTGGTCACTTTCGCCATGGAGGACCTACCTTATCACGGGCGGTTTTTGAATCACGCAGCATTTTTGATGTCTCGATCCTCTCTGGCGGCCAATAGGTTGCCCCACGTCCGAGTTCCTAGGGAGGCATTAAAAATAATCCTCAAGATTCCTAGTACCGGCAGACTCAGGACAATGCCCCACGCGCCCCAGATTTTCTCGCCAATAAAAAGTCCTAAAAAAGCAGAAAGCAGATTGAGGTTCAAATGTCGGCCCAAAAACTTAGGAGTGAAGAGATGCGAT
>Ga0302315_10003320_pt1 | contig 14558 bp, 14 predicted proteins | sample III_Palsa_N3_1_FD_200532 | JGI IMG/M metagenome (GOLD analysis project Ga0302315, IMG submission 200532) | Peat permafrost microbial communities from Stordalen Mire near Abisko, Sweden - III_Palsa_N3_1 | ecosystem: Environmental > Terrestrial > Soil > Palsa > Peat permafrost | place: Sweden... | reverse complement strand
GGACGGAACCGCAGGCTCAGCTCCACGAATCCTCCCGTGTTGAACAATCATTCAAACGACTTCAAGTCGCACTGCACCTTTCCCCTTTACTGCCTACGGCGCTTTACCTCGTCGAAACCCCCCTCACTGCTCGTGGACAAGGGTTTTTAGAATGCGCGTCCTTAGCGCGCCGTTCGCTCGCCGGCAGTCCACTGTCGGTGTCCTACGACGAATACCTTGGGCTTGCCGCCGTATGCTTCGCTTATAACGAATCGTTGGTTACGATAGTTTCGAAGTGAAAACGCGATGCGTGCGATATCCCTTGTGGGAAGAAGGCATCTTGAATCCTCGTGTAGACAGGATGGCCTGTGTCTCATCGAATCTCTACCCGAAAGGAGGGCTGCGATGTGCCCCGAACGAGGATTCCCCATCTGAAGCGGAACGATGAACATGGCCTAGAGGTGAGCGATGTTGCTGAGCCAGAGCAGCGCGAGACGATTAGCGTGGACGATTCTGATCATTATCGGATTATCTAGTACCGCTGCGACTTCACAGCGCGGCATACCGGCAAGGAACCACCGAGCGCATGTGAGAGAAACGAGTCAAGTGAAAAAGAAGCTGACACCGTTGGTTACGAATGAGCTGAAGTTGGTTGACAGCAAAGGCCGGTCGCGGATGGTGCTGACCACTCATTCAGATGCGCCGGCAATAGAGCTTCTCCGTGCGGATGGCACCGTTGGGATGAACGTGTCTTTGGACACCGACGGTCATGGTTCCGTGAGGTTGAACAATCCCAGCGCGAACGGTGCCACGGCCAGTTTGGAAGTTGATGGTAAGGGGGCGCACGTGAAATTTGATCGCCCCGGTGGTACGTCGAGCTACCTGTTCCTAAATGATGAGGGGGAGTCGGGAGTTGTCCTGCTTGATCCTCAGGGCCGACGGCGGTTCGCTGTGATCGTTCCGACAAATGGCGAAGCCATTATCCAGCGGTTCGGCACTGACGGGAAGATCCTTCCGTAGCCGTTCATGGATTCGCTCGCATGGCCGAGCCACTTATGACGGACGATGTCGTAAGTAACTGCTTCGCGGCAAGAAGCTCACTGCTGAGGATTGTGTGGGGACGACCTTTGTGGCGCGTCGCCTGGACAATTGCTCCCATACGCGTAAAGGCTTTCTCTGTTTCTTCCACTCGCTGCCAAGGTACGTGGGGATCGGGATCTCCCGATGACAAGAGAATCGGAGTTCCTCTCAACTCGCCCGGATAGTCAAGCGAAGTCCCCAAAGGGCCCGGTAGGGCTCCCGTGAAAGCGATCAGTCCCCCATATCTGGTTGGGTTGAACGCGGCGAATGCTGTGGCCAAACAGGCTCCTTGCGAGAATCCAATAATTGCCACACGTTCGCTGGGGATATTGGCTTTTACGCATTGTGCGACGCACTCGGCAATCCTTCGCATTGCGGAGTTGAGCCAAGGCTGATTTTGCGTCAGCGGAACGAGAAAGGAATAAGGGTACCAGCTGTCTTCAGCTGCTTGTGGGGCGAGCAGAGCGGTCTGCTCGCTGGCCAGGTGTCGCCCAACGGAGAGGATATCGCTTGCGGATCCTCCTCTGCCATGCAACATGATAAAGGCTGATTGCGCTGACGCCAGATCGCGTCCGTCGTACAAAATGGGTTCGTCCCGGTGGGGATCACTTTGGCTCAATTTGAAACCTCGCTGCGTGCAATGTGAGGGGTGGCAGGACGGAGACGATTTTGGCTCTCTCCAACTCAAGCCAAGCGGGTAGTTGCAGGCGTTCGCCCAGGGAGGGCAGCGGCTCGTCGATGGCGAAGCCCGGAGGGTCTGTCGCAATCTCAAAGAGCACTCCTCCCGGCTCGCGGAAATAAATCGAATGAAAGTAGGTCCTGTCCAGGACAGGCGTAACCGTAAGCGGGATGGCAAGGATCTTCTCTCTCCAAAGCAGTTGCGCCTCGTCGTCACTCGCGCGGAATGCAATGTGATGGACGGTGCCCGCTCCGGGTTCGCCCGGGGAAAGTTGGGGTTGGTGAAGGATGTCAATATGTCGGCCGTGAGCGTTCCCCTCAAAACTGAATCGGAACCGGTTTCCAGCTTCCCGTGATCTCTTGAATCCCATCGTTTCCAAGACTGAACCCGTCACGTCGAAATCCGATTCGCATAGCGTCACACCGAAGAAGCCGCGGATGGAGTGTTCGGCGGGAACTTCCCCGTGGCCCGCCCGAGGAGCGGCGCCGCAATCTGGGTGACCAATGATTTCGAGGCGCATTCCATCAGGATCGCTGAACCCTAGCACATGGTCTCCAAATCGTTCCTCTTCCAGTTCGATCTTGACATCGAGATCGATCAGCCGGGCTTTCCAATATCGCAGGGCATCTACCGGCACACTAAACGCGGTTGCCGAGGTTTCGCCCACACCTCTTGAACCGCGCTGTGCATCGGGCCACGGGAAGAAAGTCAGGATCGTTCCCGGAGACCCTTCGAAATCGCCGAAATAGAAGTGGTAGGTTCCCGGATCGTCGAAGTTGATGGTGCGTTTGACAAGCCGCAGTCCTAAAACTTGCGTGTAAAAATCAAGATTGCGTTGTGGGTCGGATGCAATGGCGGTCACGTGATGCAGACCGACGATTGCTGTGGGCTTTTTATCTGTTGACATAACTGCTCCTTGAATCATGCTGCCGTCTAGAACTTGTATCCGGTCCAAAATGATGTGTAGTTGAGGTTGTGAGGCCGCCCGCTCTCTCGCAGAAACGGCCCGGCATAGAAGACTCCATAATCCGCCTGAACATAAAAGTGGCTATCTCGTTGCCAACGTGCTTCTATGCCAGGTCGGTGCCCGACAAAGCGGGCGTTGCTTTGGCCTGCAGGCACCAAGAGATTGCCCGGCACTCCGTAGACACCGTCATGCAGGCTCTCTCTCCACCAAATGACCCAGTCAACGTTTACGCTGATCCCATGCGGGAGGGTCGTCTTGATTTCGGGATGCACATCTTCAAAGTTCACTGGCCCGGGGCCGGTGTCGGCGAGAACCCCGAAGTAATTGCCGATGGGGAATAGGGGATTGAATGTTTGCAGGTTGGGACTCTTGAGATCCTTGTCCCCGCTGGAGAGGTCAGCGCGGAAACCCACCCTCGGCTTGCCGATGATCTTCGGCATCAGGTAGCCTGCCTCGCTCGCTAGTGTCCATGCCCGAATGGATCCCTGTCCAAAACTTCCGAACTGATAGGCCGCTTCGACGTCATAGTGCGGTATAAACGTTCGTTGATCGCTCGATTTCGGTTCAATCGTCGCAAACCGGCTTCCGATGGTGTGCCGCTGCTCCTGGGCCGTCCCTTGGTTGAACGTTGCACTCTTCCGTTCAAGTCCGAAGTAATAGAGGTCAAAGGCATGAGCTTTGATGCCGCTTGTCTGCCGCTCTGCAAAGACACCCCAAAAGCTGGTTGTATGAAGCGGGACGTTATCGAAGAAGCCTGACTCGTCCTCTGCCGGGCGTACGGCGAAGCCGTCTAGTGCCCATTGGCTCAGCCGCTGCGAGAGCCGAACTCCGTAGAATCCCTGGCGAACATTCGGTCCTTCGCGCACTGCGACAAGACGACCAGAGCCGAAGTTCAATTCCTGCCGGCCGACGCGCACGTTAGTCCGCCGAGGTTTTGCTCCGCCATAAACATCGAGAAACGCGTTCAAGAAATCGAGATTCTTCTTGTCGATCGGCCGAGGACCTCCTTGTTCTCCTTGTTCCTCGCCGCTCTCGAGTTGAAGGAACAAACGGATGTGCGGGGTCGCGTGAATATCGGCGTGAAGTTGATATCTCTCGAGCCCGAAGTAGTTTGTGGCATAGGGAGTGGAACTCCAGTTGTTGTTCTGGATTCGCTCATATACCCCTCGGAACTCGCCTCCAATTGAGATGTAGTCTCGTTCTCCAAACGAATGAATAGGAATGTACTTGACGGGATCGAGCCAATCGGTGCGCAGACGAGAATCCTGTAACGGACTCCAATCCTCTTCATAGTGGAGAAGTTTGATCGCCGGTCGCGGGCCGGGCACTGCAGCAGCGGCGTCGGCTGTTTGCGCGGAAACGGTCTCGATCGCTCCCGCGCATATGAGAACGTTGATGAGAGTGACAATCAATGGATACTTCGTCATGGATCATTCCTGCTTGTCGGCTATCCGAAACGCGTTCTGAACAATGGCGGAGAGCACGAGCGACAAGCGCAGTCTTAATGATTTGGTGAAGCGACCGTCGAGTGGATCTCAGCTATATAGCCGCCCGGGAACTCGACCATTGCCGAACTGCGATCTTCGACGCGGTGGGGAGGGATAAGTATCTTCACTCCAAGACCTGAGGCCTTGATGATCGTTGCTCCCAGATCTCCTACTTCATATCCCGTTGTTTCGCGGCCGTAAGGGTAAGGCAGATGACCGTCGGTGACGAAGACAAGAAGCTTCCCGAAGGACGATTCCACCTGAATTCTACGAACCGTGCCTTTGGACAGGCCAAGTTCGATTCCCGAAGCATGTGTCGTGTTGGCCACCACATGGCCGTTAGAGAAAGCGAGGAAACTCTTAAGGAAGGGGTCCGCGCGATCAGCTGAGAGGTACACTCGGTTTTCGGGGATCCTCGCGAATGGGGCATAGGAGGGCTTGGTGGTGTGCCAGTAGATCTGCGTCATGACTCCACCCGGCCACTGGATCACAGCGTCCATTCCAATGGGATCTGGAAAAGGGGTCACCACTACGTCTGCACCGGTCGCCCGCGCCGCTTTGATGGCGGCATCCATATCGGAAACCAGATAACCCGTGCGTTCTGCTCCGAACGGATAGGGAATCGGCGTTGTGAAGCCGAATAAGGAGACGGTTCCCACGGGCGTCTGCAACAGTTGTGACGTCGTGGTACTCGGAGTTGGGGTGACCGTCACTGCAACCTGTTTCGTTGTTGTTCCGCCAAATGTGCCCAGGAAGCTCACGACAAACGCGTTTACATCGGAAGGATTTACGTAGACGTGAGTCGTATCGTATTGCGGGGCTACTGCGACGGGAGACGAAGAAAAGGTTCCCGCGCTCTTTTGCGCCCGGACAGTTGTAGAGAGTCCAGCGAATGTCGAAGCTAATACAGCGATCACAGCAATACGTGTGGCTCGAAGCATGGGGTCATTCTCCTTGGGTTTCGATAGTAAGACAGTGTCCGTCGACAACTTCGCTCAATCTTTGTCGAGTTTCGGTGCTTCAACAGATAGCACCTTCGGCTCATGGACCCACGTCTTGGTGACAAGGCACACAGAGGCAGCGCGGACAACATCTACCCGCTTGGTTAGAATCCAGCCGCCCAGCTGCTCTCCCAGAACCATTCCTAAGAGTCCGAGGAGGGCGACGATCGGCGGAGCGGGGCTCTTCACCCGGATGACTCCGTAGAGTGCGCCGACAAATAATCCTACTGCGAATGACACTACAAGTACTTTCATCGGCTTCATCCCTTCCGATTCGCGCAATTCGAGTTTCAAAATGCAAAGCAATCGCAGCCAAGCCCCCAGAGCGACTCCCCAACGCGACCGCTAGCTCGCCCCCCGTGAGCGTGGCTGTGGTCGGCACAACCCAAGTGCGCTCGCTGGATCGCCCCAGCCTGCGGGCGGAAATATCCCCCGTAGTGCGCGGTTGGAGCCCAATCCAATGCTGCGGGAAGGGCGGGAGGCTCCAAATCCGCGAACTCTTGCGCGGCGTACACAACCTCGCCGCCGACCACCGTGAGAACAGACTCCAAACTCCTGATTTCGTTCTCCGGGATGGTGAAGTAGTCCTCCGAGAGTACGGCGAAGTCTGCCAGTTGACCGGGTGCCAGACATCCCTTGACGTCTTCCTCGGTGGAGAACCAGCTGCTTCCTTTGGTGTAAAGACGAAGCGCCTCCTGGCGTGAGAGCCGGTTCCCATCGCCGTAGAGTTGCAGCCCTCCGACCGTCTTACCCGAGACCAACCAGTAAAGCGAGACATAGGGATTGAAGCTGGCAACGCGAGTGGCATCTGTTCCAGCGCCCACTGTTGCGCCGAGCTCAAGCATTCGCCGCACGGGCGGTGTTCGTTCCGCGGCTTTCGCCCCATAGCGGTTCACGAAGTATTCGCCTTGGAACGCCATGCGATGTTGCACGGCAAAGCCTCCACCGAGTGCCACTGTCCGTTCGATGTTCTTATCGCTGATGGTCTCCGCATGATCGAAGAACCAATGGAGTCCGCTAAGAGGAACATCTTTATTCACTCGTTCGAAGACGTTGAGAAAACGTTCGATCGACTCGTTGTAAGTGGCATGAAGGCGAAAGGGCCAGCGCTTCTCTGCAAGCAGATGAACGACCTTCTCGAGCTCCGCTTCCAGTACGGTCTCTAGATCGGGGCGTGGCTCCAGAAAATCCTCGAAATCGGCCGCCGAGAACACCAGCATCTCACCCGCACCGTTGAGCCGAAGGGTGTGATCCCCTTGGTATAGAGAAGCCGAGGACGTCCACTTCTGAAAGTCTTCAAGCTCATGTTTCGGACGCTGCGTGAACAGATTGTAGGCGATCCGTATCGTCATCTGGCCGCGCTTGTGAAGTTCTTCGACGACCTTGTAGTCATCGGGATAATTTTGAAAGCCACCGCCGGCATCGATGGCACTTGTAATGCCGAGTCTGTTCAATTCGCGCATGAAGTGACGCGTCGAGATGAGTTGGTCTTCATAAGGAAGTACTGGCCCCTTCGCCAAGGTCGAATAGAGGACTCCCGCGTTTGGACGGGCGATCAACATCCCGGTCGGGATCCCTCGCTTATCCTTTTGGATCTCGCCGCCAGGAGGGTTTGGCGTGTCTTTCGTGTATCCCACGGCACGCAGCGCGGCGGCATTTAGCATCGCGCGATCGTACAAGTGCAACACGAAGACAGGTGTATCGGGTGCGGCTTCATTGATCTCTTCAAGAGTGGGCATACGACGTTCCGCAAACTGAAACTCCGTCCATCCACCAACAACCCGCACCCACTGGGGAGCAGGGGTCCGAAGCGCCTGCTCTTTCAGCATCCTCATCGCATCGGCGAGAGACGGCACTCCGTCCCATCGCAGTTCGAGGTTGTAGTGAAGTCCGCCGCGGATCACATGAAGATGCGAGTCGTTGAGGCCTGGGATCACCGTTCGGCCACGAAGGTCCACGAGCGTCGCGCCCTTGGAATACTGTTGCAGCAGATCGAACGATGTGCCTACGGCGATGACTTTCCCATCTTCAACAGCCATAGCTTCATCGAGACTGGGAACCGCATTGGTAGCGATCTTTGCATTGTGATAAACGGTGGTTTTTGACACGATACGCCTCCATAAGAACCGAAAGGTTGGACAGGACCGGGGGTTCGGTTCACCGAGCCCACGGAGTGACTATTTGTGAGCGAGTTCGGCGGTCATATCCCAGTTTTCAAACACCGTGGGTGGAGCCCCGTGGACCATCGTGTATGCGTATTCCACACCCACGCCATAAGCGCCGATATGGTGCTTCGCAATATCCATCACTTCCGGATACGTCTCCTTGAGAGCCCAGTCACGCTGCCATTCCAGCATCACTTGAACCCACGTCACCGGCTTGGCCCCGGCTTGCTCCACGCGCCGCATGGCCGCGTTATGTGTCCTCACATCCAGGTCGCCGCAGAGATCTTCAACAACGAAGACTTCGAATCCATCGAAGATTGCTTGAACGCTGGGGTAGGTGACGCAGGCTTGTGTCCAGAGGCCGGCTAGGACAATCTTCTTCCGTCCGGTCGCCTTGATTGCGGCGACGAAGTTAGCGTCGTCCCAGGCATTCATGCTGCTACGTTCGATCGGGACTTGATCGGGGAATTGAGCCTGAAGCTGCGGCCACATATTGCCGCTGAAACCCTTTGTTTCGACGGTGCTCAAGATTGTTGGCACCTCGAACAGTTTCGTCGCCTTCGAGAATCCCAGCACATTGCTGATCAGGGATTGGCGATCGATACTCGTGACACCGAAAAGCATCTGTGGTTGATAGTCGATGAGCGCCACGACGGAGTTATCCGGCGTTAGCAGTCCTTTTTCGCTCCGCTTAGCTAGTGACATGATGTTCTCCCATTCCTTCGATTTGCTGCTAGCTAAAGGTAGGGGTAGGAAGAAAGTGCAGCACGACCCTTTCGGGTAGCGAAGAGGACGCTCAATCGAGTTCCGACACCCACACTGGATTCGTCGAAGTGCATCGTCGTTGACTCGAAAGAATCTCGATGTCGCACGAGCGATTCCACCCGTTCAGGGGGTGACACCACATCTGCAGGAATTTAATGTGAATCGGTCACACGACGTTTACCTGCCTGCAGTCCTTGGAAGGTCTCTCAGCGGTGGCAAATCATTTATGGAGGAACAAATGTCAGGAGCGGATCAACTTCTTAAGCCTCAGGAATGCATGTTGCTGCTCGTCGACTTTCAGGCGGGGCTCGCCTTTGGTGTCGAGTCGATTGCAAGGCAGACCGTTCTCAGCAACGCGGTCGCACTGGCTCGTACTGCGATTGCGTTCAACCTGCCAGTAGTCGTCTCGACGTCCGCGTCCCGGGTCTACAGCGGATCGTTTCTACCAGCGCTGCAAGCGGCACTCCCATCTACGGTGCCGATCGAGCGACGGAATATGAACGTTTGGGAAGACGAAGCGGCGCACGGAGCAATCGTAGCCACCGGCAGGAAACGGTTGATTGTTGCGGGACTGCTCACGGAAGCTTGCGTCTCCTTCCCAGTCTTATCCGCACTTGCCGACAACTACGAAGTGTTCGTCGTAGCTGATGCATGCGGAGGCCTGAGCCCGGACGGGCACGCAATGGCGCTTCGCCGAATGGAGGCAGCTGGCGCAAAGCTAACCAGTTGGATCCAAGTGCTTCTCGAACTGCAACGTGACTGGACGAGGCATGAGACCTACGAGAGTGCCCGGACGATCGTCGTTGACCACGGAGGCGGGTATGGAATGGGCCTCGCCTATGCAAGAGAGATGATTCATCCCACCTAAGCCGATCTGCAAATACTGGGCTCCAGCTCAATGTTGAGCTGGAGCCCCAAGATTTCAGCTATCGACATGATTTCGCGTTCTAGGAGCCGGTTTCTTGTGAAGAAGATGAGGCTCGGCTGAGTAGATACTTGTGGTGACCGGACAGAACCAGCTCTTTACGCTGATTGAAGATCGAGATCGCGGTGGTGACCACCCCATCATCGCCATCTGTTTCTAGTTCGACGATCTCAAGAGCAGGATAGAGCGTGTCTCCAGCGTGGACCTCCTTGAGGAATTTGCAAGAGAGCTCTGTGAAGGCAATGAATACCTCCCCAATGTAATGAGGGAAGAGAGTTGCGCCGGGCGCAGTGAACGCCAGGACCTGTAGCCCATGGACAACGGGCGCGCTGTGACCGTGTCGTGCCGCCCAGACCGCGTCGTAGTGAACGGGATGATTGTCGGCCGAGACGGTCTGGAATGCAGCCGAATGCGCGTCCGTTAGGGTGCGGCTTGGCGCCCTAAAGATGTCACCGACCTTTAGATCCTCGAAGCGCCGAGCCGGCACGAGGAGGAAGTCCTGAGGGTTGAACTCCAATTGTGTTTTTGGGGTGGGCTGTACATTTGTCATTTTGTATCCTCCGTCGATTCATGGTTCGTCGATCAACCAGGCTCCAGTGTCTTCTCCAAGTGCAATTCAGCCAGCACCTCTTGGGGGATCTTTTGCGTAGCCCTATCGGGTGGGGCTCCTGTCTGGAACAGCGAGTTTCATATAGTCATCGCTGCGACCACCCGAAAGAGGGACCATCTTTCCGCCTATACGAGGCTCCGAGAACCTGACATGTCGGGCGTAAATAGAGAGAGTCGAGAACGATTGCTTGGGATCCGCACTATTCGGTTCGCGAGGGAAGCGCTCAATCGTTGGTCAACTAGGAGGAACGTGATGATGAAGCCAGAGAGCCCGATAGCAGGAATGAACCGGCGTAGTTTTCTCACAGCCGCAGCCGCCTCGGCGGCAGTAACGCTATTTCCTTACCCGGCGCGGGCGGTAGCCGCGAAGGAAGCCAGCCATAACCGGGAGGACTTTCCCGAAGACGGTATGAAGACCTTCACAGTCAAGGATGGGACGACCATCCACTACAAAGATTGGGGCATTGGCCAACCGGTCGTCTTTTCGCACGGCTGGCCGTTAAACGCAGACGCCTGGGATGCCCAAATGCTCTATCTTGGGCAACGTGGCTACCGTGTGATCGCTCATGACAGGAGGAGTCACGGCCGTTCCGACCAAACGTGGAATGGGAATGAGATGAACACTTATGCCGACGATCTGGCAGCCCTGTTCGAGCTGTTGGATCTGAAGAATGTTCTGATGGTAGGTCATTCGACTGGCGGCGGAGAGGTGGCTCGCTACATCGGTCGTCACGGGACGAAGCGCGTGGCGAAGGCCGTGCTCATATCTTCGGTTCCTCCGGTAATGATCAAGAGCAACGCAAATCCGGGTGGATTGCCGATCAACATTTTTGATGACATACGTGCAGGTGTAGCGGGAAATCGCTCGCAGTTTTATCAGGACTTGTCGTTGCCTTTCTTCGGGTACAACAGGCCCGAGGCAAAGCAATCCGAAGGAATCCGCGGGAATTTCTGGTATCAGGGCATGCAGGGTGGGATCAAAGGTCAGTACGACTGCATCCAGGCATTTTCGGAAACCGATTTTACCGAAGACCTCAGGAAGATCAATGTTCCCACGCTTGTGATGCATGGTGATGACGACCAGATCGTGCCTTTCGCTGATAGCGGAGCGAGGACAGCGAAGATTGTTAAGAAGGCCACGCTCAAAGTTTATCCCGGGTTTCCGCACGGCATGCCCATCTCCCACGCCGATGTCATCAATCCAGATCTTCTCGACTTCATCAAAGCATGACTTCTGCTAACGGCCTCAGTCCATACTCGGAGCCGTGATAACTCAAGTTCGAAGGGCGGCGCGACTTCGCCACAACCATAAGGAAGAAGGAGAAATGTATGAGCATCCTGAAAGCACACGACGGTACGCAATTGTTTTATAGGGACTGGGGAACTGGGCAACCGATTGTGTTCTCGCATGCCTGGCCCGCGAGCGCCGATGAGTGGGATCCGCAGATGATGTTCTTTGCAAATCATGGATTTCGGGCAATTGCCTATGATCGGAGAGGACATGGTCGATCCGAGCAGACGTGGAATGGAAACGATATCGATACCTACGCCGACGATCTTTCGTCCGTTCTGGAGACGCTTGACCTGAAGAATGTAATCCTTGTTGGGCATTCGACAGGGGGCGGCGATGTCACGCGCTATATCGGCCGGCACGGCCAGCAACGCATCGCCAAAATCGTTTTGCTTGCATCGGTGACGCCTGGCATGCTCAAGACGGATAACAACCCAAACGGCTGGCCTATGGAAGCCTTCGACTCTCTGCGCGTGGCGCTCATCAAGAATCGCTCCCAGGTCTATCAGGATTCAAAGGACACCTTTTATAACTTTGGGTGCCCAGGTGTAGAAGTGTCCCAAGGGATCGCGGATAAGTATTGGGAACAGGGAATGCAAGGCAGTCTAAAAGCGCATCACGACTGCATCAAAGCATTTTCGGAGACGGACTTTACTGAGGATCTCAAAAAGTTCAGCGTGCCTACGCTTGTGATGCATAGCGAAGACGACCGCGGCGTGCCCTACGCTTTCACTGGAGCTCGCTCTGTGAAGATCATTAAGGATGCGAAGCTCAAAACCTACAAGGGGCTGTCGCACGGCATGGCGGAAACCCACCCGGATCTCATTAACGCCGACCTCCTGGCTTTCTTCGAAAGCTGATTGTGAGACGTGCCCGAGACGTACGTCCAATGACGTGATTGGTTCGCGCAACCTGCAGCTTCCATGTCCACCGTTTGGCCGTCGAGGTTGTCGCTCACGGCCTTGACCTTTCGTCTGGGCCAGCGAGGCTACACATCGACTACGACATAGCCGACAAAGATCGGGAACGTTTCGTAGAGGCAATTTACGAGATGAAGGAGATTCATCTCCGCAACGGCGCCATCCGCTGGGGCGTTTTCCAGGACACAGCGGATCCAAGCAAGCTGAGTGAAACGTTCATCATGGAATCCTGGCTGAACTATCTTCGGCAGGAAGAACGTCTCACAGCCTCAGATGTTTTACTAATCAAACGGGTCGCCGATCTCGACTCTCGAGGCTCATCGCCCCTCGCGCGAGCGACGATCTATGTAAAGCAGCGGTCAGTAGCATCGTCCTAGATCGACACATAAGAGATTGCCAACTTCAGTCGCCTGCGCCTGGTAAAGGACTCCCACGTGAGAAAAGGGATGGATGCGATCTCCATCTAATCAGAGAGTTCGTCACGTTTGAAATACCCTTTTGGGGGGTGTCCATGGCTCTCTTTGGGGTTAGTCTCATGTCAAGTGGTCTAAAGGGCTACTATCTGAGAAATAGCTGAAGCGAATTCTCGAAATTCGGATGGACATGAATTGGACCCAGGGACGGGAATGTAGCAAGGAGCCATGTATGGCAAATCAGGGCCGAATCCGGGTCCTTTGTGTCGATGATCACTCTGTTGTGCGAGACGGAATTGAGTTCGCGCTCCAACAGCAGGGCGACATGGAGTTTGTGGCCGGCGTGACGAACGGCGTCGAAGGAATCGAAGCTTTCCGAAAGTTTCGGCCTGATGTTACGCTGATGGATCTGCAGATGCCGCAAATGAACGGGATCGATGCGCTGGCGGCGATTCGTACAGAGTTCCCTCAAGCGAGAATCGTTGTTCTTACAACATATTCGGGAGATATACAGGCTTCCCGTGCTCTTAAGAATGGAGCGGTTGGCTATCTGCTGAAGGGGATGCTGCGCACCGAATTGATTGATACCATCCGGAGCGTCCACGCAGGGCAGCGTCGAATACCACCCCAAATTGCGGCAGAAATTGCAGAACACTTTACCGCCGATGCTCTCTCAGCCCGAGAGATCGAAGTTCTCCGTATCGTCGCCGCAGGGCACTCGAATAAGATCGTCGCGGACAGACTTTTCATCTCGCAAGACACGGTCAAAGGCCACTTGAAGAGTGTGTTCGCAAAACTTCAGGCCAACGACAGAACTCACGCTGTCATGATTGCGATGAAACGTGGCTTCTTGGACGGTTAAGGTTCCAATACACATACGAGTCACAGAAGGGACTTTAACTCTCCAAGGAGAGTAGGAATTAGCTCCGCTATCGTCGGATGACCATGCGTCGACCTCTCGAGGAGATCGGTTGTGACGCCTAGTTCCATGGCGGTGCGAAGACAATGTATTGCTTCGTCTGCATTCGTGCCCAGTATGGTTGCGCCTAGAATCTGCCTAGTCTCTGCCTCTACTAAGATTTTAATGAACCCTTGTGCTTCGCCCTTCTGCACTGCATTTTCCACTCGACTCATATGGCTAAATCCAATTAGGGCCGGACCACAGAGCTCGCGAACTTGCGCTTCCGTCTTCCCAACCTGAGCCAAGGGAGGATCTGTGAATAGGGTATGCGCTGGGACACGTTCCGCAATCGGATGTTCCTGGCCGCCCAATATGTTCGCAGCCACAATTTCGGAGTCATAGAATGATGTGTCGTTATGTGTGGCGCGCCCATTACACTCGCCCAATGCCCATATACCAGAGACTTCAGAGCGAAGCCGCGTGTCCACGGGAATGTATCCTTTTTCCGTAAGGTGAATACCGGCTTTATCGGCCGCTAGATCGTCCGTATTCGGTTCGCGCCCTATTGCGAGTAGCACATGAGACGATTCGATTGTGGATTGGTGTACGCCAGAATCCACAACGACTTCGGCTCCCTTCTTGCCCAAACGGATTCCGGTGCATTCGGTATCGAGGCGCACTTCAATCCCCTCAGCCTGAAAGATACGTGTGATCTCGCGTGATGCGTCCCGATCCTCACCTGGCACTAAGTGGGAGCCCTTTTCGATAACGCATACATCGGCTCCGAAACGCCGGTATATTTGCGCGAATTCCACCCCAACGAACCCGCCACCGATGATCACAAGCTTCTGAGGTAGTTGGTCGAGATCCAGGATCGTAGAACTCGTAAAGCAGGGAAGGCCCTTGAGGACGAACTTGCCGACCGCGGGCCTGGCTCCGACATCCAAAAGAATGTGGGCCGCTTGAAGGATACTTCTGCCAACTCGTATTTCAAACGGGGAGATGAACTCTGCATGTCCTTCATAGACTTTGCAGCGATCAAGCCTGCGAAGCCGGTTCTCCACATCTACCCGGCTAGCATCAACAATCGACCTCATACGGCGCTTTACGCTGGCCATATCGACCATCACCGCAATACTGGGCACTACACCGAAATCCTCGGCCCGGCGGTTGTAATTCGCGACTTGTGCGCTTGCGAGCAAGCTCTTGATTGGAATATGGCCGACGTTGATCCGCGCACCGCCAATTGACTTTTGCTCGATTACAGCAATCTTCCGACCGTCTGCGACCAGTTTCTCCGCGAGAAGAGGCGTAGCCTGCCCAGTCCCCACGATAATCGCGTCAAACACTGAGCTCACCTACCACCTCGATTAGAG
>Ga0302315_10003313_pt1 | contig 14574 bp, 15 predicted proteins | sample III_Palsa_N3_1_FD_200532 | JGI IMG/M metagenome (GOLD analysis project Ga0302315, IMG submission 200532) | Peat permafrost microbial communities from Stordalen Mire near Abisko, Sweden - III_Palsa_N3_1 | ecosystem: Environmental > Terrestrial > Soil > Palsa > Peat permafrost | place: Sweden... | reverse complement strand
AAAACCGTCACCCAGATCGTCGCCGTCGTCGCCGCCATCCTCAACCATCGCTGGGACTACTGGAACTTCTGGGGCTTCCCCGTCGGCGTCCACCTCATCGCCGTCACAGCCGTGTACTGGATGACGATCGTCTCAATCATCTCGGCAGTCGACTACTTCGTCGGCTTCTGGAACAAGGTCGATCGCGTCTCCGACAAGCGCCGCAAGAGGCGCAGCTCCATCCTCAGCCGCAAGAAGCCGGAGATTGTGCCCGTGGTCAAAGCCGGCTCCCACTCCGCATAAAGAAAGGGCCCGGCAATCGCCGAGACCTTTTCTCAAACCTAACGCAAATCTAAGCGTGCGAGCGCTGTTCCCGCTGCACGAAGTGATACGGCGGCCACGGCCCGGAGAGCTGCATATTGCAGTCCTTCATCTGTAGCGTCGCGGTGCTGTACTTGTTCTGGTAGCGTTCCACGGTCTTCTTGTCCACCAGGTGCGCAATATCCAGCAGCATCTTGCCGGAGTCCATACGCTTGCACGTAATCTCCTCCGCAATAGGCAGGAACATGCGGTGCATCTGGATCGACAGCGCCCGGGCGCGCGACTGGCGCTCCCGCTGGCGGCTGGCCGACTCCCGCAGGTGCGACAGATACTCCTGTCCGGCCGCCTGCGGCTTGTAGGTCTGCCCCTGTGTCTCAGGACAGATATCGTCTACCAGCAGCTTGATGTGCATCTCGGCCTTGCCGCGCAAACGCTCGACGTTAGCCATAAAATGCCGTTGATTGGAGCGGACCGACCGGCGCAGCGCGTCGTCGTCCTCAAAGGTGGTGCCGAACCGGAAGGGCAGAACCGTGGACCGGGCAAAGCAGCCGGAGATTACGGCAGCATGCTGGCGGGCGGTAGCTTGTCCCTCAGGTGTAGCCATACGGGCAGCATCGTCCGCATGGTGTTCGGAGACGATAACAGCCAGATCGGCCGCGGGAAACAGGAATGTTTGGTTACCGAAGAGTCCGGTGACCCCACTCAGGGGCATCGGGCGGCGGTGACGAGCCAAGTCAGGAAAAGCATTACGTTCGGCAATACAGTACGCGTACCAAGCCATAAGTCCTAAGCGCTCCTGAAACTCTGTACGGGATATCGAACCCCGCCAGTCTGTGGGTCTCTGCGACCCTGCAACTTTTCTATCGGTGAAACGAGCGCAATCTCGCGCGTGCCCTGAAAACTATGCACTGTACTGATTGCGAGCCAGATACTATGCTCAATTCGATACACTTGGCAAGAGGCATTTTGAGGCTATGAATGTCCATATTGGACACTTCCAAGAACTTCTGTTTCATGTATTTGCCGCCGCTCGCCCTTTTATCGCCCAGCTCGAAAAACCCTGCCTGGCGGCCACGAAGAACACAAACACTGCGGGCTTTCAGCCGCCCTTGCTGCTAAACTGAAACGATGCGCGGGCGGTGGGCCCGGCGATCTCTTGTACTCGATCGAAGGACGGATTTAGTGGATAACGCAACGAAGCGTCAATTGAAGAAGCAGGACCAGTTCATCTCTCTCACCGATCACAGCATCGATTGGGCCAGCAAAAACCGCCAGGCTGCCACCGGCATCGCCGTCCTCATCGTCGTGATCATCCTCGGCGCGGTAGGCGGCTACACCTGGTACGAGCACCGCTCGGCAGCCGCTGCCACAGCCTTCGGCGCCGCCATGAACACCTACCAGACCCCCGTCGCCACCCCCGGGCAGGCTGTGCCGCCGGGCGTAAAGACCTTTGCCTCGGCGAGCGAGCGTGCGACTGCAGCCAATGCCGCATTCACCTCAGTCGCGCACCAGTACGGCATGCTGCGCCCCGGCAAGATGGCAGAGTACTTCGCCGGCGTCACCTACATGGAAGAGGGCCAGAACAGCTCCGCCGAAGACACCCTGAAGAAGGTGGCCGGAAGCTGGGATGAGAATCTTGCCGCACTCGGCGAACTCTCTCTCGCAGGCCTCTATCAGCAGACAGGCCGCAACGCCCAGGCTATCGACATCTACAACAAGCTCTCCAACGGAAAAGCCACCACCGTCCCCCCGAGCCTCGCCCAGTTGCAGTTGGCTGAGCTGTACAGCTCCGAAGGCAAGACCGCCGAAGCCAGAGACGTCTACGCCAAGCTGAAGGACAAGGACAAGGACGCCAAAGGCAACCCCGGCCCAGCCGCCTCCATCGCCGAAGAAAAACTGAACCCCAAGGCGCAAGCACCGGCGCTAGGACCGCAGTAAGGCAGGAAGTAGCGAGCAGGAAATAGAAAGTAGCAAAGAAAGGCCCCTTCAACCGAAGGGGCCTTTCTTGCTCTTGCGTTGCCTTTCTTGTTTGTCATTCCGCAGGAATCTGCTCTTGCTGTTGCCCGTTTTACGCAGCTAGCAACCCACAAACCACGCATCCTGCAATCTAGATGATTTTCACAGGAGTGTAGCCACCCTCACCCTGTCATCTCGACCGAAGCGCAGCGCAGTGGAGAGACCCCCGTATTGGTTCTCCTCGGCGATGGCACACTCTGGGTGCCCTACCCTTTGCGCTCTTTGCAAAGGGTGGGGTATCGGGCAAAGCCCGACCGCTCTCCTATGCAGGGAGGCAGTTCTTGTATGTGCCCACTCCCTCAAAACCCGTCATCGCCCCACAGCCATCATCCCCCACCACCGTCATTCTGAGCGCAGCGAAGAATCCCCGTATTGGTACTCTCCCGTTCTTCGTTCGCACCTCCCTACTCCCTACTCCCTACTTCACAAATGCTCTTCATCCTGCAGATGCGTCGCCGTCGATCTCGAACTGATATGCGTGGTCAACCGCTCCGCCAGAGCCGCCGGCGAACGTAACTCCGCAACCGTAGTCCATTGGTCGCGCTTGCGATTAGGGTCAGCCGGCGGCGGAGCCCAAAGCGGAAGGCCGAGGCCAAGAAATTGGGCCATCGCCTGCGCATGCGGCTCATACAGCTTGCGTACCGCGCTCAGGCGCTCGTGCGAGTCCCGGTCGCCGCACAGGGAAAATCCAGCCACACCAAGCATCTCGCAGAGCCGCGCAAACTCATCATCACCCAGGCGAATCGCAGGCGCCTCGCGCAGCTTCAGCTCTACCTTCTCCTGGCGAAAGACATGCCCAATGTCGACCAGCGTATGGCGGCCGATAGCAAACGTAAGCTGCGCCTGCCGCGTGCTCGGGCCCTCAATAGTGGTAATCAGCAGCGCGCAGGTATCCAGCACCGTGGTCAGCGCCGCGAGCCAGCTCTGGTTGTCGTGCTGCGAGCGGTAGTAGCAAAGAATTGGGTACGAGATGTGCGTCTCCAGCATCAGCGCGCACCAGCGCTCCCACTCGGCGAGCAACTCCGTAAGCGCATGGTGTCCGCCGTTGAAGTTATGCCGCAGCAGCAACTCACCGGCAGTAGGCGGCGAACCGGCGCGCGCATCGAGCAGCGCAACGGCGATCTCGCGGTTGGAAAACGCCGTGTACAGCACCGGCACATACCCAATCACAAGCGCCACAAATCCCAGGCCGGTGCCGGCCTCGATCACGATAAGCGCTCGCGCAGCATGGGTAGCCGGCAGAACATCGCCAAGCCCCAGCGTGAAGATCGTCGTTCCGCTCACGTACAGACAACTGCGAAAGCGTGAAAGCGCGGTAACAGGATGCGTCGGGTCGACGAACGGCATGTGCATGCTGAAGAAGATGAGCCCGTAGGCCACCACCAGCAGAAGCGCCCAGAGTCCAAACAGCAGCAGCAACGAAAGCGGGCCGTAGAAGCTGTAGATCTGCTCGCGGCTGCGTCTCCACGGCCAGTGCGACGCGGCAAACGACCACGGCCCCCAGGTAGAGAGAAAAAACAGCCGCGTAATGCGGAATCGGCCAACGGGTCGGCGCGGCAGAATGATCGTCTGGAAGGCGTCCAGCAGGACGCCGCCAAGAAACAGGCAACCGAGAAGGATCGCTGCGATGTGCATGATGTCACTCTATCGGCTCTGCGCTATTTAGGCAGGGGAGGAGGGCAAAAAATTGCCCGCAATGTCCGGAAGCGAACAACAAATTTCCTGAAACTGCGTCTAGTATCCGGTGTATCTCCGTTTGAACTTATTCTGTTGACGCATCCCTGGTCGCAGACTGGAAACCTCTTTACCGCTTGAGATTTTTTGAGGACGGGCCATGAAACAGCGTGTACTGGTTATTGATGACGACAGGTTGGTAGCGGACACCCTGAACATGATCTTTCTGGCGAATGGCTTCAACTCCGAGGCGCGGTACTCGGCTGCAGATGGCCTGGAACGTGCGCGGAGTTTCGATCCGGAGCTGGTGCTGTGCGATGTAACCATGCCGGATGAAGACGGGCTGCAACTGGCGGAACGATTGCACACGGAAAGTCCTCAAATCCGGCTAATGATGATGACAGCCTACCGTAGCAACGCGCCGAAGGTAGAGGAGCAGTCCACGCGATTGGGACGGCCACTGAAGCTGCTCTGCAAGCCGTGCCGTCCGGAAGAGGTGCTTCGCACTGCAAACGAGATCCTGCAAACCGCCTAGACCGACGATCAACGCTCGACGGCGTAAACTCATCTTTGAGAATGTCTTCCTCCGACGAGATGCCGACTCTTGCCAGCCTTCGCCGAGGCGCGGGCCGGCGTGGGTCTCGCCCGACAAAAGCGCCAAAATCGCAGGCATTCCCTTCCCTTTTCGACGCATTCCCCGCCCCTGAAATTCTGCCCGAAGACGCCGAACCGCAGGAGCCTGTCACCGCTGCCGACGTCATCGCGGAACAAGCTCGTGCCCTGGGTGCGGAGCTTCCTGACGTTCGCGCCGAGTCGAAGGCCACAACCAACCGCCGTGCTCCTGCACCTTTGGCTGAGGCGCGCGTATGGAGCGTCGGCGACCTGGTGCGCGAGGTTCGCAGCCTCGTCGAGCGCAGCTACGCGCAGATCACGGTAGAGGGCGAGATCTCCAACTGGCGTCCCGCCGGCAGCGGCCACTGCTACTTCACCCTGAAAGATGGAAACGCGCAGCTCTCCGTCGTCATGTTCCGCCGCCAGGCTGCATTGTTGCGTTTCAAACCCAAGGACGGCGACGCTGTTCGGCTGCGCGGACAGGTCAGCGTCTACGAGAGCCGCGGCCAGATGCAGCTCATCGCTGAGAGCATGGAAGAGGTCGGCCAGGGAGCGCTGCTGGCTGCCGTCCAACGCCTGAAAGAACGGCTGCGCGCCGAAGGCCTCTTCGAAAACAAACGCCCGCTTCCAGCCTTCCCCCGCTGCATTGGCGTGATCACGAGCCTGCAAGGGGCGGCGCTGCGCGACATCGTAAAGGTCTGCCACCGCCGTCACGCTGCCGCCAACCTGTTGATCTACCCAGCCGCCGTTCAGGGCCCGCGCTGCGCGGCAGAGGTAATCGCCGGCGTGAACTGGTTCAGCACCCATCCCGACCGAGCCGATGTCGTCATCGTCGCCCGCGGCGGCGGAAGCTGGGAGGACCTCCACGGCTTCGACGATGAGGGCGTAGCGCGAGCCATTGCGGCCTGTGCGATCCCCGTCATCGCCGGAATCGGCCACGCAACCGACACCACCATCGCCGATGCCGCAGCCGATGTCTGCGCCCCCACCCCCTCCGCCGCAGCCGAGCTGGTAACCGCCGCACAGCACCGCATCGAAGAACGCGTCCTCCGGCTACACGCCCGCGTCATCCGGGCAGGAAGCTACGAGCTGCTACGTGCGCGACAGCGACTCTCGCGCCTGAGCGCAGAAGCAGCCCTGCGGCGTCTGCGTGACTCCCTCTCCCGCCGCGAACAGCGCCTGGACGAACTAGGATTCCGCACCGAGAGCGCCATAACCCGCACCCTCCGAACCCACAGAGCGCGCCTCACAGCCCTCGGCAGCCGATTGCAGCGGCAGGATATCGCCCTGCGCGTAGCCACCGACGCCCGCCGCCTCGACCGCCTGCGATCGAGACTTGAGACCACAGGCGCAACAATCACCTCAACCCGACGCCAAAGCGTCGAAACCCACTCCTCGCGCCTGAACGCCTTAAGCCCGCTGCGAGTCCTCGAACGCGGCTACGCCCTGGTCTACGGACCCGACGGCAAGCTACTGCGCTCGGCCACAAACGTCGTCCCCTACGACACCATCGTCGCCCGCCTGTCCCAGGGAAGCGTCCGCGCCAAAGTGACCAGCACCGAGTGACCGTCACGGTGATTTACCGGACCGTAAATCACCGTACGACGCACCGTAGAAAACCATGCCTCTCACCGTCAAACCACCGTATTTATTGGCATTTATTGACTACATCCGCAGATAAGAGAAATGCCCCCGTGTTTGCAACATGGCAATCGCGGAAACCATTGAAGGCACAACAATTACACCCGGCAAAAGATGCGCTTGAATCTCCTTCACGGTATCCTCCCGGCTCTGATCCGCCTTAGCCCTCTTTGTCATCCCCCCAGCCAAAGAGTTGATAGCCATATGACACGCAAGGAGTTGCACGCCACGCGCTTGCAACCCCTGAATGCTGGAATCCCGAAAAGACGACCCTTCATCATTAGGATCCTGCGACGAATAATGAGGCGGATTCCCTGCTTTGCTGGCATAAAAGATGTTACGAGTCGCAGGCTTACCCGTTTCAGGGTCATTCACCTTGGCCATCTCGCCAACGTTGTACTTCTCCCAGATATAGTCGTTGAAATTCAGCACAGTAGCTTTAGCGCGAATGGCAGCAACGATCTTGATCTGGTCAACAGGAATGCCAAAGCCGAATTGAAGGCCTTCCAGAGAGTTCACCATGTGCTCAAAGCCGCTGCCTTCTTCAATAGAAGGCATATCGAATAGCTGCTTGGCTTGGGCTGGTTGATCGAGCAATTGCTGAAAAGTAGCCATCTTCCAGTCAGTGGTGTGGTAGACGCGTTCGGCGGCGGCGGGGGCGGCCATGAGCGCAACTCCGGCGGCAGCATGGCTAACGAAAGACCTGCGACTGAGCTGTTTCATCTCTTCTCCTGGGGAACACCTCCTATGTTGCCACAGAGACCGCTATGATTAAGGAGATGACCTACACGATTGCCGCCTTCTACTGCTTTGTCGCCCTGCCTGACCCCGCTGCGCTGCGTGAGGAGCTGTGTGCGAGCTTCAGTGAGGATGAGCTGTGCGGCACGATCCTGATTGCGGGCGAGGGCGTGAACGGAACCGTTGCCGGTTCGGCGGCGGTGATCGACCGGCTGCTGGAAGTGCTGGCGGAGAAGGCTGGTTTGGACCGGGCGGATGTGAAGTTTGCGGGCTCGGAAGAGCGGCCGTTCGGGCGGTTGAAGCTGAAGGTCAAGAGTGATGTTCTTCCCTTCCGCAAGGCTGAGGTCGATGCGACCAAATGCGGAACCTATGTGCAGCCGCAGGAGTGGAATGCGTTGCTTGCCGATCCTGAAGTGCTGTTGCTGGATACGCGCAATCGCTATGAGGTTGAGATGGGGACGTTTGCAGGAGCTACTGATCCGGAGATTGAGACGTTTTCGGAGTTCGCTACTTATGTGCGGGAGAATCTTGATCCGGAAAAACACCGGAAGATCGCTATGTTCTGCACGGGTGGCATACGGTGCGAGAAGGCGTCTGCGTTCTTGTTGCAGGAGGGATTTGGTGAGGTGTTTCACCTGAAGGGCGGGATTTTGAAGTACCTGGAGGAGGTGCCGGAGGAGGAGAGCGCGTGGCGTGGGGAGTGCTTCGTGTTCGACCGCAGGACGTCCGTGGGGCATGGGGACTTCGAGGGGTAGGGGGCCTCCCCTCCCATACTTTTGGGGCTAAAGTTTAGAGAAGATTGAAGTTGAGTGTGGACTTGTGGAGGTAATAACATACTTGACACAGGCGATGAATGAGCGTACATTTGATTCATGGACGCCCCTAAGACTCTTCAAGCCGCCATCGTTTACTTCTCCGATAAAGACCGTGCCTTTCAGTTTGCGCTCAACTATCGTTGGCCGAGCGGTCTGGTTTCTTGCCCTCGCTGTGGTTCCGAGCGTCACGCCTTTATCAAGACGCGCCGCATTTGGGAGTGCTATGGCTGCAAGAAGCAATTCAGCTTGAAGGTTGGGACGATCTTCGAGGATAGCCCTATCGCTTTGGATAAGTGGATGATGGTCGTCTGGATGCTCACTAATTGCAGGAATGGCATCTCCAGCTATGAGATTGCGCGGTCTATCGGCGTCACGCAAAAGTCTGCTTGGTTCATGCTTCATCGGGTACGCAAGGCGATGGAAACCAACGCTTATGATGGCCCTCTTGGTGGCCCGAATACCCCGGTTGAAGTAGATGAGTCCTTTGTTGGCGGCGACCCGAAGAACTGGCATAAGAGCAAGCGGGAAGCGCATCGCAAAGCCGTTCGCCCTGAGCGTGTCCGCGAGTATCAGAACCGCTTTACGCACAAGACCTCTGTTGTTGGGATGCTTGACCGTGAAAGCCGTCAGATTCGGGCGAAAGTTGTTCCGAACGTCAAGCGGGACACACTGCAAAAGGAAATTCTCGGAACCATCACACCCGGCTCTAAGGTCTATACCGATCAAGCGGTCGTCTACAACAATCTTCAAAAGCAGTACATCCATGAGACAGTCAATCACGCTGTAGAGTACGTCCGTGGCGAAGTTCACACGAACGGGCTGGAGAGCTTTTGGAGCTTGATGAAACGCAACCTCGCTGGCACATACGTTGCTGTCGAACCATTCCATCTTGACCGCTACCTCTCCGAACAAGTCTTTCGTTTCAACCACCGTAAGGGCTGGGACGATCTAGGACGCTTCCACCTTGCCATGAGTGGCATTGCTGGCAAGCGCCTGACCTATGCGGAACTCACCGGGGCGACACTGGCACACTAAGAAGCGGCAAGGGCGAGGCAAGCGGAAACATTAGCCCTTGCTGGTTTTCTTCGGCTTACGCACTGCCTTGGCTGGCTTTTTCGCAACTGTCGTCTTAGGGACACGAAAGAGCGCAGTCATAGTGTTGCCAAAACGCTCTAGTGCTTCCGGCCCTTCATGGTATTCAGGTTTCATGTAAGACCTCACCTTAGAAAACGATATTCTGATATCCAAGTGAGCCGGACATTATCTTTACAGGCTTCTTAGAGTAGACGCCTATCGTGACAACCTTGCCCTGGCCCAACGTCTCGGGGCCAAGTTGATAAACGACAGTGTTGGGATCATCGCTTGCGGGCCCATTCGACCCAGTATTAAGTTGCATAGGATTTATCCGACTTATACCGGCTAGGATGACGGGGCCATCACAATGTAGGGTAAGGTCTCCGGTTTGAATCAGCCCAGTGGCTACTACAGTGAAGCTGGTCAACCATGGCATATCAGGATTTCCGGTCTGACGAACAGTTTGTGGTGAAGCCTGCAAACGAGGCACAGATGGAGAAGGTTCAACTTTTGCCGCGGACTTCGATATCAAGTCCGTCTGCCTATCCAGAGTTTTCTGGATTTCGTCCAGTTTGTTTGCTATGGAAACTGCATCTGGATTGGCTAAAAGCTTCTGGAGAAGCTCGATTATTTGGCTACCTTGTTTATCACCGATTCCGCAATTCTTGATGGTGATCGTGTCGCCATTACCGCTGTGAGCCACAGAGCATTGCCCACTTGCTGTCGCTTTACCGGTCTGCACTGGCTGCGGTGATGTTCCGAATAGAGGTGCCATCGTACAAATTATGAGCAGTCTCATAGTGCTCCCTATGGGTGTTTAGATGACGGATTCTGTGGATTTATCGTATATGTATCTCCGTTTCCAGAATGGGCAATAGCACCTGTACCTTTTGCGCTCGCAGTCCCAGTTTTAATTGCAGGGCACGGTATGGGCCTATCGACGTATACCGTCTTTTCAACGGTATTGATTTTTGGCCGCAAAGGTTTTGCAGCAAACATCCATGTCCCAACTCCGATTGTTACAGCGGTGCCCAAGAAAAGAACAATGGACAAAAAAAGAGGACTAGACTTAAGAGTCATGGCGACCTCCGGTTTCAATCCCTGCCTTTGGTGGCGATCCACCAATGCGTAAACAGCAGCGATTCCCTGCAAGGTGCTCATCACAGCGCACCAAAGAGCGATTTTGTTTGAGAGTTCCATGAGCGTCACCGCCGAACGGGTAAATACTTGACAGTAAAGGTAGTCTCATAGGGCTACCTGCGTCAAGTATGTTATTACCCTTGTGGAAGTCCGTGGGTGGCGTGGGGGGTTGATCCTTTTCGGACCCTTCTTTAATTCTATCAAGTGACGCAGATAACTACGCCATGATTTGGAAAGATAAATCGCCAGTGTTTACGGGGCGATTTGCGTTTTTCGGGAGCCAGGGGGGCTTGACAAGGTTGCGGACTACTCCGGGGCGTTGAGGGTTGCGGGGGTATCCGGGATGAGGGGGTGCTGGAGCTTGTGCTGCATCGCCTGATAGCCGCGTTCGGTGACGACGATGGTTTCGGCGAGGCGGTCCTGGGCGCAGCGGCGGTAGGGGTGGATGAAGAACTGGACGAAGCCGAAGCCGCCTTCGAGCGCGGCAGCGCCGTAGCCCAGAGCTCGTTCTACTGAGTGCCAAAAGGTGATGTGACGGTGCATGAGGGAGACGACGCGGATCTTCAGGAGGCGTTTGCCGGGGGTGCGGCCTTTGCCGCGCCAGAGAAGAATGCCGAAGTAAAGAATTGGCACCAGAACATCGAAGAAGACCTTCATGGCTTCGCCGGTTCTGGAGTGCTCGTCCATGTGGTAGGTCCTGACTTTGGTGGGTCCGTGCACCGCGATATCGACCTTATCGCCGTTATCCGAGGGCGAAGCCGTGACCATGTGCGAGATGTCTTCCATCGACATGCCCTGTCTGTGCAGGTAGGCAAAGACGCCTACTCCGATCGCGATAGCAAAGGTGCTGAAGATGATGGAGACGATGAACCAGTCGATCAGGAAGGCGAAGGCCCTTTGCCAGAAGGAGGCGAGTTCGATGCCGTCGAGTTCGAGGAGCCACTCGGTTTCGCGGGCGGAGAAGTTGCGCATGAAAAGAGTGTAAAGTGGCGATCCACAGAAATCACAAGTTTTGCACTTGCATGCACAGGTGGGTGATGCCTAAGGTTCCTTCAACTGATGAACGAGCAGTAAGTCGGACGTGAATCGCTGGCACCGCCGAAGGACGCGACAGCCGATGCAAATCGGAAAGGTCGGCCATTGGAACAGCCGGAGGATGAATAGAAGATTGGAACGCTCATCGAGTCGAACGTAGCTGGAGGACCCAAACGCCTGGCCTAGCCAGGAAGGTTGACCGAAGGCAGCCAGAGGACGCGGACGCCAACGCGAGTTGGAAGGCCGGCCAAAGGTACACCGGAGGACGCGACGCCAGGCGCAAGCCAGGAGAGTCGACCACCGGAGGAGCGAGAGACGAGATAGCCGCCCGCACTGCGAGATTCTCAAGGATGGGAACGCCAGGGACTTCGGTCTCTGGCGTTTTCGTGTTTGGGGGCAACAGTACCGTCAGGCGATCAGCGCTCCGCCATCGATCACGACGATCTGTCCGGTGGTAAAGCCTGACTGCATCAGATAAAGGTAGGTCTGCGCTACATCCTCGACTTCGCCGACGCGGCCCACAGGCAGCTTCTTGCCCGAGTCCGCATAGAACGCCTCGCGCTCCGCGTCGGACATGCTGCTCCAGAGCGCCGTCTTCACCACGCCAGCGCACACCGCGTTCACGCGAATCGGGGCCATCTCCAATGCCAGACCACGCGTCAGCGCCTCCAATGCGCCCGCGCCTGCGCCGACGACGCTCCATCCCTTCCAGGGCCTCGCGCCAACGATGCCGGTAGTCAGCGTAATTGATCCGCCCGGACGGATGTGCGGGAACGCCGCTTTCGACGCCATGTACGCACCCCAGAAGCGCACTTCCAGGACCTTGCGCGCTGCGGCGGTCGTCGAGAGGTCGTTCGCAATACCGTCGCCGGCCGTATACACCAGGTGGTCCAGGGCCCCGAGCCCTTCAAAGTAACTCTTCAGTGAAGCCTCGTCGCTCACATCGATGCTCGCGCCCTGGACGCCCTTGGGCAGCTCCTGCAGCGCCTTCTCTATGTTCGCCTTGCTGCGTGATCCGATAATGACCTCCGCACCCGCGAGCGCCGAGGCCTTGGCAGTCGCCAGCCCAAAGCCTGAAGTGCCACCCAATACAACGACGCGTTTTCCGTTCAATGCCTGATTTGCCATGACTATTCTCCTTTTTGTTCGCAGGCTTCGATTGCCTGCACTTATGAGATGGGAGAACAATCTATGTGAACCATGCATAATAAACATGATGGATATGCGTTGGAAGCAACTTCGACAGGCCGACCTGAACCTTCTGGTCGCCTTTATGGTCTTCGCTGAGGAACTTAATATCTCCGCCGCAGCCAAACGTCTGTTGCTGAGTCAGCCAGCGGCGACGCGCACGTTGCAACGGCTGCGTGTGCTCTTCAACGACGAGCTACTGATTCGGGGCAACGACGGCTATCAGCTAACGGCGGCTGGGTCGCGGTTGCAGGAGGAGCTCAACCGGCTGCTGCCGCAGCTTGACAGTCTGCTAGGGCAGCCGCGTTTCGACCCAGCCACTGAGCAGGCCAGCTTTCGCCTCTCCGGCCCTGACAACGTGTGCAGCGCGCTGCTTCCGCTGCTGTGCCGCGAGGTACTGCCGCAGGCACCGCGAGTGGAGATCATCGCTGTGCCGTGGAGCGAGACGCGCATCGCCGATCTCGACCGCGGCCGGCTGGCGTTCGCCTTCTCGAACGATGATGTGCTGCTGCCCACGCATCTGCACACGCTGCCTCTCTATCAAGAGAGGTGGCACTGCATTAGCTGGCGCGGAAGCCCTTTGCCAGCCCGGGTGACGTTGCGCCGGTATCTTGAAGCCGAGCATATTACCGTCGCCGTGCTCGATTCCGTGCAGACGATTCCGGACAAGCGGCTCGCCGCACTGGGCAAGAGCCGGCGCAGCAGGATCAACGTGCCCTACTTCGGCGCGGCGCTCGCCTGCCTGCCGCAGACGGAGTTGGTGGTGACGGCTACGTCGTCGATGGCGAGCCTTGCGCGGAAGAACCCCGCATTGCGCGTCGCTCCTGCACCACCCGAGCTGACGCCGTTCATCTTTCAGGCAGTCTGGCATCCACGCCTGGACTCCGAACCGGCGCACCAGTGGCTGCGGTCGGAGCTGCTCCGCGTCAGCAAGATGCTGGAACGCGAACTGGCCTCTGTTTAGCTGCTTTGGTGGCTGGAATGCTCGTGGCTGGCGATGCACATAAATGACGAGTTTTGCGCTTGCGTCCACAGAGGGGCGATGCCTAATGTCTCTTCAGCTGATGAACGAGCAGTAAGTCGTACGTGAATCGCTGGCACCGCCGAAGGATGCAATATCCGGTGAAAGCTGGAAGTTGGCCGACGGTACAGCCGGAGGACTGGCGAACGATTAGGCCGGAGATGGACTCGCCGGAAGGACCGAAGGACGCGACAGCCGATGAAAGTCGGAGGGTTGGCCGACGGAGAAGCCGGAAGAGACGATAGCCCGCCTGCACTGCGAGATTATCAAGGATGAGGACGCCAGAGACGCAAGTCTCTGGCGTTTTCGTGTCTGGGGCGCTGTGGCAATCCAACAATATGCGCTCAAAATTAGTAGAATATTAGGTTTGGGCGTTGAATTCGGCGATATGATTGATTTACATTCAGCCGTTGCAACTACAAAGTGCTGAAAGGAATAGGATGGCGCGTTCAAATCCGCGAATAGGTGTTACCGGAAGCGCGGTTCAGATTCGACAGGTTTCGAGTGGATCTAACATTGCTGGTATTCAATTGCGTGTTGATTATTCTCGAGTTCCAGCTCCGGATCCCTATTATGTTGCGGATTATGCGCGTCTGGCAGTACACGGCGCAGCCGTACAGGTGATTTTTGGTAAATTGGAGGGTCTTGGAGGGACAAGACTTCGGAATAAACTGGAAGTCGATATCCCAGCTTATTCCTTCATGTCGCAATGGATTGCTTCGACAGCCTTCTTTGACGGCCTCCAGGAGAGTTTTGAGAAAGGTCTCTTCCCGAAATATGATCAACCATCGAATATTGACGAGTACACGGAGAAGGTTCAGACGTTGCACTCGAATAATTGTTTGATTACAAGTGGTGGTTCAGAATGTTGCATCGACTTCTATTACCTATCTCCACGTGATATAAGAAATTCGCTTGAACAACATAACGAAACTCAACTTGAAGGTCTGGTTCGAGTAATAGTTGATTCGTCGATTCTGATTTGGCTGGCAAGGTCGTTTGATCAGATTTCAGACCAAATTAGTTCCTTCGTTCAAAAAGCTGACGATGGGCTAAAGGATTTTTGAGGGAACCGATGAGAACTTGGAATTTTGTGAAGCTTGACGATATCTCATATCAGGTCACTGAAACGGGGAAGCCTGCTCAAAAGCGGCGTTCTCGTGCCTCATTGCCTGCCGTCACTTCGGTGGCAGCGATAGTACTTGGAGTCGTGTTAGGAGCCGCTCAGCCTGCAAGTGCCAACGAGCTTCGCATGTCCGTCAACGCGACGCCAAGTATTTCGACAGTAATAATCGAAGGCGTAGAAACAAGCCAAATTCA
>Ga0302315_10003312_pt1 | contig 14584 bp, 11 predicted proteins | sample III_Palsa_N3_1_FD_200532 | JGI IMG/M metagenome (GOLD analysis project Ga0302315, IMG submission 200532) | Peat permafrost microbial communities from Stordalen Mire near Abisko, Sweden - III_Palsa_N3_1 | ecosystem: Environmental > Terrestrial > Soil > Palsa > Peat permafrost | place: Sweden... | reverse complement strand
GGAATGACCGAACCTATATGAACGCCTTTCGCTTCGGCAGAGGACTTTGCGCCTTCCATCGCCGTCTTAGCGACAACGTTCGGGTCCGTAAGAACCATTTCGATAGGTTCTTCCTGGTCCTGCATCCGGCTCATGTCCAGCAGATCCGACATCAGTCGATTCAGGCGACTTAGATCTTCGCGCTGCGCCTCCACAATTCTCGTCTGCGTGGGATTGAGTTCCCCCGCAGCTCCCTCCGCCAGCAGATCCACCGACAGGACCAGAGATGTGACCGGCGTGCGCAGCTCATGGGAAGCAACCCCGATAAACTCCGTCTTCAGACGGTCTAGTTCACGCAGATGGGTGACATCCTCCAAAACCGTGACTACGCCTATCAGGGCATGTTTGGCGTCATGCATGGGCGCGGAACGTATCCTATAGACACGGGAGCGGTCGGCAACATCCATCGTCACATAGTCGGCATCCTCTTCCAGAGTCGGGGATTCACGCTTGAGCGCCGCCTCTACTTCCGCCGCGATCCTTGGATCCGGGATGACATCCGAAACACTTCTCGGGGTCAGCGGCACATTGCGCCCATATACGTTCTGCGCGGCTTTGTTCATATAGACAACCCGCGCCTCCTGATCCACCACAATCACGGGGTCAGTAAGGCTGTCCAGAGCCGTATCCGACATGCGTTCCGCACGTTCCAACCGCTCCGCCTGTACGATGCGCGCGGCTTGCAGCCGCTCGGTCATATAATTGAAGGCATCGGCGAGGGAGCCTACTTCATCCGTACGATCTACCTCAATCCGCTGGTCAAAATCTCCACGGCCGATGGCTTCGGCCTGCCGGGCCAGTCGGCGCAGCGGACCAAGCACGGCTCTGACCATACCCGCAGCAAGCCCCCAGGAGACCAGAAAAGCAAGGACCGTCAGCACAGTTCCAGTCAATGCCGATCTCTTCGCCTCGTCCCTGGCTCTGCGGTTCGCGTGAAGTATAGCCGCCTGATTCACATCCAGGACATCCTGAGCCCGCTGCTTCAGCGTCAAAAAGCGTGGTTCCAGGTCGCTGAAGTAATACACGCGGGCCTGCGCAGCCGGCATTGGAGGGTTGGCGTAGAGCAGGCGCTCGATGTCGTGCCTGTACTGCGGAAACTGCGTTTCTATGTCGTCGGACATCTGCTGCTCGCCCACTTCGGTGATGTTGTGCGATTCGACATCGGCCCAGTGTTGAAAGAGCGGCCAGTTCGCGGCATATTGTGCTCTAGCTGTGTCTTTTTGTCCGGCAAGATAGAAGGTCGCCGCGCTGTCCTGCCGTTCCAGTGTCTCCTTCATGCTCTCTGCGGCGATGACGCTGTCGTAGTTGTCGCGGACAATCCGATTGATCGACTGCCCAAGATGCGAAAATTCCGTCACTGCCGCGGCGAGCAGGACGGACAGGAGCGCAACCAGCACCAGATGACTGATTAGTAGTTGTACTTTTATGTTACGCATCATTGCACCGTAGTGACATTTTGACTTCCAGAAATGGGACCAGGAGCCCACCTCCCCTAGCCCCTCCACTTCGTGGCAGGGGGACCGGATTATGCCACCGCGTCTCCGTTCATGTCCCCCTTTACGAAGTGGAGGGGCTAGGGGTGGTCTGTCTCCTAATTCTTCCTAAAGGTGCCATGCCAGAACGCATCAACCAGCATGGCACCATCTGTCTCAGCTTTTCGCAGGATAACGTTTGTCGAGGTCGATATTCAGCGTGAGCACGTTCACTGCAGGCTCACCTAAAATACCGAAAGCTCTTCCAGCCGTATTGTCCTTGATTGCTGACTCTATGACATCCACGGACACACCGCGCGCTGTGGCGACGCGGGGCGCTTGAAGATCCGCGTTGGCGACACTGATATCGGGATCTAGTCCCGATCCAGATCGGGTCACCGCATCAACGGGAACCGGAGCATTGGCCGGCAGGTTGTTTTCCGTGCGGTACTCTGTTGTAAGTTCCTTTACTCCATCGAAGCCTGCCGGATTGGGCTTTCCGTTGGGCAGCTTCTGCGGGATACCATTGATCAACTTATCGCTGGTCGGTCCAAGGTTGGTGCCGCTGCTCTGGGTTGGATCGTAGCCGCTGCCCGCAGCCGACTGTCTGGGCTGGAAGTACTGGGCCTTACTGAACCCCTGCGCCAGCAGCGCGGACCCGATGAGCTGTCCGTTGTTGTAAATCAGACTGCCGTTCGCCTGATGGCGGAACGCGGTCTGTCCGGCTCCCCAGATGAGGAGCGGGTAAGCGCCGCAGACGATAAGTAGGAGTACTATCGTAATTCTTATTGATGTTATGGTGCTCTTTAGCATTTCAAATTCTCCGGTCTTAAGCTAGACTTCATGTGGACGCACAGCCCTTCCTCTCCTCTCCCCCATTCTGATGGTGGGAGAGGGTTGGGTGAGGGGGTCCGGGCTTACGATACGCACTGCGTAGCGAATCCTCCAGAAGGACCCCTCATCTCAATCTTCTCCCACAGGATGGGGAGAAGAGGCAAGAGCCAGATGAGGCCCCGTATTCTTAACCGCATGTCTGTTCTTCGCAAAGCTATTTTCTAACTAGTGCGCAGGAACGCAGCGCAGCAGCACGACGATCTGGTCTATCAGCCAGATGAACGGGAACGGGACAAGGATCCCACCAAGGCCCCATACGGCCAGGTTTCGGCGCAGGATCTGCGCTGCGCCCATGGGCTTGTAGGGCACGCCGCGCAACGCGACAGGGATCAGCGCGATAATGACCAGCGCATTGAATATGACCGCTGAAAGAACCGCGGAGTACGGCGAATGCAGCTTCATGATGTTCAATGCCCAGAGCGGACCGTGCGTCTGGTTGGACGCAATATAGAGCGTCGAAAACATCGCCGGTATGATCGCAAAGTACTTGGCCACATCGTTCGCGATGGAGAACGTGGTCAGCGCACCGCGGGTCATCAGGAGCTGCTTTCCTATCTCGACAATCTCGATCAGCTTGGTCGGGTTAGAATCCAGGTCAACCATGTTGCCCGCTTCTTTTGCGGCCTGGGTTCCGGAGTTCATGGCGACGCCTACATCGGCCTGAGCCAGCGCGGGCGCGTCGTTGGTTCCATCGCCGGTCATCGCGACCAGCCGCCCTTCGGCCTGTTCCTTCTTGATCAGCGCCATCTTGTCTTCGGGCTTGGCCTGAGCGAGGAAGTCATCCACGCCGGCTTCTTCGGCGATAGCTGCTGCTGTCAGGGGATTGTCTCCCGTAATCATGACCGTCTTGATGCCCATGGCGCGCAGGTGATCGAAGCGCTCGCGCATGCCGCCTTTAACGATGTCCTTCAGGTAAATGATCCCAAGAGGCTTTTCGTTAAGAACTACGGCGAGCGGTGTGCCGCCCTTGCGGGAGATCCCGTCTGCGATCTCCTGCAGTTCGGCAGGAACCTTTCCGCCCGCCGCTCGGACGTATTCGGCAACGGCTTGCACGGCGCCCTTGCGCACGCGCTGTCCCTCAAAGTTCATACCGGACATACGGGTTTGGGCGGTGAACGGAATGAACTCGACGCCTTCTTCTGTAAGATGGCGCCCGCGCAGTCCGTACTGCTCTTTTGCCAGAACGACGATACTGCGCCCTTCCGGGGTCTCGTCGGCCAGGCTCGAAAGCTGAGCCGCATCCGCCAGCTCTTTGATATCTACACCGGGCAGCGGGATGAACTCCGCAGCCTGCCGGTTTCCAAGGGTGATCGTTCCTGTCTTGTCCAGAAGAAGGACGTCCACATCGCCGGCTGCTTCCACGGCTTTGCCGCTCATTGCGAGTACGTTGTACTGCATGACACGGTCCATGCCGGCGATGCCGATCGCGGAAAGCAAACCGCCGATGGTGGTTGGGATCAAACACACGAGCAGCGAGATCAGAACGGCGATGCTGGGCACCGTTCCTCCAAGCGCGGGCGTTGCAGCACCGGCCTGCGTCACGTTGTACTGCGCGTAGGGCAGCAGGGTAACCGTAGCCAGCAGGAAGATGATCGTGAGACCGGCGATCAATATATTGAGCGCTATCTCGTTGGGTGTCTTCTGCCTGGATGCCCCTTCCACCAGACTGATCATGCGGTCGATGAAGGTCTCGCCGGGATTTGCCGTGATCTCGATCCGGATTTCGTCCGAAATTACTTTGGTGCCGCCGGTTACCGCGGACCGGTCTCCCCCGGCTTCGCGAATAACGGGAGCGCTTTCTCCGGTAATGGCCGATTCATCGACGCTTGCTATGCCAACCACAATGGTTCCGTCGCTCGGGATGACATCCCCAACCGTACAGACAACCAGGTCGCCTTTGCGCAGCGCCGGGGCAGGCACGATCTCAACTTTGCCGTCTTTGCCCAGCCGCTTGGCCGTGGTGGTGCTGCGTGTCTTGCGCAGTTCATCGGCCTGAGCCTTGCCCCGGCCTTCGGCAATGGCCTCGGCGAAGTTGGCAAAGAGAACCGTGAACCAGAGCCACAGGGCGATCTGTCCGACGAAGGATTTGTCCCAGCCACTGGTCGTTTTGAACAGGTCTTCGATGAAGATGATCGTTGTGACCAAACTTCCGACCCAGACAACGAACATAACGGGGTTCTTCATCATGGTAATCGGGTTCAGCTTGGTAAAGGCGTCGCCGATAGCCCGCCGCACGATGGGCGGGTCGAAGAGGGGCCGCTTCCTCTTGTGCGAGGAAGGAGGGCCGGACTCTGCAGGAGTCTGTCCCTGTCCAAGTTCTTCTGCAGGGATGCGTACTGTTTCGCTAACTGCCATAATTGTCTCCTAGAAAGTCTTCCCACTCTGCATAAGGAAGTGCTCGACCACCGGGGCCAAAGCAACAGCCGGGAAATAGGTGAGCGCTCCGACAATAACGATCACGCCGACAAGAAGCCCCGCGAACAGCCCTGTGTCCGTGGGGAAGGTCCCCGCGCTTACAGGAACGCGCTTCTTCTTGGCCATGCTGCCCGCAATGGCAAGCAGCGGAACGATCATCAGGAACCGGCCAACTAGCATCGAGATGCCCTGCATAAGGTTCCAGAACGGGGTATTCACGGAGATGCCGGCGAAGGCGCTGCCGTTGTTTCCTGTTGTGGAGTCGAACGCATAGATGATCTCAGAAAGGCCGTGCGGCCCCGAGTTGTTGGTGTTTGCGCTTGCCAGCGCGTTAATCGATGGCGGCGAAGACATCACCTGGTTCCAGTAAGCCGCGGGATGGAACACATGGGAGACTGCGCACATAGCGCTGAAGCAGAGGACGTCGGCGGCGAGGATCAAGGAGGCGATCATCGCCATCTTCACCTCGTAGGCTTCCACCTTCTTGCCCAGGTATTCCGGCGTTCGTCCTACCATCAAACCGGCGATGAACACAGCGAGGATGGCCCACATTAGCATGCCGTAGAGTCCGGCGCCGACGCCTCCAAAGATGACCTCACCGGTCATTATGTTGGCCATCGGTACGAGGCCGCCGAGCGGAGTGTACGAGTCGTGCATGGAGTTGACGGCGCCGCAGGACGCGTCGGTCGTAACCGTGGCGAAGAGCGTGGATTGCGCCTCCCCAAACCGTACTTCCTTGCCTTCCATATTGCCGCCGCTGTCACCAAGTGCGCTCGGGCTGTATTGCACGTTGAATTGAGCGTACTGGGGATTGCCCTCGGCTTCGTTCACGTAACACACCGTTACGCCGATAAACCACAGTGCGCCCATGGCGGCGAAGATCGCCCAGCCCTGCTTGACGTTCCCAACCATCAGTCCGAAGGTGTACACGATCCCGGCGCCGATCAGGAAGATCGACAGCATCTGAATAAAGTCGGTCAGAGCTGTTGGATTTTCGAAGGGATGCGCGGAGTTAACGTTAAGAGGTCCGCCGCCGTTCGTTCCCAGCATTTTGATCGCTTCCTGGGAAGCGAATGGTCCGCCGGGGATTATCTGGGAGGCTCCTTCGATCGTATGCGCGGTGACATAGGGGTTGAAGTTCTGGATGACGCCCTGCTGCAGAAGGATCAGCGCGTAGACGATACAGATGGGCAGCAGAATATACATTGTCGCCCGAGTAAGGTCAACCCAGAAGTTTCCAATGGACGCCGCGGATTTACGCGAGAGGCCCCGAACCAGCGCAATGGCAATGGCGATGCCGGTTGCAGCCGAGAAGAAGTTGTGTGAAGTGAGCGCGACCATCTGAGAGAAGTACGACATGGTGCTCTCACCGCCGTACGCCTGCCAGTTGGTGTTGGTTGTAAAGGAAATTGCCGTATTAAAGGCAAGGTCTGGGGTCATTGTGGTCGCATAGCCTGGAGCATGCGATGTGCCAAAACCCATCGGGTTAAAGGGCAGGCTGCCCTGAAACCGCAGAAGCAAATAGGTAATCAGCAGAGTGACGACACTAAAGAGCAGCATGGCGAACGTGTAACCCGTCCACCTCATCTCCTCTTTTTCGTCGACCCCGCCAACCTTGTAGATGAAACGCTCGACCGGCCGCACTATAGGTGACAGCCAGCTCCGCTCGCCTTCAAATACCCGGTACATAAAGGTACCGAAAGGTTTGGTGAGCAGCCAGATTATCCCTGCAAAGAGGGCTATCTGGAACCATCCAATGAGTGTCATAGTTTAAAATCTCCGTCCGCACAAACGCTTGAAGGCTTCTAGAACCGCTCTGGCTTCAAGAGCGCGTAGATCAAATAGAAGCCCAAACCGGCAGCGGCAATAGCGCCGAGCACTAAATCGAAAGACATCGTTTCCTCCTCGGGCACAGGTCCCGACCCTAAAGCTTGTCGAGCGCCACAGTCATCCCGATGGATACTGCGAAGAACACGACGACACAGGCAACGAACCAAAAATCAGCCATATACGCCTCCTAAAATCGGCAAATGTTGCTGTGAATATCGTATCTCAGATGGCGTAAAGAAGATGTAAAGGGAGCAGGCGGGGATATAAAGATTGTGTAAAGATTTGTCGAGCAGCGAAATTGTTTGAAAAATCGCCTTTCGGACAACAGACGTACAGTTAAGAATATGGGGGCTTCGTTCGGTCTCTTGCTCCTCTCCCCATCCTGTGGGAGAGGTTTGGGTGAGGGGTCTTTCCGGCGGTTAGATAGCCCGGCAGGAATCGCGCTCTTCGAGCTCAGGCACAAACCTGATCGTCTGGACGTCAGCTATCGTCCCGTTTATAAGCCCCTTGAGAACTTCAAACGAAGCGTCCGAGATCCGTTCGAAAGGCTGCCGAATACTCGTAAGGCGTGGGCTAGTATTCTCGCAAAAGGCCGTAGAATCGAACCCGACGATGGAGATATCGTCGGGAATGCGAAGGCCGATATTTTTCTGCAAAAACTTCATGAGGTGGGAAGCAACGTCGTCGTTCCAGCAAAACAGTGCCGTAGGCCGACTGGGGCTTGACATCAATTTCCCAATATTGGGAAAGTCTGTCGCCCCCATTTCGACGTTACAGATCCATTCCGGTTTAACGGTTAACCCAGCCGCAGCCATGGCATTGCTATAACCAACCTGCCGCTGGTGGATGGATTCCGCGTGCTCGATGCCGCCGACATAACCTATGCTGCGATGTCCGCAGCGAATGAGGTATTCGGTAGCAATACGTCCTCCGGCTATGTTGTCACAATCGACACTGGATACGGATAGGTTTTCCGACTCGCTGAAAATATAGACTGCGGGATATTTACGCTTGACCAGGGCTTCCGCGATAGGGTCCTGGGCATCGCGGAGCAGAAGAGCGCCGTCGGATCTGCCGTCAACAATGCCGGCGATCTCTTCGTGGGTCGAGCTGCGCACCTTGGTCTGGAGGATCAGATCGAAGCCATACTTTGCCGCGGAGTTCATGGCGGCATGCATAAGCTCGGTAATAAAAGCTGAGCCTCCGGTGAACACTTCCGTGTACTGCATAACCATGACCAGAGAATTGGTGCGCCTGTTGGTCAACCCGCGGGCAAGCGCGTTGGGATGGTATCCAAGCTCGAGCGCGGCGGCCTTAACGCGTGCCTTAGTAGCATCGCTAATCTTGCTGCTGCGCTTGGTATCGTTGAGAACGTAGGAGACAGTGACCTTGGAAACGCCGCAAACACGGGCAATATCGTTGATCGTGACTTTGGGGAATTCGATATGAGATTCAGCCATGCAATGCCCGAGGCTCTTTCTCTATAGTTTTATGAAACCCGGCCACTTTCATGCCTTTCTGAACGCCGGCAATACGGTCCGTCAGCTTCCAGATCAGTCCTGTCCTGTAATTTTCCAGGCCAACAAGTGTCATCCCAAGATCGATACCGATCACGTCTCGGTCGTACCAGTTTCTGTCTACGTTAAAGGCGTTCGAAAACCCGTAGCGGCCCCACAGCTTGTCTCTATAACCCTCATAGAGCGCAACAAGGGAGCGCTTTCCTATCTCCGGTATGTACAAGATGCTTGTGATCGAGGCGGACGGCGCCACGGTACCATCGAATTGTCCCGGGCTGTCGCTCTGCGCCCCGTAGCCTGCAGGAGGCGGCTCATCGGAGGCGGTAAAACCCCAGATCGTGTCGCTTAACGATTGGAATTTGTCGATATTGCGTACGCAAAACGCGTGGTTGGCCAGATGCGCATTTACCGAGTTCACCCAGAAATCATAGCCGTGGGAATCGCGCTTGTCCCGGTAGTCGACATAGCCTGAGGGCATCTGGGCGATAAACAGCGGTTCAGGCCCCCGAAGAACCGGGAAGCCTTCCACCTCACTGGGATTAAAGTTAAGCTGCGCCCACGCGTCGCCATTGATGGGGTGAGTTGGAGAGCCCATAGCAAGAAAATAAAGCAGAGGGCATTCGCTTAAATCTTTCCACGTGCTGCTGAAGAACCCTTTTTCCGGAGACCATCCCATCGAAAGGAATACCCCTGCAGGGTTGGTCCCATCCTCGGTTTGCATCCACGGGAAGTCCGTTCGCACATAGATAGCATTAGCGAGACGCTCTACTTCCGTGCCATGGAAATACTGGCCAGCGGTGAGCACGCCACAAAGCAGCAGCGACGTGTCCATGGAAGACAGTTCGGACTTCCACTCCCTCGCTCCCGTGTGAATATTTAAGAAATGATAGTACCAGCCGTGGACACTGGGCACCGTATCCAAAAGAGAGCGCAAAGTAATCAACGCCCGGTCATAAGCTGCGTCCCTGGACACCCATCCACGCTCTACCCCGATGGGCAGGGCGGAAAGTGCATACCCTGTAGAAGCGATCGACGCGATAACGTTGTCTTCCGGTCCGAAATTGTTTGCCCGGTCTCTAGTCAGGCCGGTCGTAGGGTCGGTCTCATTCCAGAAGAACAAAAAAGCGCGCTGCTGTACGGTATTGATAAGTTGATCTGCTGTTGGTGTCTGCATGGGGGCTGTCTTGTGTTGGGATATATTTTTAGCGATGCCTGGTCGGCTGATGAGAGATAGGGCACTCAGAACGAGTATTAGTAGTGTACTGTATTTCAGGCACAGCGACAATTGCAAGCCCCGCTTTCTTGATCCTTAGATTCCCGACCGTCTCCTACTTCCGTCCAAATCCCCACTCGCCGCAATTGTATAAGCCCATGCCGGCAAAACCCTTTCGCTCGCCGCCCACAGCCCGACGTTATCAGAACTCACTTTCCTCGACCCGCTCACCCATCCCGCAATCTGCATCGGCTCTTCAAGCTCAATAGTCACCGTAGGGCTATTTTTCTTCCAGCGCGACGTCCCCCCATTAAGCCCAAAGGTCGTTGCGTAACGAACCGGGGAAGGAGTCACGAAAAACCCGGATCTCGGAAAGCAGATAGTTTCGTCCGATATAAAGACAGAACGGCAGTCCCAGTCCAAATCGGAAATGTGCATGGAGGACAGAAAGACCGGCTTAAACGCTTCCCCTGGTCTGTCGTCAAGATGCAGCGTACCAGAAGTCCTGGCCTCTACTTTCACAACCATAGCTTGATCGCTCGGAGGCTGCAAAGTAATTACCTCGTATATTTCCAACTTTTTTGAAGTCCCTGTAGACGTCAACACCAAGTTGTCACCCTGTGTCGCCCATTCCACGTTTACCCGTACGCCTTGATGGTTTTTACCGCCGGACCAATAGATGGGCATGGTCACAATAGATGTCCCCCACGCGCAATCCCGGCCATAAGAAAGCCTTAAATAGCTGTCGCGCGTGTGGAGTACTGCACACTGCGGGCTATCCGCATCGGCGCCATAAGCAATCCTTAGCTCTGAATCCGCCTTGCCGCCGTAAGTGACCGACCACTTTGCCATTCAGCTCCCCGTCTTAAACCGATACCCCACCCCTGGTTCAGTGACAATATAGCGTGGAACGGCAGGCTGCGCTTCGATTTTGCGCCGCAGATGGCCTATATGCACCCGCAGATACTGTGTTTCTTCCACATTTTCCGGCCCCCAAACCGAGGCCAGGAGGTGCCGGTGCGTAACCACTCTGTCCGCGTTCTGGGTAAGAAAGCGCAGCAGCTCGTACTCGATAGGAGTAAGCTTCAGCTCTTCTCCGCCCTTTGTTACGATATGCCCGGCATAGTCGATCACTAAATCGTCGATCTGAAAGATTGGCTCAGGACTGCCTTCGGGTTTAGAGGGCGTTCTGCGCAGCGCGGCTCTTACGCGCGCCGTAAGCTCGTCCATTCCGAACGGCTTGGTCAGGTAGTCGTCGGCCCCGATATCCAGTGCGGCCACCTTTTGCCGCTCCTGGTTGCGGGCCGAGAGCATGATTACCGGCACCTGGGTCCATTCGCGCAGCCGGCGGCAAACTTCCAGACCATCCATTCCTCCTGGAAGCATTACATCGAGAACAACCAGATCGGGTGCAGACGTTGATGCTTTAAGCAGGGCCTCTTCACCATTCACGGCCGTATCTACTTTGTACCCCTGAGCGGCCAGGCCGCCTCGTACGGCCCGCAGGATCTCAGGCTCATCGTCAACGACTAATATGTTCTTTTGAGGTGTAGACAAAGCGTTATCCTATTGGCAAAAAGAACTGAAATACAGAACCGCGCGATTGCGGATCATCCTCATAATTTTCCGCCCATATCTGCCCCTTATGCGCAAGCACCACGGCGCGGCAAAGGGTCAAGCCAACACCAGTACCATGGATGGTGCTGTTGCGATGCCTGTCGCCCCGAAAAAATCGCTCAAAGATTTTAGTTTCTTCTCCAGGTGTGATACCCGGACCATGGTCCCGAACGCTTACTTTGACTCCCGAAACAACAACTCCCTCGACGTCGCAGGTATCGGTTTGTGCGCTCAATTCGACGTTGGAGTCTTCATTGCTGTATTTCAGCGCGTTTTGCAGCAAGTTCGTTAAGACAAGCATTATCTGTACGTAGTCTACCTTGATCAGAGGCAGATCGTCCGGTACATCGGTAATTATACGGTCTGCTTCGGCAGTCAGTTGCCCGATCACCGTGCCAACAATCTCCGCCATATCGCACCAGTCCCTATTGGGCGCCCAGGCCCCACCCTCCAGACGGGAAAGGTCCAGAAGATTATTGACCACGCCGATCAAGCGGTCGGCTTCCACGTCAATCCCGCGAATAGCCGCGTCCCGGTCCGCACTGTCCCAGACCGCATCGGATTGTCGAAGACCGGACGCCGCAACTTTAATGGCCGCAAGAGGACTACGCAGCTCGTGCGATACCATGGAGAGGAGAGCATCCTTGAGGGTATCGGCACGACGGAGTGCATCGGCTTCCGCGGCCTGATCGGAAAGGGTCTGGCGCGCGAGAACGACAGCGGCGTGGTTGGACAGTGTCAGAATAAGGCGTCGCTCCGTATCGGAAAAGCGCGTCGTTTCTTTTCCCGATGCTCCGGACATTATACGAGGCCCCACATGCAGCACACCAACCAGCTTGGACTGTGCGTGCAGCGGTACATAGATGCCCGGATCCTCCGTCCGGTCGTATTCCGCGGGCAATTCCATGGTTTCCATGGCGCGCCTTAGTAAGCGCGGCGACTGCCCAAATCCAATTTCTTGGTCGTCGGAGAAAACCGCCTCAGCGAGCACCTGCACGACACTCTGCAACACGGCATGGTCGCTCTTATCGCTCCAAACACTGGCGACAGGCTCCATGGCGTCCGCGATGCCCTGCCGGAGCACAATACACCGGCTCGCACGACAGGTAGAGACGATTTGAGAAGCCAGAGCAGGCAGAATCCTATCGGCATCGATTTCGGCACTAATCGCTTCGCTGGCATTAAAGAGCGTGCTTATCTCATGCTCGCGGACCTGGGCCTCGGCCGCCTGCTGCCGAATACGCGACGAAAGTCGAGCAGTTACCACGGCCGCTATAAGAAATACAAACAGGGAAAGCGTATCCCGCGGGTTAACAACGGTAAGGGTAAAGCGTGGGGGCAAAAAGAAAAAATCCCAGCAAAAGAAGCTGAGCACGGCTGCGCCGATGGCCTGCCCATAGCCAAACCGGATGGCGCAAAATAGAACGATCGGCAAGTATAGAAGAGACGCCTGGCCTTTATCGATGGCGCTCTGAAAAATCCAGAGACAGGCCGTCCCCAGCGCAACCGCCCCGGCCGACCAAAGCCAGCCGGATGCGGCCAGCATCTTACTGCGCGGCTGGTCAGACAAATCGCTGGTTAAATTGTCAGATTCTGGCAAATGCTTCACGGTTCCGTGTGCACATGGTAGCACAGATTAGACAAGCTAGGCAGCAAACTGTCCCTCCAATGTATAAAATAATTTGATGCGAATTGCACTTTGAAGATTTGCTTCGTAGAACCAAAGCCACTGCGGCCCTTCGCGGCATGAAGATGAAGGATTTAGTAGCGGAGCTAGTGGAATCAGGACTCGACAACCCAACCCGAATAGGTTCGCAAAGGATGGGGATGAACAGCCCGATACCTGTTACGATTTCTGCTGATGGTAGACATATTCCCTCCCTGACAAACGCAGAGATATTTGAAATCCTCGATCGGGAGGATGATCACACGCATGGCAGACTTTCCTGACGTCAACGTTTGGGTTTGACGGCCGTCCTCTATCTCCAAATGACGCCTGGGAAACATACCTCAAGTGGCGAAATCAACCAGCGGTCGTTTTATTACCCGAACCAGTTGGAGTCGAGGATGTAATGACTGATTGGTCTAGAAAGGGACTCGCATCTAAGCGGAACTGGACTGATCTGTATCTTGCGGCGTTTGCCGTCGCTGGAAACCTGCGTCTGGTGACATTCGACAACGACTTTCTAGCATTTCCAGGGCTTGAGCTTCTACATCTTCAGGTATAGCCAAAGGTGTACTTCTTAGCCCTGGCCGACTAATCTCCAGTACATGCGGCAGCGTCATCAGGGTCGGTACAGAACCACTTATCCAGGGGAGTCTGACCTGTGTAAAACTGCTCCATACGCAGCGCTTTAACATGTCCGTCCATAAAGGCCAGGTTGGCCCTTGAAAAGTGGCGGACAGCAGGCCGTGCATCATACTGGTCGTTGAGGGCGACATCGGGTACAGTCAACTTGTAGGCACCGTAGATCGGGGTTGTCACATCGTTGTTGCTTACGAGAGAGCCAACACCCAATTCGCCGATCATCACTGTTGCGTCTGGTGTCTGGAATTGACTGAGGGTCTTTGGAGGAAGCGCACCTTCGTCTGTCAGATCGGAGAAATTGAGCTCATTCAGGCCGTAAGAATTGGACTTCTCAAGAGAATCCGAGGGACAAAATCGAACCTGCGTATTCTTCAAGTACGACTCAATTTCATCCGGCCAGAGGATAGTGTTGCCCGAAGCATCATTTACCGCTGTCGGAAGAAGTGTTTCATCGTAATCCTCGGCGTACATGAGCACACCAAGGGCTAACTGCTTCTCGTTCGAAGCGCACGTTGTTTGGCGCGCCTTTTCCCGTACCTGGGCAAAAACTGGAAATAAAATAGCAGCGAGAAGAGAAATTACCGCGATTACTACAAGAAGCTCAATTAAAGTAAATGCCGTTCGATTCAAACGCCGCATGTCATTGTTCCTCCCTTGAGTCGTGTCCATGTGGCCATACGTTTAAATTAGTGCATTCTCTGCTAATTTTACTTCATCTAATAGCCGCTGAATTCCTCCGCCCGTACATTCTTTTCGGCCACGCCAAGATCATTCAGCAGCTTCTGCATCGAAGTCACCATGTCCGGAGGGCCTGTTATATAGTAGATGGGTAGTTTGACGTCATCGAGACGCCGCTGCAGAAGTGACGCGCTTATTTGTCCTGTTTCGCCATCCCAGTCAACGGCCGAACTGTCCAAATCGCTCATCGTTGGGATGAACGTGAAGTTCTCATGTCTTGCGGCCGCTTTATTCAGTTCTTCCAGAAAAGGCGCATCTCCAGGCTTTCGATTGCTGGTGAAGGCAATGAGCTGCTGGGGACGCTTTTCAAATATGGCTTGAAGAACGATGCTGCGAACGGGAGTTATGCCGATCCCGCCGGCAAGAAAAACCGCTGGAACTTCGGCGTCGTCGTGCAGCACTAAATCCCCGGACGGTCCATCCATGGTGACGGAAGATCCCGAATCGAGGGACTTCAGAACGCGCTTAAAAGCTGTGTCCCGCATGCGAGTTGCGATAAAAAGACTGTCCTCATACGGCGCGCTAGCCAGCGTAAAGGACC
>Ga0302315_10003304_pt1 | contig 14597 bp, 14 predicted proteins | sample III_Palsa_N3_1_FD_200532 | JGI IMG/M metagenome (GOLD analysis project Ga0302315, IMG submission 200532) | Peat permafrost microbial communities from Stordalen Mire near Abisko, Sweden - III_Palsa_N3_1 | ecosystem: Environmental > Terrestrial > Soil > Palsa > Peat permafrost | place: Sweden... | reverse complement strand
TAACGGTTGATTTACGCCCTGATGCGGTACAATGTAAAGCGATAGGCCGTGGTGGTAGTTGCGGTACGGATGATAAGGGAGAAGAATGTTGCACACCTGCGGTTGCGGAAAAACCCAAAGTACAATTAGTAAACCTGGCAGCACCTGCGGAAGCTTGCTGTACACCGGGCGGAGGCTGCTGCTAACGCTAAAAAATATGATCATTGCCCAGGCCCAAACCTACCGCGACAAGATAGTTGAACTGCTGGCAGCTGAAAAGCTGCCGGTAGCCGACCTGCCGGACACGCTGGATAACTTTATTGTGGCCATTCAGGATGGTAATGTGGTTGGTGTAGGCGGTGTAGAGGTTTATGGTTATTATGGGCTGTTACGCTCTTTAGCCGTGCATCCCGACCATCGGGGAACGGGTATTGCTGGCAAACTATTAGCACGACTGGATAGCATAAGCAAAAAAAATGGCCTTTCTGCTTTGTACCTGCTGACAGAAACCGCACCAGCATACTTCGAGCGGAAGAAATACAGCAAAATTAAACGGGAAGAAGTGCCCGTCGAAGTTCAGCAATCATCTGAGTTCAGCCATGTTTGCCCGGTATCAGCAATAGTTATGAAAAAAGAATTATGAGCAAGAAAAACATATTAGTACTGTGCACCGGTAATAGTTGCCGCAGCCAATTAGCCGAAGGTTACCTGCGTTACTTTGCAGGAGAAAAAGCGAACGTTTACAGTGCGGGCATAGAAACACACGGCGTTAATCCAAAAGCCATCCAGGTAATGGCAGAAGATCATATTGATATCTCGAAGCATACCTCTAACCACGTAGACGAATACATCACTATCCCATTTGACCAGGTGATCACGGTTTGCGATAACGCGAATGAAGCCTGCCCATTCTTTCCGGGAAAGGTCGAACGTTTCCACGAGAACTTTCCAGATCCCGCTAAAGCAACCGGTACACCTGAAGAAATTATGGCCGAGTTTCGCCGGGTTAGGGATATGATCAAAGTCTACGCGGCCGATTTTGTAAAGGAACACGTTAACTAACCTTTTTTTAGACTTATCAATCGCTAAATAGCAATAAACCAATTAATCATAAAACTTAAAATAATGAAACACTTATCCTTACTTTTCTTAACTGGCTTACTGGTAGTAAGTTCTGCATTTGCACCTGTGGCAGACCCTATTTATCCTGAACTGGCACAAGCATTTAAACAGATCAGAAAGAGCAGTGCTATTACGGATGATCGCCAGGAAGTACTTTATGGTATCCAGCAATTGGGGATTGTTACCAAAGGTAAGAAACAGCCGGTGATCGTGGAGTTTGTAGGAAACGATGGCTTTAGCGCGCCTATTGCCAAAGCGGTACTAAAATCATCATTAGCATCTTACGGTATCAATGATGTAAAGATCTTTGTGGTAGGTGCAGCGTCATCTGCTAAAGTTGCACCTTCATTAGCGAAACTGGGCTTTAAGATCAGCGGCGATGAAGTCAAATATAATGACCAGGGCGGTTCGGTGACGATGGAAACATCACCGTCAAATCCGCAGGCTATTCATGTACTGGTACAGGAAAGCGCGGCAACCTTACTGGCCAGCCCTGATAAGTTTGCAGTTAAACTGAAATACACGGCTTTACCGGCGGGTGCAACCGATGAGCAATACGATGCTCAAGCCAAACTGATAACAGCGGAAATGTTATTCGCAGCCTCAAAATTCAAAGAAAACTGGAAGTAGTTAATCCTCAATTCATATTAAAACACGATATACGCAATAAATTATGTCAGCAAACAACTGTGCCCCGGTGGCCGAACGTAAAAAACTAAGTTTCCTCGATAGCTACTTAACCCTTTGGATATTCCTGGCAATGGCCATTGGTGTAGGTATCGGCTATTTCATTCCCTCATCATCTGGTTTTATCAACTCCTTTTCGAGTGGTACAACCAATATCCCTTTAGCTATCGGCTTGATCTTAATGATGTACCCGCCGCTGGCAAAAGTGAAATATGAGAACATGGGCGAGGTTTTTAGGGATACAAAAGTATTAAGCGCTTCGCTTATCCTGAACTGGATCATCGGGCCGGTACTGATGTTTGTTTTGGCGATTACTTTGTTACGCGACCATCCGGCTTACATGGTCGGATTGATACTTATCGGGCTTGCCCGTTGTATCGCGATGGTGGTAGTCTGGAATGAATTGGCTGAGGGCAACCGCGAATATGCCGCTGGCCTGATAGCTTTGAACAGTATATTTCAAGTGTTGTTGTATAGTGTTTATGCTTATCTTTTTATTACCGTACTACCACCATTATTCGGGTTAAAAGGTTTAGCCGTCAACATTACCATTGGTGAAATAGCCAAAAGCGTAGGCATCTATCTTGGTGTACCGTTTGCGGCCGGGGTGATCAGCCGTTATGCTTTAATTAAATTAAAAGGCGAAGAATGGTTCCAAACTAAATATGTGCCATTCATTTCACCAATTACGCTGATTGCTTTGCTGTTCACCATCGTTGTGATGTTCAGTTTGAAAGGTAACCTGATCGTGCAGATCCCTTTTGATGTGCTGCGTATCGCATTACCGCTCGTGATCTACTTTACGATTATGTTCGTGCTGAGCTTTTTTATTGGCAAGTCGTTTGGTGCTGATTATTCCCGTTCTACATCTATCGCCTTTACTGCTACCGGCAATAACTTTGAACTGGCAATTGCCGTAGCCATCGGCGTGTTCGGTATCAATTCAGGTGAAGCTTTTGCCGGGGTGATCGGACCGCTCGTTGAAGTACCTGCCCTGATTGCTTTAGTGAACCTGGCCTTTTATTTCCGTAAGAAATATTATAACAAACCATTATCTGTAGCTAAATGAAAATAGCCCTTTTCTCTGATATACACGCCAACCTGCCTGCACTGGAGGCGTTCTTTGCCGACGTAGAAAAACAACAACCTGATGCCATTTATTGCCTCGGTGATTTGGTAGGTTATAATATTTGGCCAAACGAAGTGATCGATGAGATATGTAAACGTAATATTCCGTGCATAACCGGTAATTACGACTTTGGTATCGGCAGACATAGCGATGATTGTGGCTGCGCCTATAAAACAGACGAGGAGAAGGCTTTAGGCAAAGTATCCATTTCTTATACCAATGATGTAGTGAAAGACGAACAGCGGGCTTATTTGCGCACTTTACCGGCACATATCCGTTTAGAGTTCCAGTTGAACAATGACAAGTTGAATGTACTGTTTGTGCATGGCAGTCCGCGTAAAGTAAACGAATACTTGTTTGAAGACCGGGATGAAAAAAGCATGTTGCGTATAATGGAAACGGCTGATGCTGATGTGATGTGCTTCGGACATACCCACCAGCCTTATCACCGTGTACTTGAGGATAACGGCCAGTTTTATCACGCCGTCAATATCGGCTCCGTAGGTAAACCAAAAGATAAAGATCCGCGCGGCGGCTATGTGCTATTGCATATCAACGAAAGCAGTTCTAAAACAGAAAAAGACAGTATCAAGGTGGAGTTTATCCGCTTTGATTATGATATTGAAAAAGCAGCAAAAGCGGTTGAGGATAGTCCACTGCCCAATGAGTACGCGGATATGTTAAGGAACGGATAACATGAGGATCGCACTTTTTTCAGATATACACGCCAACCTACCGGCTTTCGATGCATTCCTGGCTGACCTGGACACTCGTAGGGTGGATGCGGTTTATTGCTTAGGCGATATGATAGGCTACAACATTTGGCCGAATGAAATTATTGCCGAAATACGCAAGCGCGGTATTGCTACGCTGGCAGGCAACCATGACCAAAAGGTAAAAGGCTATGCTTATGAATTGGTCACGGAAGAAAACCGCGCTTACCTGAATACCTTACCGGCACATATCAAACTGGAATATCAGCTTAACAATGACCACCTAAATATTGTGCTGGCACATGGCAGCACCCGCAGCATCAACGAATACGTATTGGAAGATGCGGACGAAGGCTATGTACTGGATATGATGGCAGAAGCAGAGGCTAATGTGCTTTGTGTGGGACATTCACATTTGCCTTATCACCGCATTATTGGCGATAAGCATGTGATTAATATTGGCTCGGTAGGTAAACCGAAAGACGGCAATCGCAATGGCTGCTATGCACTGCTTACGATTGAGGATAGCATTCAGGTTGAGTTTATCCGCTTCGCTTACGACATTGAAAAAGCAGCAACGGCCATACTGCAAAGTCCGTTACCGGATGAACTGGCAGATAGGCTTAGAAAAGCTTATTAAATAACAAAGCCCCGAACGATAAGTCCGGGGCTTCTATATGCAATTAATGCTTATTTACAACAATCAGCTTTAGTGCAGGTTGTCTTAGCACATTTCTGTCCTTTAGGGCAACTGGTGCAGGTAGCCTGTTTTGCTTTCGCTTTTTTAAGTGGTGCATTAGTATTTGCCATTACAGAAGTTGCGGCAAATGCGATTGCCAGCATACTTAACATTATCTTTTTCATTTTTTTTCTTTTTAAAAGTTAAATAATCTCGTTGTTGCGGTTTAGGCTGTTCGGATATTACTTAACAGGATTTCGGTGGTTTCCAGTCGGCTTTATGGTAATCGGATAAATTACCGGTTTTATAAAGAGGAACTGGCGGCTCGATGATCAATGAAATATTAGAAGGTAATCTTAATGTCGCTACCGGAATAAACCCACAGATACTACAAGAGAATAACATGGCGCAACCCGGCTTTTCGCATCCACCGGTCTGGTCTTTTGCAGGTTTGTGGTTACAAGCATCTTTACCAGCCATTTTTTTACAGCAAACTATTTTAGCCGCATTAGCATTCGCCATCCCCGGAATCGAGGAAAGGAATAACATACAACCAATAAGCAAAACTGCTATGAACTTCATCAAACAAATATATTAAATTTTCAATGCCGACTTAAAGCTGTTTCTTACGTCACTAATAGTCCAATTCAGCATTTCAGAAATATCGTCGAAATCAAAGTCTTCCTGCTGCTTCAGGACAAACACCAACTTATCTTTAATCGCGCTAACTTGTAACGGAATATTGGCAGTTTTATTGAGCGAACTAAGCAATTTTTTTGCAGCATGCTGATATAGTCTAAAATGCACTCCCTCCAGTCCATGCCCATTTTTCAAATCCCGCCAAAACAAAATAAATACGTCCTGCACTATTTCATCCGCAGCTTCATGCGCCAAACCCATTCTCCGCAGAAAATAATAGATCTTTGGTGAATGGTCTTTTACAACTTCTTCAAAAGCTTCCATAATTCCTCCCTGTCTATTTTCGGCTATTCTGGTAAACCAGTAAACGCAAGCCATTAAAGACTACAACCAGCGTCGAACCTTCATGCCCGATCACTGCAGGGCCTATGCCAGATATTCCCAAAATGGTTAAGGGTATCAATATAGCCACCATACCTAAACTAATCACAAGGTTTTGCTTAATGATCCGGCGGGACTGTCTGCTCAATCCAATGGCGAACGGCAGGTTATCCAGTCTATCGGCCATTAGGGCAATATCAGCGGTTTCTAAGGCTACATCGGAACCTGCAGCACCCATGGCTATACCTACTGTACTTTTGGCCATTGCAGGGGCATCATTTACACCGTCACCAATCATCGCCACTTTCTTCTCCTTTTTGATCAGGTCTTGTACAGCTTTAACTTTTTGTTCCGGCAATAAGCCCCCCATGGCATCGGTTATACCAATCTGGCTGGCGACGGCTTCGGCTACCTGCTGGTTATCACCGGTCAGCATGATCATTTTCTTAATACCGAGTTCCTTTAATTCCGCCAATGTTTTCTTCGCTTCTTTACGGGGAACATCCATTAAAGAAATTAAACCGATGATTTCACCGTCACGCTCCACCAGCATGGTGGTGTTTCCTTCTTTTTCCAGTTTTTCTACCTGACCATTGATTTCAGCATCTAATTTTTTGAATAAGCTGCGGTTACCGATAACGATCTTTTTGCCTCCAACCGTAGCTTTCACTCCATGGCCAGTTACTGCCTGTAAATCTTTGGCTGAAGGAATATCCTTCTGCTTCAATTTTTCCAAACCGCCTTTTACTATAGCCGCTGCTAAAGGATGGTCGCTTAGTTTTTCAACGGCAATCGCGATCTCTAACACTTCATCCTCTGAAAGCTTGGTTAAAGCGACTACACCTGTTAATTGCGGCTTGCCTTCGGTAAGCGTTCCTGTTTTATCAAATGCGATAGCGGTCAAGCCGCCTAACTCTTCCAACGGACCACCGCCCTTAATCAATACGCCACTTCGCGCTGCTCTTGCAATAGCGCTTAATACAGCACTCGGTGTTGAAATTGCCAATGCGCATGGGCTTGCGGCAACCAATACGGCCATCGCCCGATAAAAGCTTTTGCTGAACGGTTCATCGATCACCAGGAACGCCAACAGCAATAAGCCTACTAATGTCAATACGCCCGGCACATAATACTTCTGCAATTTATCTGTAAATAATTGAGTGGGCGATTTTTGCGCTTCAGTGTCGTTCACCAGTTTCACTAAGCGTGAAAGCGTAGAATCAGCCGCCAACTTGGTCACTTTTACTTCTAACACCTGGCTGCCGTTAATCGTTCCGGCGAACACCTTATTTTCTGCTTTGAGGGATTTATCGTCGTGTTCTTTGTCAGGATCGGATACCGGAGATTTATCTACAGGTACACTTTCTCCCGTTATGGGTGCCTGGTTTACGCTGCTTTCCCCCTTAATGACTGCACCATCTGCCGAAATCTTGCTGTTCGGTTTAATGATAATAACATCACCTAAAACCAGTTCCTCGATAGGTACTTCCGTTTCTTTGCCATCCCTGCGAACAATCGCTGTTTTTGGCGCGAGATCGGCTAAAGCCGCAATAGATTTTGTCGCCTTACCCATCGCGTAATGTTCCAGCGAGTGTCCAAAACTAAACAGGAACAACAATAAGGCACCTTCTGCCCACTGGCCGAGAAAAGCCGCACCGACGGCAGCTACCAGCATCAGAAAATCAATTTCAAACTGCCCCTTACTGATTGCTTCATAAGCCTCTTTAGTGGTGTAAAACCCGCCAAAGAAATAGCCTATTCCATAAAGTATTGTACTGGTTAACGGCGGCATAGTATGAATGAATGATAAGCCGAAGCCCAATGCCAGGAATACTCCTGAAAGAGCGGCAAATATAAGTTCGGTGTTCTTACCAAAGATGCCGCCATGCTCATGATCGTGGCCGGTTTCGCCTTCTTCATGTTCATGATCGTGTTTTTCTTCTTTGTCTTTCGCGGTTGATATATTAACGCGCGGTTGTTTTTTATCGGGGGTTTTGGTAGTTTTTGTTGTTTGCTTTTTCATGTGATAATTGTTATTCTTCTTCTGCGCCACCGGCTGCTTTAGATTGTAAATAAAATGCGCCTTTCAAAGCGACCTTTATTGTTACAGGCAGCTCTTGTAGCGGTTTGATCTGTATGTAACCTAATTCAATTACACCCGTTGACACTTCAGCTTTTTTAAATCTGATCTTATTGCTTTTATCTTCATTAGGTACGACAATGAATATGAACTGCTTACCTTCCGACCGAACCACGGCATCAACCGGTACGGCAGACGTTAACCGGCTGCCGGTGCTTATCAGCGCCGTAACATACATACCGGGGATGAGGTTCTTTTGTTCTTTGTTATTAATGACCGCATGAACGGTAACCCCTTTACTTTCATTCTCAAAAGATTTGTTGATACCATTGATCGTGCCTGTAATGATCTGGTTTTCTTGATTGGTCAACTGGAAGTTTACCTTTTGGCCAACCTTTACGTGCATGAGGTCTTTTTCAAATACGGTCAGATCGCAATGGATCTTGGAATTATCAACCACTTCCATAATGGAGGTGCCCGGCTGTACAAAAGCGCCGGTATTTGACGTGATCTGCCCAACGGTTCCGCCGATTGGTGAAAGCACCGGAAATTGCGAAACTACTTTACCACCTGAAATACTGCGAGGTGATATACCTAATTGGCTTAACTGGCTTTCATAGGCCGTTGCCTGGAACGATTTGCCCGTGCCTGCACCAGCTTCTTGCAATTGCTTTTGCCTATTATATTCGGCCTGTACGTAAGTAAAGTTGTTTTTTGCAGCTAAATAATCCTGCTGGATTTTAATAAGATCCTGGTTCTTGATGGTGGCTAATAACTGGCCGCGTTTAACCTGTTGTCCTTCTATTACGCTGATATGATTGATGATACCGCCTGAAAGGATACTTACGTCTGCTTTATTTTGCGGTGGTACGGCTAATTGTCCGTTGGCTTTGATAACTGAATCAAGGTTCTTTTGTGCAATAGGGCCAGTAACGATACCTACCGTTTGCATTTGTTCAGTACTTAACTGCAAGCCATCGGTCTTTTCTTGTTTCGCTTCTTCCTTACCGGTTTTTTCCTTTTCGTCAGTTTCTTTTTTACCGGAACCGCCCGAGCAAGATGCCAAACTTGCCGTCAATAACAGGGCAAATGCTATATGTTTATATGTTTGAAATTTCATTTTATTCTCCTTTTATAAATTGTATTTGAATGGCTGATTGATTTAAGCGGCTCACTGCTTCGATGTACGCTAATTTTACCTGCACAGCTGCGGACATATTTTGGATATATTCTATATAGCCGATCTCGCCCAGGGTAAACGAAACCTGCGCGATTCGTATCTGTTCATCAGCCTGTTTCAACCCGCCTGCCATGTAATAATCTACCGACTGTCTGAATTTGAGGTACTGCTGCATTTCTTGCTCAAACTGCAACTTTACTTGTGATCGTGTTTGCTGATAATTGGTTTGAGCGACCTGTGCTGATAAACGCTCGGATCTTATCCGTGCCCTGTTCGCACCATTAAAAATGGGCAATGCTACGCCAACCTGTATACCGGCGATCCGGGTACCGGGGGAATAATCGCGGTTGATATTTGCAGGATTAAAACCGGAGATCACTAATTGCTGGTTATAACCCAAAGTAAGATCAGGCAATCCTTTGGATTTTTCCAGCGCAATACGGGCGTTTGCCACTTCGATATTTTGCAGTTCAACGTTTACCTGCGGGTTTATAGCCGTATTGATCGTATCATTTCGCGTGGTTAATAAGATCGGCAGTTTACTTTCCGTGATTACTAAGGGGTCGGACGTATTTAACAATTGCTTTAAAACCAATTCATTGCTGCGCAGGTCTGCCATTGCGCCGATCTTTAGGGCAACGATTTCCTGGTACTTGTTTTTAGCACTTATCAATTCCAGATTTGAGGTTTCGCCGGTTTTAAATCTAACCTCTGCCTTTTTAACAAAACCTTTATAAATACTGTCCTGATAATCCAGTATCCGTAATGTTTCCCTGTTCAACAAATAGGCGTACCACGCGCTACGCACCTGCCGGGTAATCTCGGCCCTGGTCAAATGACCTGTCCGTTCTGCCAATAAGGTTTGTTGATTCAGCAGCTTGCGTTGATTTTTATAAACGCCGGGCCAGGCAATGGTCTGTGTTATGCCAATCGCATTATCCATGTTACCGCCACTGGTAGGGTCTTGCGTTACCATCACTTCAGTTTTGGGAATATCAGTACCTGACCTTTGAAGCGCCCTCGCTTGTTCTACGGATAAACCAGCGGAACGTATCTGTAGATTGTTTCGCAATGCTTTGCTGATCGCGCTGTCCAGCGTTAGCGGCATTGTTGTTTGTGCCTGTACTGAATTTCGTTGAAATAAGCCTAACCCCAGGATCATCAATATAGTAACCAATGCTTTGGGCAATTTGATCTTTTCGGCCTCCTTACGGTTAAATAGTAAATAAAGGCATGGCAATACAAACAGAGTCAAAAAAGTAGCTGTAATCAGCCCGCCTATTACTACGGTGGCTAAAGGTCGTTGTACTTCAGCACCGGCACTTGACGATAAAGCCATTGGCAGGAAACCTAAAGACGCAACCGAAGCGGTCATTAATACGGGGCGAAGCCTGGTTTTTGTTCCTTCTAAAACACGGTCGTAAATATTGGTAATTCCTTCTTCTTTCAATTGATTGAAATAACCGATCAGCACGATACCATTTAAAACCGCCACGCCAAATAGCGCAATAAAACCCACACCCGCAGAAATACTAAATGGCATTCCCCGCAGCAACAGGGCGGCTACGCCGCCCATGGATGCTAAAGGCACCGCCGTAAAGATCAGCAGGCTTTCTTTCACCGAGCGGAAGGTCACGTAAAGCAGCACCAATATGAATAATAATGCCGCAGGTACAGCAACCATCAGCCTTGATTTAGCAGCCTGCAAATTTTGGAACTGCCCGCCATAGGTCAGGTAATATCCCGAGGGCAGTTTTAATGCGTTATTAAGTTTACCCTGTATCTCTTTGACGGTCGTTTCCACATCGCGGCCCTGCACATTGAAACCTACGTAAATACGTCTTTTGCCGTCTTCACGGGAAACCTGCGCCGGTGCATCTTTGAAGGATATATCAGCTACCTGGCTTAACGGAACTTTATTGCCCGAAGGCAGCGGCACTAATAGGTTTTCTACACCTGAAATATTCTCCCGCAGGTCGCGGTTCAATCTTACCACCATATCAAAGCGTTTTTCGCCCTCAAACACTACACCGGTCACGCTTCCGGCAAAGGCTGTTTTCAGAATCATGTTAATATCACTGATATTTAAGCCATATTGCGCCATTTTATCGCGGTTGTAAGCCACCTGTATTTGCGGCAGTCCGCTTACCTTTTCTATATAGGGTTCACTAACACCCTTTACAGGAGTAATCAGCTTTGCCAGCTTTTCAGCCTGAACAGCCAGAATATCCAAGTCGTCGCCATAAATTTTGATGGCCACATCTTGCCGGATGCCTGTCATTAGTTCGTTAAAACGCATTTGCATCGGTTGGGATATCTCTACATTAATGCCTGGAATTGCTGAGAGCGCTTCTTCCATCTTTTCAATCATTTCCTCTTTATTAGCGGCTGTTTTCCATTCACCTTTAGGCTTCATGGCCAGCATCATATCACCCTTTTCCATCGGCATCGGATCGGTAGGGATTTCGGAACTGCCGATACGGGTAACCGCTTGTTTGATCTCCGGGAATTGCTCTTTTAATAGTTTTTCTGCCTTACCAAAAGTTTTAACTACTTCGGTCAACGAAGTTCCCTGCATCATGGATATTTCCACGGTCAGGTCGCCTTCATCCAAAGTGGGTATAAACTCACCGCCCATACGGCTAAAAGCCCAGATGGCAATACCAAATAAAATGAAGACGATAGTTACCGTAATGATCTTTATCTTCAAGATAGCTATCAAAGCACGCTGATAAATACGCTGTAAAAATTCAATGATACGGTCTGATATATTACGTTTATGAGTTGTTTTTTTACTCAAAAACAAAGCACTGGCCATCGGTACATAAGTGAGCGAAAGAATAAAAGCGCCTAATATGGCGAACGCTACCGTTTCAGCCATTGGCCGGAACATTTTGCCTTCAATACCGACTAAGGACAATAAGGGTAGATAAACGATCAGTATAATGATTTGACCGAAGGCAGCGGACTTCATCAATTTGCTGGCGCTATCGCGAACTTCCACGTCCATCTGCGCCGTTGTTAACTTTTCCACGCCCTTTTGCTTATAACTTCCCGTGGTAATATGATGTACTACACTCTCAACAATAATAACCGCGCCATCAACGATCAGTCCGAAATCTATCGCACCTAAACTCATGAGGTTGCCCGATACGCCGAAAAGCCGCATCATGGAAAAAGCGAACAGCATCGCCAAGGGAATTACCGAAGCAACCACCAAACCAGCCCTGAGATTACCCAAAAGCAATACCAGCACGAAAATCACGATTAAAGCGCCTTCCAATAGGTTACGCTGGACGGTTCCGATAGCACGTCCAACCAGTTCTGTACGGTCGATGAACGGTTCGATCACCACGCCCTCGGGCAAAGATTTTTGTATCTGTACCATACGCTCTTTCACGTTCTCGATCACCTCGCTAAAATTTTCACCTTTGAGCATCAGGGCTACACCTGCGACTACTTCACCTTCGCCGTTGCGGGTTACCGCGCCATAGCGGGTAGCACTGCCAAACTGAACGGTTGCAATATCTCTGATCAATATTGGCGAGCCTTTGGTATTGCTTACTACTATGCGACGTATATCATCAAGGTTCTGAACTTGCCCCAACCCACGGATGAAATAAGCGTTACGTTGCTGTTCGATGTAGGAACCGCCTGTATTCTCATTGTTCTTTTGTAATGCCTCATAGACCTGCGGTATAGTAATACCCAATGAATTGAGTTTATCATTATCTAAGGCAATTTCATACTGTTTAACATAACCGCCCCATCCGCTCACTTCGGCTAAACCTACTGTGCCTGCTAACTGGGTTCTAACAATCCAGTCTTGAATGGTACGCAGGTCGGTTGGGGTATATTTATTTTCATAACCCTTTTTGGTATGTATCACATATTGATAGATCTCACCAAGTCCGGTAGTGATCGGCGCTAAAGCGGGTTCTCCCAAGCCAGCAGGTATGCTGTTTTCAGCTTCTTTTAATTGGGCGTTAACCTGTTGCCGTGCCCAGTAAATATCAATGTTATCTTTAAATACAATGGTAATAACAGATATTCCCGAACGGGATATGGATCGTTTTTCGATAATACCGGCAATATTGGCCATGGATAATTCAATGGGAGCGGTAATGAACTGCTCGACTTCCTGTGCGCCGAGGCTCGGCGCTTGTGTAATGATCTGTACCTGGTTATTGGTAATATCGGGTTGAGCATCAACCGGAAGGTTGTAGGCTGAATAAACACCCACCAGTATTAAAACCAGTGTCATGATCCCGATAGCTACCTTGTTCCTGATAGAGAACGCGATAATCTTGTCAAACATAAATTGTAAAAATTAATACGAACGGAAAAGCCTTGCAAAGTTTATTGCAGGCGAAAACATTAAAAATCGTATTAACCTATTTGAGGGGGCTGCCAGATGTTGATCGGCTGTTCCTGAATGGCTGGAATGCCGTACGCAGGATATACACTTTGAAGTTTTTTCGTAAAAATTCCTGTTGTAACCGTAGCCGTTAAATGTCTTGCGGTAGAGCAGCATGAACAAGTACAAAAAGGCGGGCAGGTTTCCTGACCTCTTTCATCGGCAGGAGCATGGCTTTTTTGAATGGTCGTATGAGTTATACTCGCGATCATATCTTCCTTGTCCTGGCAGGGTAATAATGCCAGCAGGGTAAAATAGATACTAAATATAATACACACGTATTTCATTCCTGCAAATATAGTGATTTCCCGATAAGTCCGTAATAACCAAATACAAGCGATATAAGGGTTATACTGAAACTAAAAGTTCCTGAAAAAATAATAAAAAGTGCAGCAAAGATTTTGCCATCTCTATACACAAAAATACAGATCCGCAAAAGACTACGGCATAATGAACGGCCTTCGTACCTTGGCTGTTCACCCTTTTGGACTTATTCCGTTTCCTTTTGCCTGTTGCTGGCAAATTTCAAGGCTTTCTTTTTTTCCTTTTTCTTTTTAAAATATCAATAAACGTATTGTTTTAGTATCTTCATTCATGTATATAGACCAGGTATATTTCCAAAAATTGAGCCTTCAATTTGGTGATGTGATTTATTTAATGATCGAAACTGGTGAGGGATTTACCGGCTCATTTCAAGATGGCTTCGATGGCTCGACTTTTTTGTTCACCAACTTTTCAAATGGTAAGACCCAAAAGATAGCACTACATAACTTACAACAGCTGGAAAAGATTAAAAATTAACAAATCGAACGATGACAGAAGAATTAATACTAAAATACAACAATCATCGCCAAAAAGCGGAAAATTATAATGTAGATACGTTTAGCAGTTTGTATGATAAATATTCTACAACATATACCGGATATAACATGCTGTATAATGAAGTCCCTGCTTCACTTGCAAAGCAAAATATTAAGTTAAGGGCTAAAGACGATGACAATCATAAAGCAACAGACTTGGTAGCACAGTATTTAGGCGAAGAAAATATTTATCACCAATTTTTGGAAAGCGGTAACGAGAAAGATATTCAGAACCTAAAATGGGTCATTGAAGAAGGTTATTTTAACATCGTGCTTGACAAAGATGGCAATGCTAAATCAGAACGAGATAAAGAACTGCTTGTTGGATTAAAATCCGAATTATCAAAGGATAAAACAATGGCTATCTTAAGGACCATATATGCAGTCAGAAATAATATGGTACATGGCAATAAAGACATTCAAGAGTACCAGCGCTTTTTGTTAGAGCCCCTTCTAAGCCTCCTGCAAACGTTATGTTCGCAATTATTTGAAAAACTTAGAGAAGAAGCTTGAGTGATTTATTAAAAGATTGTTGGGTATAGTAATAAAAGTCCCTTAGCACTCGCTGCAAGGGACTTTCAACCTAAACCTTATCACAAAGCAAGCAAGAATGCCTGCCAGTAAGGAAGGCAATCTACAATTTTTCACGATAAATAAGGGATGTTTCAACTCGGTTTTTTGGTAAATCCAGGCGCCCCCTGTTTTCACCAAAGATCATAAACCATAAGAAA
>Ga0302315_10003303_pt1 | contig 14598 bp, 13 predicted proteins | sample III_Palsa_N3_1_FD_200532 | JGI IMG/M metagenome (GOLD analysis project Ga0302315, IMG submission 200532) | Peat permafrost microbial communities from Stordalen Mire near Abisko, Sweden - III_Palsa_N3_1 | ecosystem: Environmental > Terrestrial > Soil > Palsa > Peat permafrost | place: Sweden... | reverse complement strand
GACCTCGATGTTGATTTCCGCGATCAGAAGGTTCTTCCACAGGGCGAGCAGGTGCATCTCGGCGAGTTACGCGCCGAGTATGGCAAGGCAGCCGCACACTATGTTTATGCTGCGACGCGGATGTGTCTCGATGGTGAGACGGATGCCATGGTGACCGCGCCGCTCAACAAGGAAGCGGTGACATTGAGCGGCATGAAGTTTTCCGGTCACACGGAGTACATTGCGGAGATCTGCGGCGTAAAAGGTTCCCGGATGCTGCTCGCGGGAGTAAAGTTCAGCGTCGTGCATGTATCCACGCACGTCAGCCTTCGCGAAGCCTGCAACCTCAATACAGATCGCATTATCCAGACCATCATTCTTGGTAACGATGCGGTGAAACTGCTCGGGCACAAACGACCACGAATCGCGGTGTGTGGGCTCAATCCGCACGCGGGCGAGCATGGAATGTTCGGCAGCGAAGACCAGGAGTTTATCGTGCCGGCCGTAGAAGCCTGCCGCGCCATGGGTATTGATTGCGAAGGCCCAGTTGCCGCCGACACGATCTTCTTCAAAGCGGCGCAGGGATCGCATGACCTCATCGTCGCGATGTATCACGACCAGGGCCACATTCCAATGAAGCTCATGGCGTTCGAGTCAACTGTCAACACATCACTTGGTATCCCCATCATCCGCACTTCAGTCGATCATGGGACCGCATTCGATATTGCAGGCAAGAACATAGCCAGCGAAGGCAACATGCGCGCCGCGATGAAGATGGCCGTGACCATGGCGCACCATCGGCTCCTTCAAGGCATATCTGCCGGAAAGGAACTCGCATTCGCGCCCTCGATATCTGCGTAATCGCGGCCTACATGGCCGGGTTGGTCGGCATTGGTGTCTTCTTCGCACAGCGCCAGAAGACCACCGAAGACTACTTCATTGCCCGCGGAACGATTCCCGGCTGGGCGATGGGCTTGTCGCTGCTCGCGACCATCATTACCAGCGTTACGTTCATCGCATACCCCGGCGCGGCATATAGCAGCGACTGGTCGTTGCTTGTGCCCGGAATCATGTTCGTTGCGGTCTTGATGTTGTTGGGTGCGGTCGTCGTGCCTTTCTATCGTCACGTCGTCCACATGAGCGCCTACGAGTACTTCGGTCGCAGGTTCGGTAAAGATGTGCGCGTCTATGCATCCTTTGCCTTCGCTATTGGCCATTTCTCGAAGATGGGTTTCGTCTTTTATCTGCTCGCTCTGACGCTTTCAAGCATGACCGGCTGGCATATCGATCATGTCATCATTCTCACAGCAGTTATTACAATCTTCTATACGCTCCTCGGTGGCGTGGAGGCGGTTGTCTGGAGCGACGTTGTGCAGGGCTTTGTCCTGTGGCTTGGAATCCTGGTCTCGATCGCCTTTCTTCTATTCCTTCCTGCGCAAGGCCCGCATGCTGTGCTGAGTGATGCGTGGACTCATCACAAGATGAGCCTTGGAAGTACGGCTCTGCGTTTCGATAAGCCAACCATCATCGTGCTTGCGATCTATGGCTTCTTCTTCTACCTGCAGAAGTACACGGCGGATCAGACAGTAGTACAGCGTTATCTCATCGCACGATCCGACCGCAGCGCTCTGCGCGGCATCGGTCTTGGTGCCACACTATGCCTGCCTGTATGGACGGCGTTCATGCTTATCGGTAGCCTGCTCTGGTCGTTCTATCGACTGACGGGCGAAAAGCTGCCATCAAGTATCACCAAGCCAGACCAGGTGTTCCCTCATTTTCTGGTGACACACATTCCATCGGGGCTTGCAGGTCTTTTTGTCGCGGCGCTTTTTGGTTCTGCGATGTCGATGCTTGCCAGCGATATGAACTGTCTTGCCACCATCGGTGTGGAGGATTTTTACGTGCTCGCGAAGCCGGCAAGTACTGATAGACAACAGTTGCGCATGGGAAAAATCATCGTCGCCGCGAGCGGTGTCGCAGCGGCTGGAGTTGCGCTTCGGCTTTCTCACACCCAGGGTGGTGCGCTCTCGCTCTATTACACGATCACAGCCATCGTGGCGGGCGGTCTCGCTGGGCTGTTTCTTCTGGCATTCCTGTTCCGCCACGCCACACGCCGTGGCGCTATTGCCGGCATCATTGCCAATCTTGGATTCACCGTATGGGCCACACTGACCGAGGGCGGCAAGACATTGAATCTCGGCCGCTACAACTTCCCATGGCACGACTACATGATTGGCGCAGTAGGCCATTTGGTGCTGCTCGCTGCTGGAGTTCTCTTCAGCTGGCTATTGCCGGACTCTCAATCCTCCGACCCTCAACTTACTCTTTGGGGTTGGCTCGACCTGCGCCGAGCGCAGGAACAACAAAAGTTACTCAACCAATTCAGCACGGCCGCCTGACCATTTCGATAGCACCACGGTCTTACAAATTGCACCACTCTGGAGTTTCCAATGAATCGCCTGCATCACGCTATCAGCCTCGCTAACGGAAAGCCGCTCCTCGGCGCCGCACTTTACTTTTACGATCCCATCTTTCTGGAGATCGCTGCTCATATGGGCTTCAAAGTTATCTGGATCGAGATGGAACACGCGGCCATCACGTTTGCCGAAGCCGCGGATCTCTGCCGCATGGCTGCGGGCACGGGGATGATCACAATGATCCGAATTCCGGACACCCGCCGGGAAAGCGTGCTCAAAGCCGCCGAGTGCGGGCCGGACATCATCGATATTCCGATGGTCGAGTCGCCCGAGGAAGTCGCAGAGCTGGTGAAATACGCTAAATTCTCGCCGCAGGGTAGCCGTGGCTTTTACAGTGTTTCACGTGCTCTTAATTACGGCATTGTCAACAGCGTCCCTGAGCAGCAGCAGACGTTGAACCGTGAACTCAGTCTCCTAATCCAGATCGAATCTGCCGCCGCGCTCGACAGGATCGAAGAACTTGCCGCAATCTCCGATGTCGACATCTTCATTGGACCTGCAGACCTCGCGGCAAGCCTGGGCCTGGCTGGTCAGACCAACCACCCAACCGTCCTCAAAGCCATTGAGAAGATCGTTCGCGTAGCGCGTACACACGGCAAAAAGACAGTTACGGCGTGCGGTCCAGCAGACTTCATCCACTGGACACGTCTCGGAATTGATCTGCTGTTCTGTGCAAACGATATCTCCTGCCTAAAGACCGGTGCACAAGTTGCTCTCAAAGCTGCAACGGATGCTATTGCTCAGGCCGAAACAGAATCCCAGCCTGTGAATGGAGCGCCTGGAGTCGCTAAGTGAAAATAATCAGCTTGCTGCAGCCGAAACGCCTCACTATCGGCTCGGGCTGCATAGAACAGTGCATCGAGTATTTGCAAGCCTTCGTGCCCGGGAAGCTGCATGTTGTCACGTCTCCATCGCAGAGAACCACGGTAGCAAACATCGCCAGTCGACTTACCGAATCGGGCTGTCGCGTCACTATCGATGACAGCATTTCGTCGGAACCAACAATTGCCATGTTTCGATCGGCTCTCGCCGCAGCAAATGCCGCCGAAGTGGACGGCATACTCGGGATCGGCGGTGGCAGCGCACTCGATGTCGCCAAACTTGTTGCTGCATTCTCCGGCAGCAAACAAAATGTTGAGGATTGCTTTGGGATAGGTTTGCTTCACGGACGCAGCTGCCATCTGGTATGCGTTCCGACCACTTCAGGCACGGGCAGCGAGGTTTCTCCTAATGCGATTCTTCTCGACGAAGAGGCGAAGCTAAAGAAAGGCGTCGTAAGCCCGTACCTCGTCCCAGATGCCACCTTCATCGATCCCATCCTGACCACAACCATGTCTGCTGCGGTCACCGCATCTACTGGACTCGATGCTCTCACGCATTGCATCGAAGCCTACACCAACAAGTTCGCTCATCCTCTGGTCGATGTGTACGCGCTTCAAGGCATTGAAAGCTGTGGCCGGTACCTTGTCCGGGCTGTTACTCAGCCTGAGGATCTCGAAGCGCGCGAAGGCATGTCTCTTGCCAGCTTCTACGGCGGTCTCTGCCTGGGCCCCGTAAACACCGCCGCGGTTCATGCCCTGGCTTATCCACTGGGCGGCGAATTCCATCTGGCTCATGGGCTTTCCAACGCAATCCTGCTGCCCCATGTCTTTCACTTTAACGCAGAAGCTTCCCCTGTCCGGCATGCAGCCGTCGCGCGGGCACTTGGCGCGAAAGCTCGCGAGACAGACTTGGAAACGGCATATGCCGGTGCACAGAAGTTACAGGAAATGGCCGCTGCTTGTGGCGTTATCTCGGACCTGAGCTATCACGGGATCGCTCCTTCATCCATTCCAGGAATGGCCAGATCCGCAATGACAGTGACTCGTCTGCTGAAGAACAATCCACGGGAGATCACCGAGACTGACTGCGCGGAAATCTACAGCCAGTGCTTCCCCAGCAATCAATAAGGATTCGCCGGAGTTGAATCATATGGTTGTCCAAACTTATTTGTATGGTCAGCCGCACGTTGCGGAGCTATAGGAACGCGCAACCCGCCGAGATCGACTGGTCCCGGTGGAACATGCACATGCTGGGTCAACCCATTTAGTGTCGATTGCGGTACCCCTTCGACCCAGAAGGACAGCCTATAGTCGCCGGGTGGTACACCTCGCAGCAGAAATTGATCCGTTCCATCAGCAACGGCATATAGCGGTGTAGAAAGAGCCAGTACAACAGCGCTCATCTCCGGATGGATGTTGCAGAAGATGTAAGAAATCCCCGGCCGTGTAAAAGGCAATTCTTTGCTTGAACCAGCCTCATAAAGTCCAAGGTCAAACCGCTTCCCATCAAACAGCGAGAAGACATTATGGAAGAAAGGGTCCGCGTTCGGGAAGGCGACCATACTGCCTACAGGCACCACAAGCAGATGCGGCATAAACATGCGGTTCTTCTGTAAGAGGGTGTAGTGTCCGTGAGGTAAAAACGGCAAAGTGGGAGTTCCGGCCATGGGTTCAAGCCAGACGACAGCCGGAACAGGATGTGAACCCGGCTTTGCAGAAAGCTCCAGATGTGCACGCACTTCCGACTTCTCCACATTTGACGAAACCTTCTGCGCGCACGCGATCGAGGATGCCACAATGGCACACACGAACCCGTCGCCAAGTCGCTTCCATCTCATCAGAACTTGTATCCCGCTCCCAGGCCAATGATGTTACTGTCCGTTGTGGCTCCCACTACAGGCGAGCTTTCTAAATGGCGATATTCCAACGAAAAGAGCAGATAGGAACTCGGGCTGTAGATTACATTTCCTGTAAAGGTGCGGGTGCGCGCAAGATTTTGATACGTCGCCGTAGAAGCTCCGGCATAGGGACGCAACTCACTCGCAAACAATTCATCCATGCCTACCGCTGCGTTGAATTCCAACCGTTCGTTGAGCTTTTCCTTCAATTGCGACCATCCACCTACATCATCAAGTGCCCGCGAGTATTGATTTCCCGTATACGTGCCGATTCGGTATACATAATCTTTATAGCCTCCCCCACCGAGTCCGCCGAGCGCCATTCCGCGATAAACATCGCCGCTCCATTGGAGACCGTGAGACAAGCGCAGACGATAGTCAACCGAAGTTGCCCAGGAGTTGAACTGCCAGCCGTACGCTGTACTGTGTGGCGCAAAATAGCCGCCGATGCCTAAATGGTTGCTCTCTTCCGATGTTTTATCCTGCAGTGCGATACGAAATTCAGATCCTGGCCAGCGGCTCTGTTCACCTGTGGAAGCATCGCTATTACCTTGTGGATAGACGGCGCCTGGAATCACCGGCGATACGGGCGCATCAGCCGCATCAATCAGTGCTGCTTGTATGCTGAGCTGCTGCGACTTAGTGACTGAAAAATTATGCGTAACACCAATCTGCGGATTCCAGTTCCATAGATTACCCGACCACGCAAGCGCTGGCACCGCAACCGCAATGAGCGATGTCGGCGAGTCTGGGTTGATGATGGGCCGGTCCATCGAAAAATATATCTGCGTATTCTCCCAGTCAAGCGAGGCGTGAACCGTGCGCAGGCGCAGCAACGCGGATCCCCCACCGTAGGCGTTGGAGTATCCGATCGTGGTGCTGCTTGCGGTGCTCGCTGTGCCGGCGGAGGCACTTGCGTCGAAGTCCACACTGACATCGGCGTGGCTGCGGGCTCCGAAGAGATGCGGACCACGCGCGGCGATGCCGAGCATCGTTTGCCGGACGGAGGCACCGGTGCTTCCATCACCTGCAAGCGCGACGGTTGGGGTCGCCGCCATATCAACCTGCTTTGTATTGACGAAGCCGTTCAGCAACAGCAGGCCGCTGATCTTTACTGGGTACTTTGATTCGCTTTCAACCTTGGTCTGGTCCTGCGTCGCAATCTGCGACTCCTGCATGGCCTGCTTCTCGCTGAGTTCGTCGATCGCCGTGGGCTGAGCCGGTGTGGGTTGTTGACTAGCTGGAGCTGTCGTAGCTAACGCCTTGTCCTTTGCCAATTCCTGTTGCAAAGCAGCGAGCTGGCCGCGCAGCTCTTCCAATTGCTTCTGCGACTCCTCCAGTTGCTTTTGAGTTTGGGTAACAGCATCGTTCAGTTTTTGAATCTTCTGCTCAACGCTCTGTTGAGGCTCGCTCTGCGCAATCAGCATACTTCCATGCAAACTAAGAAACGCAACAGCGATCACCACCGCACAGGAAGCCATACGTAAGCCAGCATATTGCCTTCGCTCGCATTGCAGCCTGTGCGCTCTCATCGCGTCCCCACTTTATCGCGATCTATCGACGAAGACATGGGCGATGTCTGAAGCTCCTGCGTCACTTTCATCTGGAAAATCGTCTCACCGGGACGACTGGACAATAGAATAACGTCTCCACCGTGCTCAATAGCAACGCGCTGAGCCAGTGTGAGCCCAAGGCCAGTTCCCTTTTGTTTTCCTTCGCTGATAAAAGGGTCGAAGAGAGTTTTGCGAATGCTTTCCGGCACGCCGATGCCATTGTCAATCACATTGAGAATGATCTGACCGCCACGTATCTCCAGTGTTGTGACAACTTCAGCCTGCGCTCCCGCCGCGCGTGCAGCCTGGCAAGCATTGAGAACAAGGTTATAGATTGCGCGCTCAATCTGCTTCCCATCTACGACAGCTGCAGTATCCCTGGGGTCCTGAGCGCGAATCACAAAGGTCACATCTTCCGCATCAGGATGCGCTCGAACCAGGGCGATGACGCGTTCCAGCAGCATCGCCATCAACTCCGGCGACCGCCGCATAGTCGCTCCAGTCCTGCTGAAGATCAGCAAAGATTCGATCATTTCTGTGGTGCCATGTACGGCCATGCGGATATCTGCAAAGATCTCGGTACGTTCCTGCGCGGAGAGTTGTCCCGATGCTAGAAACTCAGCATTGGCATATACAGCAGCGAGATAATGGCGTAGATCGTGCGAGACGGAATTCGCCATGCGGCCAATAGTGGCCAGACGCTCCGACTCGAGCAACGCACGATTAGCGTGTTGAATTTCGTCACGCATGCCGGCAAAAATAGCGCTCAATTGACGCACTTCGTAGGTACCGCGACGAGGAACCAGGTGCGCCACATCGCCAACCCCGAATGCTCGAACGCCTTCTGCAAGCTCTTCTATCGGCCTTGTAACCGCACGCGACAACGCCACCATGAGCGCTGTCCCTAGCAGAAGCGCAATCAGGCCTGCAATCAATACCAGACGGTTGATTCGTTGAATCGACTGTTCCGCTGGGCCAAATGACTTCAATACAACTAGTTGTAATGGCGCTGTAGCGGTTGCCGAAAGATCTTCTACTGCAGAGAGATAGCGTTCCTCTTTAATCTTTACGGAAGATGTGCCAGGATGTATTTCGTGTGCCGATTCGAGTTGGGAACTCAACGTGGATCGCAGTGAAGGATCAAGCGTACTAGCCAGCATCTTACCGCTGCTCAGAAACGCCACATCGACCCCTGTGGGTTCGCTAATCTGGCGAACTGTCGTGCCTTCAATCGCGCTGCCGCTTACGACATACCCAAGAAGCGTCCCTGTCTCTTTATTTCCAAAATAAAGCGGCTGTACGGAGCATGCGAACAACCGCCCATCACCAACCAGGTAATGCTTCGCCGGCGCCCCCAGGACGCTCTGCAATCCCGCGCGGAGAGCGTTATCTGATGTTGCACCCTTCGTGTTTACAGCGATTACTCGGCCGTTCGCATCGGCGAGCGCCAAAAGATCGTCACCACTCACCTTCCAGAACTCGACCGCCCCATCCCGGATGGTGAGGTCATCGCTGGTTGTCATCAAGGCCTTCAAACTGGGAAGATCCGCAAGCAACGCATTCTCGCGCTCAAGCGCAGTCAGCCTGTCCGTCTGTAAGTTCTGGAAGGTCATAACCGAACGCGTCAGATCGGTCGATAGATCGTCCGTCACCTGGCTTCGCAGGCCGTGACGCACCAGCAGCAAACTGCAAGCTGTCACCGTCGCGATGATAAGTGCCATCGTCGCGACCAGCAATACGCGCGTCCGAACGCCACGCTGGTTTTGCATCGTTGCCGTTCTCAGCGCGGATCCATGAAATTGGAGATGACCGGGTTGTGACATCACGGAATAAATTTATACCCTGCGCCATAGATCGTCAGCAGGTGTTTCGGCTCCGCCGGATCTGGTTCCAGCTTTTGCCGCAATTTCAGGATTTGATTATCGACAGTTCGCGTTGTCGGATAGTAGTTATATCCCCAAACCTCATTGAGAAGAAGTTCGCGAGTGAGCACTCGTTCGGCATTCTCGGTAAAGAACTTCAGCAGCTTGAACTCGTGTGCAGTGAGGACGACAGGAGATCCCGACCGCAGCACGCTCATCTTCTGGAAGTCCACTTCGCACTCTCCAAAGCGATACACGACCGGCTTTGAAGGCTTGCGTTGTCTGCGAATGGCGGCTTGCACACGAGCCACCAGCTCACGAGGGCTGAAGGGTTTTGTCACATAATCATCGGCCCCAAGTTCAAGGAGCAGAACTTTATCGACGACCTCTGTGATCGCACTCAGGATGATAATCGGAGTCTCGCTCGAGATGCCCTTCAACTTCTGACAGAGCTCGCGTCCGGAGATTTGTGGAAGGATCAGGTCGAGCACCACCGCTATGGGTCGCTCACTTTGGAATAAGTCGAGTCCCGTTTGGCCGTCTCCTGCGACGACAACGTTATAGCGCTCTTCGGAGAACATTCTCCGCAAGACTTTCTGCATGCGGGGGTCGTCTTCCACGATCAGGACGGTTCCGAGCGCGGCCACAGTGATATTGCTGTCGATTTCATCTGCCATATCGATATCTTTAATCATCATCCTAGATCCCTTCTCTATTCTGGCTGAAACCACCGCCATACTGTCGGATTTGGACCAGAAATTACAATGTAGTGACAGTTAGGGATCCATTTCCAACTTTACCTCGCGGGAGATGGCCATAAGACTTTCGCCGGAATAATTGCCCGGGCGGGCACTTCTAATTCGTTGTCCACAGCAGATCGAATAATCTGATCCGTCAAAAGGGAGATGAGCACGATCGCCCATAAAGGAAGCAGGAGATCGAACGGCTCTGCTTCCGCGAATCCACGTACAACAAAGAAAAGTAACATGCTGACAAAAAATATCCGCGCAGATCCACGTGGAAGTTTGCGGACTTGCCGATAAAGACTGCCATACAAGCCAATCAGAAGCCCGATGCCAACCACGCCGTAAGCATAAAACTGCTGCAATAGTTCGTTTTCTGCATGCCTCGCTTCAAAATCACCAAAGGGAGGAACGACTTTCCATATCGAATTAAAGCCATGTCCGATCCAGGGTTGCTCAAGTGCCGCGCTTAGAACGTAAGACCATATCCCAACTCGGCCCGTCAGCGTCTCCGCCTGGTTACCGGCATTGGTGTACACGACATAATAGGCTTCAATCAGTCCCCAAAACACCATAACGAGGACGCCAGCGCCCATGGCAAGACGGATCTTGGTCCGACGGCTGATCGATTTGTCTCGAAGGAGCAGGAAGCATTGGCTAACAAGGAAGGCAATTATTGTCGTTTTACTCAAACTGCGAAGAAGCGTAACTCCGAGAAATGCCGCGGCAAGTCCCCATTTCTCCTTTCGGCTGCGCATGAGATATTGGCAGAAGAAAAAAGCGAATGCACAGAGATTTCCGATCTGATTTGAATTCAATAACTCTTCATCCCCCAGTCGGAGGTCGCGCTGAACGGGCATGAGCCATGCGACCACTGCGATCATGCATGCGCTCCAGATGAAACCCCTCATAAAGGGGTAAGCCACCCTCTCCGCCGGCTCAGCTCGTAGCAGAAGGATCACTATTGCGACATCCGCGGCCATCGCGCCCCAATAGGCAATGGACGTCGATAGCGAAGCGGTACCACTCCACGCCAGACTCCAACAAGAAAAGACCAGGAAGAAAAAAACCCAGCGAATACTCCACAGCCGGAACATCGAACCGATCGAATAACGGACATCTCCCAAACAATTGAATGCAACGACAAAGAGGAGAAGGAAATTTAAGCCGAGGTTCAGCTCGGTACCTGTCTGTGGATCAGCACCCAAAACTCGCGCCGAAAGCAGCCCGATAACGACTCGAAATGAAAAAAAGAAGCCGACGACAAATGAAAAGCCCGGCGACGCCTGCTTCGAGAAGATTTCATCCGAAATGGCGACGGTCGAGCTCATACGGTTTTCATCAACTCAATGGGTATACATCTCAGGATCTCCCAGGCTGCCCGCAGGAGGAAGGTTGCGTAGGTAGATCACAATTGACCAGATCTCGTCATCGCTCAATACCCCCTTGGAGCCGGGCATACCAGAAGGCCAGATGCCGTTATCGATAACCCACTTCAATTGACCATCGGTGTACTGTTGGACATCCTTCGAAGCAAGCGATGGGATTGGCGGCGACATACGATCGGCGAATGGAACTCCTGTATTTTGGCCATCCAATCCGTGACAGGCGGCACAAAAATGAGCGAACGCCTCTTTGCCATCTGCAATGGATGCAGAAGATTGCGTCAGGGGGTTTTTCTCAGCCTTATTCCGCACAAAAACATGGTGTTTCGCAGAGGTTATGACGCTCTTCTCAAGTTTATTCGGTGGTGTTGCCTTGCATCCTCCGAGACCTGCAAGCGCTAACCCTAATGACACAAGAACCAGGCAGCGCATAGCTATTCCACCACATGAAGTGTAAGCGTCATGGAACCATGGCCCGATCCACAGAAAACGGAGCAATGACCCACAAAATCGCCAGTTTTGTCCGGAGTGAAACGCATCTCCATCGTCTGACCTTTGTTCACTTTCACATCTTGATTGAGCTCGCGAAAGCGAAGGCCATGAGCAACATCGGAGCTCTTCAGAACAATCACCGCCGGCTCACCCTTCTTCAAGGTGACCTCTGCCGGCGAGAACGCAAACTTACTGGCAGTCACTTCAACGGTATGCGGCGCGACTTGAGCAGCAGCGCTCGCACGGTAGGCGAATCCCGTGGCCCAAAGGATGGCAGCAAATGTCGCAGTCAGTATCAAAATCCTCTTCATAAGATCTCCCATTTGGTCTGTCGTTATAAATTTCCGAGATAGCATAAACTGGCCTTTTGCCATGCGCGCCAGCGTCTCAACAATTTCACTTTAGGTATTTGCATCTATTGGGGTGTCATGCCTATGTCAGGCAATTGTCACGATTTTGTCGCTCTGCAGTTGGGCAGTTTTCAGCGCCTGAATTTCTTCAAGTGCCAATTCCACCGGACAGATTCGACGAGGAAAACGCACCCTTCCCTACTGTGAAAATGCAGGCGAAAGAGAATGAAACGACTCTGTCGAGTCCAGCGTCGAAGCCGGGATGCCAGGCTTTCGCCATGTTCAGCGCGGGTTATGGCCGGCGGCAATCGAAGAGGCAATAGCGATTGCCGCAGAGAGTGTTTCATCTGCGCATTTGCTTGCCACTCCCGTTCCAATAACAGGTAGAGCTTGTTCCCCGGAAATCCTCGCAGCATAGTACGTCGTGCGTATAAATCTACCCACAGCCTTGCTTCCCTGGCGAGGTGATCCACAGTCCAGCATTTCAGCGCTTCGGGTGCGAAATCGCCCATCAAATGGGAAATGTACCCCATCGCAAAGCCCAACGCATTTGGTGCATTCGGGTTGTGTTTTGCAGCTGTCTTCAATTGCTCCCAGAAGGCATCATCGCTATAACGCGTGACTATATGACGACGAAACTCGATCAGATGCGCCGCACGTGTGTGTTCGCTGCACAAGTGCTTGGCCAGGTGAAGGCCCTGTCCCAGAAAGAGATCAACCGGAGAAAGAACCGACATACAAGTGCCGTGAAAACAAAGTTTTTCCCTGCGGGCTAATACCGAATTTATGCCAGCGCCACGTCGCTCGATGTGCAGTTCGATGGAACGCTGTGGCGTCGGCTTGTAGAGGTCTTTCAATGAATATGTACCGCTTTGCTTCGATTTGAACTCCCAGCTTCTGCCGCTTATAGCGTGCAGATAATACCCTCGCTTCTCAAGAATCTTTCGAGCGTCATTTGCATGCTCCTCAGCAAGAAGGAAGTCGATATCCAACTGTGATCGCAGCTCCGGCTTCGGCACCGAAATCGGCCACAACGAAAAGCCCTTCAACATAGCATAGGAAAATTCCTGCTGCTGAAAGATTCGCTGAATTGCTGCAGACTCGTCGATCAGAGCTTCCGTCTTGGCCTTATTGTCGATTCGATTTTGTACCAGACGAGCGCGTACCACTGGCGGCAGGACATCGATCATCTTGATCTCTTCCAACCTGTCAAGAAAATAAAGCGCAAGCCCACTTGTATCGAGCCAAAAGAGCAGCTTCTGCCAATCTTTACCGGAAAGATGTCGCAGACGATCGCACTCATCAGGGACGCGCTCACAAAATGTAAGCAGAACAGCCTCGCGCATCTGATCGATCTTACTCAAAGACTGCATCATTGCACTTTAAAAGCTTGCTGTTCTCTGCGTGTCATATCGTTGTCAGCCAATTGTCACTGCTTTGTTCGAACCAATCGTGACAATCAATTGACAATGAGCAGACGATCCAGCGACACGTCTACGTATGGCGACCGCTAACTTTGTGGCATGGCGCCTCCTCTCTTGAATGTTTCTATCTCCAAATTGGCATGGTCCGTGCGGCGAATCATCTTCGCCATGGTCATGCTCTGCACTGTGCAGTATGGGATTGCACAGGATACTCCGTTCCTCTCCGGGGGTGTTGGCTTCTTCACAGACACCAATGGCGGCAAAACGACTTACTACCCCATCCTCGAGCCCTTATTGGCAGCACCAATCGGCTCTCATTTTCTTGTTGAATCTCGTGCTGCGCTACTTGAGACTTTCGCCCCCAGTGCTGACGGTGTCTATGACCACACACACTTCATCGGCCTTACTTACCTTCAGGGCGATTACATTGTGTCACCACACGTCACGGTAGTTGGCGGCAGTTTTTTGATTCCGTTCGGAACGTATAACGAACGCCTTTCCCCCATTTGGATCAGCAACTTTCAGGATGGACCGCTCATTGCCAGCCTTGGCCTCATGTCAACCGGAACCGGCACCGGCGGCATGGTGCGCGGTTCGGCTATCTCGCGTCATAAATACTCGATCGATTACGCTACTTACTTCTCAAGCCGCGTTGGCAACCAGCAGTTTGCTTCTGAGCGCTCGTCCGGTGGCAGAACCAGTCTTTATCTTCCGGAGCAGCGCATAGAGATCGGGCTTTCTTATGACCGCCTCCTTCAGGGAACGCATGAGAACTTCTACGGCATGCATGTGTGGTGGGAGCCAAAGGATACAGCCTTCCGTCTGCGCTCGGAGTTTGCCCGCGGTCATCATGCCCAGGGCTACTGGGTTGAAGCTGACTATCGTACGCAGGCATTCGGTGGTCTCGATAGCTGGATTGGGCGCATCGAACCCCTTATACGCGTGCAACAGACCTTCCGTCGGGACACACTCTTCAGTGACGGCTTGCCGCTGGCAAACACGCAACGCGTCGATCTTGGCCTGGACTATAACCTGCCGCATAACACCAGGATTCTGACTAGCTTTGAACGGCAGTTCTCCGACCATAAAGACCACAACATCTGGGAAACCGGAATCGTTTATCGCTTTCTCTTCCCGACCTGGAAAGGAAAATAGCCATGAGTCTAAAGCGCCTCTCATTTGCCGCCGCCGTCTTAATGTCGAGTTCAGTACTCCTATGGGCTGCACCGCAGCACCAAATAACCGGCGAGCAGGCGGCCAAGAAACCGGCTGCTACGATACAGCCTTCACAACAGCATCAAGACGAGGGCGATCGGATCTTTCAGCAGCAATGCTCCCGCTGCCACAATGCTCCTGAGGGCTTCTCGTCACGCATATCCGGCACGATCGTACGCCATATGCGCGTTCGAGCATCGCTCAGCAAGCAGGATGAAGAACAGCTACTCCATTTCCTCAATCCATAAGGCAGAAAGTAGCGCAAGAAAGATGCCGTGTCGATTTCGCGACACGGCATATCTTTTGTACCTTGAACCCAGGGCTTGCAGTTACCCTGCTTAGTCCAGTTCACATCTTCGGATGAAGACTTTCGATTTTATCAATCGCCCACAAGACCAA